>OBLV0100000609.1_pt1 | contig 10929 bp, 8 predicted proteins | sample 1520071 | NCBI WGS metagenome assembly OBLV01 (sample SAMEA3888446, study PRJEB22518) | metagenome | reverse complement strand
TGATTGCCGGAAGCGGCCAGATTCGCGATGTCGAACTCCAGCCTGGAACCACGGCAGGGGATGTTCTGCAGCAGCTTAGCATCCCGGATTATCTCCTGAGCAAAGGGCCAAACGAGCCGTTTTTTGCCAATCGCGAAACCATCTACGACAAGGTCGAGCATGGCAGCAAGATTTTCGCCTCCACCAAGGCCGAGGTGGGAATCGCGGCATGAACATAAGGACCCTTCAAACGAGGCAAGCTCCCGAAGCTCTGCGCCAGTTCTGGCAAAGGTTTCGGGGGCGGGCCCCCTCAGTTACGGTCAAACGCCAGCAGATTCCCTATTGGCAGGAGCGCGGCTGGACCAGGCAAGGCAACCGCTATACCGGCAATTACCAGACTCCCTGGGGAGCCTTCCAAGGCTACGCCGAGCAACACGGCTCATCCTTTTTCCGCTTTTATATCCTGCACCCGCCCGTGCAGCTGTCGCGGGATCGTCACTGGACCTGCTTCATTTTCCGAGGCGGGGGCACCTACGAGATTCACCTGTCGCGGCAACCGGCCGATGTGGGCTCAGGGATTCTGACCATCGAGCGGCTTTTGACCGAAGCCTTTCAGCAGGCGCGGGGCTAACGATGAATACCCGACTCACCATCTCACAACCAACGCCGCTTGCTACCAAGCGGGCGGCTCTTCTTCTAAGGCGTAACCGGCTGGTGGACAGATTCGTTGAGGCAGCTAGCACCCGCAGCAAACTCGGGGGCTATTACCGGGAAATCAAGCACAGCAATGAACTTATCGAGACACTCGATCTGATCGCGGCCAGCATGGAAGCCAGAGCAGATTGCGGCGTACCTCGATTTGTCGCCAGCTCGTTTTTCTTGCATGAGTGCTTTACAAAGCTGACTGCAGACCAAAGCGAAGAGTTCTCCTTTATCACCGGCGCGGAGGTCGGCGGCGCACTTGTGCTCGACCAACTTATTGAACTGGAGCACGACAAACGCACCCACCTCGGCGTGACCGCCAATGTCGGCTTTACGCACGGGTTGCTGATTCGGCTCGAGCAGTTCGGCCATCGTCTTCTGGCTCATTTCCATAGCCATCCGGGTCGAGGGCCGGGATCGACCCATCCGTCCGGCATTGACGAAAAGTTTCAGCAGCGGCTGGAGAGTGCCGGCCACCAAGCAGTTGCAGCCATCTTCAGCCGGGACGGCTTTGTCCGGTTTTTTCGCATGGACGGCAAATTCGAGATCGAAGTGTTCGGGGAAGGAGTAGAGCAACATGAAGCTCACATTTTCAAAATCACCACAGTCAATTAGCCTCCGGGGCAAACACATTCCCGGTGCCGAGGACCGGCACCGCGGTATTCCCGGTTGGAACCAGGAGAAGTATTCCAAAGCCCACGTCCTGTGCATCGGAGGCGGGGGCCTGATCAGCAACATCGCACCCACGACGTGCCGCAAAGGCATCGGCAAGCTCACGATTCTGGATGACGACACGGTCGAAGCCTCAAACCTCAATCGGCAGAGGTTTTATGAGAAGGATGTGGGGAGGAATAAGGCGATTGCGCTGGTTGAGAATCTACAGCGTGAGTGCATTTTTTCTACGGAGTTGATCGGGCACGCTCTGCGGCTGGAAGAGGCGATTGAACAGGGTTTATCGTTGGAGTGCGATGTGGCGGTCTGCGGGGTGGATAATAATCCGGCTAGGGCGCTCGCATGTCGGTTCTTTCGCGAAAGCCGAATTCCGGTCATCTTTACCGCCGTCAGCGCCGATGCTGAGCATGGGTATGTCTTCGTCCAGGAACCAGAGGGACCGTGTTTGGGCTGCCTTTTTCCTGATCTGATGAATGATTCACTGTTTCCATGTCCTGCAACACCGGCGATGAGCGATGTCTTGCAGGCCTCTGGTGCGTTTACGGCCTATGCGCTCGATTCTATTTTGACCGCTCGTCCGCGGGTTTGGAACTACCGCGCAATTACACTCTCAAACGGCTCGTTCGATGGTGGCGTGTGTCTCTCCGTTCGTGAGATATGTGATAGCGTGCATTAATAGTCTATTGTCAATACGATTTTGCTCCAACGGTCCTTCGCGTTCTGGGATGAATGCTCAACCCATTACTGGCCTGAATCGGACCAGCGAAACATATAGAAATCGTTCACACTGTGATCTCGGAAAGCCATCAGGGAACCATCCGGCAGCAAACTAAACCATCGTCCATAACTCGACGGTGTTCCGATCTTGGCAATGTCCAGGAGCGGCTCCACCCGCAAAGTGTCCCGAGCGATTCTGATGAGCGAACTTGACTTGGGAGAAGTAAGCGCACAATAGATCCAGCGGCCATCTCGAGACCAGATTGGGTAGACTACTCGCTGATTCAAAACCTTGCGCCATGTTCGGGAAATGAAGTTGTATATCAGAAGATTTTGAGTGTCAGCTTCGACGGCGGCCATTTCAGTCCCACTCGGCGAGAAGGTCGGTTCGTATGCACCCGCTCCGTAGCTGATCGTATCCAGACGGTGGTTCCGCGTATCGTAAACCCGAATTTGGCGCGAATTCGCGTCGGGATCCGGAATGGTCGGGATTCCCCCGAAAGCGATCAGATTGCCATCGGGAGACCAAGCCGGGTCAATCTGATTGGGACCTTGCGGGTAGACTTCCTCCGCCTTTCCGGTTTTCCAATCCGTTAAACAGATACGCCACGGTTGACCGGTGAGGCGACGCGAGAATGCGACGCGACGACCCTCCGGCGACCATTTAGGCGAGACCGCCTGGGCAGGTGAGACGACGACACGTTTCTCTTCTCCGGTTTCAAGTTGTTTAAGAATAAGTTCACTGCCAGGAATAGTCGAGATTGCCAAGAACTTCTGGTCCGGAGCAAAGTCAAACGCTCCACTCTCGTCAGGAAGCACGACCGAATATTTTCCGCTTGTGAGATCCACGGCAACCGCCTCTACCCGTGCCGTGATGCCTCGCGCAAAAATCTCCTGCCCAGTCGGGCTTAGACTTGGGCTGCGAAAACCCTTGATGAGCGAAGCGGGTTTGCCGCTGGCTAACTTCGGCCAGCGGTCTTCGCTTGCCACCCACAGCTGAGTATCGTCACCGAGCTTCGTCTGGAAAATGTACGAACTGCCGTCGGGTGTCCAAGACCCGCAGCAGGGATTCGTGATCTGTAAATCGCCAGCAAAGACTTGCCTGAGCGCCCCTTCCTTCACCCGTACCTCCCAGAGCTTCCGATTTTGGCTCCGGGGCACGTTTTCTGTAAAGCGGATCCGTGCGCCGTCCGGGCTCCAACGGGGCCACCAAATTGAGCCCGACACACGTGCCAAAGTTCCTATAATTGCGCCGTTTTCATTGACGAGCAGCAGGTCGTGTTCCGAGGAAATCGCTAACGTGTCGCCCGAAGGCGACCATGCGCCATCAAACCCTACGACGGCGCCTAACCGGCCGGTGCTCCAACTGGTTGTGTCTGCGATATAAAACGGTCCAAGCTGGTCGAACTCACCGGGAACGCTCCTCAACAGAAGGTGTCGCCTGTCTGGGGAGAGGCCGCAGGCATACGGATTGGGAACGTCCAGTGGCAGTACGGTTTCCGCAGTATTGCCCAGGCGCTTGCGAAAGACGAAGTAACGACCAGCTTCTGTTTCCGTAAAATAACCCCAAGAGCCGTCGCTGAGAAACGGTGCCTGCTTAGCGCGTCGTGATGCCGTAATTCGCTCTGCTCGGCCCAGATGTCGAGTCCTTGGACGCGACACTCTAATGAGAACGACCAGGGTCACGGCTACCGCGCCCACAATGGCAACTAGCGACCTCCTTCCCCGTCGGTGAGGCGGGCGCCTTGCGGCATGAGGGATACGCATCGGCACTTCCGCATTTTGTAGTGGTTCAAAAAAGTGGCTGTTCAGCTGATAGCCGACACCCGGAAGGGTGCGTATAACGTCCTTGCTGCCGAAAGCGGCTCTGATCGTACGGATGTGCTGAGCGATTGCATTGTCCTCAACGTGTGGTCGCGCCCAGACTTTTTCCGCAAGATCTCTTTTTGTGAGCCGCTGGTCCCGGTTCGATACCAGACAGAGAAATATATCGAGGGCGCGGCCCGAAAGCTGGATTTCGTCATTGCCTCGGGTAATCCGACCGCTGCCTCTGTCGATTCGGGTCGCACCGATGACTATCTGATCTCGTTCTGCGGGTGGTTGGTACTGCTCCATTGCAAAAAGTACTATACGCCTCGGTTTTCAATGCAAATTCAGAAAATTTCAGACCGATTCAGGTGCAACTCGGGTATTTTAACCCGAGGCGTACCCGAATATGAATAGAAAATTCGCTCTGCTGCTCGTTCTGTCTGGGGCGGTCAATGTGGCGGTCGGCCAGACATTCGTCACAACCGGCACACTGCACGAGGACCGATTCGCGCACACCGCGACGCTCCTTTCAGACGGCACTGTCTTGGTCGTGGGGGGAACTACATTTTTCGGGCCAACAGCAACAGCTGAGATGTACCACCCGGATACGGGCGAGTGGAGCTACGCCTCGGGTAAGTTGAATACAGCCCGGACAGGCCATGCAGCGGTGCGGCTTGACGACGGAAAGGTGCTGATCATCGGCGGCTCGGATCAAGCAAGTAATCCACTCAGCAGCGTGGAGTTATTTGATCCCGAGACCGAAACCTTCCGCCTGATGGCATCACTCCCAAATTCGCTGAGCTCTGGTCAGGCATTTAACGTGGGTAATGACAAAGTGGTCTTTATTCAGCGCAACGGCCAAGGTTCCGGCGTAGCGATATTCGATTATTCTAGCAACAGCTGGAAACCGGGAGCTACTGTCCCAACGGGCGGCCAATCACCGGCAATGATAATGCTGGCGAACGGAAACATTTTCGTGTGCGGCGGGTGGGACGAGGCCAGTGATGTTGAGATCTACAATCCATCCGGCGACAGCTGGACGAGCCTAGCGCCGATGGCCCAGGGCCGCACCTCGCCCATCGCAACAGCACTAAGCAACGGTAACGTGTTCATTGCCTCTGGTTTCGCGGAAGGGACTGACGGAGCCTACGCTCTTTCTTCGACCGAAATTTACAATCCCAATTCATCCCCCAATGGGGCCAGTGTACTTGGACCGACTCTTCCCCAACCCGGTCCCATGGGCAGCGGTTTGGTAAATGCACTGATGCCGAGCGGAAAGGTTCTGATTACTGGCGGAGGATACTCGCCAAGCTATGGTGCGGTAGATGTGCCCTTAGCGCAGGCAGCAATATACGATCCTACGTTAAACATCATAACCACAATTGGACCGATGAACGTCAGCCGCCAAAACCATACGGTAATCGCTTTGACAAACGGAAATGTGCTGTTGGTCGGGGGCATAACCGGTCAGGGATACGGAAGGGTTACGAGCGCCGGTATCACCGCGGTCTGCGAATTGTTCGGAGACGCTCTAACTCCCCAGCAACCCGGGCAGTTCGTGAGTACGGGCACCTTGGCGACTGCTCTCACCGGACAACAGGCGACAACGTTAAGCAACGGAACTGTGCTGCTGACCGGTGGGGGCGCCGGACAGGACTCTGCTACGACCGCAACAGCACAGATCTACAATCCCGCATCGGCAAGTTTCCGATACACGAAAGACAACATGACAACGCCGCGAATTGGACACACATCTTCTCTGCTTCCCGATGGTCGGGTTCTTATTGCTGGTGGGTCAAACGGCAACCCAGACCCCGGCGGCTGTCTTTCTTCCACGGAAATTTATGACCCTGTCGCGGACACATTTACTGCAGCTGCGCCCATGAACTACTGCCGCCATGCACACCAGGCAGTAATTTTATCAGACGGCCGAATTATGGTGATCAGCGGCTACGCGGAGACCAGTTCCCAGATCGTGACGAACACGGTCGAGATTTTCGACCCAAACACGGCGGCGTGGACGGTTGTGGCTCCCCTACCTTCCGGAAGGGCAAGTTTTGCCGCAACGCGATTGCTGGAGGGCAACGTGCTTATCTCTGGCGGATACTGGGCAACCGACGCTGATGGCTTGCAGGCAGTCTATGTGTATAACCCGACCACTAACATCTGGACGTCAATGGCTCCGATGCTTGCTCCGCGCGAGAACCACATTGCGATAACTCTACCGACAGGAAAAGTTCTTATGGTAGGTGGCAATGACGGTACCGCTGCGATTGGCTTTAGCGAGCTCTATGACACATCCGCCAAGTCTAGTGGAAACAGCACCGTCGCAGGCGGCATTTCCGCCGGTGGATGGGCTGCCAATGCCGTTTTGCTGCCTGATGGAAACGTCTGGTCAGCCGGCGGTTACTCGCAGTTGTTAGCGTACTACTCTAGCGGTTATGAGGTGTGCTCAGCCGGACTCCCGACAGCTCAGGTCTATAACTATCTAACAAACTCCTGGACAGATTTCTCGTCGATGCAAATTAGCCGTTTCAACGCTTCCGCCTCTCTTTTGCCTTCCGGGCAAGTACTGGTGGCAGGCGGGTTTGAACAAACATGCCCTAATGGCGGTCAAACCGTTCTCTCGGAAGCCGAGCTGTGGCAGGAGTCAACGGGCACAGGCACGATCGACGCCTCAACGAATCTTGCCTCCGCCACCTTCACAATCACAGGTCCTGCAACTTATAACGGAAACGGCATGTCCTTCACTCAAACCAATGCGCCTGTTGGTACTTACACAATCACGTACGGCAGTGTCGCTAAATATATTACACCAGCAAGTCAGACCGGCACCTTAACGGCAGCACAAACCCTCACGTTCAGTGAAGGCCAATACGTGCCGATTACGCTGAAGGCATGTGCAACCGCTTCCTCCAGTACATGTGTTCAGTCTTTGTCTTTCTCTTATCCAGAGGGATTTGTTGGGCCTCCCAAACCGCAGGATGTTGCGCTATCGAGCAATGCCGGGGCAATCAGCTTTACAGTGGCACCCTCAAGCACTCCTTCCGGTTGGCTTACAGCGAGCGTTTCCAGCGGCACGACAGCGGCCACCGTAGCTGTCTCAGTAAGTTTAGGCAGCCTCACACCTGGCACCTACAAGGGGAACGTTGTGTTTGCCTCTACAAGTGCTACGAACACTCAGACGATCGAGGTCACTTTGACGGTGACGCCCACAATAACCATCACCAGCATCGGCGGGTGGACGGCGGGCAGCGCTGGCAACTATATAGTTCACAACGCACAATGGCAAGGACAGCCCAGCGATGCGCGGAATCACGGGAAGTACTACTTATTTTATGCGATCGACAGCTACGCGGGCATAAACTCGTTTTGGCAAATCCATGGGTCGGGCTTTGGAGCCAAACAGGGAACGATTGCGTTTTCGGATGCCTCTATCAGCAGCGTTAGCGCGACGAGTAGCAGCGTATCAAAGTGGACGGATACAGAGATTACCTTCACACCGTCGTTCGTACCGTCGGTGTCATTTAGATACACTGCCAATCCAAACCTAACCACGTTGCAAACGAGCGGCGTTTCTATAACCATCACGACAGCTAGCGGTGCTACGCTCACGAAGGCCTTGCCCCGTCCTTCTGGCTTACCGTCGGGCACCGCTTGGAAGGGTGGCGTGATGGGCACTATAAAGGATCGTGGGTACGGTCAGTGTACGTGGTATGTCGCGCTAGAGCGTCTGCTAGCAAGTCTGACAATTCCTCTACAGTCTGCGTACTCGATAACCGACTATATTGACGCTAACTATGTCCCGCAGCAGTGGGATGTGGTCGACTTCGGCACGCGCCTTTCGGCCAGCCGGATAACTGGAGCACACACCGCCATTATTGTTTCTCCGGTTAAAACAAGCCAAGTCTCCAATCCGAACGGAAGTACAACCGTGACGTATTCTTTTACTATCGGCGAGATGAACGTCAAACCAGCATGGGGTGAGCAGGAATCAAGTGTTTCCAGCAAATTTGTGATCACGATAAGCCCAACAGGAACAAATGCCATAACCAAACAAATCTATTCCGATTATTCTCCCACTGCTTATGCAATTGCTTATTTCAGATAAGTACTTACTTGTCAGTTGAGGAATGGGGCTAGCCACTCATTCCTGCAATTGAGATAAGAAGCCATGTCGTCAAATTCGTTTTGATCGCACGGCGTGGTGTATTCGTATGGTTTAGTGAGCACAATCCTACGCTGCTGTCCCGTCTGTAGATTCGTTTCTACGCGGCTAGTCACGACTCCCTCCGCATTTTCATCCCCAGGTACGATGAGAGTATCAGTTTTGTAGTTCAACAAAACAGGCGGGCTGCCCCCGCCCAAGCTAACGAACGTCAGTTTCTGTGTGGTTAAGTTAAAAACTGCTTGGCTCGATTGATTGGTATAAGCATCGAGCCCAGTTGTCGGATTCTCGAACCAGAGCAACAGATCATTGGCGTCGATTGCATAGAGAACCGACAGCGTGGGATAGTACGTCCGGTCACCAAGGTGCATTACTAGAGCATTTGGGTATACAGTATCCGGGATACTGAGACTGGAGGTGGTTCCGGTATGGACATCCACGACCTGAAGCCGCGTGACGGCTTCCGGCGAGACCTCTTCATAATAGACATGTTGGCAATCCTTGCCAAAAGTCACGTCGTATTCATACGGCGAGTCACTGGCGGGATGGGCAATCAGTATCCCACCTGGTTCTAAGAAAACATCCTTGGCGGTATCTTCAGTAAAGTCCGGTTTTGTAAGTGTGTACCGTCCACACGTGTACTTGCCAGGCACATATAGCCAATCGTCGCGATTGACGACGATTCCATTGAGTGGATCAGTGTACGATGACCCGGAAAGCTGCGGGCTTACCGGGGGCCCTGTCGAGGATGCTGTAGTGCTACTTTCAGTCGATTTTGGCGATGAAATAGTCGCTGTCGACGAGGCTAGTCTGGCCACTGATGGCTGGCACGCCGAACCGAGAAGCATACAAATGGCACAGAGAATGAGAATGTTTTTCATGATGTAGGCGAATGTTATTTTTTGTTCATAAGCTCGCGGACAACCCTACAGCTCACCACACCGCATACACAGAGGCACCTGGAAGGCCCAGCTGCTTTGAATTGACTTACAAACGCAACCCGCACCGTTAGAGCATCTTCGGCGCCAAGTATTTCTTTTGTTCGTATTGCCTCCGGAAAGAATGTTACGGAGGTGTAGCTGTCGTCCCCAGGGCCGGAACAACGGAACTCGTTTTTTTCGAGTTAAGTAAAAGAGAATCGTAGAGCTGAGGGAAAGCCAGCCTTTGGCTTTGCACTTTCCCTCAGACCGTCGGAGCTGTTGCCATGTCGAAATCGCAACGCGATTTCCAAGGTCGGTGGAAAGCGGGGTGCTTTCATCAGCTCGTCACTTCCACGGCAAGGTTTTATTCGGGCCAGCGTCTCCTGTTTCGCTTTTTGGCCTGCTCGACGTGGTAGCTAGAAATATCGAGTTCCCGAACGACGCAATGATGCACGAGACGGTCGATTCGCTAAGCAGTCGAGCTAGGCACGGCGATGGTCAAGGCTCTGAGCCTGTTTTTCAATGTGGCCTCTAAGCGCCAAATTTTGACCTACACACGTCCTTCGGGCTTCAGAACATCGCAACCTGTGCCTGCTGCGCCAGTTGAGCCGGAAATCCGCCTGGCCAGCGTTTGGCAAGCAGTCTGGCTTCATGAGCAGCAACTCATGGGTTCATCCTGCAAAAGGGTCTCAATGACCTGTTTTCGAATCGTGCCCTTTTCGGTTGGACCTCCCATTTCACGATGGCAAGCGAAGGATCCTCGGTCAAATGGCATCGAGTCAAATGTCGATCGCGTAGGTACTGAAACAACCTTAGCTATCGCCAGTATTTCAGTGTATGAGTAGCGTAGCAGAAAATCCAGAATTTGAGGAGATCTGTCTTGTGGATAAGGGAAAGGTCAAACGATCTTTTGGGCAATCTGGCTAGCGCGGTCGGGAACTGTCTACGCCGTTTTGTGAATGCTGTTTAAACGTTTCCGTACTTTAGAGAACACCGGCGGGCCTTCCGTTCGACAAGCGCAGATCTGCAAGGGCGGCGCAGTCTCTCGCTATCGAATCCGGCCGGGAGAGCTGATCGCCAGATAAGCAGCTACTGCAAACTATCTCAGGCGAGGGGGTCATCCCACTTCCTAGGTTATAGAACGGCGCTCAGATTTTTCTGAATTGCCTTTGAGGCTGAAAATCACTGAGACTGAACGATGTCTTTAGTAAGGCAAATCGCCGAAATTAGCGACATCGCGGGAGAACTACCATCGATAGCCGTGCAGAGTGGAGGAGATCTGTGCAACCAATGTGCAAGCTGGTTTGTGCGCTGCTGATATCGGGAACGCTGTGGGGACAGCTCCAGGCGCCGAAACTCCAAAGTGGGACCACGCCGGATGCGATCGCCATCGTCGTCACCCGCTTCGGACCCTACCCGGCCTCGATCACGCACTCGCCAGGGCCGTTCTTGTTGTACGTCGTAAACCGTTCCGGTATCCTTGAGGACACCTTTTCGCTCGTCTCAAACCCGAGCGGCGCCGCGACCCCGCCAAGCTCTTTCACTTCGCTGCTTGACCTGCATTCGACCGGCTCACACCAGCGCGACCACCAGATTATCCAGCCGCTGCCAGGCAACTACCAACTGCTGTTTAAATCGCATCCCGATTGGGTCGTGAACATCACGATCACGGCGAACTGAGGAGCATGCCCATGACACGAGCTCGGGCAATCTGGGCCCTCTTTGGGCTTTTCATGCTTCCTAATCTCTGCCGGCCGCAGACACCGGACGTATCGCCGCTTGACGGCTATACTGCCGGCCAGGTGCAGCAAGGCGGCCCTTCCGGCTCTTACGCCCTCAGCAACCTCGAAACGTTGAACACGGCGAATGGCCAGTTGAGCATCACAATTCCTCTCGTTACGGTGCACGGGCGCGGCAGCGTCAGCGTGCCGCTCAGCGTCAATCTCACTCCGCCCATCTGGG
>OBLV0100000608.1_pt1 | contig 10941 bp, 11 predicted proteins | sample 1520071 | NCBI WGS metagenome assembly OBLV01 (sample SAMEA3888446, study PRJEB22518) | metagenome | reverse complement strand
AGGGACTGAATGACCGAGCCGCCGTCGACCGATCCGGCAGTGAAAGGACGTGCCTGATGCCCGCACCCGACAGGTCCCACGCGATCGACAACCTCGTGGTGGTGTTGTTCGAGAACCGTTCGCTCGACAACGTGCTGGGGCGCCTGTACGGCCCCGAGGACGGTAAGAACTTCGACGGGGTCATCGGCAAGGACTTGAGCAACCCCATCCCTGAGTGGGCGCAGCACGGAGCGGACCGCAAGGTGGTGCCCTATACGGTCGCAACGGACATGGACGCGCCGAACCCGGATTCGGGTGAGGAGTGGTTCCACACGAACACGCAGCTGTTCGGTGTCCTCGACGCGCAGAATCGCTTCAAGGGCGCAGAGGAGGTGACCGAACCGTGGAACGCGCCGCCGCCGGATGCGACGCCAACCATGGACGGGTTCGTTGCCGACTACATCAGCACGTTCACCGCGGAGATGGGCCGTCAGCCGACCTACGAGGAGTACGCCCACATCATGACCGGGTACACCCCGGAGCAGCTGCCGGTGCTCAACGGGATCGCGCGCGACTTCGGCGTCTTTGACCACTGGTTCTCCGAGGTGCCGTCGCAAACGTTCATGAACCGCTCCTTCTGGACGGCCGCGACATCGTCCGGGATCGTCGTCAACAGCCCTGTGAAGAAGTGGTTCACCAAGAACGACGCTGAGACGATCTTCGAACGGCTCGAGCAACACGGCAAGTCGTGGAAGATCTACGTGATGGAGCCGATGTCGCTGTCGTTTCACGGCATCATCCACTACTCGCGCCTGAAGGATCGGCTGGCGACGAACGTGGTGCCGTTCGCCGAGTTCGAGCGGGACGCGGCCGCGGGAACGCTGCCTGACTTCTCGCTCATCGAGCCGAACTTCATCTCCGGGCACGGCGACTACCACCCGGCATTCGGGCGTTCACTCGGCCGCACCGTGGACGTGACGACACTCGATCCTCCGTCGTCGATGCTGGCCGGCGAGGCGTTCTTAGCGCGCATCTTCAACGCCTACCGTGCCAGTACGTCGGAGTCGGGCTCAAACGTCTGGAACACCGCGCTGCTGATCGGCTGGGACGAGCCGGGCGGAACCTACGACCATGTGCCTCCCGGACCGGTCCCTCCGCCCGACCCCGACGCACCGGCCGGCGAGCTGGGCTTCAAGTTCGACCGCTCGGGCTACCGCGTTCCCGCGATCCTCGTGTCCCCCTGGGTCCCGAAAGGCTCCGTGTTCAACGACGAGTACCGCCACACGTCGCTGATCGCGACCTTGCGGAAGGCCTGGAACCTCGGCGAGGCCCTCACCCAGCGTGACGCCTCCGCGCGCGTCTTCGACGACCTCTTCACGCTCCAGACGCCGCGTGACCCCGAGACCTGGGTGACCGTCAGCGCGCTCCCCGTCCCGGCATGGCACCTCGACGAAGAAGCCCTCGCCAACGGGCTCAGCGGCCTCGGCGTGAGCATGGGACACGGCATCATCGAGCACGCCCGGGAGCTCGGGCTCGAGCTCCCGTCACAGCTCGACGACCCCGCCGCCGAACCCACGCCTGAGGACATCATCGAAGTCTTCAGACAGGTCGCCGGACACTATTTCCCCCTCCTCGCCCCGGACAGGTCAGCCGCCGGCCACTCAGCCAGCACCTAGGACAGCGAACAAATCAGTCCTCTAGCGGCTGCTCACGGCGACCTCGCCGACGCGTGCGCTGCGTTCAGCCTGGTCGCGCCTGAGCAGCACCAGAGCCAAGAGCGCGGCGGCGGCAATGATCCCGGCCTCGACGTGGAAGGCCGCCTGGAATCCGTCGGTGAGCGCGGACGCTACCGCGGTGCCGGAGTGCAGCGCGCTGGTGGTGCGGCCGGTCGCGATCGTGATCAGCGCGGCGATCCCGATCGCGCCGCCGATCTGCTGGGCGGTGGTCATGAGCCCCGAAGCCAGCCCGCCGTCGCGCTCTTCGGCGTCGCCGGTCCCGAGCCCGATGATCGGCACGAACGCCAGGCCGAGCCCGAGGCCGGTGATGATGAGCGTCGGCAGCACGTCGGCGCCGTAGGAGCTGTCCGGGGTGAGGCTCGACATCAGCCAGAGGCCGACGACGGCCAGCCCGCAGCCGACGGTGATCGGCAGGCGTGGGTCGACGCGCTGGGGCAGTTTGCCCATCAGTCCTGACCCGACTGCCATCGAGGCGCTGAACGGCAGGAACGACAGCCCGGTGGTGAGCGGGCTGAAGCCGAGGACGCGCTGGAGGTAGAGGGTTTGGAAGAAGAACATCGCCAGCAGTCCTGCGGCGGCGAAGAAGATGACCAGGTCGGCCCGCACGGCAAGCGGACGGCGCAGCAGCTCGGGTGGCAGCAGCGGCGAGGTGGCGTGGCGCTCGCTCAAGGCGAAGGCGACGCCGAGCATGATCACGACGGCCAGGCCGCCTAGGGTCCGGGCGGACGTCCAGGCATAGGTGTCCGTCTCGACGACGGTGTACACGAGGAGCAGCAGCGCCATCGTGGCGAGCGCCGCGCCGCCCACGTTCGGGGCGCTTCGCCGTGCGCTCAGGTCATCGGGGTCGAGCACGCGCGGGATCGCGGCCAGTGCGACGGCGGCCACGGGCACGTTGATGAGGAAGATCCAGCGCCAGTCGGCGAGTTGGACGAGCGTTCCGCCGGCGAGCAGTCCGGTGGCAGCGCCCAGCCCGAGCAGCCCGGCCCAAATGGCGAGGGCGCGCCTGCGGTCGGCGCCGTCCGGGGACGCGGCCAGCAACAGCGCCAGAGCCGACGGCGAGAGGAGCGCACCGAAGATCCCCTGCAGCGCCCGCGCGCCGACGAGCACGCCCGCGCTGGGGGCGACGCCACACAGCGTTGAGGCCGCCGCGAACCCAACCAGGCTGGTGGCAAACACGCGGCGTGGACCGAAGCGGTCCGCCAGGCGGCCGCCCAGGAGCAAGAACCCGCCGAAGGTGAGCAGGTAGGCGTTGACCACCCAGGAGAGGTTGGCCACCGAGAAGTGCAGGTCCCGACCGATCGTGGGCAGGGCAACATTGGTGATGGTGTCGTCGACCAGGAGCATGAACTGGGCGACGCAGGCGAGCAACACGACGACTGCTGGGCGAGATCGACTCATGTTTTCTCCACTTGTAGAAGCCTTCTACACTTGTAGAAGAAACGCAGCCCGTTGTCAAGCCCCACTGCGATACTCGTGCGCCCAATGCCGTCATCCGAGCGATCTGAGCGCCGCCAACGCCTGCTCGAGGAAGCGCTTCGGCTCGTCAGCGAGTCCGGGCTGGGTGCCGTCACGCACCGCAACGTCGAGCAGGCCGCCGGCGCGCCGCACGGCTCGGTGACTTACTGGTTCGGTAGCCGCGAGGGCCTCATCTCCGAGCTCATCGACTGGCTGTGCGACGAGTCAGAGCGCCAGGCGCGAGCGATCGCCACGCCTGTCCAGCATCAGATCGCCGCCGGCCAGACGCTCGACATCGAGGCCATCGCCGATGCGCTGTCGGCGTGGATGGACCGCTCGGCTGCTCACCACCTCGCCCGCATGGAACTCGAGCTCCAAGGCGCGCGGGAGCCCGCACACGCCGAGCGGATGACGAAGGCCGCCCAGGTCTTCTGGGACATGTGCGCCGCGATCGCCGAAGGCCTCGGCTCCGACGACCCGGACCGCGACGGCCGCGCGATGGCCGTGATGCTCGACGGCCTCCTATTGGACCGCCTCGCCCACCCGCCCCAGAGCCAGGACGTGGTCGCCGCCTCAGTGCGCTGGTTGCTGGCTGGACCGCCCGGCTCGTGGCGGGAACGCGCCGGGCGAGGTCAAGACTGAACCTGGCAAGCCAACGAACAGGAGATCCATGGACGCGAACGGCGAGACAGTTGGATTCGTCGGCCTCGGCCGGATGGGTTGGCCGATGGCCGCCAACCTGGCGCGTGCGGGCTACGCGCTCGTGGTCCGTGACGCGGACCGCGACGTGGAACTGCGGTTCGCGGATGAGCATGGCGCGGTGTCAGGCCGGGAGGCGAATGCGTTCGCGAGCGCGGGGGTGGTCATCACGATGCTTCCGGACGGTCTCGTCGTGCAGGACGCGATCCTCGGAGACGGCATCGCCGATGCCCTCTCCGGCGGCTCGGTCGTGGTCGACATGAGCTCGTCGAGCCCTCGCGACACGCGCGAACTCGGAGATGAGCTGGGCCGGCGATCGATTGCGTTGGTCGACGCGCCGGTGTCCGGCGGAGTCCCGCGGGCGACCGACGGCACGCTCGCGATCATCGCCGGCGCCGACGACGAGGCGGCACTCGATCGCGCGCTGCCGATCCTCGGCGTGCTGGGGCGTCGCGTGTTCCGGACCGGTCCGCTCGCCTCGGGCCACGCGATGAAGGCGCTCAACAACTTCTGCGCCGCCGCCGGTTACGCCGCCCTGGCCGAAGCGCTTGTCCTCGGTCGCGAGTTCGGCCTCGCACCGTCGACGTTGGTCGAGATCGTCAACAACTCGACGGGACGGAGCTTCCTCAGCGACGTGGTGTTTCCCGAAGAGGTCGTGACCGGCCGTTACGGCACCGGCTTCGCGCTCGGCTTGCTGGCCAAGGACGTAACGATCGCGGCCGGCATCGCTGAAGACTCGGGCGTTGATGCACCGCTATGTCAGATGGTTCAGCGGCGATGGGCCGAGGCTGCGGACGGCCTCGGGTTCGCCGCGGACCACTCGCTGGCGCACAAGCAATGGTGGGACGTCGACCTGTCCGACGCGAGCCCCGAGTGAGCTTGCACTCAGCGTCCGCTCCTGCGCTCGGCGAGCATCGCGGCGGCGACGTTGGCGCCGAGCGTGGCGGCCGCCTCCGGGGCCAGGTCGCGAGCGCGTCCGATCAGGTAAGCGATCATGAACACGTCGCCGGCGCCTGTCGTCTGCACGTCGGCGACGACCTGGTCCGGCGCGACTTGGCTGAGGGTGCCGTCGCTCCGGACCTCCGCGCCCCGGGAGCCGTGCGTGAGCAGCAGTTCCGGGATGTGCGATAGCCGCTCGAGAGCGCGTTCGCGTCCGTCCTCCGCGGCGACGACGGCGGTCTCGTCCTCGGACAGCTTGAGCACCGTCAGGTGCCGGAGCATCTCCGGGTCGTACCGCGCATCGAGCTTCAGTTCGCCGAGCTGCGGGACGCGAACGAGCCCCTGCCCGTCGTAGCCGACTCGATGGCCTCGGCCGGCCAGGCGGGACACGGCCGACACGGAGAAATCAGTGCGCACGAGCGGCGCGAGATGGACCCACTCGCTGTCGATCTCGAGCTCGTCGATGTCCTCCTCCGACCAGCTGTGGCCGATGCTGTAGAGGACCATCGAACGCGTATCGCTGAACTCGCCCGAGTAATCGAGATCGAAGCGAGTCGTCGCCGCCGCGCGCTTGAACCGGAACGCGACCGGGCCGTCGCTCTCCAAAGCGCGAAACGTCGCGAGGTCCTCCTCGGCGCACGCCGCATTGATCACACCGGGTGCCTGGAGCCGAGCGAACGCGTACGGCGCGAACGTGGGGCACCCGCCGCGTGTCCACGGGCCGCGGTTCACCCGGTCGAGCGCCACGTTCGCGATTAGCGTCAATTCCGAGCGCGGCAAGGCGCGATCATTTCACACCGTTTCTTGCAGTCGGGCCTGGAGCGCCCGAGACTTCGTGCCGGATCGGGGCCGGGGAGGCTATAGTCGGCCCGCGATGGGCGGGAAACGGATCATGCTGCGCGTCGGGCTCGCGGCGCTCGCGATCGCGCCGGTGCTGGCGCTGATCGGCACGACCGGCTCGGCGAGCGCGTACTCGACTGATTACTGCTCCCAGATTCCGATCATCTACGGGACTCCACCGTGGGGCTTCAACACCGGCTCGCCGATAACGGGAGCGACGGGCAGCTACGCCCGCGGCCATGGCGACATCGACCTGGGTGCCAACACGGTCTCCGGGATCCTCTGCCAGGTGTTCCGTGTCCGCAACAAGCCCGACCGTCTGATCGTCATGACCGTCGCCCACCACCTCGTTTACCACTCGCACTACGCGCAGATGTGGGGGTTCCCCGGGAACATCATGAAGATCAACGTCCGCGTCACGAGCAGCACGGACCCAGGGTGCAAGGTCGGCACGCCCGGCCACGTGACCCTGTTCGCGAGCTACAACGGCGTGCGCAGCGACAGCGTCCAGTTCTTCTTCCCCGCCGCCTGCAAGGACCACAACCACCTGTACCACGGTCCGCAGGTCAACAACCAGGTCCCACCGCTGTAGTCGCCGTTTCTGCGGAGAACCGCGGGGACGCTGGCACAATGGCGTCGATGGCCGAGCACTATCAGCGTCCGGGATGGTTCACGACGAACGTCTTCAACCGCTTCGTCGCCGCGATGACGCGCGTGGGGGTCAGTGTGTACGGGTCTCGCGTCCTGGAGGTCCAGGGCCGAAAGTCCGGCGAATGGCGGCAGACCCCGGTCAACCTGTTGCGCTACGAGGGCGGGGAATACCTGGTCGCGCCGCGAGGTCACACGCAATGGGTCAAGAACCTCCGCGCGAGCGGTCAAGGCAGACTTCGTGTCGGCCGGCGGGCACAGCCGTTCAGCGCCGTCGAGCTGTCCGATGACGAAAAGCCGCAGCTACTGCGGGCCTACCTCAAGAAGTGGAAATTCGAGGTCGGAGTGTTCTTCGGCGGTGTCGGACCAGATTCACCCGACGAGGAGTTACGCCGGATCGCGCCGGATCATCCGGTGTTTCGCTTGACGGTCACCGCGTCGACCACCTAGATCGTGACCGCGCCGGTCTCGTCGAGCGTCCAGCCCGGGTTGTGGGCCACCTCCCAGACGTAGCCGTCGGGATCCGCAAAGGCTCCGGTCCACCCGCCCCATTCAGCGCGCGCCCCGGGTCGTTTGATCGTTCCGCCGGCGCGCTCGACGTCCGCCAGGAGCGCGTCGACCTCCTCCGGTGAGCGGACGTTGTGCGCGAGTTCTATCCCGGGCGCTCCGTGCCCGCCGAGGGCTGTCCAGAGGCCGAACACCATGCCGCCCGCCTGGAAGAAGCACACCTCATCGTCGGGCTGGCGAGCCCCGGTCCAGCCGAGCGCTTCGTAGAAGGCACGCGCCCGGGCAAGGTCGCTCACGCCAAGTGTCACGAGACTGATTCGTTGCTCCATGGCAGGAGCATCTCACGTGCACCTAGCGCGTAGGCTTGGGACGTGTCGCCTCGGTTCCCCAGGCTCGGCAGGACGAAGGATCCGGTGGTTTCGATCGGCGATCCCCGTCTGGACGGCTGGGAGACCGTGAGCGCATTCGAGGAGCAGGCGACCGCTGTGGCGTGGCGAGATCGGCTGCGTGAGCTCGGTGTCGACGCGTCTTGTGTGGCCGACCGGCCTCTGGACCGCTTCGGTCGCGGCGACATCTATCTCGTCGTCCCGCCCGAGCAGTGGTCGCGTGCGAACGAGATAGTCGAGAACCTCGACGACTAACGTGCGCGGCGTCGCATAGCCTTAGTCCGGTGACGTGGACCGTCGACGTGGCCTCGAGCCCGCCCTCCGAGCCGCCGCTGCCGGGGGTGCTCGAGGCGGCGGTGAGCGAGGCGCTCGCGCGACCGGCGGCTCAGCAGCCGCCCTGGCCGGATCCCGACGAAGTCGAGCGTGTCCGGTGGGTGCTCGAGTGCGTACCGCCGATCGCCGTGCCTGCTGAGATCGACCGTCTCCAGGAGCGGCTCGCGATGGTCGCGCGCGGCGAGGCATTCCTGCTGCAGGGCGGGGATTGCGCCGAGACGTTCGTCGACAACACCGAGTCGCACCTACGCGGGACGATCCGGACGCTGCTTCAGATGGCCGTGGTCTTGACCTATGGGACATCGATGCCGGTCGTCAAGGTCGCGCGCATCGCGGGCCAGTACGCCAAGCCACGGAGCGCCGCGACAGACGTGGCCGGCCTGCCGTCGTACCGCGGGGACATGGTCAACGGGTTGGAGCCGACGCCCGAGGCGCGCCGGCCCGATCCCGGCCGGCTCATCCGCGCGTACGCCAACGCCGCCGCGGCGATGAACCTCTCCCGCGCGATCACGGGGGCCGGCCTGGCCGATCTGCGTCACCTGCACGAGTGGAACATGGACTTCGTGCGCCGCTCGAGCGCCGGCGAGCGGTACGAGCGGGTCGCCACCGAGATCGACCGCAGCCTGCGGTTCATGTCGGCATGCGGCGTCGAGGACAGCTCGCTGCGCACGGTCCAGCTGTATTCGAGTCACGAGATGCTCGTGCTCGACTACGAGCGCGCGCTGTTGCGGCCCGACGGCGAGCGGTTGTTCCTGCTCTCGGGCCACCTGCCGTGGATCGGGGAGCGTACGCGCCAGCTAGACGGCGCACACGTGGCCCTCGGCGCGCTGATCGCCAACCCGATCGAGGTGAAACTTGGCCCGAGGGCCACGCCGGCCGAGGCGGTCGAGCTAGTCGAGCGGCTCGATCCGGAGGGGATCGACGGCCGCGTGACGTTCGTCTCGCGGATGGGCAACTCCGCGGTCCGCGAGCTCCTGCCGCCGATCGTCGAGGCCGTGACCCGATCGGGGCATCGCGTCGTGTGGCAGTGCGACCCGATGCACGGCAACACCGAGGAGTCGCCCAGCGGTCGCAAGACGCGCCACTTCGATCGCATCATGGACGAGGTCGAGGGGTTCTTCGAGGTCCACCAAAAGCTCGGCACCCATCCCGGAGGCATCCATGTCGAACACACCGGCGAGGACGTCACCGAGTGCCTCGGCGGCGCCCAGATGATCTCCCACAACGAACTGTCCTCGCGCTACGAGACCGTGTGTGACCCACGGCTCAACACCCAGCAGGCGCTCGAGCTCGCCTTCCTGGTCGTCGAGATGCTCCGGCGCAACGCGGGCTGACCCGTCAGGGGAGGTGGGTCACCACGTCCGCGGCGGGTGCTCGCGGCGGCGCGTCCCTGTCTTGCCGCGGCCAGCCGAGATGGATCAGCGCGACGAACTGCTCGTCGGGCGGGATGCCGAGCGCCTCCAAGCCGGGCGAGGTCCTCAAGACGCCCGGAGTGCGCCAGTATCCGGCGAGGCCGCGGCCGTGGGCGGCGAGCAACACGGCGTAGACGGCGCAGGCGGTCGCACACAGGTCCTCCTGATCCTGGACGGGGTCCTCGGAGTGGACGAAGGTCGCTGCGATCAGCGTCGGCGCGCGATCGAGCTTGGCGGCCGCCTCCGGACCCGCGGCCTCCTTCAAGCGCGCGAGCGCGACCGGCCCAAGGACCCGGAACCGCCATGGGTTCGTGAGGTGATGGTTAGGCGCCCAGCGCCCGAGCTCGAGCAGCTCGTCCACCAGCTCGCGTGGCAGCGGCTCGGGTGCGAACGCCTTGTGCGTGCGCCGGCTGCGGATCGCGTCCTCGACATCCACGGCGTCGCACGGTAGCGATACGGGCTCCGGATGGAGCGCTGCCGGCCGTTCGCCCGGGAAGGATCTTCAACGACCGGCGTCTGCAACGACGTAGGCTGAATCACCAGACGTCTGAGGACTTTTCGAGGAACCTGCTTACCGTTATGATCGCGCTCGTGGACCTTGTGACCGATAGCCGCGCGTTCGCCCTCGGTCTCGTCCTGCTCGTACTCCCGCGCTAGGCGCGCGGGCTCTCTCTCCCATCATCGCGTCCCTGGAGGCTGTCATGCCGTCACTCATTCCCGTACTCGTTTCTTCGTTCCGCCCGTCTGACCGGTTCGGAAGGAGATACGGGTGCGTGCTGCGGATGCCCTGATGGACGCGGTCGTCGACAGCGGGATCGACACCGTCTTCGGCGTGCCGGGCGGGGCCGCGCTGCCGCTGTATGACGCCCTCGCCGCGAGCCCGATTCGCCATATCCTCACCCGTCATGAGGCGGCGGCCGGACACGCCGCCGAAGGGTGGGCACGCGTCACCGGGACGCCCGGTGTGGCGCTGGCGACGTCGGGGCCCGGCGCGGTCAACCTGCTCACCGCTGCCGCGGATGCGTGGATGGATTCCGTGCCGGTCGTGTTCATCTGCGGCCAGGTGGCCACCCATCTCGCCGGAACGATGGCCTTTCAAGAGACCGATGTCGCCGGCATGGCGATCCCGGTTGTCAAGCACTCGAGCACGGCCCGGCACGGCGAAGACCTGGGCGCGCTGTTCGAAGCCGCGGTGGCGCTCGCTTCCAGCGGTCGCCGCGGGCCGGTGTTGCTCGAGATCCCGGTTGACCTCGCGAAGGCCCCGGTCTCGTCGGCGCGCCGACGAGAGCGGGTGGGACCGGTTCGCCGATCGCGACCGCGGCGAGCGACGGCCAAGGCGGCCGCCGAGCTGATCCAGCGGTCCGCGCGGCCACTGGTGCTGGCCGGTGGCGGCGTCGTCGCCGCCGGCGCGCACGAGCAACTTGTCGCGTTCGCGAGCGCCGCGGACGTTCCCTACGCGACCACGCTGCAAGGGCTGGAGTGCGGCGGCGGGCCTGGCTGGCTCGGCATGCCTGGGGTCTACGGCGCCCGCGTCGCGAACTGGGCTCTGCATCAGGCGGACTGCATCCTGGCCGTCGGCGCTCGGTTCGATGACCGGCTCACGGGCAACATCGACGGCTTCGCGCCGCACGCTCGCGTGATCCACGTCGATGCCGACGCAACCGAGCTCGGAAAGCTCGTCAAGGCCGAGATCGCGATGCGCGCCGACGCACGATTCGCGCTCGAGGCGATGATCGCCGAGCTCGGCGCGGTGCCGGATCGCTCCGCGTGGTGGGCGAGCATCGAGGAACGGCTGGCGGCCGACCCGATCCCGAGGGCGCCCGGGCACGAGGGCGACGCGGCGCTGGAGGAGCTGAACGCGATGCTCGACGCAGACGCGGTCGTGACGACCGACGTGGGTCTGCACCAGATGTGGGCGGCACACCGTTTGTCGCTGGGCGGTGGGCGTCGGTGGATCACCTCCGGCGGCGCCGGCACGATGGGCTTCGGGCTACCGGCGGCGCTCGG
>OBLV0100000607.1_pt1 | contig 10942 bp, 11 predicted proteins | sample 1520071 | NCBI WGS metagenome assembly OBLV01 (sample SAMEA3888446, study PRJEB22518) | metagenome | reverse complement strand
CCAGCGCCTCGCGCCATTCCCAGAAACCGAGCACGCCGAGGTCGCTTTCCGGCAGATCAGCGGTGCGGGTGTCCACCACCGCGCGGATCTGTGTGGACTCCTCGGGAGTGGTCAGCCGCACCCCGGTGCGGACGCACTGGATCACCGCAGCCTCACAGCCGGCGCGGCTGAAGATGAAGGTGATCGCGGGCAGCAGGCCGTCCCGGTCCATTCGCGTCACGACGTCAGCCCGGGGCGGCGGGCGGAACCGCGTTCCCCCGCGCCGCCGGTCCCACCCGCTGGACCGCTCCAACTCGTGAACCCGGCGCTCCAGGTGCGGCTCGACTGTGATCCCACCAGCGCGTTCGGCGAACAGGTCGAACATCCGTGAACCGACCATCATGTGCTGCCACAGCGGTACCGGCCGGTGCTCGTCAACCACCACCGCGGTGTCGCCGCGCACGCTGACCAACCACTCACCGAACTCTTCGGCGTTGCTCACCGTGGCGGACAGGCCGACGACCCGAACGCTGTCCGGGAGATTGAGGATTACCTCTTCCCACACCGCGCCGCGGAACCGGTCTGCGAGGTAGTGCACCTCGTCCATCACCACGTAGGCCAGCCCGTCGAGGGTGGGCGAGACGGCGTAGAGCATGTTGCGCAGGACCTCAGTGGTCATCACGACCACCGGGGCGCTCCCGTTGATCGAGGTGTCCCCGGTGAGCAGGCCCACGGCGCTCGCGCCGTGCCGGGCGACCAGGTCGGCGTGCTTCTGGTTGGACAGCGCCTTGATCGGCGTTGTGTAGAAGCACTTGCGACCCTGTGCCAGCGCCAGGTGCACGGCGAACTCGCCGACCACCGTCTTGCCCGCACCCGTGGGCGCGCACACCAGCACGCCGCGCCCCTCCTCGAGCGCCTCGCACGCCGCCAGCTGGAACGGGTCGAGCTCGAAGCTCAGACCGCTGGCGAACTCGCCGAGACGAGGCAAAGCGGCACGCCGTCGGGCCGCTGCGTACGCCTCAGCAGGAGAGTTGGCCACTGTCCCAGGCTGTCACACACCTGGGTTGGTGGGTCTTCAAGACCCACCAACCCAGGTTCGGTGCGGCCGCAACGGCCACCAACCCGCAGGTGCCTGGGGCATTCACCCGAGCTGGTCGTCGCCGAAATCGTGGTCCGGGTGGTTCACCGCACCGGCACGCCAGTAACCGCGGGTGACGACGTGGTGGCGGTCGAGTCCCCGCTCGGTCAGCAGGTGCCGCCGGGCTGCCCGGATGCAGGACGCCTCGGCGGCGATCCACACGAACCCCGGGGTCGGGGGCAGGACAGCGCTCCGGAGCCGGTCGAGCAGGGCCGAGCCGGGCTCGGCCGAGGGATCGCGCACGAGCCACTCCACCTTGCATCCTTGCGGGGCAGGTAAGTTGATCTGCTCCGAGGGATCACTCAGCTCGATCAGGCAGGTGGTCGCGGCACCCGGTCCGTTTTCCAGGATGGTGGCCAGCGCGGGCATCGCGGAGGTGTCTCCGCCCAGCAGCAACCATCGCGCATCGGCGGGACGGGCAAACCCAGAGCTGCGCGGCGAGCTGACGGCGATCCGGCTGCCTGGGGTGGCATCGGCCGCCCAGTGCGCCGCCGGTCCGTCGCCATGCAGGACCACCTCGATATCGAGCTCGCGGGCCTGCCGGTCGAACCTGCGCGCGGTGTAGGTCCGCATCACCAGAGGGGAGGCGCGGTCGAAAGCGACCAGGCCGTCCTCCCCGGGTTCGGGTAAATCCACCTCGTGCTGGCCAGGTGGGGGCAGCATCAGCTTGAAGTGGCTGGCGGGCCCCGGGAAGTTGAAGCGCTCCAGCGCGGCACCGCCGACTGTGACCCGCACCAGGTTCGGGGTGACCCGTGCCGACCTGAGCACTTCGGCCCGCAGTGGTGGTGGGCGACGGCGCCCACCACCTGGTGATCCGGGGCTCCGGCCGGGCCCGGTCACTCCGGCTCCCTGGCACTTTCGGTCGGGGAGCCGGAGCCTCCGGAGCCCTCGGCGAGGATCAGGTAGAGCGCCCGCCGCGCGTCGCTCAGCACGTTCTGCGCCGCAGTGACCTGGGCGTGCGTGCCGTTGATGGCCACCGCTTTGGCGGCGCTGTGCACCTCGGCGATCGCGGTCCGCAGGCTGGGCTCCCTGGCGTCGCACTCGGTGATCGCCGCGAACGGGTCGACCACACCAGTGTTCGGGTCATCGAGGTAAGCCCGACCGGCGTCGGTGAGGGATACGAGCTTGCGCCCGCCCTCCGCCTCGGTGACGACCAGTCCCTCGTCCTCGAGTTGGGCGATGGTCGGGTAGATCGCGCCGGGGCTGGGCTGCCACGCCCCGCCGGTGCGTTCGGTCATGGCCTGCATCAGCTGGTAGCCGTGCATCGGCTGCTCAGCAAGCAGGATCAGGGTGGCAGCGCGGACATCTCCGCGCTGGACTCGGCCGCGACCACGCCGCTCACCTCGGAGGGAGTGGTCTCGGCCGGTAAAGCGGCGAGGGCCGCCGCGTCTTCGTTCGTTGTGCATCATGACAACCTCCTTAGTTGAAGACACTGTCATGATGGCACACGATATATCGTTATGCAACACCTTGTAGTGTGTGTCGTCCCGCGCCGCTGGCCAGGCACGCGAGGACGTCGTGCTGGAGACCGTCTACTGGGACGCCGGCACCGCCCGCCTGCTGCCCCGGCTACTAGGAAGCCCGAGAACGTCCGCCGCTACTTCAAGCCCTCCCCGCAGGCTTCGCCAGGTCACCAGCCTGCTCGCACCCGGCGAAGGCCGCCGTTATGGTTCAGCCCGCCGTGATGTGGGCACGGTTCCCGGCTGAACGTCGTGACCCGGCAGGTCGCCGGCATCGCCTAGCCTGCATCCGCGAGGTGGCGCCGGAACCACGTGGTCAGGCCGGCGTCCACCTCGCGGGCCAGCGGCAGCTGCGGGGTGGGCTCGATGCCGGGCTCGTCGGCGAGCGGGTGCGCCAACCCAGGGATCGACAGCATTTCGGAACCTTCCCCTATTGCGTCGACGAGGCGGAACGCGTCGGCACGCAGCGCCGGGTAATCCAGCTCGCCGCTGACGACCAGCAGCGGCGAGCGACCGGCGATAATGCCCGCCTTGGCGACGAAGTCCAGGCTGTCGACGGCTTTCTCGGACGCGGCGTCATACGGGTAGTCGCCTGGGAACAGCTCGACGACGGACCGCATCCGGATGGCGCCGTTCACGACGGCGCCAGCGAAGACCGGAATCTCGGTGTCGGCAAGGATCCGCAGCGCGACGGCACCGCCCAGCGAGCCGCCGAGCACGCCGATCAGGCCGTCATCGACCGGCAGCTGCGCACGGATCGACGCCAGTGCGGCCGGGAACTCCTCTGTCGCCTGTCGGACGAATGGGTACAGAAAGGACATCAAGGCGTCCTTGCGGAGCAGCACCACGATGGCGTCCGTGCTGCCGTCGACCATGCGCGCACCGCACATCGGCATGCCGAGATGCACCCGCCACGCGGGCAGGTCGTTCATCGGCAATGAGGCAGCGAACGCGGCGTTCGACCTCGGCGGGTCCAGCATGTGCCAGGTGACGATCAGCGGCGCGGGGCCGTCGTCGACCGGCGGCAACGCGGTGAACGCACGCCGGCGGCCGTGCCCGTGATCGGTGAGCCCATGCGGCCACCGTAGGTCGAGGACTGCGTGCCGGGAATCGGTTATGCCACCAGCAGAATCAGCGTGGCAGGGGACCGGAGCTTCTCGTGCAGGTCGGCCAGCAGAATAACGCCATGGGCCGTTCCGTTATTGCTCAAGCCCTTAATCCAAGCCGGCGACAATCACGTACCGTGGAATAGGACGGTGTCGGCCAGCCCTGCTCGCCAGCCAGCTCGAGGACCGTGCGGTGGATAGTGGCAGCCGACCGCGGTGGCCGGCGCAACGCCATTCCCTCGATCAACGCCACCAGCTGGTCCGGCAGCGCGCGCCGCCCTTGGTCCGAGCGGGGCTGGCGGGCCAGTCCCACCAGCCCCTCGGCCCGGTAGCGGGCCAGCCACCTCTGCGCGGTGCGCAGCGGCACCCCAGCCTGCCGCGCAACCTCGGCGAGCGGCACCCCGTCTTCCACGTGCAGGCGTAACAGCGCCCAGCGGATCATCGCCAGCTCCCGCCGCACGTCAGTCAGCTCGGTCAACCGCGCCGACGGCGGCGACTGGCCGGTCACGACGTAGCCGCATCGGTGGCCTTGCCCAGGTGGCAGTAGATGGTGGGGCGGGTGACGCCGAACTCCTCAGCGATCTGCTGCACGGTGTATCGGCGTTTGCCGTCGGCGCCGAGCTCCTCATACATCTGCCGAGCCAGCCTGACCTGCCGGGGCCCCAACTTGGGTTTCTGCCCCGCCGGTGCGCCCACGCGCCCGCGACCAGCCCATTGCGGGTCCGTTCCGACATCAGAGCGTGCTCAATTATGTGGACAAGTTGAGCTTGTCAAGGGAGGCCGCCGCCGGCGCGGATGTTTTGGCCGGTTATCCACCGCCCGTCGGAGCCGACGAGGAAGGCGACGACGTTGGCAATGTCGGTGGGCTGGCCGAGGCGTCCGAGTGGAGTTATGGGCACGAGGGCCTGTTCAAGGTCGATGCCGGGGTTGTTGTTGCGTAGTAGGTCGGTGTCTGTCGCGCCGGGTGAGATGGTGTTGACTGTGATGCTGCGGGGACCGAGTTCTCGCGCGGCACATGCGCTGAATTGTTCGACGGCGGCCTTGCTGGCCGCGTGCACTGCGACCGCGGCGGGCGGTGCCACGGTGTTGATGGTGGAGATGTTGACGATGCTCCCACCGTCGCGAAGCCGGGTGGTGGCTTCACGCATGAGGGTGAACACCGCGTGCGTGTTGACCGCCATCATCTGGTCGTAGTCGGCATCGGTGGTCTGCGAGATCGGGACGGGTCGGATACTGGATCCGGCGTTGTTGACCAGGATGTCGAGCCCGCCTAGCTGGGTCTCGGCGGTGTGGAAGAGGCGAAGGGCTGCGTCGCGCTCGGATAGGTCGGCGCGCACCGCCCACGCGCGCGAGCCTGCGGTTTGTGTAGTGGCCACGACGTTGTCGGCGGCGGTTTGGTCGTGAGCGAAGCTGAACACGACCACGATGCCGTCTCGGGCTAGGCGTTCCACGATTGCGCGGCCAATGCCGCGTGAGCCTCCGGTCACCAGGGCTGTGCGGCTTTGGGGCGTTCTGGTGTTCATGCCTGGTCACCGCCGTCGAGTTGCACGAGCAGGTCTTCGATGCGCTGCTTGGTTGGCGTGTGGTGTTCGACCTCACGTGTCCAGCCTCTGGTGGTGGCGTCGTCGATGAGCTGGGCTTCGACGGCCAGCCGAGCGCGTAGGCGCGGGGCGTAGTCGCTGGTGGTGACGAACTTTGAGCAGCTCAGCACGAGGTCACACTCGCAGGGCCCTTCGGCGGGCAGGCGGAGACAGTGGCCGAGTTCGAGTTCGGTTTCAGGAAGTTGGTTTGCAGCCAGTGCACCGCGTCGGGGTGGAGTCGATGTTCGCGTAGCGCTTGGGCGGCCGGACCGGCCATGGTCACGTCGGGTCCGAGATGGCGGTCCAGGGCGTGCTGGTACTGCTGCTTGACCGTGGGATCGGACAGGCATAGATCAGCGACATGTGTGGAGTGCGGTGCCCCAGCACGGCCATGATCGTTTGCAGGCGGGCGCCGCCCTCGGCGAGTTGGGTGCCAATGGTGTGGCGGAACCGGTGCGCGCTGATCGTCGGTTTTCCCGCGGCATCGACGAGGCTGGCTGCGGGCGCAGACGGCTTTGAGTCCGTGCTCGAACAGGAACGCGTTGGACAGCAGCTTGCCACGAACCTGGAACAGGTACTGCACGGGCCTGCCGGCGCTGGGGTCGAACCGGGGTCGGGCGGCGTGCTGCCGAGCCAGCTCGATCAGCGGTTGCAGCGCGGCGGCGGCTTGGGGGTGCAGCGGGATGCTGCGCTCGGTGTAACCCTTGCCGACCGGGATGCGCAGTCGCGAGTGCCCGTCGGGGTAGGTGTCGAGGCAGTCGCTGACCAGCCGGCGGATCTCGTCGCGACGGGCGCCGCTCCACCGGGCCACGATCAAGGCCGCCCGCTGGTAGGGATCGGGCAGCTCCTCGACGGCGGTCATCAACGTGGCCAGTTCGTGCTCCGGGATGTACCGGGGCAACGTCTTGGCGATCTTGGGGATGTCGCCGCGGGTGAACAGCACCCGCCCGGGCACGTCTTCCCAGCCCCACGCGGCGGTCTCGTTGACGAAGCGAGTCAACAGAGTGACCACCGAGCGGCGGGTGCTCACCGTCAACGGTGCACCGGTGTGCTGACTGGTTTGCTGGCTCAGCCCGCAGAGGAACTGCTCGGCGTGCTCGCGGTGCAGCTGGTCGAGCTTGGTGATGTTGGGGTGCGCCCGAGCCAACCAGACCACGAGGCGGCCCAGCGCGTCGCGGAAGTGGCGAACCGTCTGCGGGCGGTCCGGGTGGGCGCCCAGATGCAGCCGCAGATACCGCTCGACGACGGCGCAGATCTGTGGCGACGCGCCGGTCGGCACGAGCCGATCGGTCCAGGTGCCCGCGTCGATCCGCTTGGATGGTGGCTGGTCGACCTGCCCGATGTGAAACAGCAGCACGTGCGCCGAGTGCAACCGGGCAATCGCGGTGTTGAAGTATGTCCCGGCGGGCTCGACCGTCGGCCGATCACCGCGCGGACGGGCATAAAACTCCCGCACCGGATCGAGTCGCAGCCGTGCGGTGAATGCGTCGATCGCCTGCCGCAGCTCGTCGAGGTCCTCTATCTGCTCGTCGCAGACGCGGGTGTAGATCCGGATCGACTCGGGTGACGCGTGCCCGAGCCGCTTCTGTAGCGCCAGCTCATGCATGCCGCCCTCCCACATCGCGGTGGCGTGAGTGTGCCGCCGAGCGTGCGGGGTTTTCTCCGGGCTGCGTATCCCCAGCCGGTCCAGCCTACGGACGAACCCGCGAGCAACAGCTTGATAGCTCAACGACTCGCAGCGGCGCGGCCCGGAACCGCCCACGAGGAACACGAATGGCGAGGCGGCGTCGACAGGGCGTTCGTGCAACATGTAGCGGTTGACCGCGTCCAATGTGCGGGGCTCGTGCAAATCGACCTCCCGTTCCCGGCGGGCCTTGGCCCGCGCGCCACGAGGATGGTCATCACGCTTGCGGATGGTCACCCGGCGACGACCGTAGGACACATCCTCCAGCTGCAGACAGAGCACCTCACCGGGGCGCAATCCGCCGCCGAGCATCAGCAGGAAGATCGCCAGGTCCCGCAGGGTGGTCATGCTCTCCAGCAGGGCCTGCACCTCGTCGCTATCCAGTGGGCGAGGCAGCCGGATCGGCAACCGGACCCGCACGGTGCGGCGCACCGGCCGCTGCCGATTTGCCGCGCCGACGAATGGCGAGTGCCGCTCCGGCACCCGCCCGAGCCCTCGATCCACGCGCTGCTGCATCGGGTTATCCGCCCCGGCATAGGCCTCGGCGGCGATCGCCCACTCGAAGAAACTCGACATCGCCGCCAGCACCCGTTGCACGGTCGCCGCCGACAACAGCCGCCCGTTCCCGGCAGCGACCCCCAAGCCGAACCGTTGCGCCGGGCGCCGGCTCGGCGCCTGCCGCAGATAGACCAAGAACTCCAGTGCGCTCGACGGCCTGAACCCGTCAAACGTCAGGTCCCGATCATCCAGGAACGACACCAAATGCCGCAGGTCGTAGGCATACCCGCATAGCGTGTTCGGGCTATAGCCGGAGTCGGCAAGCTGGGACAAAAACCGCGTCACCAGGTGATCTCATCGCCCGCACCGTTGAGCAGGCTAACCCGACGGACGATTCCACCACCAAACTCTTTGACCACCTGCACACCGGCCCCCTCTCGGCCGGTGCTCACTCAATCAGGCAGCAACTCTCACGATGGGGAACTCCGGCGCCCGGCGGTTGGAGGTGTCTCGCGAACGATCGTTAGCGTTCCGCTGCTGGCAGGATTCACCGTAGCCCAGAGGCGGCTGATGGGCCGATCATGATGTGATTTTGTGCGTGGGTCCGTTAGGCGCGTCATTGGAGTGGTATGGGTGCGCGACGTTTCGGCTTCGCACTGCCGATGGTCTGGCCGTGTTCCTGGATGCCTACCTGGACCGGGCCCCGGGGGCAGCGCAGAGCGGGATGGGTCTCGACGACGTCAACGAGGCCGACTGGATTCTCATCGGCCACTCACATTTTGATCATCTGTTCGGCGCCGAGCGGATCGCGGCGCGCACCGGGGCGAGAGTGATCGGCTCATATGAGTCCGTGCGGATACTCGCCGGCGCTGGAGTGCCCGAAAAACAGTTGATCCCGGTCAGCGGCGGCGAGCGGGTCGAACTCAGCGAGGCGACCCGCGTGCGGGTGCTGCCCAGCCTGCATGCCTGCGCCTGGTCTGAGCAGTCCGTTCCCGACGTGGATCAAATGTGCCTGGGTGATCTCGGTGTCGCCTGGCACGAACGCACCCGACGGCTCACCGAACGGTTCTGGCCCGCGATAGAAGCGCTTGGCGCGGATGTACGGGCGCATCTGCGCTACGCCCGCCAGGGCGAGCGCGGCGACGGCGGCGTGCTGACCTTCGTCATCGAGACCGCAGCAGGCTCATTGCTGTTCCAGGACACGGTTGGCTGCTGGAGCCACCTGCTGGCTCAGGAACATCCCGACGTGGCGATCCTCGCCGCGGCTGGGCGGGGTAACCGTGATGGCGAGCCCGTCCAAACGTCGACAGCTGAATTCGTTGCCGAACAAGCCAGCTGGATGCAGCCCCGGGTGGTCGTGCCGTGTCATCACGACGACTGGCTTCCTGGCCTATCACGACCAACCGATACCGAGCCGATTCGCCGCGAACTCGCCCGGCAGGCACCGAGCACCCGGCTCGTCGACCTCAGCTACGCCAACCCCTACCCCATCTTCGACGAGGCGGGTTCCCGGGAACAGCCCTGAATGAGGCCATTAGCAGCCGAGTCGGCATAGCTGTGCCATCTACCGCTGAAGATTCACCGCCAAATAGCTCTGAAGGTCACAACCTGCGCCGCGTTATCTGAAGCCATGGTGGGAGGCTAATTCAGAGAAGCAGTGTTATCCGAAGCTCGCCTACGCTACGCCGATGGATCAGTGGCCGGTGGGCGATGGCGCAGGTTGCGCGCGGACGGGGCGGCCAGGGCGGCGAGTGCCAGCGCGGCGTAGAGGAATGCGCCGAACAGGGCGGTGCGCCGTGAGCCGAGGCCCGCGGCGATGGGGACGATGGCGAGTTGTCCGAGGGGGACGGCGGCGAACGAACCGAGGTTGTCGTAGGAGGCCACTCGGGACAGGGCGTGCTGGGGAACGTGTTGTTGCAGCGCGGTCTCCCAGGTGATGGCGGTGACGACGGCTCCCACGCCGGCCAGGAACGCCCCAGCGATCAGCCAGGGGACGCCGGCGCCGGTGCCGAGGGCGAGCAAGCATGGGCAGCGCGAGACTTGCGGCGCCGATCTGGCCCCAGCGCAGCGGGTAGGTCAGGGTGAGCCGGTACATGGCCAGGCCCATCACCAGCAGCCCGGCGGCTCGGGCGCTGAGGGCGAGTCCCCAGCTGGTGGCGCCGATGGTGGTGTTGGCGATCGTCGGCCCGAGGACGAGCCACACCCCGGCGAGGACGAAGTTGACCGCCGCCATCGAGACCACCACGGTCACCACCCGGCCCAGTGCTTGTGTAGCTATGCGCAGGGGCAGTCCCGGATCGCGGACTGTATTGATCAATTGTCGCTGGTGAGCAGCGCGAGCGCGCGTGCCCGGTCCTCGTCGGTGGGTTGGGTGTAGGTACGCAGGGTGGACAGGTCGGCGTGGCCGAGCAGATCGGCGACGAGAACTGGGTCGGCGCCTTTGCGCAGCAGCTCGGTCGCGAAGGTGTGCCTCAAGGTGTGTGGACCGAATCCGCTGATCGGGTCGGCGCCGAGGCCAACGTGCTCGCCGAGGTTGGTGATGATGGTTCGCGCGGAACGATCGGAGAGCCGGCCACCGCGGCGGTTGAGCAGCAGTGCCGGGCAGTTGCCGGCGCCGGGCCAGGTCGGGCGCTGTTCGAGCCAGGCGAGCAGGGCAGTACGCAGCTCGGGGCGATCCAGGGGTAGCTCGCGCAGCTTGCCCCCGTCGCGGCCCTTGCCGCGCACCCGCAGCCGGCCCTTACGCGCGGACAGCGCGACGTCGGCGACGTCGAGGCCGACGACTTCGCCGATGCGCAACCCGGCGTAGTAGGGCAGCAACGCGACGAGCGTGTCGCGGACGCTGGGGCACTGCTCGACCTCGCGTAGGTAGCGCAACACGTCACGGTTGCCCAGAGCTTGGGGTGCGCGGCACGGCAGGAGCTCTCGACGCGCGGTGGCGGAGCCGAGGCCGCGGCGGGTGTAGAAGTCGTCGACTGCGGCGAGGGTGTTGTTGATGGTCGACGGGCGTAGCCGGGCGACGGTTTTGGCCCAGGCCCGCCAGTCGCGCACGGCCCCGTCTCGGGCGCCCGGGGAGGTGAGTGGGTCGCCGTCGAGCTCGGGGTCGCGATCGCAGGCGGCCAGCCAGCTCAGGTAGCCGCGCACCCGTGAGACGTATTTGGCCCGGGTCGGTGCCGCGAGCGGCGGGTGCGCAGCGCGCGCTGGTAGCCGGCCAACGCGGCGGCGTACTCGAGCGGCGCCAGCCCCACTGCGGGGGTGTCGTCGTTGAGCGGCCCAGTGTTTCCGGAAGCTGAATCGGAGTCTTGCGGGAGGGCTTCGGATGTGTTTCCGGAAGTCATGGGTGGAGTTTAGTTCCGGGATTGCTACTTCCCGGAAGCTGGCACGGCGACGGGGCGGCTCGCCGGGCGACGTGTAGCACCGCGCCCCAGTGGCGGCGCAGGCGCCCGTCAGGTCGCTGGTCGAGGCGTCGCCTGATCTCGGTGTAGAGCCGGTTTCGCTGC
>OBLV0100000606.1_pt1 | contig 10946 bp, 7 predicted proteins | sample 1520071 | NCBI WGS metagenome assembly OBLV01 (sample SAMEA3888446, study PRJEB22518) | metagenome | reverse complement strand
GATCTGGTACTGCGTTGGACCTCCACTCCGACACACATCATGCGTACCGCGTCGCGGCCGACCGCGATCCGCGGACGGCACATTGACGCCGGCGATCTAATCACGCTGTGGATACCCTCGGCGAACTACGATGACGAGGTCTTCACGGATCCCGACCGATTCGACGTGAGCCGAGAGCCTAACCGGCATCTGGCCCTGGGCTTCGGTGAGCACTTCTGCGTTGCAAATAAGCTCGCTCGCGTCGAGATCCGGCTCCTGTATCAGGAGTTCATCGACAGATCCCTCGGGGTCGAGTCGGACGGCGAGCCAAGTCGCCTCGGCTCTATTGTCGTGAACGGCTTGGAACACCTGCCCGTGAAGCTCGTGCCGGGCCGCTAGTTGACCCGGTTCTCGCGGTGCGCCGGTCACAGCCGGAATGATCACTCGGGGAGGCACGCATCATATGGAACCTAATGGCTGGTTTTCGCCTTGTCCGGGATGCGGACCTCGGCGATCGGGAGCTGGGTGACGTCAGCCGGGGCGTCCACCCCGCCTGGCATGGTGCCGGATGACGTGGCCACATCGGGGAGGCCACCGGGCGGTGAGTCCTGATCAGCTTCCGCTATCACAAGGCTCATAATCCGGTCGCCCTCCTCGAACAAGAGTTGGTTGGCTCGCAAGAAGGACAGCCTGTCCGACGCGACATCTGACGTGACGCCACATTCAGCGGCAATGCGATCACTTCGAATCGGCGAGGAGAGACGGTGCAACATCGCGACCGTCTCCTCATTCACGTCGTACGTCTTACCTACTCCCTCACGCGAATCATATATCACATGAGCACCGTCAGCCCCGCGTTGCAGCATTAGGCTTGATTGGCAGTCGGCGGCCGCCCAGCCGTCCTTCCATTGCTTAATGGACTCGCTAAGTGGCCGGAACCACCTGGCAGCGTTAACTGCATATGACGATATGTTGTGATCCTGAAAGAAATATGCCAGCTCGCCGAGATCCTCTGTGTTTAGGGGATATACGAATGAGTAGAAGTCCATTGGATGGAGATCAAGGTTGTATTCCGACCGCTTAGTGAAATAGGGGCTGTATCGATCGAACCGCACTACAAAGACCCCACTCGGGGGCGGGAGATGTCTCAGCAACGGGATATCTACCTGATACTTCCGATAAGTATTCTCATCTTCGCCGGGAAATCCGATCAGAAGATTCCATGCTGGCTGGATATCGAACTTGACGGCGTTCTTCAAAAACTGGATGTTTTGAAACGCCGTAGTTCCTTTACCCATAAGCTTAAGTGTCGACGTAGAGAGTGCTTCTATTCCCGGCTGGACTTTATTGACGCTGGCGTCTGCCAGCGTCCGTAGATCCTTCTCGCTGACGGGAAGCTTCACCTCATAGAATATGGAAGAGCCCGTAGGCGGATCGAGGACTCGGAATACATCATCAGGATAATTTTTGGGCAGGATATTATCGGTGCAATGGTAATCCAAGCACCAGGGAGCATATTGGAAGAGCGAACGAAACTGGCGCAAGGCGTTGTCCGGGGACATCGATTTATAGCCTATAGTTTGGCCGTTGAGCCCGCAGAATGTGCAATGTGAACGCTGCCCCCACCAGCATCCCCGCGAGGTCTCGAAATACAGAAGAGGCTTGACATCTTCTTTCAAGCCGAGTGAGCCGGTAATAGATGCTTTATTCTTATCGAATGCTGCAATGAAACTCTGGTAATCAGGATCGAAGTAGTCATCGATATCATGATCGTGACCGATGGCTCCCCGAGCTCGCGCGTCCTTGCTGTTTTCTTTCGACAAGACTCCGCGAATCTCATGCAGCCCTTTCTCATCACCTTGGAGCTTGCATCGCAGGAAATCTAGAAATGAGTTCAGAGCCGGGCCTGAAAAGACAAAATCGATGGCTGGGAAGTTCTCTATGAGAACCACACCCATGGGGGTTTCACAATTCGCGCCACCCATAACGACCGTCGCGTCCGGGTTCCGTTCCTTTATGAGCCTGGCGAGCGCCAGACACGCTGCGTTCTGAGCGAACATTGAGGTGAATCCAACTATGTCCGCGGTCGCCAGCTCGTAGCGATTAATCAAGTCTACGCAGAACTGCTCAAGCCCGGACCGCATAGCGAGGATATTCTCACGGAATTTCATCGCGGGCGATCCGACGTAGTAGCGCTTAAAGTACTCGGCGGAATTATCGCCGCTTTCGGGGAAGGCGATTTGGCTGAAGATCCAATCGCCAATCCCAGTGCTCGCGTTACCCGATTCTCTGGCGATCGCCTCGTACATTGCACCGCCGAAATAGGCGGCGAAATCCAGATTCAGATGATAAACGTCCATGTCAATGTCATCAGGTAGCTCACGCCGCACGAAAGCGGCCAACTGGCTTAGCGCAAACGAAGGGCGGTACCAGTCGGCAAATGGCATATTGATGAGCTTTATGCTCAGGGTGCCGGTAGTCGCGCTAGCGTGACCCTCAGCTGAGCTTCGCATGGGTGCCTCCATTTACCAGCGCCATTCGTGCTGACCGAGCAGATGATCCGATTTGATTCCATGGCCGGCGCACCAGGTCATGAATTCCGCGACCTGCTTGAGCTGGTAGGAGTCTTCGTTGTAGGTGGTGGCCATGACGTGGCCCAGCCAGCTTTCCTCGCCCATGGCGTAGACGTAAGCCTCACGCGCGCCGAGTTCGGTCATGATCCCGGCCGCCTGTTCCGCGTTCGACCCGGACAGCGTGCGTGAATCGCTCATTTTCTTGGTGACCGGCGTGGTGAAAAGCCCCTGGTAGAGCCACGTCAGCGGTGCTCCGGCGCATTCCATGCCCAGGAACGCCATGTCCACCCGCCCCGCGTGGCTGCGCATGTACCGGTACAGGCCCGGGTCCATGCCCGAGGAGTCCCCTCCCACGAATATCGTGCGGCCGCCGAACCTGACGCAGTAGGTGGACTTGGCCCGGATGTCCAGGTCGGCGTGCTCGCCGAGGAACGGCGTCGCGATCACCGTGCCGCCGGGGAACTCCACCTCCGAGAAGTCGTCGACCTCTACCGCGGGCAGTCCCAGATGTGACAGGTACAGCGCCAGCGACGGATCGGCCATGTTGCCGCGTGACGACCTTGGCACCACGACGGTGCCGACCCGCCCGCGCAGCGCCAGCAGGGTCTCCGGGACGATGTGATCTTGGTGCCCGTGAGTGATCAGCGCCAGGTCAAGGTAATCGGGCAGGTCCCGATAGGTGAACCGGCCGGTGGCCGAGGCATCGGCGCTGACCCATGGGTCGGTGATTATCGCCGCCTGCGGGGTCTGCAGTACCAGGCACGCGTGACCGAAATAACGGATCCGCGCGCCGCCGTCGATGTGCCGGTCAGCAGCCAGGTCCGGCTGTTCGGCCAGCAGTTGGCTGAGCGCGGCCGCCCCGTCGTCGTCCAGTCCGAGCATCTCGCGCAGCCGGCTGAGCGTCGTGCCGTGCACCCTGGATCGAAACAGTTCCTCCAGCCCGGGATGACGGAACGGAATCCGCAGGTCCAGAACATCGGGTGAACTCAGCCGCGGCGTGCTCAAGACAAACGGGCGCTCGACCCCGGTTTCCAGCGACAGCTGCACAGACTGGCGATCCTCGGAATAGACGCTGCTCTCGTACACCAGCGGTTCGATGAACCGGATGGCCGGCTGGTTGCTGGTGTCGTAAGCGATCTCGACCAGCCCGGAAAGCGCTGGCGGGAGCTTGGGGTAAAGCGGGGTGAGATCGAAACCGGTGGCGCTGGTGCGCACCAGGTCCTGAGCCTCGGCCACGGCCGCCGCGAAGCCCAGCATCTCCGTCCTGTCCCGCTTGATAGAGGCGAGCAGATCCCGGACCTCTTCGCTCCTGTCTTCCCCGATCCCGATGAAGAACCCGCCTCTCAGCGCGGGATTGCGGCTCGCGTTGATGTGAACCATGGGAGATTGCAGATACGACTCGAGCAGCGGGACGTGCGCGAACGCCAGATTCATCGCGGCCTGCACGGGCGCGACCATGTGCAGCCACGCATAGAAGCCGTCCACGAGCGGCTCGATAATCGCGTCAGGGCGGAGAAACCCCGCCTCGTCACCCATAATCTGCTCCTCTATCCTCCGCACGGATTATCGAATATCGTGACAATAATCGACGACAGTATGGCACGTAAGAAATTTCAGATCAATGCGGCAACTGCTCTTATTAAGTCCTTCAGGTGTTCAACTGCTGAACAATACCGGTTGAACATCTTTTCTCTGATGCTCCGCTTTTGCGATGTCGCCGGGCGATGACAACGACAGAAGACGCGTCCAGCCGACTGGCCTGTAAGTTATGCCTCGTCACGCCATTGCACTAAGGCCGTGCAGGGCTTCCTCAAACGCCGCGCGACCTCGCTCGGTGATGATGATCGCTGACTGGCGTGGGGTATCAGGATTGTCACAGAACCCCAGGTAACCGCGCAGGATCATCTTCTTGACCGCTTGACTGCCGGCCTGGCCACTAATGCCCAGTTCTTGTATCAGCGCACGCGCTGCGGACCTGTTGAGACTCATCGCAGTCAAGGTGAGCAGGTCATCGCCGGAAAGATCATCGTAGCCCGCTGCAGAGAGACGGAAGCCGAGACCTCTAGTGAGGGCGTCTCGCATGCCGCACAGCACGCCGTACGCTTCACCGGGCGAAGAGTCCTGCGAGTCCTTCCCACCAGAGCTCCCGGACGCGTCGCTGGCTATTTTATCCATCGAATCCGTCTTCTTCGCTTATTTCTAGCGGCGTTGAATCTCTGGCCACCAGCCATTCGGGCCGGGTGTCCACGCGAGTGGGTATGTTGTTTACCGAGTTATATGTTATCAGCATCAGGCTGCGATCAAATGGCGATATATTAGGTGCCGAGCCGTGCGGCGTATTGCAGTCGAACCACAGTACAGAACCCTTCGGCCCGGTGGGCGCGGACAGATCGCACCGGGCCGCGAGCGACCTGATGGTGTCCAGGCTAAGCGAGTATTTCAGGCTCGCCTCAAGTGAACTGATCATATCGTCGCTCTTCGGAGCAACGTCGATCATGCCTGCGCTGTGGCCACTCCGGAGAAGCATCAGCGGCCCGTTGAATTCAGTGACGTCATCGAGGAACACCGCGGCGGTCAGAGCGCGCGGGCGGGGCATTCCATCTTCATGGTGCCAGAAAATGTAATCCTGGTGCCATTCCCAGATCTCACCCTTGAAGGCTCGCTTCGCATTGATCTTGAACTGGTATACGTAGACGTTGTCTGCCAGCAGTTGCCGGGCCGCCGCCAGGAGCTGCGGCAGGCGCACGAGTCTCGCGAAATACTTATTGTGCAGGTGAGATCCGTGGACAGCGCGGACTGCCCCGCTGTTCTTTTCAACCGTTCTCCACGGCGCGTCAGCCGCGAACTCTGCTTCGGCCTCCCGGCGCAGTGTGGATAGCGCATGAGGTGTAAAGACCTCTTGCTGAAGCAAAAACCCGTCTGCTTGGTACTTTTGTATCTGCTCGACAGAAAGCAGACCCTGGGAGCTGGTCACTGTACCCCCTTCCCTGCTCGCCTCGGAAAGCAAGTCGAGGATTGACGGCGTAACTACGCGGACATCTCATGAGCCGGCGCACGAGCCGCCAGCCGGATAGTCGATTCATTTCTTCCGGATCTGAGCTGGAGTATGACCGTGTCAACATGACCATCGGGTCCGGGATGCAGTTCCACGAGACGCTCGGGCGTCCAGCCAGTCAGGGTAAAGCGGTGATCACCCACGGGCACCAGTCCGAAGAGTGGCGTTCCCGCGATACAAACGGCCAGTTGCGAGCCGTGGATCTGGATGGCGCCGTCTAGCTCGCCAGGAACGCTGCCGTCGTCGGTCTCGAAGATTCCCTGAATAAGAGCTGCCGGCACCTTGAATTCACATACGTATTTGCGCAGCTGCGAAACGTCGAGTGGGACAACTTGCTGCTGCATCAAGATTCCAGTGCGACTTTGCTCATCAACAAATTCGGCAGGAAAGTGACGCAGCAGCTCCGGGCTGATCAGCGCGTCGATGACGAGATGGACCCGGTTACTTGAGCCCATGTTCTTGACAGAATGAGGGCGCCCAAAGTCCGCATACCAGAGCTCGCCCGCCGACCAGTGGTATTCGTGGTCCTCAAAATACATTTTCACGCCTGGATGCGTGACGATCGGGCAATGCAAGCGGATTTGGCCGAATTTGAAGCCATGATACGGGTCTACGTGCGTGGCCACCTCTGCGCCACCGGGAAGCATCAGGAGCCGGACGCTGCGCTTATCGCAGTTCAGAGTGTCTATAACCTCACGAAAGTAAGGCACTTGGTCGAGGACATCTGAGTCCGTAAAACATTGAAGTCCCGGCCCGCCCGGGTCTGTACGCGCCCAGTATCCCCCTTGCGACCGAAGCGCGAGCCCTTTCCATTTGCCATCATGGTAGGTCAACGTTTTGGCGGCAAACGGGGTCTCCATAATAAAGGGGGCCTCCGGCGGCCAGTCCAGCTGAAGCAGCGTTCCGAGTTCCTGACGCAAGCGAACGGCGTCGAAGGATAGCGGCAGTTTGAGACAATGGTTTGAGCTGCTCATTTTTCTTCCCTGAATTATTGCTGTCAATTTCCGCCAATGAGTTGTGCCCGGTGATGGCCACCAGGCGTGTCACCTTCTAGTTCAGGAGCATCACTCCTTTGTCGGCCACCCAGGTGGCCAGCGTGCCGCTCACCGCTGCACGCTCTCCTCCATGGCCTGGGCGAACTGCGCCTGGTACAGCCGCGCGTACGCGCCGCCCGCAGCGAGCAGCGCCTCATGCGTGCCCTGCTCGACAATGCGCCCGTCCTCCATTACCAAGATCACGTCGGCGTCGCGGATCGTGGACAGCCGGTGGGCGATAACGAAACTGGTCCGCCGCTGCCGCAGCGACCCCATCGCGTGCTGGACGAGCACCTCGGTCCGCGTGTCGACCGAGCTAGTCGCCTCGTCCAGGATCAGCACGGCCGGGTGGGCAAGGAAGGCGCGGGCGATCGTGATCAGCTGCCGCTCGCCCGCGCTGACATTCGTGCCCTCGTCGGAGAGCACGGTGTCGTAGCCGTCGGGAAGGGTCCGCACGAACCGGTCCACGTACGTCGCCTTCGCCGCCTCGACGACCTGATCGTGGGTGGCGCCGAACGAGCCGTAAGCGATGTTCTCCTCGATCGTGCCGCCGAACAGCCAGGCGTCCTGCAGCACCATGCCGGTCCGGCCGCGCAGTTCATCCCGGCTCATCTTTGCGATGTCGATGCCGTCGAGCTTGATCGCGCCCGAGTCGATCTCGTAGAACCGCATCAGCAGGTTGACCAGTGTCGTCTTGCCCGCGCCGGTCGGGCCCACGATGGCAACGGTCTGCGCCGGCTCCACGGTGAGCGAGACGTGCTCGATCAGCGGCCGGTCCGGCGCGTACTGGAACGACACGTCGTCGAACTCCACCCGGCCGCGGGCGTCGGCCGCCCGGACGGGATTGACGGCGTCCGGCTCCTGCTCGGGCGCGTCGAGCAGCGCGAACACGCGCTCGGCCGACGCCACGCCGGACTGCAGCATGTTCACCATGCTGGCCACTTGGGTCAGCGGCTGGCTGAACTGCCGCGAGTACTGGATGAACGCCGTCACCGCGCCGAGGGTCAGCGTGCCGCCCGCGATCAGCAGGCCGCCGACGGTGGCCACCAGAACGTAGTTGAGGTTCGACGTGAACATCATCACCGGCTGGATCGTGCCGGACAGGAACTGCGCCCGAGAGGTGGCCTGGTAGAGCGCCTCGTTCTGCTCGGTGAAGGTCGCCAGCGCCTGCTCCCGCTGGCCGAACGCGGTCACCAGGGCGTGCCCGGTGTACATCTCCTCGATGTGGCCGCTGAGCTGGCCGGTGACCTTCCACTGCTTGATGAAGTGCGGCTGCGCCCGCTTAGCGATCTTGCGCATCACCACCGCGGAGGCTGGCACAGTGACCAGGGAGATCACCGCCAGTTCCCAGGACACGATGAACATCAGCGTCAGCACGCCGACGATCGTCAGCAGCGCCGTCACCAGCTGGCTCAGCGTCTGCTGCAGGGACTGCTGGAGGTTGTCGATGTCGTTGGTGACCCGGCTGAGGATCTCGCCCCGGGGTTGCCGGTCGAAGTAGCTCAGCGGCAGACGGGACAGCTTGGCCTGCACCTCCTGGCGGAGCCGGAGCACGGCGCGCTGGACCACGGTCGCGGTCAGCCGCCCCTGGAACAGCAGGCAGACCGAGCTGCCGACGTTCAGCGCGAGCACGACGCCCACGAGCTGGCCCACGTGGCCGAAGTCCACGCCGCCGCTGTGCGACGGACCGTGCGACAGGCGGCTCGCCAGATAGCCGTCGAAGATGACGTTGATCGCATCACCGAGAAACCGGGGCGCGAGCACCGTAAGCGTCACGCTGGCGACCGCGAGGACCACGACCGCATCGACCAGCACGCGGTACGGGCGCAGCAGGCCGAGCAGCCGCTTGCTCGAGCCCTTGAAGTCGAGTGCCTTCCCGCTGGACATGCCGCCCATGAAGCGGGCGGGGCCGCGCATCCTGGGTCCCTCGTGCGCCGGGCCGGGAACGCGCCCGGGCACCGCCCGCTCGCTGCCGGCCTGTTCGCTCACGCCACGGCCTCCTGCTCGGTCAGCTGGGACAGGACGATCTCCCGGTAGGTTTCACTCGACTCCATCAGCACCGCGTGGGCGCCGCGCGCCACGACGCGGCCGCCGTCCAGAACCAGGATCTGGTCGGCGTGCCTGATCGTGGCGACCCGCTGCGCGACGACGACCATGGTCGCGTCCGTCACCTCGGCCGCCAGGGCCGACCGCAGCCGGACGTCGGTCGCGTAGTCGAGCGCGCTGAACGAGTCGTCGAACAGGTAGATCTGCGGCTTGTGCACCAGGGCACGGGCGATCGCCAGGCGCTGGCGCTGCCCGCCGGACACATTCGTGCCGCCCTGCGCGATCGGCGAGTCCAGCCCGCCGGGCATCCGCTCGACGAAGTCGCGGGCCTGCGCGATCTCCAGCGCCCCCCACAGCTCCGCGTCGGTCGCCTGCTGGTTGCCGTAGCGCAGGTTCGTCGCCACCGTCCCGGAGAACAGGTACGGCTTCTGCGGCACCATGCCGATGGCGGCCGATAGCTCAGCCGGATCGAGTTCCCGCACGTCGACGCCGCCGACGAGCAGCGAGCCTGAAGTGACGTCGATCAGTCTCGGGATGAGGTTGATCAGAGTGGTCTTGCCGCACCCGGTACCTCCCACGATCGCCGTGGTCTGGCCGGGCAGCGCGGTCAGGCTGATGTCGTGCACCACCGGCTGCTCGGCCCCCGGGTAGCGGAACTCGACGTTCCGCAGCTCGAGACGGCCGGGCTGCGGGCCTGCTGGTCGCGGGCTTGCCGACGGGCCGACGGCCGGCTCGATGTCGATGACCCCCATGATTCGTTCCGCGCTCACCTCGGCCCGCGGCACGAGCATGAACATGAAGGTGGCCATCATGACCGCGGTCAGGATCTGGGCTATGTAGGCGATGAACGCGGTCAGCGACCCGACCTGCATCGAGCCGTTCGCGACCAGGTGGCCGCCGAACCAGACCACGGCGGTGGTGGACAAGTTCAGCACGAGCATCACCGACGGGAACATCAGCGCCATCAGCTTGCCGGCACCCAGCGAGACGTCGAACAGCCGGGTGTTCGCGACGCCGAACCGCTCCCGTTCCTGCGGATCGCGCACGAACGCGCGGATGACCCGGACGCCGGTGATCTGCTCCCGCAGCACCCGGTTGATGACGTCAATACGCTCCTGCATCTTCCGGAACAGCGACCGCATCCGGGAAATGATCAACGCCAGGATGATGCCGAGCAGGGGCACGGCGACCAGCAGCAGGGACGACAGCGGCACGTTCTGCCTGAGCGCGAGGATGATCCCGCCAACGCACATGATCGGCGCGGACAGCAGCAGGGTGAACGTCATGATCGTCAGCATCTGGACCTGCTGCACGTCGTTGGTCGTCCGGGTGATCAGCGACGCGGTGCCGACCTGGTTCACCTCGCGGTCGGAGAACTTCAGCACCTGGCTGAAGATCCCCTGCCGGACGTCGCGGCCGAGGGCCATTGCGACGTGCGCGCCGAAATAGATCGCGCCGATCGAGCACAGGATCTGCCCGAGCGTGATCGCGAGCATCCAGCCGCCGGTGGTCAGTATGTAGTGCGTGTTGTGGAGGACCACGCCGTTGTCGATGATTTCGGCGTTCAGCGTCGGCAGGTAGAGCGTGGCAATCGTCTGCGCGAGCTGGAGCACCAGCAGCAGCGCGATCGGCTTGCGGTACTGGCGCAGGAAGATGCGCCATAGGCGGATCAGCACAGGAAAGCTCTCATTGTTCCTGTCTCCCGGAAATGCTTGTGCCAAATCAGGCGGACGCCGGCACAATCTTCATAGCGTTCCTGCTAATTCGCAATGGAACGGCATATCGCTAATTTTGGCCGACGCGGTAGCACGCTCTGGCAGTATCCGCCGCTCGTCAGCGAGCGGCTGCCGACGGGTCGATGATTCGCGCCCGTCCGGCCAGTTCCCGGGCGAAGTCCTGCCACATCTGAGCGTACTGGCGCGCGAGCTGCACAATAGTCGCCACGCAATGCGGCGGCACCGTCCCCGCAGCGGTCGGCAGTTGCTCCGCGGCGACAGCGTTGAGGTGCAGCAGCCGCAGCATCTCCTTTCCTTGCTCGTTGCTGCGCAGCGAAGGATCACGAAGCAGCTTCTCCATCATGGCGGCCAGCTCCAAGGGAGCGACCTGCCGGGAGGCCGTGCCGGAGCCTGCGCCGCAGCCGCCATTCACCGCGTTTCTGGCTGCGCCACGCTTGCCAGGCGCGGGCGGATCCCCCCGCTCGATGTGCGCAAGCGCCTCGAGATCGGAAGAGCGTCGTGTAGGGAAAGAGTGTAGATCTCG
>OBLV0100000605.1_pt1 | contig 10958 bp, 14 predicted proteins | sample 1520071 | NCBI WGS metagenome assembly OBLV01 (sample SAMEA3888446, study PRJEB22518) | metagenome | reverse complement strand
CGTCTCCGCGTGCCGTTACGGGGGTGCCCGGCCCGGGAAGATGGGCGTCGGCCTTTACCTGGTGTGGCCGGCGCTGTACAGCACCGTCACCGACTCCTACCGGCTGAGCCGGGCCGGCCGGTTGCGTACCGACCTGGGCGGCGTCTACTTCAACGCGATCTTCATCGCCGGCTTGAGCCTGGCCTACCTTGACACCGGCTCGCCCTGGGTGCTGACGGCCATCGTGGCGCTGCACTGGGAAACCGCCATGCAGTTCCTGCCGATGATCCGCCTCGACGGCTACTACGTCCTCAGTGACATCATCGGGGTGCCCGATCTGTTCAGCTGGATCGGGCCGGTGATGAAGAGCCTGATCCCCGGCCGGGCCAGCCGTTCCCGGGTGCGGGAGCTCAAGATCTGGGTCCGGGCGACGATCACTGTCTGGGTGATCATCGTGGTGCCCTTCCTGCTGTAGGGATCGGGTTTGCCCTCATCCTGCCCCGGATAGCGCCGGTGGTGTGGTCCAGCCTGATCGAGATGGTGCACGGGGTTCAGGCGGCGGCTGCCGCCGGACACGTGGCCGAAACCGCTCTCGGCGTGATCAACATCCTGCTGTTGCTGTTCCCCTGGATCGGCGGCTTGCTACTGCTGGACATGATCTTCCGTGGACCGGTCCTCGCGGCGTGGTCTCGCTGGCGCCCCGGACGGGAGCGCCCGGAAGGAGAGGGCCCAGAACGGAACCGCCCGGAACGGAACCGCCCGAGCCCGTCACCGGGCCGCCACCGACTGAGCGCACAGGGAGGCGTCCCCGGCCGCCATCGGAGAACCTCGGGCATGAAAACGTCGCCGTCATGCTGACCGCTCGCAGCGGCGGTACGAAACGCTCGGTCATCGCGGTCATGCGAGTGATCACGATCGTGGCCGCACTCGGGCTGCTCGCCGGCTGCACGGGACCGTGGGCGATCGGGAACGAGACCGGTTCCAGCGCAGACGGATCCAAGGATCTTGTGGCCGCCAACGGCGTGCCCAGCGGCAGTGGAGACAGCATCGGCACCCCCGGCACGGCCGGTAACGGTGCAGAGGGCACCCCCGGCACGGCCGGTAACGGTGCAGACGGCATCGCTGGCACCGACGGCTCCCCTGGCGCAAACGGCACCGACGGCACCGCTGGCACCGACGGCACGGCTGGCACCGACGGCACCGACGGTTCTTCCAGCAGTGGCAATACCAACAGCGGGAACACCACCAGTGGCGTGGTGGCCGGCTCAGCTCACACGGCCAGCCAGGTCATCCCGTTGCCCGGAGTCACCTCACTCGTGGTCGAAGCCAACTTCGTTGTCCACGTGACAGAGGGTGAGCCCGAGCAGGCGACGGTACGGATGAACGACAACCTCGTCGATCTGGTCGACGCCACCGTCACCGGAAACCAGCTGCGTTTAGGTCTCAAACCAGGCGCCAATGTCAGCAACGCGACCCTGTCCGCCGAGGTCACCGTGGCTCACCTCGACTCGATCGATGCGCGCGGAGCCGGCCAGGTCACCGGCTCGATCGAGACCGATCACCTGACGGCGACCGGCTCCGGTGCCAGCACCCTCACGCTGTCCGGTCACGCCCAGGACCTTCAGCTCAGCGGATCAGGTGCCAGCCATTGGCTCCTGTCCGATCTCGCCGTGGGCGACCTCGACGCGGTTCTGTCCGGCGCCAGCAATGCCACCGTCATGGTGAGCGGCACGCTGGCCGGGCAAGCCGACGGCGCATCGACGCTGCGGTACCGCGGAACCCCGACCATCACCCGCCAGCAGACCTCCGGCGTTGCATCGATTGCCCCGGATTCCCCGTAGTCCACGGCCAGCGGACGCTGACACCGGCCTCACGATCTGCTCATTTCGGACAATATCCATGACTCGCACCGTCATCGCCCCAATCTGGGAATGATGCTCCACCTCTGCGAATCTGCGCCAGAAGTGATGTAGCGGGTTCGGCGAGTAACGGTAGCTGACATACAACCGAGCGGAGAGTATGCGCACCGCCACGCCCGTCAGATTCTCTTGAGCCATCAGGGTGATTCGCACCATTTTTTGTTACACCGAGAAGATGGCTGCGATTAATCAGCGAGACAGGTGCACTGCCCTACAGGGAACAGTTAGGACAGGTAAGCATTCCGGAACATTTCGTGTGATCTTCGGGTTCAGGCTGCTATTCATCACGAAGATCACATCATCGTCACCGTGCCCGTCTCGTCCAGTCAAGTTTTCAACTAGGAGGAATTCATGTCTGGTTCACTGAGCTTTGCCGAAATAGACGAGCAGCACGTGGAACTGCTGCCAGCCCGTACCGTGCTCTCGATGCTCGTGATGGGCAACGGTGGCCGGGGCGGCGACGGACAGGGTGGGGTCGGCGTCAACGCAGGCAACTCGGTCCATCATGGTTCGCAGTCCAACAACGCGGGGATCGGTGCCGGTGGTGATGGTGGTAACGGTGGCGGCTCCGGCAACGGTGGCAATGGCGGCAACGGAACCGGTGGCTTCGGCGGAAACTTCTTCAACCACGTTAACCACGGCCAGCAGTACAACGACGCCGGCAGCGGCTACGGCGGCCATGGTGGACATGGCTAATTAGAGATCCATGATGCGCGATCGAATGATCGCGAGCAGCGTGTCTGGCTATGGAGGGATGGCTGGCGTGACCATTCCTCCATACCGCGTTTCCTGATTATGTCCAGATATCGGATGGATGCCGATGATGCGGGCTTCGAGTCGGGGAGGATGTCATCGATACTGAGAGCCTAACAGTCGCTTCTGAGTACGAGGCGGATCTCGTACCCCGGTTGACCCCAGGAGTGGAGCTGATCGGAGAATATCAGGGATCTGGTTTTCGGGAGCCCCGGTACATCCTGCGCCGAGGCGATGGACAGGTTATCCAGCTTCCCCGGTTGTTATACCTCTTGACGGCGAGTGTGGACGGTCGACGTGACCTCCGAGAGCTGGCTCAAGCGCTCAGCACAGCGTGCGGCAAGGAGGTACAGGTACAGCACGTGGTGTACTTGATCGACAATCGGTTACGGCCAGCGGGGATTGTCGGGGCAGATCCAGACGCGGAGTGTTCAGTGCCCCGGCAAATCGGAGGAACGCCGAGATCACCGGTGAGATCGGATCCGTTGCTGGCGATGAAGTTCCGGGTGGGGGTGGTGCCAGAGAACACGGTGTGGCGTATCGCCGGGATCTTTCAGGCACTGTTCTGGCCCCTGGTGATCGTGGCGGCGCTGGCCGCCTTCGTCGCCTTGGACGTGGTGATCGTCGCGCGGGGTGGCCTGTCCCAGATCGTGCCCAGTGCGCTGGCGCTCGTCTACCAGCCCACCTTGACCCTGCTGGTGCTGGCGGCGATCTTCACATCAGCCGCATTCCATGAATGCGGGCACGTCGCCGCGTGCCGCTACGGGGGCGCCCGGCCGGGGAAGATGGGGATCGGTCTTTATCTCGTGTGGCCGGCGCTCTACAGCACCGTTACCGACTCCTACCGGCTGAGCCGGGCCGGCCGGCTACGCACCGACCTGGGCGGTGTCTACTTCAACGCGATCTTTATCGCGGGTCTGGCCCTTGCCTATCTGGGTACCGGCTCCTCCTGGGTGCTGGTGGCCATTGTGGCGCTGCACTGGGAAACCGCCATGCAGTTCCTGCCGATGATCCGCTTGGACGGCTACTACATCCTGAGCGACCTGATCGGGGTGCCCGATCTGTTCAGCCGGATGGGTCCGGTACTCAAGAGCATGATCCCTGGGCAATCGATGCATGCCCGGGTGCGCGAACTCAAGCCCTGGGTCCGCCGGACCATCACTTTGTGGGTCGCGATTGTGGTGCCCGCACTGCTCTACTGGGTAATCGGATTCCTGATTGTCATTCCCCGGGTTGCGCCGGTGCTATGGCTCCGGCTGGTGTGGTTGACCGGCGCGGTGGGCACGGCTGCCACCGCAGGACGAACGGCGGAGGCCGCACTCGATGTGGTCGATCTGATCCTGTCATTGTTGCCTTGGACCGGTTCGCTGCTGGTGCTGGGACTTATAGTGCGGGGGCCAGTGGGATGGGCACTAGCCCGCTGGGGTCCGGCACAGTTACGTGCGAGGAGATCTTGATGCTCGTCTCTTCTCCCGAACGGGGTGCGCGGTGGATCGGGGCACCGATAATGGCTGTGGTGGCGACGCTGGCTACAGCGTTGCTGCTGGCAGGGTGCCTGGGCAGCTCCACCGGCGGTGGAGCCGGTGGTACCGGGTACAGCAGCGGCGGCAGCGGGGGTAATGGCGGTAACGGCTACGGCGGGCCGGGCGCCAACGGATACGGCGGCCGCGGCGGCGACGGTGGCCACGGCGGTAGCGGCGGGAATGGCGGCGACGGCTACGGCGGTCCAGGCGGAAACGGATACGGCGGCCACGGCGGCGACGGTGGCCCCGGCGGTAGCGGCGGGAATGGCGGCGACGGCTACGGCGATGTCGGCGTACCTGGCGCAGAGGGTGCACCCGCACCGGGTTGACCGTGCAACGGCAGAGCTCGGCTCTCCCCGACCGCGAGATCCCACAGGTCCGCGCGATCCCGCCCGGCAGCGGCCCAGGCCGCCCGGGTGCGCTCGATCGGTTCCAGGGCCGGCTCCTGGGAGAGCAGGAAGGTGCCCCAGTGCATCGGCACCATCACCCGGGCGCCGAGGTCGTGGACCGCCAGCACGGCCTCCTCGGGGTCAGCGTGCATGTTCTGCATGAACCAGCGCGGCGCGTACGCGCCGACCGGCACCAGAGCGGCCTCGATCCCGGGATACCGGGACCCGATCTCAGCGAAGCACGGGCCATAGGCACTGTCCCCGGCGTGGTAGACCCGCTGCCCAGCAGGCGTCGTGATCACCCAGCCGCCCCACAGGCTCGCGCAGTGATCGAACAGTCCGCGGCGGCTCCAGTGATGTGCGGGCACGAACGTCACCTCCAGCTCCCCGCAGCGCACCGACTCCCACCAGTCCAGCTCGGTGACCGCGGTGAACCCCCGCAACCGGAACCACCGGCCCAACCCACCCGGCGCCACCACCGGGGTACCCCGGCGCAGCGCCCGCAGCGTGGGCGCGTCCAAGTGGTCGTAGTGGTTGTGGCTGATCAGCAGCGCGTCCAGCGGCGGCAACCGGTCCAGGCCCGCGGGAGTGAGCCGCCGGCCCGCACCCAGGATCCGCGGCGAGAGCACCGGGTCCACCGCCACCGTGCGACCACCCAGACGCAGCAGGAACGAGGCGTGCCCCAGCCATGCCAGCCAATCGTCACCCGCCGGCAGCGGGGCCCGCACGGCCACCGGAATCTGCGACACACCCTCGGTGGCGCCGGCGAAACCGCCCTCCCGCCGCAACCGCAGGAACTGCGGCGGGCCCGGCAGCGGCGCGCTGACCCGATCGCGGAAGGATCGGGGCCAGCGCCTCAGAACGCCGGCCACGGAATCGCCGGCCACTTCCCGTCGGGGGCCGGGAACGTCTCCGTGCTCAGCAGCCGGTCGGCCCGCTGCCGCACCGCTCGCACCTCCGCCCGGGTCAGGTGCTCGGTCAGCGCGGCACCCAGCGCGCCGTCGAGCTCGGTGCGCACCCGGCGCAAGACTTCCAGCACCGTCTCGGGCAGTGGCTCACCGAGAAAACCCCACAGCACGGTGCGCAGCTTGTTCTCTCGATGCAGGCAGATTCCGTGGTCCACCCCGTATACCCCGCCCTCCAACCCGGCCAGGACATGCCCGCCTTTGCGATCGGCGTTGTTGAGCAGCACGTCCAGCGTGGCCATCTGGCGCAATTCCGCGGTGTCGGCGTGCACCAGCAGCGCCGGGTGGCCGTAGCGGTCCTGGGCCCGCAGCACCGTGCGCCAACCCCGCGGCACCGCGTCGAGGGCGACCACATCGACCAGACCGCGTTCATTCTCGGTATCGACCCAGAGTTGCACCATGCCCGGTCCCAGCGGCCCGGCGCGCAGCACCGTCGGCGGCACCAGCGACCAGCCGGTGGCCTCGGAGAGCAGCCAGCTGGCTACCTCCCGCCCGGCCAGGGTGCCGTCCGGGAAATCCCACAACGGGCGCTCCCCGCGGATCGGCTTGTAGACGCACTCGGCGCTGAGGCCGTCACAGTCCACTGTGCACAACAAGGTGGCGTTGGAGGCGTCGATGATCCGGCCGGTGACATCGAGCCGACCGTGGTGCAGTAACGGCAGCGCCGCCGGGTCGGTAGGCAGCACCGCAGGCTCGCTCAGCCTTCGACCTGGCGACGGTAGCCGTTCTGGCGTGGGCAGATATGGCCCTTGGCTCCCAACGGTTCCGCGCACAGCGGGCAGGGTTTGCGCCCGGCCGAGATCACCCGTTCGGTACGCAGGGTGAACGCGCGTGCCTGATCCAGGGACAGGAACACCCGCACCGCGTCCGGCCCCTCCTCGGTGTCGTCGAGCACCATCGACTCGTCCACTTCCTGCTCGCTCACGGCGAGCAGCTCCACCACGATGGCCCGCGACTCGACGTCCCAGCCCAGCCCCATGGTGCCGACCCGGAACTCCTGCTCGACGGGAGAGCTCAGCGGGTCGGTGTCCACCGTGACCTCGTCGATCGCGGTAGACGACTCGGTGCCCAGTCGCCGGACCACCTCGTCGAGCAGGGCTGAGAGCCGCTCAGCGAGGACCGCGACCTGCTCCTTCTCCAGCTGCACGCTGATCACCTTGGTGTCGTCAACGGCTTGCAGGTAGAAGGTGCGCTCACCAGGTTCCCCGACCGTGCCCGCAACGAACCGGTCGGGAGTGCGGAAGACATGTATGACACGGGACATGGCACTAACGACACTAGAGCACCCTGCACCATCCGGCAGCGCCCTCCCCACTCCTCAGGCGGCCCCGGTCGATCCGCCAGGCGTGGCGTCCGAAGAGGGCCGCCGCCGGCGCCGGCGCTTGGGCGGCACCAGCGAGCGCAGATCATCACAGCAGTCGTTGACCCGCTGCACGAACGGCCGGGTTTCGGTGTAAGTCACCGCGCTGATCGAGCACGGATTGGCGACGATGCGCTGGAAACCGTCCAGGTGCACACCCAGCGCGTCGGCGAGCACCGCCTTGATGACGTCGCCATGCGTGCAGGCCAGCCACAGCACCTGCGGGCCGTGCTCGGCGGCCAGGGTGGCGTCCCACTCCCGGGCCGCCGACACCGCACGCGCCTGCATCGCGGCGAGGCCCTCACCACCGGGGAACACCGCCGCCGACGGGTGTGCCTGCACCACCTTCCACAGTGGCTCCTTGGTCAGCTTGCTCAGCTCCCGCCCGGTCCACTCGCCGTAGTCCATCTCGACGAACCGGTCATCGACCCGCACCTCCAGGCCCTTGGCCTGTGCCAGCGGGGTCACCGTTTCCTGGCACCGTTCAAGTGGGGAACTCACCACCGCCGCCAGTGGCAGCTGCGCCACCCGCTGGACCAGCGCCTGAGCCTGAGCCAACCCCTGCTCGTCGAGGGTCACCCCTGGGGTACGCCCGGCGAGCACCCCCGCAGTGTTCGCCGTGGACCGTCCATGGCGTAACAGGATCACGGTGCCCACGCCCGCCACCCTACGCACCCGCTGGCCTGCACCCCCGTTAACCTGCACCACCGTGCAACAGCGTCATCTAGGCCGCAGCGGCCTGCGGGTGTCCCGGCTGGCGCTTGGCACCATGACCTGGGGTCAGGACACCGACGCCGAAGAGGCCGCCACGCAGCTGGTCGCCTTCGTCGACGCCGGTGGCACCCTGGTGGACACCGCGGACGTCTACAGCGAGGGCGAGGCCGAGCGCATCCTGGGCGGGCTGCTGGCCGAGATCATCCCCCGGGACGAGGTGGTGCTGGCCACCAAGGCGGTGGCGCACCGTAACGAGGGCCCGTTCGGCGGCGGCGCGTCCCGGGCCGCGCTGCTCACGGCGCTGGAGGGCTCGCTGCGCCGGCTGCGTACCGACCACATCGACCTGTGGCAGCTGCACGCCTGGGATCCAGAGGTGCCGCTGGAGGAGACCATGTCCGCGGTGAGCGACGCGGTGCGCTCGGGCAAGGTCCGCTACGTCGGGGTGTCCAACTACACCGGCTGGCAGCTGGCCACCGCCCAAGCCCTCGCCGAGGTGCCGCTGGTGTCCAACCAGGTGGAGTACTCGCTGCTCGAGCGGGGAGTGGAGCGCGATCTGGTACCCGCGGCGGCGTACCACGGGATGGGCCTGCTGCCATGGGCTCCGCTGGCTCGCGGGGTGCTCACCGGCAAGTACCGCAACAGCACCCCGGCCGGCTCCCGGGCCGCCTCACCGCACTACGCGCGCTACGTCGAGCACCACCGCACCGAGCGGGCGAACCGGATCGTGCAGGCGGTGGCCACCGCCGCGGACGGGCTGGGTGCCTCCCCGCTGGAGGTGGCGCTGGCCTGGGTCCGGGACCGGCCGGGGGTGGTCGCTCCGGTAGTCGGCGCGCGGGACACCACGCAACTGGCCGGTTCGCTGGCGGCCGAGGAAGTGGAACTGGCGCCCGCGATCCGGGCCGCGCTCGATGACGTCAGTGCAATCGAGTTGGGTTACCCGGAACGCCGGCTTGGCTGATCCGGCCCACCGCCACCGCCATGTCCCGAGCGGCGCGCATGGTGCCCCGCACCGATCCGGACACCTTCGAGTGCCCACCGGTGCGGGGGTGGTACTCGATGTCGAACTCGCGTACCCGCCAGCCAGCCACGCCGGCCCGCAGCAGGAGCTCCAGGGGATAGCCGAAACCGCGGTCGGTGATGCCCAGATCGAGCAGCGCCTGCCGGTGCGCGACCCGGATCGGTGCGATGTCGTGCACGGGTACCCCCCGGTGCCGCAACAACGCTGCCAGGACCGCGTTGCCGGCCCGGGCGTGCCACGGCCACGAACCGGCCTGCGGTACCCGGCGCCCCACGGCCAGGTCGGCGCCGTTGGTCGCCTCGGCGACCAGCTGGGTCAGCGCCCGCGGGGGTAGCGAGCCGTCGGCGTCGAGCACCCCGACCAGCTCGGCGCTCGACGCGAGCAACCCCGCGTGCACTGCGGCGCCGTAACCACGCTGCGGTTCGGACACCACGGTGGCACCATGGGCCGCCGCGACCGCAGCGGTGTCATCGGTGCTGCCGTTGTCGACGACGAGGGCCCGGTAACCGGCCGGAATCGCAGCCAAAACCCCGGGGAGCGCCTCGGCCTCGTCCAGGCACGGCAGGATGATGTCGACCGTGGTAGTCACAGCAGCTGACGCTATCCCTAAGTCGGAGCAAACATTGGCCAAACTGATTACAGATCGGTCACGGAGGGCTGCGCAGGGTCAGCTGCCTGTGGGCGGGGTGGCCGTCCATTTAGTGTATTCACGCGAACATCTGGATGCCTGGGGATGACGTGAAGGTGTCCGGTCGGGAATGCTGTACTCCACGCCTCTCTCCGGATCCCCGCCCCCTACCGACGAGGAGGTCGGTGTGCTCGGTGCCCAGCGCGCGGCGCTACCTGCCGCGTTGCTCGTCGCCGGGCTGGTGGTGGCAGGGTGCGGGACAGTGGGTGGCACGGCTGCTCAGCGGGCCGTCCCGCCGGTCGGGCCGGCCTCCGCGCCTCCGGGTGGACCGGCTCCTGCCGGTACCGTCCTGCCGCTCGGAGCTCCCGCCAGCGAGGTGGCGTTCGATCCCCAGAGCAGAACAGTGGCGGTGGCGCTGGTCGGCCCGCCGCGGCTGCTGCTGCAGACACTCGACAGCACCGCGCCACCTCGGCTGGTACCGCTGCCGGGTCCGGCGGCAGATCTTCAGCTGGCCGCTGCCGGTGGTCCGTTCCTGGTGCCGGTCAGCGCACCGGGATGCCTGATCGAGGTTCCGCTCAGCAATGGAACACCAACCAGGATCGACCTTGCCGGTTCGCCGCGCGGGGCGGCCGCGGTGGGTTCCACCACGGTGGTCGCGCTGGGTGATCGGCTCGCTGCGCTGGAGGGCACCAGGCTGCGCAAGTCGATTCCAGGCTTCGTCGACGCCGCCCGGGTACTGCCCGAGGGCAGTGCTGGTGTTTGGGTACTCGACCGCGGGCGCACGGCGGTGAGCGTGGTGGACCTGTCCTCGGGTGCGATCAGTCCGGAGCTCCGCGCGGGCAACGGCTCAGCAAACGCGGTCGCCGACCGGTTCGGCCGGATGCTGGTGACCGACACCAGGGACGGGGAGCTGCTGGCCTTTGCCGGCAACCCGCCGGTGTTGCGGCAGCGCTTCCCGCTGCCGGGCGCTCCTTACGGGCTGGCTTATGACGCCCAGCGGAACCTGGCGTGGGTGACGCTGACGGCGCGCGACGAGGTGGTAGGGCTCAGCTTGACAGGGGGGGAGCCGGTGATCATCCACAGGTTCCCCACGGTGCATCAACCCGATGCGGTGGCGGTCGATCCGGTCAGTGGCCGGGTCCTGGTCGGGTCCGCATCAGGGGCAGGGCTGCAGGTGATCGATCCCGAAAGGGTGATGCAGTAATGATCGAAACGGTAGACGGTGATGACCTCGGCTGGGAGTACCAGCCGCTGCGGCTACCCCGGGAGGTGTCGCGGCGGACCGCGGCGACTCAGCTCGCCGTGCAGGCTGAGTTCGCGGGCTGGGAATTATCCCGGGTCCGGATGTACCGCGATGGGACACGCACTGTGTGGCTGCGCAGGCAGCGCACCTCGGTCGCCCAGCCCAAGCTGTCGTTCTGAAGCCCGGTAAGACGTAGGGTCCACACCCGAAGGTGCGGACCCTACAATTGCACGCGGCTAGTGCTCAGGGGCGAATGGTGCGGATCTGGTCCGCTTGCGGACCCTTGGCACCTTCGGTGATCTCGAATTCCACCCGCTGGTTCTCTTCCAGGGTGCGGTAGCCGGTCGCCTGGATCGCAGTGAAGTGAGCGAAGACATCAGGGCCACCACCATCTTGGGTGATGAAGCCGTAGCCCTTCTCCGCGTTGAACCACTTGACCGTGCCGGTCGCCATCTTCCATCTCCTTC
>OBLV0100000604.1_pt1 | contig 10958 bp, 11 predicted proteins | sample 1520071 | NCBI WGS metagenome assembly OBLV01 (sample SAMEA3888446, study PRJEB22518) | metagenome | reverse complement strand
TACCTGCGCCGGTTCTACGACCCGCTCGACGAGCTCGCCATGTTCGCCAACTCCTACGCTTCTGCGGCGGCGGCACTGGAGAAGATCTCGGGGCTGCTCGAGGAACAGCCCTCCGTGGGGGATCCGGTGGACCCGGTTCCGCTGCCCGTCCCGGTGCGCGGTGAGGTCGTCTTCGACGGGGTGCGTTTCTCCTACGGCGGTCCGGACATCTTGCCCTGCCTGGATCTGGTGGTGCCCGCCGGCCAGACCGTCGCGCTGGTCGGTGCGACCGGCGCGGGCAAGTCGACAGTGGCCAAGCTGCTCACCCGGTTCTACGACCCGGTGGCCGGCGCGGTGCGGCTGGACGGGGTGGATCTGCGCTCGGTGGCCGACACGGAACTGCGCCGGGCAGTGGTGATGGTGACCCAGGAGTCGTTCCTGTTCACCGGCACGGTGGCCGACAACATCGCGCTGGGCCGCGTCGCCGGTTCTGGCCACCCGGCCTCCCGGGATGAGATCGTCGCCGCCGCGCGGGCGGTGGGTGCGGACGAGTTCATCGCGGCGCTACCCGAGGGCTATGACACCGACGTGCGCAAGCGCGGTGCGCGGCTGTCCGCGGGCCAGCGGCAGCTGGTGTCCTTCGCACGGGCACTGCTCGCCGACCCTGCCGTGCTGGTCCTGGACGAGGCGACCTCGTCGCTGGACATCCCCGCCGAGCAGGCCGTCCAGGCCGCGCTGGGCACCGTGCTCACCGGGCGCACCGCGCTGATCATCGCGCACCGGCTGTCCACCGTGTTGATCGCCGACCGGGTACTGGTGCTCGCCGGCGGCACCGTGGTCGAGGACGGGCCACCGGGAGAGCTGGTCGCCGGCACCGGTGCCTTCGCCGAGCTGCACTCCGCCTGGCGGGCTGCGCTGGTGTGAGTCGCTCACACCAGCAGGCGGGTGACCCTCACGATCCGAGCAGCGAGAACAGCAAGGCGATCCAGGTGAGGACGATCCCCGCTGCGGTGCCGTAAGCCACCCACCGCCAGATCGGGGTGGCCCGACCCAGCCATATCGAGGGGGCCAGGCCCATTGCCACCAGCAGGTTCGCCAGCGCGACGAGCCATCGACCGTTCGGCACCAGTCCCTGCGACAGGCTCAGCAGTGCGGTGCCGACGATCACCGCCGACACCGCGCTGATCGTCAGGCCGGTCGCCCACGGCGTCGGCCCGCTGGGCTCGATGCCGACCCGGCCACGGTCCACGGCGGTTACTGTAACCACGCTCACCGGGGCCGATTCATACCCGGCGCGCGCTGGCGAAGGCGATCGCGGCGGCGGTGGCGACGTTGAGCGAGTCCACTCCGGCCGCCATCGGGATGCGTACCGTCAGATCTGCTGCCGCCAGTGCCTCGGGGGACAGGCCCGGACCCTCGGCGCCCAGCAGCCAGGCCACCCGCCCGTCCGCCACGCCCGCCGAGGACAGCGGCACCGCGCTCGCTGCCGGTGTGAGCGCGGCGACGAGGAACCCGGCCGATCGCAGCATCGCGAACGTCCCGCAATTCCCGGTCCAGTGGCTGACCGGGACGAAGGGCACCCGGAGCACGTGGCCCATGGAGACCCGCACGCTGCGCCGGTACAGCGGGTCAGCACAGCCGGGTCCGAGCAGCACCGCGTCCACCCCGAGCGCGGCCGCGTTGCGGAACAGCGCCCCCAGGTTCTCGTGGTCGTTGATCCCCTCGAGCACAGCGAGGTGACGAGATCGGGTGATCAACTCCGGAAGCGGCGGCTGTGGTGCGCGGTCTGCCGTCGCGAGGACACCCCGGTTGAGGTGGAAGCCCACCACCTGCGCCATGAGCTCGGCTGATCCGGCGTAGCAGGGCGCGCCCACGACGTCTCCGGCGAGCTGGGAGAGCTTGGCCGGCACGCCGAACACCGCGCGCGGCGGGTACGGGGAGTCCAGCAGCCTGCGGACCACGGGGACGCCCTCCGCGATCACCAGACCGCGCCCGCCGGGACGGTCCGGGCGGCGGTCGGCGAGGGTGAGATCACAGAAATCCGCCAGCCGGGGATCGTCGGCGTCGCGCACCTCGATGATCTCGCTCACCGGCTCAGTGTGGCATCCATATCTTGGTGCGGGCTGTTCCGGCAGCGCTGGTGATGCCGAGTTCCACTCCTGGGCTGTGGGAGTCGATGGGGGGAGCCATGGAGTGAGACTCGGCGCAACGAGAGCACCAGGATCGCCTGATCGCGGACGCCGGGTCATGAAAGCCACTCGGTTAGGGCGTCGCGCAGTGTGCAGGCTTCGTTCTCGGACAGGGTGAGCGTGCAGCTGCCATCAACGTGCGGGTTGAGCTCGACCTCACCCTCGCGCCGGGAGACCACCAGGTTGGTGAAACCCACCGAGCCCCGGTGTACCGAACACGACGCGTGAACCACCACCCTGCGGCGCCCGCCGGTCGGCTGCGCCGGGAGGTCGTTCGTGCCATGGGTCACCGGTCCCCCCGGTGAGAGGGAGCACTCACCGCAGCGGTCCGCGGGAAACCCACGCCACCACCGCGTGCCTGCCCCGTGCGTAGTCGGTGCACCAGCGCGGTGACGAGCTCGTCGTTGGCGGCGTTGTCACCACTGTCGGCGTTGGCCAGGAAGTACTCCTGCAGCGCCTGGGCGGCAGCGTCTGCGCTGATCACCAGAGGGCTGGGAGCACGGGCTTGGCGTTCCCGCGAGAGGTGATTCATCAGTGGCGCTCCTCGGTATGTTTCCCGCCGCCAGCGCTTGGACGACAATGCATTCAGTGCTCAGACCTCTCCCGGCGAGGCCGGTTGCTCGGGCGCGTTCCTCGCGACCCCTTCGGGGGTGTTCCAGGCGTCGGCAGAGAGCTGCGTGGGAACAGTCGGCGGCCCGGGTGCGGGCAGTGACAACAGCGCGTTGACGACTGTCACGACGTCGCCGTGCAAGCGCCACTCGACTGAGTTCTCGGTGATGTGCAGTGGGCTGTCCAGGTCGAGCAGGTCGCGGGTGCGGTAGGCCAGCGCCGTGCCTTCGCTGTAGACCAGCACCGCCTCGCGCAGACCCCGGAAGTCGCGGGTGTAGTGGACGAGGGCCAGACCGCCGTCGTGGTTGAACAACCGCTCGCCACGGAAACCGACTCGGCACAGCCGGCGAAGCTGCTCGATGGCCGGGTTCATGCCCCGCCCCTGGCTAACGGGGCACCGAGCTGCGCAGGCGGGAAGACCATCCACATTGCAGGCTCCTGACCGTTTGGTAGGCAGCGGCCCCGCACGCGCATCGGGGGGAGCGAAACGGGGCCGCCGCCGGCTGTGGACCCCTGGCGGAGCGCAAGGACGATCCCGGTAGTGCGCTGTTCCACCAGGGGCTACGGTGTTCATGACATCGAGAACACCGTGACGTTGTATCAGGTTACATAGTAACCCAATACTTCGAAGACATCCAGACAGGTCCGTTCGGGTGATGACCGCGCGGGCGAACCTCGACGCTATCCACCCCAGGAGGAGGGCGAAGGAACCACAGATGGTCGCGTCATCGAGTCCGACCGTGCTCAGGCGCTACGTGGCCTTGGAGTTGCGCCGGCTGCGGGAGACTGCCGGGTTCAAGCGCGAGCAGGTGGCCGAGCGGCTGCGCTGCGTCGTCTCGCACGTCTCGCATCTGGAGACCATGCGGAACCTGCCCAAGGGCCCCGAACTGGAGGTGCTGCTCGACTTCTACGGCGCCGCCGAGCGCATCCCGGCGTTCCTGGATCTGGTGGACAGCGCGCGCAAAGGTCGGGACTGGTGGATACCGTTCAAGGGCACCGCGCCGGAGTGGTTCGACCTCTTCCTGGCCATGGAGTCCTCGGCCATGCAGATCGACAGCTACGATTCGATGATCGTACCGGGCCTGTTCCAGACACCCGCCTACGCCAAGGCCGTCATCCGGGCCGGCGAGCCGGAGCTGGCCGACGCCGAATTCGCTCGCCGCCTGGAGCTGCGGATGGCCCGCCAGGATGTGCTCACCCGGCAACCGGACCCGCCGATCGTGTGGCGCGTGCTGGACGAGTCCGTGCTCTACCGGCCCGCCGGTGAGCCGCAGGTGCTGGTCGAGCAGCTGGAGCACCTGGTCAAGCTCCTCGACCTGCCCACGCTCACCGTTCAGGTGCTGCCGCTGGAGGTCGGCGTGCACGCCGGGATCGACGGCACCTTCACGGTCCTGACGTTCCCGCCCGAGCTGGAAGGCGACCCCGGAATCGGCTACACCGAGGCGCCAACCAGGGGCACCTACTACGAGGACCAGGCCGAGATCATGACCTACCGCAACACGCTGCGACGTATCCAAGTCCACGCCCGCGCCCCCGACGACACCCGGACTCTGCTGGTCCGCCGCATCGAGGAGTTGACATGAACCACGACCAGGCGCCCGCCATGCTGACCACCGCCACCGGGTGGCGCAAATCCAGCTACTCGCAGGGAGAGAACAACTGCGTGGAGGTGACCACCGAGTTGGGCGGCTGGGTCGGTGTCCGCGACAGCAAGCTCGGCCCCTACAGCCCGCTACTGGCCGTCACCACCGCAGGCTGGCACGCACTCCTCGCCGGTGAGCTGACCTGACCGACCACCGAGGCAACTGATCCTCGGCCAGCCGTGCCCCACCCCAGTGCGGGATCGTGCTGCGGTCACGCGGTTCGGCCGAGGCACATTGCGTAGTCGGCTGGATCATGCAGGGCAACTACCGTGAGGCCCACCAGTTCGGCGGCTGGTCACGGCGTCCGGCACTGTGTCACGGTGAGCGCGCGCCGGGCAGCGGGAGGTCGTCGGATGGGCGAGGGCGCAATCGCGGCGGTCTACACCAGGCAGGATCTCCAGCGTTACCGGGAGAAGACCCAACGCTGCCTGGAGGCGCTGGCCCGGATGCTCGCCGAGGGCAGCTTCTCTCCTGGTCCCGAGCAGATGGGTTTGGAGCTGGAGCTGAACCTCATCGACGGCAATGCCGATCCGGCGATGGCCAACCAGACCGTCCTGGCCTACATCGACGATCCGGCCTTCCAGACCGAGCTTGGCCAGCACAACATCGAGATCAACGTCGCGCCCCGGTCACTGGTCGCGGACGAGATTCTGGAACTCGAGCGCGAGCTGCGGGCCGGCTTGAACACCGCCAACGACGCCTCCCGCGCGGCAGGGGTGGGCCTGGTCATGATCGGTATCCTGCCGACGCTGCGCAGCGAGCACTTCGAAGAGCGGTGGATGTCTCCCCAATCGCGCTATGCCTTGCTCAACCAGCAGATCCTGGCCACCCGCTCGGAGGACCTCGAGCTCAATATGGAGGGTGTACCGCTGGCCGGAGAGGAACCGGAACGGTTGCACCGCGCCGCGGACTCGATCGTCCCGGAATCCGGATGCACATCGGTTCAGCTGCACCTGCAAGTGCGACCGGATGAGTTCGCCGCGCACTGGAACGCCGCGCAGGCCCTCGCGGGGGCTCAGGTGGCGGTGGCCGCGAACTCGCCGTTCCTGCTCGGCCGGGCGCTGTGGCACGAGACCCGCATCCCGTTGTTCGAGCAGGCCACGGATACTCGCTCGCCCGAACTCCGGAACCAGGGCGTGCGCCCGAGGGTGTGGTTCGGGGAGCGGTGGATCACCTCGATCTTCGATCTGTTCGACGAGAACGTGCGCTACTTCCCGCCGTTACTGCCACAGATCCACGACGAGGACCCACTGGCGAGGCTCGCCGCGGGGCAAGCCCCGTCGCTCTCGGAGCTACGGCTGCACAACAGCACGGTCTGGCGGTGGAACCGGCCGGTCTACGACGTGACAGCAGGCGTACCGCATCTGCGAATTGAGAACCGGGTGCTGCCTGCCGGACCAACGGTCATCGATGTACTGGCCAACGCCGCGTTCTTCTTCGGCGCGATGCGCGGGCTTGCCGAACAAGACCGGCCGGTGTGGAGCCGGCTACCCTTCGCCACCGCTCGGGACAATCTCTACGCGGGGGCACGACTGGGCATGGACGCGCAACTGGACTGGCCGGGCGCCGGGCAGATCCAGGCCGACGAGCTGGTACTAGGCACGCTGTTACCGCTGGCGCATGAAGGCCTGCGGCGCTGCGGGATGTCCGATGCCGCGCGCGAGCGCTACCTCACGGTGATCGAGGAACGCTGCGCCGCGCACCGTACCGGCGCCAGCTGGCAGCGTACGACCGTGCAGGCCCTCACCGCTCGGGGTGCCGACCGGTGGACCGCGCTGGCGGCGATGCTGCGCGGGTACGTCGAGCGCATGCATTCCAACCTGCCGGTACATGCCTGGCCGTCGCTGTGAAGGGCGAAAGGGATCGGCGTACACACGGTGGGGCCCGGCCGAACGTCCCGGCCGGGCCCCACCGCCTTCCAACTACGTTGCCAGGACTCCCACCACGAAGCCGGCTCCGATTAAGTTAGGCTAACCTTCTGGCACTGTCAACTGCTACCCTGGGTGATCTCAGCTACCCGCCATCCGGTCGATGATCTTCGCAGCGCGGCACAGCACGTCCCGCTCATTCGCCGAAAGCTCGGCAAGCCGCTCGTCCAGCCAGCGTTCCCGCTCGCTGACCTCGGCATCCACATACTCCCGGCCGGCATCGGTCAGCGCGACCACGGTCTGCCGGCCGTCGGTGGGATGCGGGCAGCGACTGACGAAGCCACTGTCCACCAGCCCAGCGATCACCCGGGTCATCGATGGCGGTTGCACGCGCTCCCGGGACGCCAGCTCTCCTGGGCTCATGGGGCCGTACAGGTGCAGTGATGCCATCGCGGAGAGCTGGGTGAGGGTTGCCCCGGCCTCGGCGCCCCGCTGGGCCCGCAATCGGCGGTTCAGCCGGACAACGGCCAGCCGCAGCCGGCTCGCCAGCCCCTGCTGCTCAGGCTGAGCGTCGTGGGTCTCCCCCATCATCGTCATCTCATTAACTTAGCTCACAACGTGAAGCGCGGTGGTCACTCCTTGGCACGGACTACCGTCACCAACCATGGTCCGCGAATTACCTCGCGCCCTGGCAGATCCGCGGCCAGCGGTCGGTGCCGGTACCATCGCATGGTTTGCTGCGGCGGCGATAGTACTGCTCTGCGGTGCAGCGGCGGCATGGTTCTGGGCCTGCCTCACCGGCGGACTGCTCGGCCTCACCGGTTTCCTGATGATCCACTGGCAGCGCCGGGCAGCGCAGCGTGGATCCCGCGGTGCCCAGCAGGGCCTACCCTGAGGCAGCCCTGGTCTCGTCGGTGCAGCGTGTCAAGGTTGCCGGGGGTCGATACGACTGACCCGATCAGCCAGCAGCAACCACCCGTGCCCACCGATGCAGGAGATGCGCAGATGCTCGACAGGGCCATCGGTGCTCACGAGATAGATCCTGTCCTCGACGAGTGCCGGCAGGTCGCAGGTAGGGCAGCACACCACCCCGTTCATATCCAGTGAGGCGGCGCCCCATAAGGGCGGCGGGCGTCCCATGCTCTCCCAGGTTACCCGGGTTGTGCGGCCCGCGCAGTCCCCGGGCGGGCGCTGGGCCGCACAACCACACCCCCGCCGATGAGCAGCATGACACGAAGCAAGAACCCGCACAAGCGAAGATAAGTCCGCACTGGTTACCGCATCTGCGGGTGTTCAGGCCCCGATACGGCCCGGTTCGCCGGTCGTGATCACCGTTTGGGCGCCGGGAACGACACGACCTGTCGCTCTAGACACACAACCAGTGATCTCGTGGCTGCGGCGGCCCCGGAGCCTCGGTCCGGAGACTCTCCGGTGGGAATTTTTCACTACCTGTGACGATCGAGGTTTGTTCGGGCGCGAGACGGGTACCTCCCCGAGACCACGATCACGTGGTGTCCGGAGCGGTTGCCAGGGCAACCCCGCGAGGGGGACCTAGCGCTCCTTCGGGGCGGCACTGAAGTTTGAGAAACCGGGCTTGAGAAAGGAGCTGGCGATGGCACTACTACCTGGAACCTTGGGTAGGGCGGGACCGCTGTCCTCCGACATCCTGGATCTTCAGGTGGCCGAGCACGGTCCCGACGCACGGGTGGTCACGGTGGCGGGCGAGATCGATGCGCTGACCGCGCCCGAACTGGCCGCCTTCGTGACCGCGCAACTGGTTGCCGCACCGTTGGTGGTGGTGGATCTCGATAAGGTGCGGTTCCTGGGGTCCGCCGGGTTGTCCGTGCTGGTCGAGGCGAACGAACTCGCCCTCCGGGAAACCCGCGATCTCCGACTGGTGTGCAATTCCCAGACTGCCGACTGGGCACTGAAAACCACTGGGCTGCGGGGACACTTCACCTTCGCCGACAGCGTGCCGGATGCCCTGAACATCTCACCCCTCACCGGTGCACCGCGGCGATGGGGACCCCGGTGCTGATGGGGTCAAGTAACGACGAACCCCTGATACGGCACCCCTGATATAACGCCCCTCTGATAACGCATGGGGGTGGCGGCACCCGCGGCGGGTGCCGCCACCCCCATGCGTTTGTATTTCTGGTCAGCTCGCCGGTGGATCCCAATGAGTGGAAACCCGCCGCATACTGCCGTCGCAGGCACACGGCTCGGTATTCACCGTATGAGACCTCGAATCGCGGTCCCGCATTGCCGACGAGGGCGGCGGGGAATCCGGCTCGTGGTGGCGCTCAGGCGCGGCTGGCACCGGATGTTCGACCGGGACGGGCTGCCGCGTCACCGGCGCTGGACGGCCGTCCGGCACCTCGACTACCTTCACCCGGCTGATCGGCTGGGGCTGAGCAGCAGGGACCGGCGGATTCACCGGGGCAGGGGCGGCCGGTTGCACCGGAGCAAGTGGCGGCGCGACCGCCGGCGGATTCGCCGGAATAGGCGCAGGCACGGCACCATGCGGATTTATCGGGACAGAAACCGGTGTTGCCTGCTCAGCTGAGGGTGTAGCTGGAGTGCTGAACACACCCGCTGTCGCAAACCCCAACACCACGACAAGCGCGATGCTCGTGAACAGAGCAATCACAACGCTACGCAAATCGAGCACAACTCCTCCCCGAGCTTCGCTCAGTACGTACCTCTGAGTTAGCGCCGGTCGCTCGTAGTCTGTTAGCCACATCGCCGGATTTCTCATCAGATCAATCGGCCACGTCGCACGATGTACCAGGTAGTGCGGGTACTCCTGGTGATGATCACGATGCTGCGCGGCAGGCCCCGGACGGTACCGACCTCGGCCCCGCTACGGGAGCCGGGCGCGCGGCGCGTTCGGGGGACGGCCATCACGATCCCGATTAGCCATTGGCCAGCCGCGTGGAGGATCCCCTGGTCACTGGTCGGCATTATCGTGCCCACCATGCCCGACGGTGAAACGGATCTTCTCCGGATGCTCGAAGATCTGGTGCAGGGCTCTGAGGTTTGGGAGATCGCGCGACGCTACCGGCTCCACCGTTACCGGCACTCTGATGCCGAGTATCAAACAGTCGAAGTCGAGATGATGCGTAACCGCGACCTCGGATGGAGGGTCGTCGCGAGGGACGCCGCCCGCAACATCTCCGTATCGGGAAACCCGCATCCTGATCTGAATGTCGTCATGGCCACGATGCGTTGGCAGGATCTTGAGGGCCAAGCCGTGCCGCAACAACGATCCAGCGACACCTGAGACCGACGAAGCCTCGACGGCGAGCTCGTCACCACCCGTTTGGCTGCAGCAGCAGGGCGGCGCGCACCGGGTCGGCGGCGTGCACGGTGCCTGCTGGGTCGACCCAGTACGGCACTGCGTGTTCGGCCCCGCGGTGGCGTACCCGCAGCTCGTGGTGCAGCCGCAACGTCCCCTCCGGGACAGCGAGTCCCGCAGCGGCGCTGACCCGCACCACCTCCACCAGATCCACCCACCGCACCGTCCGGCCACCGGCGGCGTCCAGCAGCTCGGGGGCCGCCCGCTCGGAGGCCAGCGGCAAGTCCAGCAGTTCAGCCAGCACACGGGGGTGACCTCCGGAGACCAGCTCCGTGGCCGGCAGCACCGCAGCCAGCCACGGCAGGTCGAGCACCACCGCGCGCTGCGCGTCGATCACCTCGCCGGTCACCGCCCGGACCCGGTCCGGGGGTTCCACCTCGGCCGGGTCGAGTCCGGCACCGGCCAGCGCGGCGTGCGCCCCGTGCACCACCGCCGGGGTGACCACCCGGGCTGGGTCGGCCAGCCGGCCCAGCAGCTCAGCGGCGTCAGCGGGCCCGCTGATGGTCAACCCGCTACGGACCCCGGCCGCCTCGAGCAGCGCCGCACCGGTGTCACGCACCGGGACGGCGTCGTAGAGCCCTTCCAGGGCGGCGACCCCGGCGAGCCGCCAGTGCGGCGGCGGGTGACCCCCTATCCGGGCGTGCCGGGCCAGCCACCAGCCGGTGTACCCCCCTGGCTGGCGGAGCGCGGCGAGACCAGCGGGGTCGGCGGCGATCCGGCGCAGCGCGGCGGGCCAGCACCGGTCGTCGACGAGATCCAGGTCCCGGACAGCCAGCAACCGCGCCGGCGGCTCACCTCCGGTGTTCTGCGCCCACGCCCACCACTGCTCCTCGGCGTCCAGGTCATGATCGGGACCATCCGGGTCGGGTTCGTCGAGCACCGCGAAGGAATCCAGCACCCCGACCGCGCGGAGCCCGCCGGCTGGTAGTTCCGTGGCCCACACCGGGTCCAGTACACCCAGCGGTGCGTCCGCGACGAGCAGCTCCCGCAGAGCCCCACCAGGCAGCACCAGCTCATCCGCCCGGCGCGGAGACCCGGTGTCATCGGGCAGCGCCAGCGCACCCAGCCAGGGCCGGGAGGTGATCCCGTCCGGCGACCCGGCGACCCGCCCGGCCATCGCAAGCGCTACCCGGGCGAGCCCGGTGACGTCCAGGCCGTCCTCGGCGTCGTCGACGCTGCGCTCGATGGCCGGGCGCAGCGCGTCGAGCAGTTCCCCCGGTTGCACCGGGCGGGCACCGAGCCGTTCCAGCAGGGGGTGCGCCGCGTCCGGGTGCACCAGGCGCAACTCGGCTGGCAGCCCACCGGTCACCTC
>OBLV0100000603.1_pt1 | contig 10961 bp, 10 predicted proteins | sample 1520071 | NCBI WGS metagenome assembly OBLV01 (sample SAMEA3888446, study PRJEB22518) | metagenome | reverse complement strand
ACCGACGCCCTTCCCGCCTCGACGATGGCGAAGCGGGCAAGGGCGGCGCCGGCCGAACAACCCCAGCAGCACCGCGCCGACGAGGCCGGCGCCCCGAGAAGCCGCGATCAGTCGACCCGGAGCCCCTTCGCGCAAGGCCGGGGCCACCTCGCCCAGGGCCCTATCGACGTGGTGTTCGGCGACGAGTTCGGCGACGACACCACCGACCGCCAGGCGCCGAGCCGGGCCGGCGTCAATCGTCGGCGTCACCATCGCCGCCACCGCGCCGGCACTGGCCGCCGCGCTGGCGGCAAAGAGGAACGGCAACTCACGCCGGGCACCACCCCACGCCGGCACGGCGGTATCGGCGAGCAACACGGCGGTGTAGGTCGCCACGCCGGCGCCAAGCAGCCCAGCGGCGGCATCGGCCGCCGCCCCAACCCTCGCCAAAGCGGGGGCACCGCCGGCGAGCGCCCCGAGGCCACCGGCCCTGGGCGCCGCGGCTCCGGGCGCCGCCCACCCTCGGAGAGCGCCGGAGAGCGCCGCCACGCCGGCCGCCGGGGCGTAGCCGGCCAGCAGCCAGCTGCCGACGCTCATCGGGGAGGTGACCTTGGCCACCCGCAGCATGTTGTAGAACCGGCCCGGCCGGCCCAGGTCCGCCACCAGGAGGCCACCGCTGACGGTGACGGCGGCCAGGGCGACCAGCCGAGCCCGCTGGGCCAGGAGGCGGCCGCCGGCCAGCCGAGCGACCGCGGCCAGCAGCGAAGACGCTCCGGCCAGGCCGCCGGTAAAGAAATAGGCCGGGACGAACCATTTCCATACCGGTTCCTTCAGGATGGGCCGCCCGTAGTAGCTGCTCACGAGCGCCGGCCGCCGAACACCGCCCCCACCACCCCGGCGCCGAGGGCCAGCGAGGCGACCGCGGCTGACTTCCACATGGCGCCCAGGTGCCGGGTGCTCGACTCGGGCGCCGGCGGCAGGCCGTAGACCTCAGGGTCGTCGAGGAGCAGGAAGAAGGCCCCGAAGCCGTCGACGCCATCGGTGGGATCGGCGCCGTAGAGCCGGGCGTCCGCGACCCCTGCCTCTTTGAGGACGCCGAGGCGAGAAGCGGCGTGGGCCCGCAGGTCGTCGAGCGGCCCGAACTGGATCGACTGGGTCGGGCACGCCTGGGCGCATGCCGGTTCCAGGCCGCCTTTCAGCCGGTCGTAGCACAGGGTGCATTTCCACACCCGACCGTCGCCGCGCCGCTGATCGATGACGCCGAACGGGCAAGCCGGCACACAGTAACCGCACCCGTTGCACACATCCTGCTGGACCACGACGGTGCCGAACTCGGTCCGCATCAGCGCCCCCGTCGGGCACACCTCGAGGCATGCGGCCGAGGTGCAGTGCTTGCAGACATCCGAGCTCATGAGCCACCGGACGCCCTCGGCCCCGCCCGGAAAGCCGGATGGCTGTGGTTGCTCGATGAACGCCACGTGGCGCCAGGTGTTGGCATCGAGCTGGCCGGTGTTGTCGTAGGACTGGGCGAGGAAGTTGAGGCCGTCGGTGGGCACGCCGTTCCACTGCTTGCACGCCACCTCGCACGCCTTGCAGCCGATGCAGATCGACGTGTCGGTGAAGAAGCCGACCCGGGCCGGGTGGTCTTGCCACCCGGCCGCGGCGGCGGGATCAGGCGAGGTCATAACCGGCTCGCCGCTGGAAGCTCTCGACCAGGACCGCCAGGGCCGGGCCTCGAGGGCGCCGCCCGGGACGGATGTCGCACGTCGTGACCTTGGATTCGGGGATGAGGACATTGCCGTCAAGCAGGGCGGGGAAAAGGTCATTGGCGGCATCACCCGTCGTGAGACCTCTCGAGCCCCAGTGGTACGGCAGCCCGACCTGGTAGCACGAGCGACCTTGAACCGACAGCGGCGCCAGGCGCGAGGTCACGAGGACGCGAGCCTCGATGGCCGTCCGGGCAGTGATGATCGTCGCCCACCCCCCATGTTCGAGGCCCCGCTCCGCTGCCAACTCGGGGCCGACCTCGCAGAACATGGCCGGCTGCAGCTCGGAGAGAAGGTGCAGGAAGCGGCTCATCCCCCCGGCGGTGTGGTGCTCAGTCAGGCGGTAGGTGGTCACGGGGTACGGGAACACATCGGCCCCCGGCTCGCCAAAGGACGGGTTATAGCGGTTGGCCCGCCGGCGGTAGCGCACCCGGGTCGGGTTGGCCTGCTGGCCGTACAGCGAGTTGCCGTAGGGGGACTCCTGCGGCTCGTAGTGCGCCGGCAACGGCCCGTCGACCAGGCCGCTCGGGGCGTACAGCCAACCCACGCCGTCGGCCTGCATGACGAAAGGATGGTCGCCGGCGATGGCGACCTCGGCGAGCGCGCCGGGCGGCGGCCGGTAGTCCGGCGGCTTGTCGACCTCGAAGTCGGCGATGTCGTAACCCGTCCAGCGAGCCGAGGCGGTGTCCCACCAAACGTAGCGTTTGCGCTCGGACCAGGGGCGCCCCTCGGGGTCGGCCGACGCCCGGTTGTACAGGATGCGGCGGTTGGCCGGCCAGGCCCATCCCCACTCGGGGGATACCCCGTGGTCGTCCTGGCCCGGCGTACGGCGGGCGGCCTGGTTGGTCTCGTGGGCGTACACGCCGGAGTAGATCCAGCAGCCGCAGGCCGTCGACCCGTCGGCGCGCAGGGCCATGAACGTCGAAAGGGCGGCGCCCGACGAATCGACACCGTTGACCTCGCGCAACACCGCCGAGGCATCGGGCTCGGCGTGCGGCCCGATCAGCGGATAGTCCCAGGTGAGGTCGAGAATGGGGCGGTCCCGCGGATCGGTCGAGCCGGCCAGCTTCGAGCGGATGATCCGCCCGAGGTGGTAATAGAACGACAACTCCGAGCGGGCGTCGCCCGATGGCTCGACCGCTTTGTGATGCCATTGCAGCAGGCGTTGGGTATTGGTGAACGTGCCGTCTTTTTCCGTATGGGCGGCGGCCGGCAGGAAGAATACTTCCGTCCCGATCTCCGCCGTACGCAGTTCGCCGTTTTCGATTTCCGGTGAGTCGTACCAGAACGACGCCGTTTCGATCTCGGTGAAGTCCCGGACGACCAGCCAGTCGAGCGAGGCCATGGCGCGACGATGCAAACCTGAGTTGGCGGAGCCGACCGCTGGATTCTCGCCGACGACGAAGAAACCCCGGACCTTGCCGTCGAGCATCCCCATCACGCTGTGATAAATCGAATGGTCGCCGGTTAGGCGGGGCAGATAATCAAAGGCAAAGTCATTGTGAGCGGTCGCAGCGTCGCCCCACCACGCCTTGAGCAGGCTCACCAGGTACGCGTCGAGATGGCCCCACCAGCCGGTCTTGGCACCGTTGCCCGCCACATAGGTCGCCAGGTCGACGTCGGAAACCTTGGGCATCGGGATGTATCCGGGCAAAAGGTCGAACAGCGTCGGTATGTCGGTGGAACCCTGGATGCTGGCGTGGCCCCGCAGCGCCAGGATGCCGCCACCGGGGCGGCCAATGTTGCCGAGCAGCAGCTGGATGATCGAGGCGGTGCGTATGTACTGGACACCGACGCTGTGCTGGGTCCACCCGACGGCATAGGCGAACGCCGAAGTCCGCTCGCGCCCGGAGTTGGCGCAGAGGGTCTCGGCCACCTGGAGGAACATCGCCGGCGGCACGCCGCACACCTGTTCGACCAGCTCCGGGGTGTAACGCTGAAAATGGCGTTTGAGGATCTGAAAGACGCACCGCGGATCCTGCAGAGTCTCGTCGGACCCTGCGGCGCCGGGGCCGCCCGACGGCGATCGGCGGTCGCCGGCGGCCGCGGCGACGGAAAAACCCGAATACTGCCAGCTTGCGGTGTCGTAGGTCCCCGTCGACGGGTCCCAACCGGAAAAAAGCCCGTCCAGGTCCTCGGTATCCCGAAAGTCGTCGCTCACGATCATGGGCGCGTTGGTGTAATTGACAACGTACTCCCGGAAATACCGATCGTTGCTCAGGATGTAGTTGACGATGGCGCCCAGGAAAGCAATATCACTTCCGGCCCGTAGTGGCACAAACAGGTCGGCCAGCGCGCTCGTCCGAGTGAAACGGGGGTCGACGTGGATAATCGTGGCCCCGCGCGCCTTGGCCTCCACCACCCACTGGAACCCGACCGGGTGACACTCGGCCATATTGGAGCCCTGGATGATGATGCAGTCGGAGTTTTGCAGGTCCTGCTGGAACGTCGTGGCCCCACCCCGTCCAAACGATGTCCCCAGACCGGGGACGGTGGAGGAGTGTCAGATCCGGGCTTGATTTTCGATCTGGATGGCGCCGAGCGCGGTGTACAGCTTTTTCATGAGGTAGTTCTCCTCGTTGTCGAGGGTCGCTCCTCCCAAGCTGGCGATGCCGAGGGTTCGGCGTAGCGGCCGGCCGTCGGTGTCGGCGTCCTCCCACAGCTGGTTGCGGGTGGCGATAACCCGATCGGCGATCATGTCCATGGCCCAGTCGAGGGGGATCTCTTCCCATGCGGCGGCAAACGGCGCCCGGTACTTCACCTGGTACTCGCGTTGTGATCCGGTTACCAGTTCGAAGGTGGCCGATCCCTTCGGGCACAGCCGGCCTCGGGAGATCGGGCTCTTCGGATCGCCCTCGATCTGAGTGATGCGGCCATCGGACACGAAAACCCGCTGGCCACAACCGACGGCGCAGTAGGGGCAGACGCTGTCGACCACGGTGTCGGCGTCGATGGTGCGGGGATGAAGCGCCTGGCTTCGAGGCGACACCGTGGCCGATCCCAGCCCCAGGTGGTCGGCACCCACCAATTGCCGCACGACCGGCCAGCGACTCAGCCACGGCCGGGGTGCGGACGAACCAGCGGGGGTGTCATATGGACGATCGGAGCTCACGCGCCCATTTTCCCCATCCTTGAAGTGACTGGTGGAATTCTAAGGAGCTGCCGCCAGGCACGACACCGAGATCGCCGATCCCGAACCGGACGAAGCGGTGACCTGGTTGGGAGTGGCCGTACACGGCAGAGCGGCCGCGGCCGTCGTGGTCGGGATCGTCGTGGCGTGCACGGCGTAGGTTCCGGGGGCGACGGTGATGGCAAAGGCGCCGCCCGACCCGGCGTTGCCGGCGGCCGCCACCGACCCATCTGTGTTGAGCAGCTCGATGTGGGCCGGTCCCCGGTGAGCAACGCAGGTCGTGGCCGAGTTGCGCCCCGCCGGGCAGGACGTGACATAGGTGACGGTACCCCGGACAACGGCGACCAGCGCCACCGAGACCGACGTGGGCACGACGGTCGCGACCGTTGTCGATGGCGTGACAACGGTCGTGGAAGGTGCCGTCGATGGCACCGTCGTGCCTGCCCCCCCTCCCGAGGCCGTCGACGGCGGGGTGGTCGGAACGCCGGTAGCGACCGTTCCGCCGCCCGGAGAGGTCACCACACCGCCCGGATTCACCGACACCCGGCCTGGGTCGGTCGAGTCCCCGGGTACGCCCGCCGACGCCCCGAGCGGCGCTGTGGTCGAGGTGCCGCCCTTCCCCCCGGCGGCCACCCTCTGGCCCGGAGAACTCCCCGACCGCCCGATGCCGCTCACCAGCAACGACGCCACCACCACGATGGCGGCCGCCACCACCGCCAGCGAGGTGGCCTGCCGGCGGCGCCTGATGCGGCCGAGCAGTTGGGCGCGGGTGGCACCGACGGTGTTGGTGGGCCCGAACTCTCGAGCGGTCGATGCCAGCGCCTGGCGGAGCTGGTCGTCCCAGGGATCGCTCACGGGAGGCGTTCCTCCGCCCGCGGCGCGACCGGCGACACCGCGAATGGGATCGTGGCCGCCATGGGAGGCGCCGGCGTCAAGGCCTCGGCCAGCGACACCTTCGCCTTGGCGACCTGCGACTTGACGGTACCGGTGGAGCACCCCATGAGGTCGGCCACTGCTGCCTCCGGCAGATCAAGGTAGTAGCGCAGGACGATCGTCATGCGCTGGCGGGGCGGCAGGCCTCGGACCGCCTCCATGACGACCATCGCCGTGTCGTGGCGATCAGCGTCGCCGTGCCGATCGGCCTCGCGCTCTTCCCGAGAGCGCAAAACCGCGTTGCCTCGATGTTCCACGTCCCGGTGGCGCCACCGCGACCGGCACAGGTTGACGACGCTGCGCCGCAGGTAGCGCTCGGCCGCGTCGGGGTCACGGAGGCGCCGCCACCCCGAAAACGTGCGCAAGAACGCCTCTTGGACCACGTCCTCGGCCGAGGCGGCATCGCTCAACAGGAGCGACGCCAAACGGCACAGCGACAGGTAGTGGTCGTCGAAGAGGGAGGCGACCCGGGCCTCGGCCCCCGCATCGGTGCCGGTCACAGCCAACAGTCTCGCGTCCATGGCCACCTCCGTCCTGACGCCGCGCCAGAGCCAAGGGTTGCCTACTTTCTTGCTAGTACGATCGTCCTGTGGCTGGTGGGCGTGCAATCGGTGAGCCCAGCCGTTCCCGGGCCCTGGTCCCTGTGCCCGAGCTTCCCCCCGAACCTCTCGCCAACCCTCGCATGGGCGATGTCGACGAGTGGGGTCGGTCGGAAAGTATCCGGGCCATCAGCCGGACCCTGTACGAGCCCATCTACCGGCACTGGTTCCGCGTCGAGTGGGACGGCCTCGAGAAGATCCCGACGAGCGGCGGCGCGTTGCTCGTCGCCAACCACGCCGGCGCCATCCCGAGCGATGCCCCGGTCATCATGCACGGGGTCGAAAAGGAGCTGGGCCGGCCGGTCTACGGCCTGGCCGACTACCTGTTCAAGACACTGCCGGTCGTCGGAACGCTCTGGGCCCGCGCCGGCGGGGTGCCGGCGCACCCCGACAACGCCTATCGCCTGCTGCGCCACCAGGGCCAACTGGTGCTGGTGTTCCCCGAAGGCACCAAGGCGACGGGCAAGCTCTACCGCGACCGGTACCAGCTCCGGCGCTTCGGCCGGGGCGGCTTCGTCGAGATCGCCATGCGGGCCGGCGTCCCCATCGTCCCGATCGCCGTGGTGGGCGCCGAGGAGTCGATGCCGATCCTGTGGAAGTCGGCGGCGCTGGCCAAGGCCACCCGCCTCCCCTACTTCCCGATCACCGCCAACATGGTCGCTTTCGGCCCGTTACTCGGGCCGTTCGTGTACCTGCCGGCCAAGTTCAAGCTGAAGGTGCTCGATCCGGTCGCGATCGACGTGGCGCCTGACCAGGACCGTTACTCCCGCAGCCGCATCATGGACGTCTCCGAGAGCATCCGCCAGTCGCTGCAGGAGGCGCTGCTGGCCATGTTGGCTTCGCGCGCCAACGTGTGGTTCGGATAGTGGGTCGCCGAGTCCTTGTCACCGGGCTGGCGTCGTTCTGGGGCGGCCGATTGGCCCAGGCATTGGAACATGATGCGTCGGTCGAGCTGATCGTCGGTCTGGACACCACCGATCCCACGGTGAAGCTGGAGCGAACGGAGTTCGTCCGGGCCGATCAGAGCTACTCGATCCTCTCGCGGATCGTGCGGGCGACCCAGGTCGACACCGTCCTTCATGCGTTCCTGGTCGTGGACTCCACCCGCATGAGCGGGCGGGCGCTGCACGAGATCAACGTGATCGGCACCATGAACCTCCTGGCCGCCGCCGGAGCCCCGGAGAGCTCGGTGCGCCATCTCGTCGTCAAGTCCTCGACCCTGGTGTACGGGGCGTCGCACCGGGACCCGACCTGGTTCAGCGAGGAGACCACACGTACCTCCTCGGCCCGGACCCGGGTCGAGCGTTCCCTCCTCGAGGTCGAGAGCTACCTGCGCGACTTCACCGAGGACAGCCCCCATGTCACCGTGGCGGTGCTGCGTTTTGCCAACGTGCTCGGCACCGATATCGTGACGCCGATCTCCAAGGCGCTGTCGCTGCCGGTCGTTCCGAGCATCTTCGGCTTCGACCCGCTGCTGCAGTTCGTGGAGGAGGACGACGTCATCCGGGCGTTGGAGTTTGCTATGCGGTCCAACCTGTCCGGCTTTTACAACGTGGCCGGCGACGGGCGCCTCCCGTGGAGCGAAGTGGCCTCCATGGTCGGCAAGCACCTGGTGCCGCTGCCACCGATGATGACCGGCCTGGCCGCCACGCCGCTCACGCAACTCGGGCTCGTGGAGCTTCCCGATGAGGTGATCGACCTGCTGCGTTTCGGGCGGGGCACTGACAACAGCCGCCTCAAGAAAGCCGGCTTCGAATACCGCTACACCTCGGCTGGAGCGGTGGACAGCTTCCGCAAGGGCCACCGGCTGCGGCGGGTGGTCGGCCCGCGTCCTGAATACCGCTACGAGCGCGACGTGGAGACCTTCTTTCGCCACTCCCCTGCCGTCGTGCGGCCCGACACCCGTTAATTAACCCCGCTACTAGTCACTGGCTTCTGGCAATCCACCTGCGGGAGAACCGTTCGGTGTTGACGTCTTCTGGGACCCGAGGCCGGATTGAGTGGTACCAGTCCTCGGCCAACCCATACTGGCTACGCTGTTCGCCGGGCAGAAGACATCGACTCGTGGGGTGGCGAATATGTTGACCAACAGGCGGACGGTGAACCAGATCGGTGGCGGCGAAGGTGGTGAGATCGGCGAGATCGCCGAGGGCAACATCACCGGTGAAGTCGCCGAGGGCGGGGTTGGAAGGATCGGCCAGATCGGCGAGATCGCCGAGGTGAGCGAGATCGCCGAGATTGGCCGGATCGCGGAGGTGGGCAGGATCGCCGAAGTGGCAGAGATCGGCGAGATCGACATCGACGGAACGGGCAAGATCGCCCGCATCGCCGAGGTCGCGGAGATCGGGCGCGTCGGCGAGATCGCCCGCATCGCCGAGGTCGCGGAGATCGGGCATGTCGGCGAGATCGCCGAGATCGCGGAAGTCGGCCCTCTCGTAGGCGAGATCAGCCGACTGGTGGCCGAGACCGGCGATATCGCGGAAGACGTCGGGGTGATCGCCGAAGGTGGCCCGGTCGTGGGCGAGATCGGGGCCATCGCGCCAGGCCAGGAGGTTGGCCCCGCCGAGGCACAGTTGCTCGTCTTGGACGACGGCGGGGCGTTGCCGAGCGCGGAAGAGCTGCTCGGCCTGCTCTCCTCGAAGCTCGTTGCGCCGAAGTTGGCGGGAGCCAAGGGCCGGACAGCCCACTAAGTGATGCCGTGATCACAACCGCCGCCAAGGCCGTGCTCGTGGCATGGTTCCTGACGACGGTCGCTGTCCAATGCCGGGGCCGATTCCTGACGGAGTTGCGCCGGCTAAGCGGCTCGGCGGGCCTGCTGCCGGCGTGGAACCTGTTCTCTCCTCGGCCAATCGTTTCCGACGTGCTTGTTGACGCCCGCGGTGCACTACCGACCCCCGGCGCCACCGAACGGCCGTGGCGCCCAGTCGTCCACCCAACCCCCCGCCGTCTCCGCGACACGGTCCTGTGTGTCGAGCGCCGCGCCACCAAAGCCGTCTTCGATGCTGCGGTTGCCATCGTGCACCTCGGCGAAGCAGGGGTGTCGCCCGAAGTGTTGGTAACCCGGCGTTGCTACCTCACCGTGCTCCATGTCGCCACCGAGGTGGCTGATCCGGACCTGCCTTTGGTCGAGTTCCGTATCGTGCACGTCACCTATGCCAGTGGAACACCCGAACATCGCGTCGTGTTCGAATCGCGTCCGCATCGCCGCCAAGCAGCCTGAGCTCAGGTTGAAGCTCAGGTGGTTAGCACCACTACCGCGATCGCGCTCTGCCTGCGCCTCACGACGGTGGCCCTGGTCATCTCGTCGATCGAGCCGCTGGTAGCGTGGCGGTTCTTCAGCCGGAGCGGCCCCCTCTGGTCGAGGCTGAGCCGGCTCCAAGAACTCACCTCGCTACGCTTCGCCCGCCCGGTACATGAGCTTGTAGCGCGGGACTGGGTATTCCTCGGGTTGTGCGCGACTCAGTTGATGCTCTCGGTCGCCGTATTCGTGGATCCAAACTCGCTGCTCGGTTGGGTCCTTCTGGTGGTCGCCGCTTTAGTGTTCGTCCGCCTCCGGGTTGGCCTCGATGCCAGCGACGCTATGACCCGAATCATTCTCACGGCCAACGCAATCCGGCTCATCCACCCCGAGGCCTTGGACAATGCGTTCGTCCTCTTTGTCGGGCTCGAGGCCTGCTTGGCGTATTTCACCTCAGGTTTCTACAAACTGGGCGCTATCGCCTGGATTGACGGGCGGTCCCTCGCCAAGATTCTTTCGACGGTCTCCTACGGCGATCCCGCGGTGTCCCGGCTCCTCTGGCGCCATCCCAATCTCACCCGGTTAGGGTCGTGGTCGACCGTCACGATCGAGGTCCTCTTCCCGTTGGCCCTGATCGCGCCGATCCCGTTGGCCGGCGCAATACTGATGGCCGGAGCCTTGTTCCATATCGCCTGCGCCCGCATCATGGCGCTTGGTTCGTTCGTGTGGGCATTCGTCGCCACCTACGGCTGCGTCCTCGCATGCCGATCCCTCCTTCCGACCGATTCGATGCTTCCGGGGCTGTTGCTTTTCTACGCCATAGCGGTGGCCGGACAACTGTGGGCGACGCTCCTCGAGTTGCGGGCCAAGGCAAAGAAGGCGCCGTCCACGGCACCGGACCTCCGGCGGGGGTGACTGGCAGACGCGCCGCTCAGCTGAGCCAGGTGGCGAAATAGTCGTCGCGGCGCTGCCACCAATCCTCGGCGGTAATGGCATACCGGACGTGGTCCTCCCAGACCCCGTTGATCTCCAGGTAGCGAAAGGCGATGCCCTCTTCCCGCAGGCCTAGCTTCTCCGCCACCCGGCGGCTCGGCCCGTTGCGGGGGATGATGGCGACCTGGACCCGGTGGAGCGCCAGTTCCTCGAAGGCGAAACGGAAGACGAGGACGGAGGATTCGGGCACGTAGTTGTTGCCCGCCATGGCCTGGTCGATCCAGTACCCGACGTAGGCGTTCTGGAACGGCCCACGCTGGATCGAGGAGATGTTGATCTCGCCGGCAAAGCGCCCGCCGACAAAGATGCCGAACCCGTAACCG
>OBLV0100000602.1_pt1 | contig 10965 bp, 8 predicted proteins | sample 1520071 | NCBI WGS metagenome assembly OBLV01 (sample SAMEA3888446, study PRJEB22518) | metagenome | reverse complement strand
CGACAGCTTCGAGAGTGTCTGCGGCTTCGGCAGCCGTCACATGGCCTTCAGGATCGACGTTGATCGTCCAGTGTTTGGTGAGTTTGTTCCCCGTCCCATCGGTCGCGATCAGTTCGGCAGGATGTGCGCCACCTTCGTAGGCCGCCATGTTGATCGAGCCCGAAAGGGACTGCGAGCAGCCTCCATTCGGGCAAGCAGCGGTGGCTTCTTTGATGAGCACGCCGTCGATCTTCAGGGCCAAGGAGGTCACGCCTGCGCCGGGATCTGACGCTGAGGCCGTGTAGGGGTAGGACTGCTGTTCGACCCAGCCTTCCGGTGCCGTGTAGAGGGACGCGTTGGCGGTGACCTGCGGCGGCGTCGTGTCGGAGACGATTTTGACCGTCAGCGTTTTCGTCGTCGTCAGGCCCGCGGCGTCAGTGGCGGTCGCGGTGACCGTGTGCGTGCCGGCTTTGCCGGCGGCATTGAGGGTCCATTCGCGCGCTGCCGTGCATCCGCCCCCCGGGCACCCCGGCGAGGTCGAGTCGACCACGGTGCCGTCGAGCTTGATCGTCGTGCTGGCGATGCCGGAGCTGGTTCCGGCGCCGTAGCTCCACTTCTGGATGCGGTTGTTGTTCGTGTCGGCGATCAGGAGGTTGCCTTTGGCGTCCTTCGCCAGACCCATCGGGGCGCTGAAGTTGAACAGGCCCGGACCCGAGCCTTTGCTCCCGAACTGGCCGAGGTAGGCGCCGGTGCCGCTCAGCTCCTCGATCCGGTCGTTGCCTTCGTCCCCAACCCAGACGTTGCCGGCGGAATCGACCTCCAAGGCATCGGGGTGCTTGAACTGGCCGTTGCCGGAGCCTTCGCTGCCGTAGACGCCGGCGGGAGAGGCGAGTTCGGCCGCGAGCCAGTGCTCGATCCGATTGTTGCCGGTGTCAGCGACCCAGAGCGATTGGTCGGGGCCGACCGCTACCGCGGTCGGCGCTTTCAGCTTCCCGGGTTCCGTTCCTTCTTGGAAGTTGTTGTTGAGGAGGGTGCCCGTTGGGGAATACCGCACCATGCGGCTGTGTCCGGTGTCGGCCACCCAGATGTTGCCGTTGGAATTGGTCGCGATCCCCTGGGGAGCTTTCAGCTGGCCGGGTGCCGTACCTTCTGGCCCGGCCTGGCAGACATTGCCTGAGGCCGCGCTGCAATACCTGCGTTCGGTTTCGGTCCCGGCGGCTTCCACCTTCGTCTTGTTGACGTCTTTGCCGATCGCGGCGATGAAGGCGCCACTTTCGCTGAACTCCTCGATCCGGTTGTTGGCGGTGTCGGCGACCCAGACGTTGTTGCTCGGGTCGACCGCGATCGCCGAGGGGGAGCTGAGCTTGCCGCCGGTGCTGCCGAGGCCGCCGTAGGAGCCGATGAATTCCCAGTTTTCTTTGAACTTCTCGATCCGGTTGTTGCCCTTGTCGAGGACCCAGATGTTGCCTTTGGAATCGACCGCGATGTCGGCGGGGTGGCTGAACTGGCCATTGGCCGACCCCGCAGTCCCAAAGGAGGAGCTGTAGGAGCCGGGGTCCGAGGCGGCCATTTTGAGGACGTAACGGGGGCGTTCACTGCCCAGGGTCGCCTGTTCGGTCATCGAGCCCGAGAGGGCGACCGTGGGAGCCGTGCGATCGGGGCTGAGGACGATCGGGACTTTCACCGGAGCCGAGGTGATGCCGGCGCCATCGGTGGCGGTCACTTCGACCGTGTGGGGCCCATCGCCGAATTTGCTCGCTTCGAGCGTCCAGCTGTTTTCGATCTTGCAGTCGCGGGTCGCGCAGCCGGGGGCGTAGGTCGGCGTCTGAAGGACGCCATCGACCTTGATTTCGACCTTCGCCGCGCCGGACTGAGGGTCGTACTCGGCATTGGACCAGCGATCGACGCGGTTGTTGCCGGTGTCGCCGACGAAGATCGCGTTGCCCTTGATGAAGGCAAAGCCCTGCTCGCTGCTGAAGTTGGCTTTGCCGGTGCCTTTCGAGCCAAATTGCTTGACGAAGACGCCGTTGGGTTGGAACTGCTCGATCCGGCTGTTGCCTCCGTCGGCGACGAGGATGTTGCCGCTCGGCGTCACCGCGATGGCGCCAGGGCCGTTGATCTGGCCTTCGCCGCTTCCATTGCTGCCGAACTTCAATTGGTTGACACCGGCGGGGGTGAAGGATCTGACGCAGCTGCATCCCCCATCAGAAACCCACAGCCCCCGCGAGTCTGCCGCGATGCCTACCGGAGACGGCGATGGCAGGCCGGTGGTGGCGTTGCGAACAAAGCGTTCTTCAGAGCCCGGGTTTTCCCTGAACTCGGCGATGCGGTGCCCGGAATAGTCAGCCACCCAAAGCATCCCTCCAGGTGCGGAGGCGATGCCGAGGGGTTCGACAAACACGGTCCCGCTGGAGGTGGCCCCGGCGGTGCCGAACTGCTGGATGTAGTTGCCGGTCGGGCCGAACTCCTGGACGCGGTGATTGAGGGTGTCGGTGACCCAGATGTTGCCTTCCGCCGTCACGGTAACGCCGTAGGGTTCTCTGAATTCGCCGTTGCCGGTGCCGGCTTTGCCGATCACGCGCAGGAGGTTGCCCGCTTCATCGAACTCGAGGACGCGGTTGTTGCCGCGATCGACTACCCAGACGTGGCCGTTTTGGTCAGCAGCGACGCCGCGAGGGGCGTTGAGTTGGACCGGGGACGTGCCCGAGCCTAAGGAGCCGAAGGGTTCCTGGGCTTCTGCGGCGGAATCCGTGCCGTCGGAGGCTTTGTAGTCGAGCCGGTAGGTGGGTCGCGAGGTGCCGAGCGTTTCCTGTTCGGTCAGCGGACCTGAGACTGAGAGCTTGGGCGCCGTGTGGTCGACCTTGACTTCAGCCCACGCCTGCGTCCCCACTTGGTTTGAGGAATGGCCGACTGGGTCCTTACCACTGATTTCCACATAGTTGATCCCTTGTGGCATCGCAGCGGGGTTGTAGGACGAAAAGGAGCCTTCCCAGGTGCGGGGGCAGGGGTGCGACTCATTCCCGAAGCAGCCAACATTCTGTTCCCATTGGCTCAGGCCAGGGGCCGTTGCCACCGTGGAGTATATTCCGAGACCAGGATCGGTCTCCGTGACAGCGATTGGTTCGGTTGGGGTTTGGTTCTGCCAGTGCGCAACAGATTTGGCTCTGCTGACCCCGGGATAGTCTTCATCGGTGATTTCCACAGCAGCCTGGCCAACCAGCAAATGGCGGCTCCGACTTTCGGATTCGGAGGTAGCGACCGTGATACCGCCCATCTTGACCCCTTTGTAGGGGTTGTATTCCCCGGCGTTGTACGGCAGGCGGTATTCAGTGCTCTGATTCCAGAGGTTCCCACCGAGACCGGTGTGAACCCAGTCCCAGGCGAACCACCCGTTATTTTCGTCCCAGATGCCGAGGACGAAGTACGGATCAGACTTATAGGGTTCCCCTTCTTCGTTCCACCAGCGAAGGTCGGTGAAGCTCATGCTCCTGATCCAGGTCGTCGGCCGTTCGTGCACCGATGATTCGTAGTCGCTGAAGTACCGCGGAACGTGGTAGTTCCAGTTTGCCTGCGACCCAGGAGTTATTGAGCCCGGATAGGAGAAGATGTTCATCCCTGCTTCGCCATAAGCGCCCCGCCCGGCAGTCGTGATCAGTGGACTATTGGACGCCGGGAGCCAGTCGCTCAGACCTTCGGTGCTGTTGTTCAGTTCCCAGTAGTAGGTCTCCCAGTATGGGTCTACAAGGATCGGGTATACCGCGGCCGCCGCTGGTGAAATCGTCACGGTTACCGCGTTGTCGGCGACTTTGAGCGAGACTGGGACCGCCGCTCCATTGGCGTCGATAGCCGTCGGGGGAGGCGTGGTCACAAGGGGCGTGGCTTCTCTGACGACCTCGGCGCCGCCTTCATCCGTCGGCCTCAGGCTTGCCCCGGCCGGGAGGCTGAGTCGAAAGGTCTCGCTCCGGGGTGCATCAGGCGAGCGTATCTGGGTCAACGTCTCGACCCCCGTGGGAGTTGGTGCAACGCTCAAGTCGGTGCTTTCATCAATGTTCGGATAGAAGGCAACGCTTTCGCCGACAGTTGAAGGACCCCGTCCTGCGGCGGCCTGCGGGATCGAGATGCTGACTCCGGTTTCGGGCAGAGAGATTCCTTCGCCGAGTTCAGCCGGGACGCCGACTTCAACCAAGGGATTGACCGGTTGGAGTTCGCCTTCGACGTGTTCGAGGTCGAGATCGACCGCCTTCTTTTCACCTTCGCTGGCTTCAGCCCGGAGGGGCAACACCGATTCGAGAAGGCCAGCCGGCTTCCCGACCTGCCGTGATGGAACGACCGCGACGTGATCTGAGAGGAAGTGCTCGACTTCAAGTTCGTCATAGATTCCCGCTGGTACTTCAAGCTGTTCGGGGAAGACGGATGCCAGAAGTTCTTCGGCTTCGTCACGGCCGAGGCCGACATGCGGAAGTTCTTCGGCGGCTTCGGGATTCGTTTCCGGCGTCATTTCTTTCGCGGTTTCGCTTTCCAGCGCGGCTTCGTAATCGCTCCGGGACGGTTCACTCTGAAGTTCGCCACCGCCGTCGTCAGCGAGGGCCGAGCCCACTCCGACGATCAAGGCAAAGGAGAGAATTGCACCGAGCAGCAGGAGCGCAGCTCGTCTAAGCGTCTTTGGTTTGCCGCCGACTGCCGTCATCTTCTCCGCCTCACTGGCGCAAGCGCCTTCTTAGTTTTTGTACGTCATCTCAGACGTTCCCAAAGGACGATGGCTTTCTATCAGGCCAACCATTCATATGGGTACACAAAATTTAGGTGCGTCGATCCCGGTTGTTTCATTCGCCCAAGCCGGTGATCAGGCTCGCGTGATTGCCGGAGCCAGATCAGTCCGTACAAAAGGAGGCCGTGACTTCAGCTCGTGGTCTTCCACGCCATCGAGACAGTAGAAGTGCTCAGTGGTTCCCCTAACCTTGCACTTGCCGGCCACTATGAGCGTGCCCGTCCTTGCCAGCTCCGTTACGTGGTAGGCGACAGTAGGAAGAGGGCGATGCAGCTCATAGGCCATCTCGTTCGGCGAAAGCGCCCTGCCACCGTCGACCAGGAGCAGTTCGAGAATGTCGATGCGGGCAGGATGTACCTCACTACGGGCGAGGCGCTCCCAGTTAATTGCCGCTGCGGCACCCTCGCGCCCTCCGTTCTGCGCCTGCGCCTTCTCCGCCGTCAAGAATCACCATCTTCAACAACGGTCAGATCGGTAATTGCAATTGAGCAGTGCACGTGGCGCCCGTCGTCCCAAAACAGTCCGGCGCTGTAGAGCGAGGCGATGGCGGCCCGGGCGAGCTGGTTGCCTTCCTCCATGACTTCCGCCGAGACGTGCTCCTCGAAGTCCGCTCGCGTCCATTTCGTTGGCCCCACATGGAGAAAGGTCCAAAGGGCGCAGGCTTCGACCAGGAACTCTCCGTAGGTGCGCTGAAGGCGAAGAGGTAGCAGCCGATCCACGGACCGTTTCCTCTCTCCTCCCTTGTCTGGCGGGCTAGTCATTTCAACCGCGTCCGAGAGTGCGGAGCGCATCCAAGGGCAGGGCTTTGACGATCTCGGTCCGAGTCCGATGGGTCTCGGCACCCGCTACGCTCCCCCAATTGGTCGACGCGAGGTCGCCTGCCCGCCACTCAGTCATCGGCGGCTTTCAAGAGACCTCCCTCACAGCGCAGAATCCCGGCACCGACCAGATCACGTACTGCCCTCTCGATCACCGTCCCCGAGACGCTTTCTGCCAGCTCTGCAGCAAGGCTGCCTACGACGAATGGAATCGTGAGGCGACCGTCTCCATGTGCCGCGACAAAAGACACGATCGCCCCCTGAACCCGCAGGGTGTCGTCGTCCGACAAAGCTGAATCGACCGCATCATGGCCGCCTTTTCTCATTGCCATCATCGGCAACCAGGGCGACAAGCGACATGGGGGGTGCCTAGCACGGGGAGGTGTTTCGGCACCCTCCAGGACGCTTGTCGCCCTACCGCGACCACCGCTCGGCGGAACCACATAGCCGTGGAGTCGCACTCGCGGCTGGCCATGAGGAATACATCCCGGCGAACCGCCGCCCGCGCGAGCTTCGACTTTCTCGCACGGCCGACGGCCGCCAGCACCCTGCCGCCGAATCGAGGCCCACTCCCAGAGGGAGCCGAGCGGGAAGTCAAACCGCCCGGTTGACGAGATGGGACTCGCTGTGGTGGCAAGCTTGGTGGCGATGGGGGCTGCGTCCGGGAGGAGGGGATCATCGGGAACCAGCCGCCTCAAATCCGCCGACTGCAACGAGGAAATGGACCCCTTCGGCAGCACGTCGGGCTAGGCGCTTCTTGCTCTTGGCCTGAATCGCCAGCAGATCGGAGACGGCCCGCTCGCGGAACTCCGCGACTTCCTCTCGACCGTTGTCGTCAACGACGATCGGCATCCAAATAAAGGCATCGCGGCTGTTGTCGAGCCCTCCAGCGCGAATCGCTGCGATGGCCTTTTCAGTGAAAGCTCGAAGACTGGCGCTAGCGGCGACACCCAAGAACAGCCTTGGAACCCCTCGCCAACCTGGGCTACCGATGAAGCTCCTAGAGGTGGCCCGAAAAAAGTGCTCGACGGCGCCGCGTCGCTGCTCTTGGCGGACAAGTTCAATTGCGTCGTTTTCTTCCAGGATGCGAGCGTGGTAGCTGACGTGGCTCAGGCCCCAAGGCAGCCTCTCGGAAAGAAGCTTCGGACTAAGCACCTCCTCGGACAGGAGGTTGAGGATCTCCACCCGAAGGGGATGGGAAAGGGCACGCACAAGGCGCTGATCGAGCAGGGGTGGCTTGGAGTCCTTCTTGGGCATCGGGGGTGGCAGGCAATGAAGGCTGGCCGCTCGGGCATCTTTGCTCAGTAGAGGTCCTGTCCCTGCCCAAACCTGTTGACTGCGAAAGCGATCTCGTCTGGACTGGCGGCCCGACCCGCTCCGACGGGCAGGTCGGGCCGCATGGGCTCATCCGCCCTTCTTGATCGACGACAACGGCGGAATCACCCGGCCGTTGCTCTGCGCTACCAGCATGTCTTCACCTCCCTCCTCGCTCGATTGCAGAGGCAGGGCAACCGACGCCTGCGGACCGCGCGGATAGCCCTGCTCGTCGCTAAGGATCGCTTAAAAAGTCTCGCTCAATCAGGGGGTTTGGTCGAAACGGCGTTTTGACTAAGAAGCGCTGATTGCTTGAATGCCTTAAATTTGTCTCCTTGCAACTCCATTGGAGGAAACAGAGTTGATCGACCGCATCCAGCAGCCCCCCGAGGTGATTGACCCGCGCCTTGCGACGGCGCTCTCCCACCCGGTTCGCGTGCACATCGTTTCTGTGCTGACCACCCGCCTAGCTTCGGTCAGCGAGATGGCTGCCGAAATCGACATGCCGACCAAGAACGTGAGCTATCACGTGAAGGTGCTGGAGAAACTCGGATGCGTGGAGCTGGCGGAGGCCAAACCCGTGCTTGGGGGCCGCGTCTTCGAACACGTCTACCGCGCCACGACTCTCCAATACTTCGATCAGGACGCCTGGGATCAGCTCGACATGAAAGGGAAATGGGAAGTCGTGATCCCGATCATGCGGATGGTGTCCAAGGACATAACCGAGTCCATGAAAGCCGGCGTTTTCCTCGACCCGGACGACAACCACATCAGTCGAACGCCCTTGGTCGTAGACAACGAGGGCTGGGAGGAAGTGAAAGCAATCCTGGCGGATACCCTCGAGCGAGTCTTCGAGGTCCGCGAGAACGTCGCCGCACGTCGCGACTCCGAGTCCGAGTCCGAGTCGATGGCGATTAAGGTCGAGCTGTTGCAGTTCCGCTCCCCAGACTCGGACAAGATCATCTGAAGTCCAAGGGGGTGAACACGTGAACATCGTTTCCGAGCTGCGGTCGATACCGCCAGCGTTCCGAATCAAGAAGATCGCCTAGTGGGGTCCTAGTCGGCCTTGTGTGAGCAGAAAGCCACCGCGTCATGAATTCGGCGAAAGCTGAAGGGGTCTAACTGCGGACGATCTGAGAGACGCGCTGGTGGCTCATCTTGAGAGCCTTAGCGATCTCGGCCATCGTCAGGTCTTCCCGGTAGGCGGCGCGAATCGCTTCGTCGCGATCCCGTCGAATCCTCGCTGCCTCCTCCTCTAGCTCGCGCTCGCGACGGCCGTGCTTCTTCGCAAACGCTGCCAAGCGAGCACGGGCCTCAGGTGGAGATTGGTGTTTAGGACGAGCGATGGCAAGAGATCGTCTGCCCTATTTTCGCCAAACGGTTAGCAGAAATCGTGCAGAGCCTACATCCCGATCTCCAGGCCCATCGCTCGCTCCATCGCCTGCCGCAGCTCCAAGACCCGCTGCGCCTCCCGCAGCTGCCGGCGCTTCCCCTCCCAGGCCCGCTGCTGCTCCCGCTCCTTTGGCAGTCCCCCGATGGCGCTGTGGGGGTCGCTGATCCCGTGCCGCTGGCGGTAGCCCTCGACCCGCTGAACCGCCTTGTCCCATTCCGCCGCCTTGGTGGGATCGCGCGGGCGCTGGCCAAGCTCCGCGACAACGTAGCTGGGTGGACGGACACGGGCGGCGGTCAGTGCCAGTCGCTCCCGCTGGGCGATCAGGTCTTCGATAGCACCAAACTCGGCGCGGGGCTCGACCCCCTCTCCCCTGCGCTGCTCGCGGAAGCGCTCGCGCAGGGAAGCTTCTGCAGCTCGCCCTTCACCGCCTCGGTGTGGGCGGCGGTCTGGGAGCCGTCGCGCTCGGCGGCTTCGGCTAGGTGGGCAAGTGCGTGAGGGGGGTTGCCGTTGGTGCTGTTGGGGGTCTCGTGCGAATGGTCGCTGGGCTTGACTCTCGTTCCTGCTGAGGCTCGATCTGGGGCCCTGAAGCCTCTGTCGAGCTCTCGGATCGGCTGCTCGTGGCTCGGTCGCGCATCGCCTCTGCTAGCTGCCCGGGTAGTACTGCTGACCGTCCTTCTTTATGCGTCCCTCTTTCTCCAGGTCGCCGAGGACCCGGTAGAGGTAGTTCGGCTTGATGTTCATCGTTTTGGCAACGTCCGAGCGCTGATCCCAGGCTGACTCGCGATCAGGGCGACCGCCTAGTCGGCGCGGGTGCCACCGCGGTGTTTACTGCGTTCTTTGGTGCCGGCCACAGTGTTTGCGGAGGTGGTGCGTTTGTTCGGCTTTCGCCCCCGCGGCCGACCGGGTGCACGTCGCGTGGTGGCTTTGCCGCCGAGCTCAGCCAGCGCGCGCTCCAGCCGCTTGCGCTCGTCCTCGAGGTCGGCTAGGCGCTTCTGCACCAAGTCGCGAGCCTCGTCCAGTACGTTGCTTGGCATCTCGGGTCCTTTCGACGGAGGGAACGGCGCCAGCGTGGCGCACGGAGATGGACGTGATCCTACGGTAGGAAGCTTCCGGCACGTGCAGGAGGTTCGGTTTAGTCACTGGGCATCTGAGACTGCTCGTCGCAGATCCGCTCCAGAGGCAATGACCTCCTGAGTCGCCGCTCCTCTTCCAGACAGTAGACCGACATTTGGCAGTTTGGCCTCCGTGGACGTGCGTTCGAATACTTGGCGCGTGGGTCATCCTTTTGGCTTTCTGGAGCCTCCCGCGACCAATTGCGCCGCCGCCAAACGGATGTTTGAGCCGATACGCACGATCCCTTTTGGCGATACCCGGTGTTTGTACACCTGAAATAGATCGGACCCATTCACTCCGAGCAGGGGTGGCGCAAGTGGCGCCATGGCCGTGGAGGAGGGGAGGGCCGTCAGAAATACCGGCCCTCGACTTCCGATCGAACCACAGCCAAGGAGATGACGCATGGCCCCTCAAACCAGCCCTCCGGCACGCCGGTGTCTTCGGAATGCACTGTGTCTGATCGCGCTCACCTTCGTGATCGCTGTGGCTGGTGCGGCCACCGCCCATGCTGCCGAGTACAAGATGCTGGGCTGCTCAGGTTCCGCCCGCGATCCGTTCTACACGATCGCCAACAACACCACGAGTCCCCAGAACCCGGCGGGCATCTTCAACTTCTACAACTACTGCGGCGGGCAGGGCTTTGATCCACCGGGGAACGAAGCCTTCTTGCGGATCGAAGAGAACCAGGCCAACGGCTACGCCGGGCAGTTCGCTTCGCTCGGCTTCGATTTCGACACCCCAAACCAGTTCATCCACTTCCGCTCGGCCGGCGGCTACACCCGCGAGCCAGCCGCCTGGAACGACGGCTGGCGCTCGCGGATGTGGATCGCCGGTGGCTCTGTGGGAGAACGCGAGCTGATGACCCAGGGCGCCGGGCTCTGCAACTGCGGCGATCAGTGGGCACCGACGTCGACCTTCGGCCCTCATCTGTGGCCGGTCGGTGGCTACCTCGACTTCACCCGGTTCGTCTGGGAGATGCAGTGCGTGCGCCCCGGAGGCTGTGATCGCTCCGGCGTCAACATGACCGACCTCAACGGGATGGTGTTCATCCTCTCTGACGAATACCCCTCCGCCGTGAACCTGACGGGGACCGACCAGCCGTTCTTCTCAGGCAAATGGGTGAAAGGGGTTCAGACCGTCGGCTACAACTGGACCGAGCTCGGCTCCGGTATGAAGATGGAGCGGGTCAAGGTTGACGGCGCCGTCAGGGACGAAATCAACCACAACTGCGACGTCGACTGGTCGCAGGCAAACGGGGAATACGCACGGACCTACCAGCCGTGTGACACCGCCACCGACATCAAGCGCACCTTCCCGCTCGACACCGCGACGCTCGCCGACGGCACGCACACGGTCGCGGCTTGTACCCAGGACTATGCCCAGTGGGGCAACCTCAATGGCAGCGGTGGCGAAAGCTGCGCCTCCACCACCGTCCGCACCGACAACACGCCGCCCGGAGCGCCGTCGGGCCTGAGTGTCACCAGCGCCAACCCGGCTCGCTACCTGTCTCACTTCAGCGCCCACTTCGCCCTGCCCCCGAACCAGGGGAGCCCAATCACCAGGGTGCTCTACCAGCTGAC
>OBLV0100000601.1_pt1 | contig 10971 bp, 9 predicted proteins | sample 1520071 | NCBI WGS metagenome assembly OBLV01 (sample SAMEA3888446, study PRJEB22518) | metagenome | reverse complement strand
GAGATCGTGATGTGACTGGAGTTCAGACGTGTGCTCTTCCGATCTGATCGACCGATTCGACCTATGAGGACATGACCCGGCGGCTGTCCGAGAAGTTCGCCGAGATCAAGCGCGACCGGGAACGCGCGACGTAGGCATTCTCGCGAAACCCGCCCCTCCTAAGGCGTCGTGTTGGACCGAGTGCTTGGCGCCGTGGTCGGGAGTGGCGTGGTCGGCGGCGTGGTCGGCGGCGTGGTCGGCGGCGTGGTGGGTGGCGTGGTCGGCGGCGTGGTGGGTTGGGTCGTGGTCGCCACTGTGATCCCTGGCAGCGTCACCGTTGGGGAGGGGGGCGGCGCCGTGGTCAGAGGCGACGTCGTGACGACCGGTTGGGTAGTCGGTGTGGTGACTCTCGTCGGCGCCCGGGTGGTGGAGGTGGTGCTACTGGTCGTCGTGTCGCTCACGAATGACTTGGCGGAAGGCACGTTCTGGTTGGCCTCGCCTCCTCCGCCCAGATCGGCCGCCAGCGCGACACCCACGAGGAGCAGAATGCCGAGCGCCGCTAATGCGGCGAGGCGCCGGCGGCGGTAGTTGGGACGACCCGCCCCGGTCGCTGGGCCCGGAGGAGCACCATGGCCGGCGCTGGCGGCGACACCGGCCGCAACGGTGGGGGCAACTCCCGCCGGGGCGATCACGGGAACCGCGGCCGGTCCGGCCGGCAGCAACGATGTCGCCGCGACCGCGGCCGCCTCGATCGGCGAAGGGATCGGGGCCGCCATGGCGGCGGTTGGAGCCAGTTCGGGGCCAGGTGTAGCGATCGCGAGCAACTCGGCGCGCAATGCCCGGGCCGACTGCTGGCGTTCGCTCGGGTCGGCCGATAGGGCCCTGTCGACGACGGAATCAAGCCGAGCTGGGACAGCCGGGTTGAGCATGGACGGTGGCGGCGGCCGCTCGTTCAGCTTTTTGTAGGTCAGCGCAACTGGGTTGTCGCCGCTGAACGGGAGCGTCCCGGTCAGCATCTTGTAGAGCACCATGCCAAGCGAGTACAAGTCGCTGCGATGGTCGAGCGCCAGGCCCTGGGCCTGTTCGGGTGAGAGGTAGTTCGCAGTCCCGACGACCATTCCCGGCAGGGTGAGCCCATCGGACGCGTCGACTGCCCGGGCGATCCCGAAGTCGGTGACCTTGGTCAGGCCCGCCGCCATGAGCACGTTGGCCGGTTTCACATCACGATGGACGATCCCCTCGCGATGGGCGGCGTCGAGGGCATTTGCGATATCGACGGCGACGGGAAGCGCTTGAGCGGGTGACATCGGAGCCCGTTCGGCGATGACCTCGCTCAAGGTGTGGCCCGCCACGTACTCCATGACAATGTAGTAGCCCTGGGGATCCTCCCCGAAGTCATACACCGAAACGATGTTGGGGTGGTTGAGTAGCGCGGCCGATCGGGCTTCGCGGCGGAATCGCTCCACGAACGAAGGATCTTGAGCCAGCTCAGCGAACATGACCTTGACCGCCACGGCCCGATCGAGCAGGTCGTCGTGGGCCAGGTACACCTCGGCCATGCCGCCCCGGGCGAGGTAGCCAACGATGCGGTAGCGGCCCCCCAGGCTCTCTACCGGCACGTTCGCCGTCCAGAAGGGCCCCCGTCGCCGACTGTTCTGCTGAGCGCGCTCGGCGGTACCGGTAGCTCAAGGCGGTCGTAGTCGGTGGCAGTCACCTTCAGTTGGCCCACTACCGGTTGTCCATACCCATGTAGTGGTCTTGCTATGGCTCGCGTGTCGGGTCGCTACCGAGCGGGACCGTGGCCGAGGGGTGGTCGCCTCCGGTCCCGGCCGCGGGCGATCTGGCCTTGCCCTCCACCGAGGGCTGCGGGCCGGGAGCCCTGGGCTGTTGCGTTTCAGCAACTGATGATTCTGGCTGTTGACCTCCTGGTCTCGAGGAGGTGTTTGAGGTCATCGGCGTCGGCAGTGACAACAATGTCCCGATCGAGGGCGAGGAGCGCCACGTGGGCGTCGACGATGTCGTGGGTGCCGGCAGTGGCGCACAGTCGACCGACTTGCCGGGAGACGTCGGAGTCAAGGCTTCTCTCGTCGACGCCCTCTAACAAGCGAGCGAGTAAGGCTTGGCGGGCACCACCACCTCGCCAGGCTTGGGCGACACAGCCCGACGACGTCTCGATCTGCTCATGGCGTCGCCGGTTGGCTTCGAGCAGTGCCGCGATCGCGCGATCGCCTCGTTCGAAGGCGATGAGTGCGCCTGAGTCGAGTACGAGACCCATCAGGCAATTCTGTCACTGCGTCGCGGTGGGTCCTCGAGGATGGACTCGGCATCGGCGATCTCTGCCTCGGAGAGCGCTCCGAATTCGTTCTCCCAGGCCGTCACCGCGCCTCGAAGGGCTTCGAGGCGAAGATGGGCGCGAGCGGCGGCGCCCAGCCAAGCAGATACGGATTGGCCGGCACTGCCAGCCGACGCCCTGATCGCCTCACCCAGTTCTAAATCAAACGACACGCTCATCTTTTCGACGCCCACATCCTCATCCTACTATGGAAAGGCCTACCGGAGTAGTACCAGATTTCCGGCAATTGCGGTGCCGTCAGGAAGTCGCAAGGCTGCCTCGTTCGCCACGGAACGGCTGGTACGCTCGTCGCAATGACCCCGGAGGACCTTGCCAACCTCGGGCACCTGCGCCGAGCGCGCGATCTGATCGACCGGGAGTACGCCCGCCCACTCGACGTGCCGACGATCGCCCGCCACGCACTCATGTCGCCGGCGCACTTTTCGCGGCAGTTCCGGGCCGCCTATGGCGAGACGCCGTACAGCTATCTCATGACCCGCCGGATCGAGCGGGCGATGGCGTTGCTCCGCGCCGGTATGAGCGTTACTGATACCTGCATGGCGGTCGGCTGCACCTCGTTGGGCTCGTTCAGCTCGCGATTCACCGAAATCGTTGGCGAGACACCGAGCGCCTACCGTGTACGGAAGCACCCAGCCGTTATGGCGATGCCCGCGTGTCTGGCGAAGGTGCAGACTCGGCCGACCAGAAACGCCCCGAGCAGGATCAAAGAAGCGGTTCACGCCTCGGCCCCGTAGCGTCGTCGGTATGAAGATCGCACTTCAGTACTCGCATATCACCGTCAACGACCCGGATGAGGCGTTGCCCTTTTACCGCGACGCGCTTGGCCTCGAGGTGCGCAACGACGTCGCCTCGGGGGGATTCCGCTGGGTCACCCTCGCCAGCTCGACGCAGCCGGACCTCGAGATCGTGCTCTCGAAACCCCACGCCGGCCGATCACAGTCCGACGGCGACGCGCTGCAGGAGCTGCTCACCAAGGGGGTCCTGCCGAACATCGTTTTCCGGACCGACGATGTCGACGCAGCCTTCGAGAAGGTGCGGGCGTCGGGCGCTGAGGTGCTGCAGGAACCCATCGACCAGCCCTATGGTCCGCGCGACTGCGCCTTCCGAGATCCGTCGGGCAACATGGTGCGGATCTCGCAGTCGCCGAAGGCGTAGCCGCCTTTGAACGCGGCGCGGTGATAGCTGGCCACGTCCCGCCGTACCGTTTGGTCGGTGTCGGAGGGGGGACTTGAACCCCCATGCCCTTGCGGGCACCAGCCCCTCAAGCTGGCGCGTCTGCCTATTCCGCCACTCCGACGTGGGCTCCGACTGGTGGCCGGGGCGACCCGTCATCGTAGTCGACCTCGCCGCTGGACCGGGCTGGACCGGGCCGATGCGAAGGCCCAAGGAGCGCTACTTCAGGTACCAGTCGTTGAGGTCGCTATAGGGCCCGTAGGTCAGGTTGTGCTGGAAGGTGCCGCCCTCCACCGCCAGCTTGTCGGTGTTGACCACCACGATGTCGGGCAGGGCGACGAGTGGGATGGCGGGAACGAGGTTGGCCAGGACCTTCTGCGCCTGGGTCGAGTCGGTGAGGCGTTCGTTGTCATCGATGTTGACATCGAGGTCGGTGAGGTACTGGTCAAGCGTGGGGTTGCTGAGACGGTCGTAGTTGTTACCGGTCATGTTGTTGAGGGTGGTGGGGATGCTGGCCGAGCAGAACAACCAGCACTGGCCGGGATCGTCGTCATTGATCCCCTCCCCTAGCGGGACCGGGCCAGCCAACTGCTGGCGCAGGTCGACGGGATAGAGGGCGGCGACGAAGTCCCCGCCGGGTACGTCCTTGCCCAGCAACTGCGCCGGCGGTTCTGCTTCGACCGTCACCAGGAACCCAGCCGTTTGGAGCTCGGTTTGGATCAACTGCGCCATCTCCTGGTCGCGCACACTGGCGGTCGACACCTTCAGGTCGATCGCGATCGGCTGGCCACCCTTGGTCCAGACCCCCTTGACCTTGGACCAGCCGGCGCTGCGCATCAGCTGGGCGGCAGTGGTCGGGTTGGACCGGTAGCGGGCGAACGCACCCTGATAGAAGGGCAGGTAGGCGGCCGTCAGCAGCGATTGGAGTGGCCCGACGCCAGGAACGAGGGGGCCAAGGACCTGACGTACGATGGCAGAGCGATTGAGGGAGTACGCCACTGCTTGGCGCACGGCGGCGGCTGACACCGGTTGCGCGGCGGTGTTGAACCACAGGGCGTCGTAGTCCAAGCCGCCGACCTCGCTGAACAGGGTCCCGGGAATGTCGCGGTAGCCGGCGCTGGTGGCCTCGGCGGTTGGGTATGCCGCCAGGACCTGGCCTTCGCTGTAGGCCTGCAGTTCGGCCGCGGGGTTGGAAAAGATGTCGAAGGTCACGCGGGCGAGGTCGGGTCGCTTGCCCCAGTAATCGGGGTTGGGTATGAGCGTGATCGATTGGCCCTTGATCCACCCACCGGGCGCCAGCTCCCAGGGGCCACCAGACCAGGAGTAGCCGTTCTTCATCATGGCGTCGCGGTCTTCGCCTTCGAGGATGTGGCTCGGCAAGAGGCCGTACGGCCCACCGAACAGTTCCCGCCAATCGGCAAATGGTTGGGAAAAGGTGACGACCGCGATCTCGGGATCCGAGTCGTCCACGGCGATGATGTCGTCGTATCCGGCCCGATCCTGGATATCCGGGCCGTGGGCAATTTGATCCCAGGTGTACTGGAAATCGGCCGAGGTAATCGGTTGACCGTCACTCCACACCGCCCGGGCGTTGAGGCGATAGGTCACCACCTGGACCGGCGAGGTCGAGACGCTGGCCTGGCCCGTCAGCAGGATGCTGGGTTTGTAGTCGTCGTCCGAGGTGAAGTCGTAGGCCCGGGGCATGGTGTTGGTCTCGATCGTCCACACACCCCAGGTCGAACCGGCACAGGTGCTGATCCAGTCCATGCATCCGGGCTCGCCCTCGGCCGCGACCGTTATGTTCCCGCCCTCGGTGATGGTCTGCGACCCGCCGGTCGGGGCGGTCGATGTCGGCGGCGGTTTCGAAGACCCGCCGGAGCAGGCCGACCCGATCAGTGCCAGCAGGGCCATCGCGCCGATTCCGCCCCAGCTCCGTGGCCTGCTCAGTCGCACTCCCGCGTCAGACGATGTTCAGCCGAACGCTAGCAGGCACTCTCGCCACTGCCACCGCGGCGAGGCGAAGCCGAAGGCGAGGTCAAGGCGAGGTCGAGGCGAAGGCCAGATCGAGGCGAGGCGAAGTCGGGCGAAAGGATCAGTGCAGCCGAACGCGCGGGTCGAGCACGGCGTAGAGGCCGTCCACGATGATGTTGGCGATCACCACCGCCGTCGCGGCGACGATAACGATGCCGATGATCACCGGGAGATCGTTGGTCTCGATGGCACGAACGGCGGTGAAGCCCAAGCCGGGCAGGCCAAATACCGTTTCGGTGAGCACGGCCCCGCCCAGCAGGGTGCCGACGTCGATACCGAACTGGCTGACGACCGGCGTCAGCGCGGCTCGCAGGGCGTGGCGGTAGGTCACCCGCCGCTCGCTCAGACCCTTGGCCCGAGCGGTGCGGATGTAGTCCTCGCCAAGGACGTCGAGCATCGACCCCCGGGTAAGGCGGGTGTACGTGGCCGCTGAGATCAGTGCCAATGTGAGCCAGGGCAGTACCAATCCCCTGAACCACTTCCACGGGCTGGCCGAGAAATAGGTGTACCCAGCCCCGGGAAACCATTGCAGCCCGGCCCGGGTGAGCAGGTAATAGAACACGTAGAGCAGGAGCAGGCCGAGGACGAAGGCGGGCATCGAGAAGAAGAAGAGGGCCAAGATGGTGGAGACCCGGTCCAGGATCGAACCGCGCTTCACCGCGGACAGGACACCCGAAAAGACCCCGAGGACGATCCAGATGACGGAGGCACCGAGCGCGAGGGACAACGTGATCGGGAAGGCCTGCTTGATCACCGTCGTCACCGCTTGGCCGTGATAGTACGAATGGCCCAGGTCGCCGTGGAAGAGCAACCGGTCCATGAAGTGCTGGAACTGGATGAGGAGGGGCCGATTCAGAAGCAGGCGCTTCTTGATCAGCGCGATCGTCTGCGGGTTGGCCGTCTTGCCGGCCAATCGTTGGGCCACGTCCTGGGGGCCGGAACCGACGAAGAACATGCAGAACACGATGACGTAGACGCAGAGCAGGACGAAGACGCCCAGGAGCACGCGGCGGATGAGGAAGCGGGTCATGGCTTACTTGAGCTTCTGGGTGCGCGGGTCAAGGGAGTCGCGGACCCCGTCGCCGAAGATGTTGAACGCGATGGTCGTCACGAGCAACGCCAGGCTGGGGAACACGAAGAACCACCACGCTTGCTGGTAGAAGTCCTGGGCTCGGTTGATCATCTGGCCCCAGTCGGCGGTGGGCGGTGGGATCCCGACCCCGAGATACGACAGGGCGGCCTCGAACAGGATGCTGACCGGTATGAGCAGGGTCGTAAGGACAATGACCTGGGCCAGCACGTTGGGCAGGATGTCGATGAACATGATGCGCCACGAGCCGGCACCGAGCGACCGGGACGCTTCGATGTACTCCCGTTCTCGGATCGACAGCACCTGCCCCCGGACGATCCGGCACACCGCCGCCCATTCGAAGAGGGCGACCACAAAGATCACCAACGCAAGGGAAGTCTTTTGACGGATGGCGACCAGCGACACGGCAAACAGCAGGTACGGGATCGACAAGATGATGTCCACCATGCGACCGACAACGGTGTCGACCACACCGCCCAGGTAGCCGGAGGCCAAGCCAAGTACGGTGCCGACTGCCACCGTCAAGGTCGTAGCGATCACACCGACGATCAGCGAGATGCGGGCGCCGTACGCGATCCGCACGAGGATGTCACGGCCCTGGTCGTCGGTACCGAGCAAGAAGGTGTGACTGGGTCCGACCGGGAGGCCGTCGGGGCTCAGGCCGGTCGTGCGGAACTGCTGGTACACGCCATGGCCGGTGACCGCGGCGATCAGCGGAGCGAAGATCGCCATGAGGACGATGGCGATCAGGACGCCGAGGGAGATCATGGCGGCGCGGTCATGGCGCAGCCGCTCGTAGGCGAGCCGCCACGGGCTGCGGCCCTCGATGACCGTAGTCGGTTCGTCTTTGGGTACGAACGGATCAAGCGAGGCCGCAGACTCCGCCTCAATTGCCGTCAGGTCGGCCGGATTCGTCTTCATGAGAGCCCCCTTTTGCCCCTACACCGGATGCGGCTCAACGACGCGTTCGCTGGCTGCGATCGTCGGCTTCGCCTTCGTGAGATCCTCGCCTTCGGCCACGGGAAAGTGGCAGGCCGCCAAGTGGTCGCTTCCGTCGCCCAACTGAGGTGACAGCTGGGGCTCCGTCTCCACGCAGGTCGGCTGAGCCTTGGGGCAGCGGGGGTGGAACCGGCACCCCGATGGCACGTTGATCGGCGACGGCACATCGCCGACCAGGATGATCTGCCGCCGTTGCTCAACCAGGTCGGGATCCGGCATCGGGACGGCCGACAAAAGGGCGTTGGTGTAGGGATGCCGAGGCCGCTCGTAGAGCGGCTCGACGGGCGCCAACTCCACGATCTTTCCGAGGTACATGACGCCGACGCGGTTGCTCACGTGGCGAACGACGGACAGATCGTGGGCGATGAAGATGTAGGTGAGCCCCAGTTGCTGCTGGAGGTCGGCCAGCAGGTTGATGATCTGGGCCTGGATCGAGACGTCGAGGGCCGACACCGGTTCGTCGCAGATGATGAGCTTGGGCCGAAGTGCCAAGGCACGTGCCACGCCGATGCGTTGGCGCTGGCCGCCGGAGAACTCGGCGGGGAAGCGGTTGAAGTGCTCGGGGTTGAGCCCGACGAGCTCCATCACCTCCTGAACCTTGCGCTTACGATCCTTGTCGTCGCCTAACCCGTGGATCGCGAACGGGTCCCCGATGATGGAACCAACCCGCCGGCGAGGGTTGAGCGACCCGTAGGGGTCCTGGAAGATGATCTGCATCTCCCGCCGCAACGGTCGAAGCGCGCTGGTTTTCAGGGTGCTGATGTCGTGGCCGTCGAACACCACGCGCCCCGAGGTCAGGTCGTACAGCCTGGCGATGCAGCGGGCGAGGGTCGACTTACCGCAGCCCGTCTCCCCGACCAGGCCCAGGGTTTCGCCTCGATGCACCTCCAGGTTGACCCCGTCCACGGCGTGGACAAATTCTCGGGCGCCCCGAAAGAGCTTGCCCGACTGCACCGGGAAGTACTTCACCACGTTTTGCACGCTCAGCAGGATGTCATCGCTCATGCCGGCAGGATCACCCCCTCCCCGCCGACCAGCTTCTCGCTGGCCATCTGGGCTCGAATCCGTGAACGATCCTCGGGATTATGCGGCAGCCAGCAGGCGGAAAGATGTCGGGGATCGTTGCCGACGGGCGTGAGCTTGGGCTCGTCGACGCGGCACACGTCCATGGTGTATGGGCACCGGGGGTTGAAGGCGCAGCCCTTGGGCAGGTTGATCAGGCTGGGTGGCTGGCCCGCGATGGGCCGCAGTCGCTCGCGCTCGCCGCCGTAGCCCGGGAGCGATTCGAGCAGGCCCTCGGTGTAGGGATGGTGGTTGTGGTGGAACAGCTCGCGCCGTGAGGCCTTCTCCATGACCGCGCCGGCGTACATCACGACCACATCGTCGGCCACCTCGGCGATGACACCGAGGTCGTGGGTTATCATGATGATGGCGGTACCGAACTCGCCCTGGAGGCGCTTCATGACCTGGAGCACCTGGGCCTGGACCGTGACATCAAGCGCGGTCGTCGGCTCGTCGGCGATGAGCACGGCGGGATTGAGGGCCATGGCCATGGCGATCATGGCCCGCTGGCGCATGCCCCCGGAGAACTGATGCGGGAAGTCGTCCACCCGCCGGTCCGGTTGAGGTATCCCAACCAGGCGCAGCAGGTCTACCGCCCGCTGCTTGGCCACGGCCTTGGAGATTCGCGTCTCATGGGCTCTGATCATCTCGACGATCTGCCAGCCGACCCGGTAATACGGGTGAAGGCTGGAGAGCGGGTCCTGGAAGATCATGCCGATCTTCGCGCCCCGAATGGCCCGGAGCTCCTCGGGTGACATCGTGAGGAGGTCGCGGCCCTCGAACAGAGCAGTGCCGCTCACCCGGGCCCCACGGGTCAAACCCATGATCGTCTGGGTCGAGACACTCTTCCCCGAGCCTGATTCCCCGACGATCCCGAGCGTCTGACCCTTATCGACCGAGAAGGTCAGGCCCCGCACGGCGCGGACAATCCCATCCGCCGTCTGGAACGAAACGTGCAGATCGTTGATCTCAAGCAGGGCCACTAGGCGCCTCGTTGCCAGACAACCGCGGGCGGGACCTCCGCACGCCAGGGCCTTGCCGGTCGGACCCGCGATTCTGCCCCAGGCCAACAATACAGCCGGCGCTTACCACAGAGTGCCAGGCACCGGCAATCGATTAAAACCCGGTGCCTGGCACTGGTCCCGCGCCCCGGCCACCGAATAAAACCGGCGCCTGGCACTGGGTGCCAGGCGCCGGCCAATCCAATCTGATCGTGCTCGGATCAGGTCAGCTGGTCAGCCAGATGTTGGTCGGGTCGCAGTTGTCGATCTGGGCCACGTAGATGCAGTTGTGCACCTGCGTGCCGTGGAACTGCGCCCGGTTGGGGTCGCTGATCGGGAAGATCGCCGCCTGCTTCATGGTCTCGACATCAGCCGCGTGCCACAAGGACTCCGACGCCGCGTCCGTTGGCGCCTTCAGGGCGTTGTCGATCATGGTGTTGAGGGTCGGGTCGCTGAACAAGCCGAAGTTGCTGGAGTTGGGCGGCAGGACCCGGCCGTCAAACAGCGGCGAGAAGAACGACGCCGCCGAGTCGCCGTACCAGTCCGGAGACCAACCGGCGAGCGACAGGTCCCAGACGCCGGACTTGGCCGTCGCAGGCACCTCGAGGTACTTGGTGTAGAAGTCGGCATCCGGGACGCCGACGCCGACCACGGTGATCCCGATCGACTTCAGGTCGTTTTGCACCGTCTCGAACGCGCTCACCGACGCCTGGGTGGAGGGGCGGTACAGGAACTTCAAGGTCAAACCGTTGGGATAGCCAGCCGACGCCAGGAGCTGCTTGGCCTTGGTCGGGTCGTAGGAGTATTGCGTGTAGCTGGGCGACGAACCGACGATACCCGGCGGGAGGATTTGGGTCAGCGGCGGCGAGACCTGCGGGCCGCCCTCATCCTGGATCAGGTTGGTCCGGTTGAGGCCGTACTCCAAGGCTTGCCGGACCCCTAACTTGCCGAGGGCGCCGTTGGCGTTAGGCGACTGGGTGTTGAACACGATGTACGGATTGCTGGCGTACTCGCTCTGGAGGAGCAGGCCGGGGTTGTTGTCGGCGATCAGCGACGGGATGGAGCTGGTCGGCACCGATGTGCCCCACATCATGTCGGCCTGCGGCGTGTTGGTCTGGATCTGCTGGAAGATCGAGGCCTGGGTACCGGTCTCATTGATGTCGATCTCGTTGACATAGGCCTTGCGCACCGGGTCGGTGCTGGCTTCCCACGCCGGGTTGCGGGTGAAGGTGATCGACACGTTGGGGTTGTAGTTCGAGACCTGGTAGGGGCCATCCGAAAGC
>OBLV0100000600.1_pt1 | contig 10986 bp, 8 predicted proteins | sample 1520071 | NCBI WGS metagenome assembly OBLV01 (sample SAMEA3888446, study PRJEB22518) | metagenome | reverse complement strand
AACGGCACCGCGAGTCGCCCGGCGGTGATGCCGATGGACGCCTACCGGGCAGGCACCGAGTACGTGGTCCAGTTCGACCTACCCGGAGTGGCCCCGGACTCGATCGATCTAGATGTCGAGCGTAACGTGCTCACGGTCAAAGCCGAGCGCACCCCCAGCTACGGTGACGACGTCGAGCTCCAAGTCGTCGAGCGACCCCGCGGGGTGTTCTCCCGGCAGCTGTTTTTGGGTGACACCCTCGACCCAGACCGCATCGAGGCCAGCTACGACGCCGGCGTGCTCACCCTGCGGGTGCCGATCGCCGAGAAAGCCAAACCCCGCAAGATCGAAATCACCGGGGGCGAGGCACCCAAACAGATCCACGCCTAAGCGCACACCCACCCAAGCCCGCAACGCCGTTCTCGCGTCGGGGACGGGGTGTGTCCCGGCTCGATCCGGGACACACCCCGCAGCGCCCCGCGCTCCGAGGGCCGCTCAGCAGGACCGTCCGGAACCAAGCGCTTCCACCATAGGGGGAGCCAGGAACAGCTCCGGTGTACCGCAGCCATGACGCCCGCCAGGTGCGATAGCCCCACCGCCAGGCTGGCTCCTGGAACAAGGGAGAAGCGATCATGTCGGCATCCGCCGATCCCCACCAGGTGTCCACGTTGCTCCGGATCAGCCGCGAGCTGGACATCGTCGGCGACGTCACCGTCACCGTCGCCACTCCCTCCGACCTGCTGGCCTGGGCATATACCCTGCCCACGCCGAGCATCTGGGCCTGGCGCGCCGCGGACTCCCACCACCGCTACATCCACCTCAGCGCCACCTCACACCGCAATCCCGTGCACGGCCGGATCACCGCCGTCCTCTCCGGCGATGACCACCACCACTTCTGGACCGCGCTCCTACCCCAGGGCGATCTACCCCCGGGCGGCGAGGAACTCCTGCCGCTGCGCGCCCTGGTCACCGCCTGGTCCACCGCCACGCTCGAACCCGAATCGGCCGCCCAGACCCCTCCTACCTCGGCCCCAAGAACCCGCACCCCACCCGAGACCGACACCCACGATGCGCCCTGACGCCCCCGACCCCGCTACCGGACTGGGCAGGACCACCACTGCCATCCCGGCCCACCTTCTCTGCGCACCGGTACTGACCGCGGTGTGGAGCCGCTTGGTGGGCTCCACCTGGACCGTGGAACTACGCCCGCACCACCCCGACGGGACGCTCGGGCCCATCGTGGACTGGATCAGCTCCGGAATCCCGATCTCCGAGCCCCCACCCACCGCACTAACCCACACCCTGCTGACCCGACACGGATCCGCGCTATTCCCCGACACCACCTGCCCCCCACGCACCCCAGGCCGACACAGCATCGGCTACGTCTCACCCAATCCTGAGCTGATCGCCCTAGCCCACCTCCTCCACAACCAGCCCACCCCCCACGACACCCACCCGGTACTACTCGCCACATCATGGATCACGGCCGGGTTCACCCCCGCCCAGGCCGCGAGCTGCATCCACGCCGGAACCCCACCACCACCCACCCGAGACTCTCAGACTCCCGCAGCCACACTCGACCCACCACCTACCCCACCTATCACGGGCAAAATCACAGCCGACCACAGCTGGAGCGTCCGGGCTTAGCCCAACCCGTCCTGGTCACCGGGTCGACCAGCTCGAGCAGGGGCCGCAGACCTTCGATGGGTTGGGAGGCCACGATGGCGTAACGACCCAGCACGTTGATCTTCTTGACCTTCAACGGAGACAACCACACGGCGACCACACGGCGTCCTCGCTGCGCACCCCGAAGCCCTGGGCGCAGCTGGACGCCCGCGACGTCGAGGCCATGTCAGGCTTTCGAAGTACTGGGCAGCCTCAAAGCCACTCCGGCGTGTCGGCTTGCTTGGTGCAGAGAACCCGGGGATGACATCAATGGGTTGCTGGCCGCGTGGGCCGGGCGGAGAAGCGGGAGGAGATGGCGGCGTTCGAAGCGGTGGGGTACGCGAAGTTCACCGGGCGGCTAGGGGTGAGCCCGGCAGCCCTGGAGTCGAACTCGGCGCACGCACGCAGGAACTCTCGTACGGCGAGACGTGACGGGATCACGGGGTGAAGGCGATCTCGACGGCGTCGTGCACGGGGCGGAAGCCGATCCGGGGGTAGATCGCGTTGCTGACGGGATTCGCCAGGTCGGCGAACAGCACCACGTGCTGCACCCCGGACCGCAGTGCCCAGCGCACGGCGGCTGCGGTGACCGCGCTGCCGTACCCGTGCCCACGATGCTCCGCAGGCGTGTACACCGGTCCGATCCGGGACATTCCGGCCGACGGTGCGCTCGCCGACGCCCAGGACACGGGTTGCCCGCCGACCTCCCAGAGCAGCGCCGCCGTGCCCGCTGCCAGGCTGCCCTGGGCCTGTTGCAGGGCACTGCCGTGGCCGCGCAGCCCTCCGGTCGCCTCGGTGGCGAACTCCTCCCGCCATCGCGCCAGCAACTCGAGATCACCCGTGCCGGCCAGCCGCGCCGCACCCGGCACGCTCACCGGCGGGGTGAGCACACGCAGTGCATATACCCGAAGCGCCATCCGCTCGTGCACCGGAGCGCCGGTCTGTGCTGACCAGGCCTGGGCGAACGCTTCTGCCTCCACCCGCGGTCCGCTCACCTCGGGCAGCCCCGGATGACCGGGCGCCAGCGCTTCAGCCGCCGTTTCTGCGCAGCTCGCCGGCAAGCCGCTCACAATCAGTCCTCGGGGCGGCGTGCAGAGCGCCACCCCGAGCAAATCCGTCGCCTCGTGCACGGTGAGCAGCACCGGTGGACCCGCGGTGACCTCCGGGACCCGGGACAGCAGGTTGAGCACCGTGAGCGCGACGCTGTGGCGGACCGGATCCAGGCCCAGCAGCGGCCGGGTGAGCTCGACGAACTCCGCGAGCTCGGCATGCAGCGCGGCGTGCATCCCGCCATCGTGACCGGGCGCCCACAGCGCGTCGATCGATTAAAGCGTGGGCAGGTAGGTGCGGAGCTCGTAGGGGGTGACATAGCGCCGGTAGTCGTCCCACTCGGCGCGTTTGTTGCGCAGGAAGAAGTCGAACACGTGCTCACCGAGGGCGCTGGCGACCAGCTCCGAGTTCTCCATCTCGACCAGCGCCTCGGAGAGGTTCTGCGGCAGCGGGGCGTAGCCGGCCGCCCGGCGCTCCCGCTCGGACAGTGACCACACGTCGTCCTCCGCGGCCGGCGGCAGCTCGTAACTCTGCTGCACCCCGCGCAGGCCGGCGGCGAGGATGACCGCGTAGGCGAGGTAGGGGTTGCACGCCGAGTCCGGCGTGCGAACCTCCACCCGGCGGCTGGAGGCCTTGCCCGGTGAGTACATCGGCACCCGCACCAGGGCTGAGCGGTTCGCGTGCCCCCAGCAGACCGCGGTGGGAGCCTCCCCGCCGACGATCAGCCGCTTGTAAGAGTTCACCCATTGGTTGGTCACCGCGGTGATCTCCCTGGCGTGCTTCAGCACGCCGGCGACGAAGGCCCGGCCGGTCTCGGAGAGCTCGTAAGGATCGTCGTCGTCGTGGAAGGCGTTGCGGTCGCCCTCGAACAGGCTCATGTGGGTGTGCATCGCCGAGCCGGGCTGGGCGGTGTAGGGCTTGGGCATGAAGGAGGCACGCACCCCCTGGGTGATCGCGACCTCCTTCACCACGTACCGGAAGGTCATGATGTTGTCCGCCATGGTGAGCGCGTCGGCGTAGCGCAGGTCGATCTCCTGCTGTCCGGGCGCACCCTCATGGTGGCTGAACTCCACCGAGATGCCCATCTGCTCGAGCGCCTCGATGGTGTGCCGCCGGAAATGCGGTGCGGCGTCGTGACTGGCCTGATCGAAGTACCCGCCGGAGTCGGCGGGCACCGGCTCGGAACCGGTGTCCGGCAGATCACGCAGCAGGTAGAACTCGATCTCGGGATGCACGTAGCAGGTGAAACCGGCCTCCGCCGCACTGGACAACGCCCTGGTCAGCACGTGCCGGGGATCGGCCCATGCCGGCGAGCCGTCAGGCATCGTGATGTCACAGAACATCCGGGCCGAGTAATGCTCCCCCCGGGGGTTCTCCCAGGGAAGTACCTGGAAGGTGGCCGGATCCGGCTTGGCGATCATGTCGGATTCGTAGGCCCGGGCGAAACCCTGGATAGCTGAGCCATCGAAACCGATACCGTCGGCGAAGGCTCCCTCCAGCTCGGCCGGTGCCACCGACACCGACTTCAGGTATCCCAGCACGTCGGTGAACCACAACCGAACGAACCGGATGTCGCGTTCCTCCAGCGTGCGCAGCACGAATTCCTGCTGGCGATCCATGCGCGCAGGGTAGAGGACAGTCGGTGACGGCATAGCGGTCTGCCCCCTACGATGGTCCGATGCGCCTAGTCGCCTTGCTCGCTGCGCTGATCATCGCGCTGGTCACCTCGTGCAGCGGAAGTGGTGGGCAGGACACCGCCTCGCTACCCGGCGGTGCCGCGCTGCTCGCCGACTCCGCCAAGGCGATGCGGGAGGTGACCAGTACCCGCTTCGCACTCGACGTCACCGGGAACGCGCCAGGGGTCCAGCTCCGCTCCGCCAAGGGCCAGCTCACCCGGGAGGGATCGGCGCAGGGCACCGCCAACGTCGATGAAGGCAGGCAGCTCCTCGAGCTGGGCTTCGTGATCATCGGCCAGGACCTCTACCTGCGGCCACCGACCGGTCCGATCCAGAAACTGCCGCTGTCCTTCGCCGGCACGGTCTACGACCCGTCGGTCATCCTGAACCCGGATCGGGGCATCGCGGCGGGCCTCGCCAGCGGCAGGGACGCCAGCACCGAGGCCCGGGAGCAAGCCGACGGGGTGGACAGCTACCGGCTGACAGTGACCTTCCCGGCGCAACCGCTCGGCACGGTGGTGCCGGGTTTGGCCGCGGACAAACCCAGCACAATCTGGGTCGCAGCCCAGGGCTCACAGCTGATCAAAGCCGAGTTCCCCCTCACCTACGGGTCGGTCACCGCCCACTTCTCCGAGTTCGACGCCCCGGTCCAGATCACCCCGCCGGCCTGATCCGGTCCTGCGGTGATGAGCACGACGGCACCTGCCCTCCGGCGCCGTGGGCTGGCACTGGGCGCCGGCGCGCTGGTGACCCTGCTCGCCGCGCTGGATGCCTACGTGGTGGTCAGCCTGCTGGTCGACATCATCAGCGACCTGCAGGTGCCGCTGAACCACCTGGAGCGGGCCACCCCGATCGTCACCGGCTTCCTGCTCGGGTACGTCGCGGCGATGCCGCTGCTGGGCCAGGCGTCGGATCGCTTCGGACGGCGGGCCCTGCTGCAGGCGTGCCTGATCACCTTCGCGGCCGCTTCGGCGCTCACCGCTGCGGCCACTACCCTGCCGGTGCTGGTGGCCGGGCGGACGCTGCAGGGTGTCGCGGGCGGCGCGTTACTGCCGGTGTCCATGGCGCTGGCCGCCGATCTGTGGCCTGATCGCGGCCGGTCGACCGCGCTGGGTGCGCTGGGCGCCGCTCAGGAACTGGGCAGCGTGCTGGGTCCGCTCTACGGTGCCGCGCTCGCCGCGCTGGCCGGGTGGCGCAGCGTGTTCTGGGTGAACATCCCGATCGCGCTGGTCGCCGTGCTCGCCGTGCAACTGGCCGTGCCCGCCAGGGCCAAGGCCACCGCCGGGCCCCGAACGCGGATAGACCTGGCCGGGGGTGCGCTGCTGGCACTCACCCTCGGGTTGCTGGTGATCGGGTTGTACAACCCCGACCCCGACAAGAGTGCGCTGCCCTCCTGGGGCGCCCCGGTGCTGGCCGCGGCCGCCGCGGCCGCGGTGGCCTTCGTGATCTGGGAGCGCCGGGCGACGGTACGACTGCTCGACCCCGTCGGCGTGCACTGGCGGGTCTTCCTCGGCGCGCTGGGGGTCAGCCTCACCGCCGGCGCCGCCCTGCTGGTGACCCTGGTGGACGTTCAGCTCTACGCCCAGACCGTGCTGGGTCGCGAGGCCACCGCCGCCACCGCGATCCTGGTCCGGTTCCTGGTCGCGCTCCCGGTCGGGGCGCTGATCGGCGGCCTGCTGGCCGGCCGGGTGGGCAACACCGTGGTGACGCTGGCCGGGATGCTGCTGGCCACCGGGGCCTACCTGCTGATCGCCGGGTGGCCGGCCGACGTGCTCAGCGCCCGGCACGTGCTGGGCCCGTTGAACCTGCCCCGGCTGGACTCCGACCTGGCGCTGGCCGGATTCGGGCTGGGTCTGGTGATCGCGCCGCTGTCCGCGGCCGCGCTGCGCGCCACCCCGCCCGACCGGCACGGGGTGGTCTCCGCTGCGGTGGTAGTAGCCCGGATGACCGGCATGCTGGTGGGGGTCGCCGCGCTGTCCGCGTGGGGCCTGCACCGCTTCCGCGAGCTCACCGCCGAGCTGGCCACCCCGTTGCCCTTCGGCGTCAGCGCGCAGGTGTACCAGCAGCAGCTAGCGGCCTACCAGCTCGCCGTGCAGGCCGCGCTCCGGATGCAGTACAAGGAAATCTTCCTGCTCACTGCGGGAATATGCGCACTCGGTGCGGTCGGCGCATTGCTGATCAGCAGGAAGTCCCCAGGCCGGCAAGCTCAGGTGACGCACAGCGAGGAACGCTTGGGCAGCACCAGCCGCACCAGGTAATCGTTCACCATCTCATCTACGCACTGCACTCCTTGGAAGACGACGGTGTGCCGGTTGCCCTCGAAAGTGAGCAGCTTCCCGCGCAGCTTGCGGGCCAGGTCCACCCCGGCCTGGTAGGGGGTCGCCGGATCACCGGTGGTGGAGACCACCAGCATCGGTGGCAGGCCCTCCACCTCTCGGGGGTCCGCGAACGTTCCCGTCGGCGGCACCGGCCAGAAGGCGCAGACGTCCCGGGCCGCCGAGGGAGGATGCCCGTCATTGAGGAACGGCGCGGCCAGCCGGTAGAGCCGGTCTGCCTCCCGGACGATCGCGGGGTCCGTCACCGGAGGGTCATCGACACACCGGACGGCGTTGAAGGCGTCCTGGCTGCCGGAGTAGCCGTGCGCGTCCCGCTGGTAGTAGAGATCAGCCAGGCTCAGCAAGGTAGCGCCACCACCGGTGGCCAGCTCGGTGAGGCCGCGGTTGAGTGCCGGCCAGAGTCGGTCGGTATACAGCGCCTGGATCGTGCCGATGGTCGCATCGGAATAGGACAGTTTCCGGTCGCCCACTGGGCGCGCGCCTACGGTGAGCGGGAGCAACAACAGCTGGAACCGCTCGTTGGCCTGACTCTTCGGAACGTCACCCAACCAGCACTGGGACTGCTGGTGGCACCAGCTGACGAAGGAGTCGAACGAGTTCTGGAACCCCGCGCCCTGATTCGCCATTCCATCGATCAGATCACGGTCACCGTTAGGGTCCAGCGCACCGTCGAGCACCATCGCCCGCACGTTGCCCGGGAACTGCTCGGCGTACGAGGTCCCGATCCGGGTGCCGTAGGAATACCCCAGGTAGGTGAGCTTGCTGTCGCCCAGTGCGGAACGCATCACGTCCAGGTCCCGCGCGACGTCCCGGGTACCGGCATTGGCGAGCATGTCGGTACCCACCCGGCGTGCGCACTGCGCGCCGTAAGCCCGGTTCTCGTTCTCGGTGTTCGCGACCCCCGCCGGCGAGGTGTCCAGATCGATGTCGAGCCGCGCGGCGTCCTCCTCCTGGGTGGTGCGGCAGATGATCCTGGGTTGGCTCGCCCCGACACCCCGCGGGTCGAACCCGACCAGATCGAACCGGCGGCCCACGTCGGTGCCGTTGACCGCCCGGGCGACCGCCGCGACCGCGGCCATTCCCGACACCCCCGGGCCCCCGGGGTTGACCAGCAGAGAACCCAGCCGTGCCTGCTGGTCGTCGGCCGGACGGCGCAGCAGCGCGATCTGCGCGGAGCGCCCGTTGGGGTGCGTGTAGTCCAGCGGCACCTGCAGGCGGGTGCAGCGGAAGTCGGGGTTGGTGAAGTTCTGCCGGTCCCGATCGGTCGTGGCGAAGCCCGCGCAGCCGCTCCACGTCAGGCGCTGGCTGTAGTAGCGCTCCAGGCCCGGGGGGACCCGCCCAGCGGGGCCGGCCTGGTAGGCCCAGACACTCGGATCTGGCCCACCGGTCCCGGTGGCGAGCTGGCGGCCACTCACCGCGCCGGCACAACCGCTGAGGGTGAGCACGATCGCCAGCACGGCCAGCACGGGAGTCGAGCGCAAGAGGCGCGGCATCCGGCAGATCCTAGTGATCCCTGCACAGCGCGCCGCAGGGCACTGACACGCAGTGAGCGGATGATGAGAGCATGCCTCAGCTGCGTCTGGCCCTGGCCCAGGTGAATCCGTGTGTCGGTGATCTCGTGGGCAACGCCGCGCTGATCACCACCCGATGCCGGGAGGCCACCGCAGCCGGAGCGCACCTGGTGGTCTTCGGCGAGATGGCCCTCACCGGTTACCCGGTGGAGGACCTGGCCCTGCGGGAGTCTTTCGTCGCCGCTTCGGTGCATTCCCTGCACGCGCTGGCGACGAGCCTCGCCGACGGAGGCTGCGGGGAGATGGCGGTGGTCGTCGGGTACCTGGACCGCGACTCCCGCGGTCCCCGCAATGCGGCCGCGGTCCTACACCGGGGGCGGGTGGTCGCCCAGCAGTTCAAGCACCACCTGCCGAACTACGGGGTGTTCGACGAGCGTCGATACTTCATCCCCGGCAGCGCGCTGACCGTGTTCCGGCTACACGGGCTGGAGATCGGGATGGTGATCTGCGAGGACATCTGGCAGGTGGGTGGTCCGATCACCGCGCTGGCCAAGGCCGGTGTCGACCTGATCGTCGCCCCGAACGCCTCCCCGTACGAGCGGGACAAGGACGACACCCGGCTGGCACTGGTGGCCGGGCGCGCCGCCGAGGCGGGCGTGCCGCTGGGCTACGCCAACCTGGTGGGCGGCCAGGACGAGCTGGTGTTCGACGGTGACTCGATGGTCGTGGACGGGGACGGGGAGCTGCTGGTACGAGCACCCCAATTCACGGAACAGCTGCTGGTGCACGACCTGACACTGGGCGGTGGCTCGGCCCGGGAAACCGGCAGCTTCGCCGGGCTGGACGTGTACCGGTTCGTCCTTGCCGAGGACCCGGCACCGGCCTACCAGGCCGCGCCCACTACGCCCTTGGAGCCCCCGCTTTCGGACGAGGCCGAGGTGTGGAACGCACTGGTGACCGGCCTGCGGGACTACACGCACAAGAACGGATTCCGCTCGGCTGTACTCGGCCTCTCCGGCGGGATCGACTCCGCGGTGTGCGCTTCGCTGGCGGTGGACGCGCTGGGCGCGGGCGCGGTGTACGGGCTCTCGATGCCCTCGTCGTATTCCTCGCCGCACTCCCGCACCGACGCCGCCGAGCTCGCCCGGCGCACCGGGCTGCACTACCAGGTGCAACCCATCGGCAGCATGGTCGAGGCCTTCGTGGGTGAGCTGGGCCTGTCCGGGCTGGCTGAGGAGAACGTGCAGGCCCGCTGCCGTGGGGTGACCCTGATGGCGCTGTCCAACCAGCACGGCCACCTGGTGTTGGCCACCGGCAACAAATCCGAGCTCGCGGTGGGTTATTCGACGATTTACGGCGACGCGGTCGGTGGCTTCGCGCCGATCAAGGATGTGCCGAAGACGCTGGTGTGGGCGCTGGCACGGTGGCGAAACGAGAGTGCGCAGCAGCGGGATGAGATCCCACCGATCCCGCCGAGCTCGATCAGCAAACCGCCCTCTGCCGAGCTCCGTCCCGGCCAGCTCGACACCGACTCGTTGCCCGATTACCCGCTGCTCGACGAGGTGCTCGACGGGTATGTCGAGGGCGATCGTGGTTTCAGCGATCTGGTCGCGGCAGGTTTCCCGTCCGAGCTGGTCGAGGGGATCGTCCAGCTGGTGGACGCCGCGGAGTACAAACGCCGCCAGTACCCGCCCGGCACGAAGATCAGCCTGAAGGCCTTCGGGCGGGATCGCCGGTTGCCCATCACCAACCGGTGGCGGGAACGGTCGCCGAAATGATCGGAGCTGGTTGTGAGTCTCGTCGCACGCTGATGCGCAGCGCTGACTATCGGTGTCAGGCTTTTCGTATAAGCGTTCCGGCATGACCCGGGGACCGGCGAACAACGGCCGGCCTCGAGGGAGGACGGTCAACGATGACCGCAGTTGCAGCCCAGCCCACGCTGTACGGCGGACCGGTCCGCCCTGAGCAGGCGCTCAGGCGGGTCCGGGTCGGTGATCTCATCGCGGCCAAACGCCGCGGCGAGAAATGGGCCATGCTCACCGCCTACGACTACTCGACTGCCGCCTTGCTCGACGCTGCGGGGATCCCGGTGCTGCTGATCGGCGATTCGGCGGCCAACGTCGTCTACGGCTACGACACGACGGTGCCGGTGACCGTGGACGAGCTGGTGCCCCTGGTACGCGGCGTGGTCCGCGGCGCCCGGCGGGCACTGGTCGTGGCCGATCTGCCTTTCGGCTCCTACCAGTCCTCGCCGGCTCAGGCGCTGGAGACGGCGGCCCGGTTCCTCAAGGAATCCGGCGCGCACGCGGTGAAGCTGGAAGGCGGTCGCCGGGTCGTGCCCCAGGTCGAGGCACTGGTCGCGGCGGGCGTGCCGGTGATGGCCCACCTCGGGCTCACCCCGCAGTCGGTGCACACGATGGGTGGTTACCGGACCCAAGGTCGGGGCGAGCAGGGGGAGCGCCTGCTGGAGGACGCGAAGGCGCTGGAAGCCGCCGGGGTGTTCGCCATCGTCCTGGAGGTCATCCCCGCCGAACTCGCCGCGCGCGTCACCGCGACGACCAGCGTGCCCACCATCGGGATCGGCGCCGGGCCGGACTGCGACGCGCAGGTCATGGTGTGGCAGGACCTGGTGGCTTTCCACACCGCAGGCGGCCCGGTACCGAGATTCGTCAAGGCCTACGCCAACCTCGGTGACGGGTTACAGGACGCCGCGGGCCGCTTCGCCCAAGAGGTACACGCCGGCACCTACCCCGGCCCGGAGCACAGCTA
>OBLV0100000599.1_pt1 | contig 10988 bp, 11 predicted proteins | sample 1520071 | NCBI WGS metagenome assembly OBLV01 (sample SAMEA3888446, study PRJEB22518) | metagenome | reverse complement strand
CTGGTGATCGGGCAGACGGTCTGGCTGCTGAGCGGCTTTCAGCCCCGCCGGGCGATCCCGTCGAGCGCGGACCGGGCGGCCGGCCAGCGGCTGGTGGCCGGCTTGCGCGAGCTCGGCGGCACGACTGCGGACTTCTCCGATCCTGGCCTCGGCCTGGCGGCCGGGCTGCCGCTGGTCGCGCACCAGGGGGCCGCCGACGACATTCTCCGCGCACCGGGTGCGGGGCAGGCCAGCTACGAGCGCAGCGTCGACCAGGCGGTGACCGGGCGGCGCTTCAGCGCGTTCATCACCGACTTCGGGGGAGCGCCGCGCGGATTCCCGGCGGACCTGGCTCGCTACTACCGCCGCTGCCCGCAGCGGCTGACGCCAGGCCCGCCGCACCCCGTGTTCCAGTCGCTGGCCGGCCCCCTGGCCCGGCCGGCTTTCGTCTGGCTGCCGGACGGCCGCGGTTCGTGCGCGCGCACCGTGCGCATCCTGCGCGGCGGGCCCGCCGGGGCGTCAGCGGGCCCGCGGCCGCGCTCCGCGGGCTGACCGGACCGGTCACGGCATCAAGCCCGCGCCGCCACGGGTCAGCTCGGTGAACCAGCGGCCAGCGTCGGCCCATACCTGCGCCACCCGCATAGCGGAGGAATCGGCCAGGGCGCCGATCTGGTCGACGCCGACCCAGGCCCACGGAAACCAGGCACCGGAACGGCCGGGGGTCCGCAGCCGGACATGCTCACGGCGAAGCTGAGCCCCGGGAGGGCCGATCTCGGCCACGATGGTGCCGCCGGGCTTGAGCAGGCCCCGGCTGCGGCGCAGCAGCAGGCGGGGATCGCCGCCGATGCCGATGTTCCCGTCCGCGAGCAGCACCGTGGCCCAGCGCCCGGTCCCCGGGAGGTAGCCGAACACGTCGCGCTGCAGCGCGAGCGCGCCGCCGGAGCGGGCCAGGCTGACGGCATAAGGCGTGACGTCGATAGCCAGCGCCGGGATCCCGCGCTCGGCCAGCGCGACCGTCAGCCGCCCTGGTCCCGCGCCGACATCCAGGGTGGGGCCGCCGCACCGGCGCAACAGCGAATCATCGCCAGGAACGGCCCGCAGCCAGCGCCGCGCGGCCAGCGGGACCGCGCCGCCGTCCGCGTGCTCGACCACCGGCTGTTCCAGCCCGGCCAGGGCCCGCTCGTAGAGCTCGCCGATCATCGTTGTCCCCCTGGATTAGCGGCGCATGCCCCGCGCGGCCCGCAAGCGGCAGGGCCGTCAGCCTAACGGCCGGCCGGGCCCGCGGACTCTTACGAAGCGGTGACGGATTCGCCGCGCCCGGGATGACCGGCGCGCTGCGACTACGGTAGGGGCTGTGAGCTGCCAGGGCGCGCGGCCGCGCCGATGTCATGGCCGAGCCGCGCGATGCTGACCAACCCCGACCCGCCGGGCCGGATCATGGTGGTTGATGATGACGTGACGATCGTCGACGTCGTCCGGCGCTACCTCATCCGGGACGGTCATGAGGTGGAATGCGTGCCTGACGGGGCGACGGCGCTGCGCCTGGCCGGGCAGGAGCCGCCGGACCTCGTCGTCCTGGACCTGATGCTGCCGGGGATCGGCGGCCTGGAGGTATGCCGGCGGCTGCGGGAGCACTGGCCCATCCCGGTGGTGATGCTCACCGCGCTCGGTGAGGAGACTGACCGGGTCGTCGGATTCGAGACCGGGGCCGACGACTACGTCACCAAGCCGTTCAGCCCGCGCGAGCTGGTGCTGCGGGTCAGGTCGGTGCTCCGCCGGGCCCGCAGCGGCGGGCTGGCGGGCCAGCCGGCCCGCGGCACCATCGGTGACGGTGACCTGCGGATCGACCTCGGCGCGCACGAGGCCCGGCTCGCCTCTGCGCTGCTGGCCCTGACCTCGCGGGAATACGACCTGCTGGTGTTCCTGCTCAGTCACCCGCGGCAGGCATTCAGCCGCGAGCAGCTGCTCGAGCAGGTGTGGAACTGGTCATTCGGCGACACCTCGACGGTCACAGTGCATGTGCGGCGGCTCCGGGAGAAGATCGAACTGGACCCGACTCAGCCGCAGCGGATCGTCACGGTCTGGGGAGTGGGTTACCGGTATGAGCCGAAGGAAGCCTGATGACCGCGGCTGACTGGTGGACGGTGAGCTACACAGTCGCCCTGATCGCGCTGGCCGTCCTGGCCGCCGGGGTGGTCGCCGTGCGGGTGCTGGCGGCGCGCTCGGTCGCCACGCTGATGACCGTGATCGCGGCGGTCACCATTGTGGCCACGCTGGCCGGCGTGGTGGTCATCGCCAGGAAGATGTTCATCTCCCGCGGCGACCTCGACGTGGTGCTGGCGGTGGTCCTGATCGCCGGGATCGCGGGCTTCGGCGTATCGGTGATCGTCGGCCGCCGGGTGTCGACGGCCAGCCGCCTGCTGCTGGCGGCGGTGCAGGAGGTAGGCGGCGGCGGCCGGTACCGGCCGCCGGGCCCGGTGCTCCCGGCCGAGCTGGCGGGACTGTCGCAGGAGCTGGAATGCGCGCAGAACCGGCTGGCCGAGGCGCGCGACCGCGAACGGGCGCTAGAGGCCAGCCGCCGCGAGCTCATCGCCTGGGTCAGCCACGACCTGCGGACGCCGCTGGCCGGCCTGCGGGCGATGGCCGAGGCGCTGGAGGACCAGGTGGTGACCGACCGGCAGACCGTGCGCCGCTACCACCGCCAGATCCGCGGCGAGACCGACCGGCTCACCCTCATGATCGATGACCTGTTCGAGCTGTCCCGCATCCACGCAGGCGCGCTGCGGCTGTCCCGCAGCCGCGTCGGCCTCGATGACCTGATCGGCGAGGCCCTGGCCAGCGCCGAGCCGCTGGCCAGGGCCAAGGGCGTGCTGCTGCGCGGCTCGGCGGCCGGCGGCCTGCCGGTGTACGTGGACACCGCCGAAGTCGGCCGGGCGCTGCGCAACCTGGTGATCAACGCGATCCGGCACACGCCATCTGACCACCCGGTCGAGGTGGTGGGCGACCGCGAGTCGGGGATGGCCATGGTCAGCGTGTCGGACTCCTGCGGCGGGATCCCCGCCGACCAGCTGCCGCGGATCTTCGACGTAGCGTTCCGCGGCGAGACCGCCCGCACCCCCGGACCGGGCGAGGGCGCCGGCCTCGGCCTCAGCATCGCCCGGGGCATCGTGGAGGCCCATGCCGGGCAGATCGCCGTGCGCAACGCCGGACCCGGCTGCCAGTTCGTGATCCGGCTGCCGCTCGCGCCGGCCGGGGTGGCGGCGGACGGCCCGCCGGGTTCCCTCGGCGGCCCGGCGGATCGCCCGTCCGAGCCGCCGGATCAGCCGGTCCCGGCACCCGGGCCCGGCGCGGGCATCAGGGGATGGGGCTAGGGCAGACCCCCCGGCCGGCGAGCCGGCTCCCGCAGCGGCGCCCCGGCGAACTGCGCCATCCCGGCCGCGAACCGGATCCGGGCCCGGAAGCCCAGCTCGCGGCAGGCCAGCTCGGGCGAGGCCACGACGTGGCGGACGTCGCCGAGCCGGTACTCGCCGGTGACCTCGGGCTCCGGTCCGCCGAAGGCGCTGGCCAGCGCACTGGCCATCTCCCCGATCGTGTGCGGCTCGCCGCTGGCGACGTTGTAGGCGCGCAGCCGGCCAGGCTGGCCGGCCTGCAGCGCGGCCAGGTTCGCCGCCGCGACGTCGGTCACGTGCACGAAGTCCCGCCGCTGCGCGCCGTCCTCGAACACCCGCGGCGGCTGCCCCGCTTCGAGCGCCGACCGGAAGATGGCCGCCACCCCGGCGTAGGGCGTGTCGCGCGGCATCCTCGGGCCGTAGACATTGTGGTAGCGCAGCGCCACCGCGCTGCCGCCGGTCAGGTCGGCCCAGACCGCCGCGAGCTGCTCTTGCGCGACCTTGCTGACGGCATAGGCATTCCGCGGGTCCAGCGGCGCGGACTCCGGCACCTCCGCCGTGCTGAGGTCAGCACCGCAGCACGGGCAGCGGGCCTCGAACCTGCCCTGTTCCAGGTCGGCCCGGCCGCGGGCGGGCGGGCGGACCTGGCCGTGCGCCGGGCACCGGTAGCCGCCCTCGCCGTAGACCACCATCGAGGAGGCCAGCACCAGCCGGGATATCCGCTGGCGGCCCATCTGGTCCAGCAGCACGGCGGTGCCGGTGACGTTGACGTCGCTGTATCCGGGCAGGTCGCCCAGGTCCACGCCCAGGCCGACCAGGGCGGCCTGATGACAGACCGCCTGCACGCCCTGCAGGGCGCCGCTGACGGCCGGCGGGTCGCGGATGTCCGCGATGATCAGCTCCGCGCCGCCGGGCCAGTAGCCCGGCACGCCGTCGTGCACCGCGGGGGCCAGCGAGTCGAGGCCGCGGACCTCGTGCCCGGCCGCGAGCGCGGCCGCGGCGATGTGGGAGCCGATGAACCCGGCCGCGCCCGTGATCAGAATCCGCATGCGCGCAGCTAAGCATGCCCGGGCTTGCCCGCGGCTGGCCGTAACTGCATCGTAAGAGTCGATCATGGGCGGCCGGGCTAGCCTCGGCCCATGCTGATCGACGTGGTGCTGCCCTGCCTGGACGAGGCCACAGCCCTGCCCTGGGTACTCGGCCGGATGCCGCCCGGATTCCGGCCGATCGTGGCCGACAACGGCTCCAGCGACGGTTCCGCCGAGATCGCCCGGCGGCACGGGGCCCTGGTCGTGGACGCGCCGCAGCGGGGTTTCGGAGCCGCCTGTCACGCGGGGCTGGCGGCAGCCACCAGCCAGGTCATCTGCATCATGGACGCCGACTCCTCGCTCGACCCGGCCGACCTGCCCCTGGTGGCCGGGCCGGTCATCGACGGGCAGGCTGATCTGGTGCTGGGCCGCCGGAGGCCGGCCGGGCGGGGGGCATGGCCGCTGCACGCCAGGCTCGGCAACCAGGCCATCGCAGGTGCGGTCCGCCGCCGGGCCGGCGTGCACCTGCGCGATCTCGGGCCGATGCGGGCCGCGCGGCGGGCCGGGCTGCTAGAACTCGGCCTCGCGGACCGCAGGTTCGGCTATCCGCTGGAGATGGTCATCCGGTCGGCGGAGGCGGGCTGGCGGATCGAGGAGCGGAACGTCCCTTACCACCCGCGTGACGGCAGATCCAAGGTCACAGGGACGCTGCTGGGGACCCTGCGGACCGTGCGCGACATGCGGCGAGTGCTGGCGGCATGACAGCAGCGCCGCAGCAGGTGCCGCGGGCCGCAGGCGGCCAGCGCGCGCAGGTCGTGGTCATCGCGAAGGAACCAGTGCCCGGCCGGGTCAAGACCCGGCTGACCCCGCCGTTCAGCCCGCAGCAGGCGGCCACGCTCGCCGCGGCGGCCCTGGCCGACACGCTGGCCGCGGCCGCGGCCGTCCAGGCCGTCCGGCGTGTGCTCGCGCTGGACGGGACGGCCGGGGACTGGCTGCCGCCCGGGTTCGACGTCATCGCTCAGCAAGGCCGCGGCCTGGATGAGCGCCTGGCCGCCGCGTTCGGGCAGGCATACGCCGCATTGCCCGTCCCGGTGGTCCTGATCGGCATGGACACCCCTCAGGTGACGCGCGGGACGCTGGCGGCCGCTGTCCGGCCGCTGGCGCGCGGCACGGCAGACGCCGTATTCGGGCCGGCCGCTGACGGGGGTTTCTGGCTGCTCGGCTTGCGCCGGCCCGACCCCGCACTGCTGCTAGGGGTCCCGATGTCGACGGCCGGTACCGGCGCCGCGCAACTGGCCAGGCTCACCGGCGCCGGACTGCGGGTGCGCGAGCTGCCGGTGCGCACCGACGTGGACGACGCGGCGTCCGCGTGCGCCGTGGCCGCGCAGATACCGCGCAGCCGCTTCGCCGCGTGCTTGCGGCCCATGCTGGCCACCCTGGGCCGGCCGGCCGCCGGCCAGGCCGTTCCGGTGCGGGGCAGCGAGCCCGGGCCCGCGCCTTACGAGGGTATTACCGCGCCGGCGAGGTGGGCCTGGTGAACCGGAGCGGATGGTTGGCTGCCTGATCATGGCCAGAGGAAAACCCGCAGCAAGGACCGTCGCGGCGGTTCGCGGGGCACGGCGGGCCGCAGCCGGAGCGGCGCACCGGGCCGGTCCGGTGGTACGCCGGTCCGCCGCCGCGGCCCGCGCCGCCGCTGTCCGCCGGCCGCCGGGGCCGTTCCAGCCCGGCTTCTGGCGCAGCCCGCTGCGCGGCCGGTGGCTGACGTCGGTCCTCGGCCTGGTCCTGCTGGCCGGGCTGCCCGTCATCGCCATCACGGGCCTGCTGTCCTATGCGGCCTACAACCCGCGGCTGCACGGCAACGACGAGACTCCCGGCGGGTCGCTGCTGAAGTTCTTCTTGTTCTCCTGGCCCACCGACCCGGCGTGGCTGTACCGGGTGGACCAGGGGGTGCACGTCACCCTCGGGCTGGCCCTGGTGCCCTTCGTGCTGGCCAAGCTGTGGTCGGTTCTGCCGAAGCTGTTCACCTGGCCGCCGGTGCGGTCACCGGCCGACGCGCTGGAGCGGCTGAGCCTCGTCATGGTGGTCGGGGGCGTGCTGTTCGAGTTCGCCACCGGGATTCTCAACATCCAGGACTATTACGTCTTCCCGTTCTCCTTCTACACCGCGCACCTGTACGGGGCCTGGGTCTTCATCGCCGGCCTGGTCGTGCACGTGAGCCTGAAGTTCCCGAAGATGGTGGCCGGGCTGCGCTCGCGCAGCCTGCGCCGGGAGCTGCGCACGCCGCTGGCCGCGACCGAGCCCGAGGCGGCCGATCCGGACGGGCTGCGGGCCGCCGACCCGGCGCCGCCCACGGTGTCGCGCCGGGGCCTGCTAGTCGCCGTCGGCGGAGCATCGCTGACCCTGGCCGGGCTCGCGGTCGGCCAGTCGATCGGCGGCTGGACCCGCCGGACGGCGCTGTTCGCCCCGCGCGGCCGGTCCGCCGTCGGGCCGTTGCCGGTCAACCACACGGCCGCGGCGGCCAAGATCACCGCTGCGGATACCGGGCCCGGCTACCGGCTGAAGGTGACGGGCCGGCGGACCGTGTCGCTGACCAGGCACCAGCTCATGGCGCTGCCCCAGCGGACCGCGGTGCTGCCGCTGGCCTGCGTGGAAGGATGGTCCTACTCGGCCAGCTGGACCGGCGTGCCGCTGACGGAACTGGCCCGGCTGGCCGGCCTCACCCAGCCGGCTGCCGCCCTGGTGGAGTCTCTGCAGCAGGCGGGATCGTTCCGCAGCGTCACGCTGTCGGCCAGCCAGGTGAGCGACCCGCGGTCCATGCTGGCGCTGTGCCTCAACGGCGCGGACCTGTCGCCCGACCACGGTTACCCGGCCCGGACGATCATCCCGTCCGCGCCGGGCGTGCACAACACCAAGTGGGTTAACAAGATCACTTTCATGGCGGGACAGTGAATTCCCCCGGCGGCTCCAGGCACTCTCCTAAGGCAGCGCTGAAGTCTCCCGGGACGGCGCTGAGATCGTTGCGCGCGCCGGTGAGCGGCGCGAACCGGGCGATCCAGACCTGGTATGGTGCCCGTCCGCTGCACCTGCTGGCGCTGCTGGCCGCCTTCGCGCTCGCCGGTTACGCGGTGCAGGCGGTGGTGGTGGCGCACCAGTGGCGCGGTTTCGCCGTCTGGTTCATCGTCGCCATCATCGGCCATGACCTGCTGCTGTTCCCGCTCTACTCGCTGGCTGACCTGTCGGTACGCCGGCTGCTGCCCGGCCGGGCAGGCCGCAGCGGCCGGGCTCGTCCCGGCCCCGGCGCCTCCGGTTACCCGCCGGTGCCGGTCATCAATTACATCCGGGTGCCCGCCGGGTTCGCGCTGCTGCTCCTGCTGGTGTGGTTCCCGCTGATCCTGGGCCTGTCCGCGGCCAGGTACCAGCGGGCCAGCGGGCTGAGCACCGATCCTTACCTGTGGCGCTGGCTCGCCGTCACCGGGGTGATGTTCGCCGTTTCCGCGGCCAGCTACGCGCTGGCGCTGCGCCGCGCCTCGGCCCGGGCCCGGCGGGCGGCGGCCAGCACCGGCCGGGACCGGCCCGGCGAAACCCCCGTACTGTGAACTGATGACGGCCGGCGCGATGGACCACGCGAGATGAGCGTCGTGACCCGCCAGGCGCGCTGGCGCTGGGCCGCGGTGGCCGCCGCCGTCGCGGTGCTAGCCGCGCTGCCGCCGGCCATCGCCGCGCTGCCCGCGGCCGGCTCGGCGATCAGCGCGCAGGCGCTGCGCGCCCGCATCATGGCCTCGGCGGGACGGCCCTACCAGGGTTACGCCGAGAGCACGGCCGGGCTGGCGCTGCCGGACCTGCCCGCGCTGCAGTCGGTGGTACGGCTGCTGGACGGGACCACCGACCAGTACGCCTGGTACCGCTCCGCTGAGCACTGGCGGTCGCAGCAGTTCACCGCCGCCGGCGAGCAGGACATCTACCAGGACGGGTCCGTGACCTACCAGTGGATCTACGCCTACAACCTGTTCACCGCCACGGCCGGGCCCCAGCCGGTCCGGCTGCCGCAGGTTCCCGACCTGCTGCCGCCGTCACTGGCCCGCCGGCTGCTGGGCCTGGCGACGGCCGCTGATCACTTCTCCCGGCTGCCGTCGGCCCGGGTGGCCGGCGTGGACGCGGCCGGCTTGCGGCTGACGGTCACCAGCCCGGCGACGACCGTGGGCGCGGTCGAGGTCTGGGCCGATCCCGCCGACGGCCTGCCGGTCAGGGTGGCTGTCTTCGCCCGCGGCGCGGCCCTGCCCATCCTGACCACCAGCTTCCTGCAGCTGAGCCAGGGCCGCCCGGACATGGCGGTGGTGCTCCCGCATCCGGCGCCCGGCATCAACGTCGCGCAGGCCCAGCCGGCCGTGCTGCGCGGCGTCCTCGACGACCGCGACTTCCCGTTCCCGCCGCGGCTCGCCGGGCTCGACCGTGACACCTCCCCGGCCGACCTGTTCGGCCTGGCCCCGTACGGTTCGGGGTTCTCCGAGATCATCCTGGCGCCGTTGCCGGGCCGGGCGGGCGACGAGGCCGTCAGCGCCGCCGCCGCCGCCGGCGCCAAGGTGTTCCCGCTGGGCGGCGGCCCGACCGCCGTCCTGGTCCGCACGCCGCTGCTGACCGTCCTGCTGGTCATCGCGGTTTACCACCACCTGCACTTCCTGTTCACCGGAGCGGTAAGGCCGGCGGTGCTGGAACGCGCCGCCCGGGACATGTTCGCCTACTTCGAGGCCGGGCCGCGATGATCACTACCCGGTCGCTGACCAAGCGATTCGGCGGGTTCCTCGCCGTGGACCAGATCGACCTGCAGGTGCGCGAGGGCGACCGGTACGGCTTCCTCGGGCCCAACGGCTCGGGCAAGACCACCGCGATCCGGATGCTGCTCGGCCTGGTCTACGCGACCAGCGGCGAGATCGAGATCATGGGCCGGCCCATGCCGGGCAAAGCCTCGGAGCTGCTGCCGGACATCGGCTCGCTCGTGGAGGGCCCGTCCGCGTACGGGCACCTGTCCGGCCGGGCGAATCTCGCCCTGCTGGACGCCGCCGGGCCGGCCGGCCGCCGCCGGGACCGGCGGCGGCGGATCAGCACTGCCCTGGAGCAGGTCGGCCTGGCCGGGATCGATAACCGGCCGGTCAAGAAGTACTCGCTCGGGATGCGCCAGCGCCTGGGCCTGGCCGCGGCCCTGCTGCGCGGTCCCCGGCTGCTGATACTCGACGAGCCGGCCAACGGCCTCGATCCGCAGGGCATCGCGGAGATGCGCGACCTGCTGGCCGGCCTGGCCGCCGACGGCACCACCATCTTCTTGTCCAGCCACCAGCTCGCTGAGGTGGAGCAGCTCTGCACCCGCGTGGGCGTCCTGAACCAGGGGCGCCTGGTTCTGCAGGAAGACCTCGGCGTGCTGCGGGCGCCCACCGGCCAGGTGCTGGTCCGCACCCCCGACGCCGATCGCGCGGCGGAACTGGCCGGCCGGGTCGAGCGCCGGGACGGCGACCGGCTGATCGTCGCCGCCGCCGACATCGCCGCCCTCAACGAGCGGCTCGTCGCGGCCGGGGTGCGCGTCACCGAGATCAGCCCGGTCCGGCGCACGCTGGAGGAAACGGTGCTCGCGGTGACAAGTCCCGGTTCCGACCGGGTCGACCTCGTCACCGGTCCCGGGCGCAGCCCGGGCGGCCCGGGAGCTGCGGAGAAGGATGCCAGCCCGGCGGAAGGCGGTACCTCGCGGTGATCCGGACCGAACTGGTCAAACTGGCCCGCCGGCCGCGGAGCTGGATCAGCGTGGGCCTGCTGTGCGGACTGCCGGTGGTCGTCGCCGTGTTCGTCGCGGTCACCCACCTCGCCCCGCCGCCCGGCCAGGGACCCGCGCTGCTGTCGGCGGTGCTCGCCAGCGGATCGCTGTACCCGGCGGCGGCCCTGGCGATCGTGCTGCCGATCTTCCTGCCGATCGCGGTGGCGGTCGTCGGCGGGGACTCCATCGCCGGCGAGGCAGGCTCGGGCATGCTCAGGTATCTGCTGACCCGCCCGGTTGGCCGGACCCGGCTGCTGGTCGCCAAGCTCGTCGCCCTGGTCGTCTACGTGCTGGCCGCGGTCATCCTGGTCGCGCTGACCGCGTACGCGACTGGAACCCTGCTCTTCGGGTCGGAGCCGGTCGCGTCCATCCGCGGCGGCGGCCTGTCCGCCACCAGCGTCGCGGCCACGTCGCTGTCGGGGTCGGCGATGACCCCGGTCCAGCTGCTGCTGCGCATCCTCGGCGCGGTGGCCTTCATCGCCGTGTCCATGCTGGGGGTCGGGACGATCGCCCTGTTTCTGTCGACCGTCACCGACTCCTCGCTCGGCGCCGCCCTCGGCGCGCTGGCCGTCCTGATCACCAGCGAGGTACTGGTGACGCTCAATTCAGCCTCGGCGATCAGCCCGTACCTGCCGACCCGGTACTGGCTGGCCTGGATTGACTTCTTCCGCCAGCCGGTCCTATGGCGCAACATCGACCGCGGATTCGCCGTGCAAGGCGTCTACGTCGCCATTTTTCTGGCCGCCTCCTGGGCGCATTTCGCGACCAAGGACATCACCAGCTGACTGCTCC
>OBLV0100000598.1_pt1 | contig 10995 bp, 8 predicted proteins | sample 1520071 | NCBI WGS metagenome assembly OBLV01 (sample SAMEA3888446, study PRJEB22518) | metagenome | reverse complement strand
TGCGTGGTCATGTCTGCGAGGGTAGGGTGATGTCCGGTCCACCGATACCGCTACCCACAGGTAGCCTCCCCCCACTTTTCCCGCCGATCTTGACGAAGATGTCGTTTTGGGGTCCCGAATGACGACATCTTCGTCAAGATCGGCGGAGGGGGCAAGATCGGCGGGAGAGGGTGTGGGTGCGGCCGCCGGGTAAGCTGGCTCGGTTTGTTCATTCGTCACGACACGTGAGGGGCGGATCCACCGTGCGTATTGCTGTCACCGGCTCGATCGCCACCGACCACCTGATGCACTTCCCTGGCCGATTCGCCGAGCAACTCCTGCCGGAGCAGTTGCACAAGGTGTCGCTGTCGTTCCTGGTCGACGAGCTGGTCGTCCGGCGTGGCGGGGTGGCGGCCAACATCGCCTTCGGGATGGCCCAGCTTGGGCTGCGGCCCCTGCTGGTCGGCGCGGTCGGGCTGGACTTTGAGGACTACCGCGGCTGGCTGTCCAGGCATGGTGTGGACTGCAGCTCGGTGTACGTCAGCGAGGTGGCACACACCGCCCGGTTTGTCTGCACCACCGACGAAGACCTGAACCAGATCGCCTCGTTCTACGCCGGCGCGATGGCCGAAGCGCGCAATATCGAGATCGCACCGGTGGCGGCCCGCGCTGGCAGCCTGGACCTGGTGATCGTCGGCGCCAACGACCCGGCCGCGATGCTGCGGCACAGCGAGGAGTGCCGGCAACGTGGGTACGCCTATGCCGCTGACCCGTCCCAGCAACTGGCCCGGATGTCCGGTACGGACGTGCTCGGGCTGATTGACGGCGCGCAGTTCCTGCTTACCAACGACTACGAGAAGCAGTTGCTGGAGGCCAAGAGCGGACTGTCCGACGCCGACGTCCTGGACCGGGTCCGGGTCCGGGTGACCACCCTGGGCAAGGACGGGGTGAGCATCACCGGCCGAGGCTTGGAGCCGATCGAGGTGCCGGCGGCCAAGGCAACACACGCCTGTGACCCGACCGGCGTCGGCGACGGGTTCCGGGCCGGCTTCTTCGCCGCGCTGTCTTGGGGGCTGTCCCTGGAGCAGTCTGCTCAGGTCGGTTGCCTGCTCGCCACCTTGGTGCTGGAGACGGTGGGGACCCAGGAGTACACCGTCAAGCCAGCGGACTTCGCCGACCGGCTGGCCGAGTCCTACGGCACCGCGGTCGCCGAGGAGGTCCGCCCGCATCTGCCAGGGTGACCCCGTACCTCCCCAGGGTGACCCCGTACCTGCCAGGGTAACCTCGTATCTCCTCAAGGTGAGCAGTGGCACACTGTGACGATGCGACGCTCCATCGTCGTTATTGTGCTTGCCGTTACGGTCCTGGTGGGCTGCAGCTCCGCTAGCCGCCCCACCACCCAGCCATGCCGAGGAACCACACCGGTGGCTCGCGATCCAGCAGCAAGGTAGCCGCGCTGTTCCCGGCGGCCAGCGAGCGGGACCTGCCTGGCGACCCGACCTGGGGGCAGGCGTACTCCGCGGCGCAGCATGACATCGAAGGGTTTACCGACCGCGACAGCGCACTGCCCGGTGCGCCGGTGCGGCTGTTTGTGTCGACCAGGTTCCGCCGGTACCGAGTGCTGGCGTTCCGGATGGGCTGGTACCGGGGAACCGAGGCCCGCCGGGTCTGGATAAGTGGCTGGCTGCGCGGAGTGTTGCAGCCGCCGGCGCTGGTCAGCGGCCCACGGCACACCCCGTCCGCGCCGTGGCAGCCGTCCCTAGAACTGCCCACCCGAGGCTGGCCGCCCGGCGACTACCTGCTTCGGCTGGATGCCGGCCCCCAGGCGGCGGCGCACCGGTTCGTACCGCTCACCCTGCGCTCGCCGTCGGTCGCCGCCGCTGTCGTCATCGTGAACGCGACCACCACCTGGCAGGCGTACAACGACTGGGGCGGGTACAGCCTCTACCATGGCCCGACCGGCAGGATGGCCGATCGCTCCCGCGCGGTCAGCTTTGACCGCCCGTACGCCTACGGCACTGGCGCCGGCGACTTCCTCGGCAACGAGCTGCCACTGGTCGCCACCGCCGAGCGGCTGGGCCTGCGGCTGGCGTACCTGACCTCCACTGATCTGCATGCCGACCCGCACGCGCTGGACGGCGCCCGCGCGGTGCTCTCCCTCGGCCACGATGAGTACTGGTCGCCGGCCATGCGCCGGGTCGTCACCGCCGCCCGTGACCGCGGTGTCAACGTGGCCTTCCTGGGCGCTAACGCGATCTACCGCAAGATTCGTTTTGAGGCCAGCCGGCTGGGGCCGGACCGGATCGAGGTCAACTACAAGAACAGCTCCGACCCGATACCTGACCCGGCGCAGGTCACCACCCAGTGGGGCTCTCCACCGTCGAACGACCCGGAAAGTTCGTTGGTTGGCACCTCCTACCGCTGTAACGTGGTCAAGGCCGACATGGTCGCGGTGGATTCGACCAGTTGGCTGACCCGCGGCATAGTCCACAGTGGACAGCGGTTAACCCTGATGGTAGGCAGTGAGTACGATCGGGTGGACCTCGCCTATCCAACGCCGCGCCCGATCGAGATCCTATTCCATTCGCCGCTGGTGTGCCAGGGAAGCGCTGACTACTCCGATGTGGCCTACTACAGTGCCCGGTCCGGCGCGGGGGTATTCAGCAGCGGTACGAATGTGTGGGTCTGCGCGCTGCGCGACGCATGCGCCGGTGGGTACGCACCGCCCCCGGTCGGCCGGACTGTGCTGGCGATCACCGACCGGCTGCTCATTGCATTCGCGGCTGGCCCGGCCGGCTTGACGCATCCGGCCCGCGACACCGCAGCGGCTTTGTACCACAGTTAGGCATGGCCTACGTGGTGGGCGCGCGATTCGGCGGTTGGGTGGCGGTAACGTGGTATTCGTGACGCGCCATGCGGCCACTCGTTGGTATGCGGTTAGATTTGCACCGGGTAGTGCGGCTCCGGAATGACCGGCCGGATCCGCTCCTCGATAAAGATCCCGTGCCAGATCAGGAACACCAGCACGGTCCAGAGCTTGCGACTGTAGTCGTGCGGTCCAGTACGATGCGCGTGCAGCAACGCGATGAGGGAAGCTTTGTCCAGCAGGTGGTCGGCCTGGGAGTCGGCGATAATTTGCCGCGCCCAGTCGTAAAGTGGGTCGCGCAGCCAGTACCGCAGTGGTACCGGGAAGCCGAGCTTGCGGCGGTCAAAGATGCGCGGCGGCACCACTTCGCGCAACGCCTGCCGCAGCGCGTACTTGGTCGTCTCCCGGGTGACCTTCTCGGTCACCGGGAGTTGCGAGGCGACCCGGAACACCTCGCGGTCCAAAAATGGTACCCGCAGCTCCAGCGAGTTGGCCATCGTCATCTTGTCGGCCTTGACCAGGATATCGCCGCGCAACCAGGTGAACAGGTCGATGTACTGCATCCGGGTCACGTCGTCCAAGTGCCGGGTCACAGCGTACAGCTCGCGGGTCACCTCGGTATAAGAAACCTTCGGGTCGCCGGTACGCAAGAAGCCGAGTTCGTCGTCACGGAAGATCCGGGCATTGCCGTAGTACCGCTGCTCGATCGGGATCGACCCGCGGCGCAGCAGATCTTTGCCGCGCATGCCCTCCGGCAGCCGGCCGGACAGCGCATGCAGCACATTCTTGACCGGCTTTGGCACCAGGTCGAATGCCTTGAGCGACAGCGGTTCGCGGTAAATGTTGTAGCCACCGAACAGCTCGTCGGCACCCTCCCCGGACAGCACCACCTTGACGTGCTTGCGAGCCTCCCGGGCGATAAACCACAGCGGCACCAGGGCCGGGTCGGCAACCGGGTCGTCGAGGTACCATACGATCAGCGGCACCGCGGCCAGGAACTCCTCCGGGCTGACCACCTTGGTAATGTGTGCCACCCCAATTGCCGCAGCGGACTCGGCGGCCACATCGATCTCGGAGTACCCCTCCCGCTCGAAGCCGACGGTGAAGGTGAGCAGCTTTGGGTTGTACTGTTTGGCCAGCGCGGCGATCGCGGTGGAGTCGATCCCCCCGGATAGGAACGCACCGACCGTGACGTCGGCCCGCATATGCACCCGTACCGAGTCATCCAGGGTGTCCCGGATCTCGTTATACAGGGCCCGCCGGTTGCTGACCGGCTCGGCCGGAAAGGTCGGCCGGAAGTACCGCCGAGTGCTGAGTTCCCCGTCCCGTACGGTGCAGCAGGTGCCGCTCTCGATCCGCCTGATCGCGGCATGCATGCTGGCCGGCTCCGGCACGTACTGCAGGGTCAGGTAGTGCTGCAGCGAGGCGGGATCAAGCCGGCGGCCCGGGCCACTGCCGTCGAGCAACGCCAGCAGCGACTTCTTTTCGCTGGCAAAGAAGTACCCGCGCTCGTCGGCGAGATAGTACAGCGGCTTAATACCGAAGTAATCGCGGGCCCCGAACATTGTCTTCTCGACGGTGTCCCAAATCACGAATGCGAACATGCCACGCAGCTCGCCGACGCAGCGCTCACCGAGATACTTGTACGCCGCCACCACCGTCTCGCCGTCGCCCTGGGTGGCGAAGGTCGCGCCGTAGTCCCGGACCAGTTTCTCGCGCAGCTCCAGGTAGTTGTAGATCTCGCCGTTAAACAGCAGCCAGTACCGGTTGTCGTCGTACGGCAGCGGCTGGTGGCTGTGCTCCAAGTCGATGATCGACAGTCGGCGAAAGCCGAGCACCGCGTCGTCATCGTTCCAGGTGCCGCTGTCATCCGGGCCGCGGTGCCGCATCTGCTCCAGCGCACCGGCGATGTCGTCCTTGCGGGCGGCCGCGGTTGCGGAGGTACTGACAAAACCGAGCAGACCGCACACAGGCCTTCACATCCGATCCCTGCGGGGGCACGTGACCGGGCCAGTATCCCTGGACTGCGGCGGGGGCCTCGGCCGGCTCCTCAGCCAAGCCGGCGCACGGTGTACGCCGGCCCGCCGTCATCGGCCGTGGACTCCCCGAGGTAGTCCTGCCGCCGCATCCGGCACCAGGCCGGGATGTCCACCCGGGCCGCCGGGTCGTCGGCCAGTACGGTCACCGTGGCACCGACCGGCACCGACCGGATTCGCCGGGCCAGCTCGATCACCGGCAACGGACAGCGCTTGCCGCGACAGTCCAGCAGCCGGCCCGGATTATGCTGGGCTGGATCATGCCGCACTGGGTCGGTCACAGCCCGACCACCCCCGCGCTGCGCCGCAGCTCGGCGACCACCTCGGGCAACGCGGCCAGCAACGCCGTCACCTCCGCCTCGGTGCTGCCCCGGTGCAGGGAGACCCGGACGTTGCCGTGCGTAAGTACGCCCATCGCCGCCAGCACGTGGCTGGGCCGCACCGTGGCAGCAGTACACGAAGAGCCCGAGGAAACCGCAAAGCCGCGCCGATCCAGCTCGACCAGCAGCGCCTCGCCGTCGACGTACAAGCAGGAGAAGGTGACCAAGTGCGGCAGCCGCTCGGTCGGGTCGCCGACCACCTGGACGTCCGGCACGGTACGGGCCACCTCGCTCCGGATCCGGTCCACCAGGGACCGTAACCGGGCCGCCTCGGCAGCGGCCTCGGCTTGTACCGCGCGCAGCGAGGCCGCCGCGGCCACCACCGCTGGCAGGTTCGGAAAGCCGGCGACCCGGCCGCCTTCCCGCTCGTCGGCCGGCCAGGGGTTGACCCACCGGGTGCCCTTGCGGACCACCAGTATGCCGACCCCGGGCGGCCCACCCCACTTGTGCGCGCTGGCCGAGGCCAGCGACCACCCGGCCGGCAGCGGCAACCAGCCGACCGACTGGGCCGCGTCGACATACAGCGGCACCCCGGCGGCCTGGCAGGCAGCCGCGACCTCGGCGACCGGTTGCAGGGTGCCCACCTCATGGTTGGCCGACTGCAACGCGGCCAGCCCGACGTCGCCGGATCGCAAGGCCGCGACGTAGCCGGCCACGTCGGCCCGACCCTGGGTGTCCACATCGACCGCCGAGACAGCCCCGCCGGCCGCCTGGTGGCTCTGGCCGGCCTGCAGTACGCAGGAGTGCTCCACCGCCGAGACCACCAGCCGCCGGCCGGTACGTCGCCGCCCGACCAACCCGCCCAGCACCGCAAGGTGCGCGGCCTGGGTACCGGAAGCGGTAAAGCTCACCTCGTCTGGCCGAACGTCCAGGCAGTCGGCGACCGACTCTCGGGCGGCGTCCTGCAGCAGCCTGGCTCGCCGGGCCGCACCGTAGCGCCGGGCCGGATCGGCCCAACCGTCGTCCAGTGCGGCGAGCAGTGCCGCCCGCGCCACCGGGTGCATTGGCGCCCCGGAGGCCGCGTCCAGGAAGACCGCCATCCGCCGACGGTAGCCCACTGGCCGGTGCGTCCGGCGGCGCTGGGGTGCCGCCGAGCCCGGCACCCCAGCGCCGATGTTCGACAACCTGTCGAGTAGGCTGCTGGGCGTTGGCGCTCGGCGTGGGATTTCTGCCATCCGCCGGGCGGGAGCCCAGTCGAGGAAGGCAAACCACGTGGGTCGCAGTCGATCGGGTCGGCTCGCGCGGCTGAGCGCGGTTACCGGCCTGCTGGCACTTGCGGCGACCGGCTGCACCAGGGCCAGCATCGAGGACAAGCTCCGCTTTGGCTGGCCGCGTGGGGTCACCGACCAGGCCGTCAAGATGCGGGTGCTGTGGACCTGGTCCACGGTCGCAGCGCTGGCGGTCGGCTTCCTGGTCTGGGGCCTGATCTTCTGGGTGGTGATGCGCTACCGCAAGAAGGGCGACGAACTTCCCAAGCAGACCAAGTACAATCTGCCGATCGAGGTTGTCTACTCGGTGATGCCGTTCTTGATCGTCGCAGTATTGTTTGCCTACACCGCGACTACGGAGAACTCAGTCGACGCGCTGTCGCCGAACCCGGACACCCAGGTGCGGGTGGTGGGCTTCAAGTGGAACTGGGAGTTCGACTACCTAGATAAGCGCGACCCTTCGGTGAGCGCGGATGCCGAGTCCAAGGGCGTCAACCCGTACGTCAACTCCGTTGGTGGTTCTGACCTCATCCCGGTGCTGGTGCTGCCGGTGGGCAAGACAATTCGCATCATCGAGGAATCCGATGACGTCATCCACTCCTTCTGGGTGCCGGAGTTCCTCTTCAAGCGGGATGTGATCCCCGGCCTGCGCAACGAGTTCCAGATCACCATCGAGAAGGAGGGCGCGTACGTCGGCCGATGTGCCGAGTTCTGCGGCACCTACCACTCGGCGATGAACTTCGAGGTACGCGCGGTGAGCTGGGACTCCTACCTGTCCTACCTGAACGCGTTGGCCCGGATCGGTGGCGCAGACCCGGATCGGCAGCGCAAGGCACTGAGCGCGATCGGGCAGGTCGACCACGCCATCACGACGTACCCGTTCGACACCGACCGCACCGCCCGGCAGGCGAGTGAGAACAACCAGGGAGGCTGAGATACATGCGGATCGAGGCACGGATCTTTCTCCTCGTTGCTGGCTTTCTGGTGATCTGCGCGATCGGGTACGGCTGGTGGAGCTGGGCCACCGAGCCGCATGGCTTGGAGGGTATTGGTACGACCTGCATCCTGCTGTCCGCCGGGCTATGCGGGATCATCGGCAGCTACTTCGCTTTTGTCGCCCGCCGCATCGATGCCCGCCCGGAGGACCGGTACGACGCGGAGATCGCCGACGGCGCGGGTGAGCTGGGTTTCTTCAGCCCCGGTAGCTACTGGCCGATCAGCATGGCGATGGCCGCCGCGCTCATGGGCTTGGCGCTGGCGTTCTGGGAGGTGTGGCTGGTGATCGTCGGGGGAGTCGCGATCCTGTTGACCGTGGGCGGGCTACTGTTCGAGTACTACACCGGGCAGAACGAGGGGTCCGGCGAGCTGGTCCAGCCCACCGGGCACGCAGGTCACGAGCGCTGAGCGGAACGAGACCGGGTCAGCCTTATGTCCGGTTAGGGCATTATTTGCGGTAAATACTTCACTCGTACCTTGTGCGAGCTTAGTGGGCAGAATCGCCGGCAAGACTTACCGTACGTTCGAGAGTCTTATGTGGACAGTTCCCACCAGGGCCTTTGCTACGGGCTAGTAGCTGCTAGCATCTGGAGTACGCCAGATGGACCGGTAAGCGCAAGCTGCCAGCTCTTTTAGGGCGTACGGGGGAGTCAAGCGGGGATGGTGACTGGGGCAGCGCAGCTCTCGGGTCGGGCCGCCCGTCACCAGGAATGACGGAGGGGGACGAATGGTCCGCCGTTGGCACGTGTGTTTACGTTTACGAACGCCAAGGAGATGGGTCATCCCCTTGATGAGCTAACCGGCCACGGGGGAACGCGGGGCCCCTGGCTCACCGGCCGGCTAGGAGTCCCGCCAACGGCACCCCCACGGAGAAGGGCACCCTTCTCCGTGGGGGTGCCGTCTTAGCTAGGGCCGCGTCCTCGATGGGGTGTCCCCATCGGTAGGTGTCGTTCGTGGTTCGGTCCGGCGGATGCCGCCATTCGCTCGTGATCTAGGTCACCGCGCAGCGGGTCGTCGGCGTTGGCCGTCCGCTATTCGGCCTTCGGCCGGCCAGCCAGCTCCCGCCGCTCTGCCTGCTCGCGGTCTGACCCCGACTCGATGGCCACCGGCTCCTCGATTGGGGTGAAGAAGCCGCGGATTGCCCGGCCGGCCCCGCCGAGCTGGTTCATCTTCTTGGGTACCGGCGCTCCGGCGTACTGCAACTGGCCATGGCCGTGGTCGTCGACTGGGCCAAGCGGCTGGTGCACCTCAATGAACTCACCGGTGGGCAGCCGCCTGATGATGCCGGTCTCCACTCCGTGCTCCAACACCGAACGGTCGTGCCGTTCCAGACCGAGGCAAATCCGGTAGGTCACCCAGTATGCGACCGGCGGCAGGATAATCATGCCGATCCGGCCCATCCAGATCGTCGCGTTCAGGCTGATGTCAAAGACCTTCGACCAGATGTCGTTGCCGCCAAGCACCCACATCCACACATACCAGGTCAACCCCATCGCGCCGAGCGCGGTGCGGACCGGCACGTCCCGCGGTCGCTGCAACAGGTTGTGCATGGCGTGGTCCTTGGTCAACCGCGCTTCGATGAACGGATACATCGCCAGCAGGGTGCCCAGTATCACCGGTATCAGGACGGTAGGCACGAACACCGCCGGAATGGTATGGCCGAAGCTGCGGAACTCCCAGGACGGCCAAATCCGGGTGTCACCCTCCAAGAACCCCATATACCAGTCCGGCTGCGAGCCAGACGAGACAACGGCCGGCTCGTACGGGCCGTACAGCCAGATCGGGTTGATCTGGACAAGCCCACCCAGCGCCGCACACATCGCGAATACGATCGCGAAGAAACCGCCGCCCTTGGCAGCGAACAGCGGCATCACCCGCACCCCGACCACGTTTCGCTCAGTACGGCCCGGGCCAGGGAACTGAGTGTGCTTTTGCTTGACTACCAGCCCGACGTGCACCGCGATCAAGGCCAGAATGATGCCAGGAATCAGCAGCACATGTGCGATGTAGAGCCGACCGATGATCTCGGTCCCGGGGAACTCGCCGCCGAAGACGAGGTAGTACAGCCAGGTGCCGATGACCGGGATGGACAGCATGATCCCGGAAGCGATCCGCAGGCCGGTGCCGGACAGCAGGTCATCGGGCAGCGAGTAGCCGGCGAAGCCCTCCAAGATGGCCAGCGCCAGCAGGCTTACCCCGATCAGCCAGTTGATCTCCCGTGGCTTGCGGAACGCACCGGTGAAGAACACCCGCAGCATGTGCACCACGATCGCGGCGACGAACAGCAGGGCCGCCCAGTGGTGGATCTGCCGGATGATCAGGCCACCGCGGACGTCGAAGGAGATCTTCAGGGTGGAGCTGAAGGCCTGGGACATGTCCACCCCGCGCAGCGGGTCGTAGATCCCGTTGTACGTGGTCTCGGCCATCGACGCGTCGAAGAACAGTGTCAGGTAGGTGCCGGTCAGCAGCAGGATGATGAAGGAGTACAGCGCGATCTCGCCGAGCATGAACGACCAGTGGTCGGGGAAGACCTTGTTCAGCGCCCGCCGCAGCGGGTTGGCGGAGGTGAGCCGCTCATCCGCCCAGTTCGCCGCCGCACCGGCCGGCCCGACCTGGCCGTTCAGGCGGCTTCCGTTGCTTGGCCGGATGGCCGGCCGGGCAGTGATCGGTGCTGCGTTGTTGGGCTTAGTCATAGTTCCCCCGCTCCCAGAAAGCCGGGCCGATGGGCTCGCGGAAGTCGCTGCGAGCGACGAAGAACCCCGCACCATCTACTGTAATCGGCAGCATCGGCAGCGACCTGGTGGCTGGTCCGAAGATGGGTTTGGCATCCTTCGTCGCGTCGAACTGCGACTGGTGGCATGGGCAGAGGATCGTGTTCGTCTGCTGCTCGTACAGCGATGTTGGACAGCCCACGTGCGTACAGATTTTGGAAAAGGCCAGGTAGCTGCCCCAGTTGTAGTTCTCCTGCCCCTTGCGCGGGGTGCGGTGGACGCCGGGGTACAGCCGGATCAGGATCACCGGACCGTCGGAGGACTGGGTGCCACCGGGCACGCCGGGGAAGACGGTCATCATCCCGCCCGGCTCGAGGTCCTCCGGACGTACCGGCACCTCGTCCAACCGGACCATCCGGACCCCCTCGGCCCACTGGGTGTGCAGCAGCTCGCCCTTGGGCTTCTTCACCAGCCCGCCCAGCGGCACGATTGCCAGTACGCCCAGCGCGCCCGCGCCCAGCCCGAGCGAACGCCTGAGCAGGGAGCGACGAGCCACCCCAGTGAGTTCCAGACCATCTCGCAGGGTGGCCGCGGTGGTCTGCCGGTCGACCTCATCGGAGTACCCGTCGTGCCGCTGCTGCACCGCGTCCTCGTGCACCATGAGCAACTTTCCCCACAAGATCACTCCAGCACCCAGCCCCAGCAGGGCCAGCCCCATCGTCAGCCCCAGCAGCGGGGTATAGAGGTAGTACCGCTGGTCGGTGAGGGAAAACCGCCACGGGAAGGCGATGAATATCACGGTGAACGCCACCACGCTCA
>OBLV0100000597.1_pt1 | contig 11005 bp, 10 predicted proteins | sample 1520071 | NCBI WGS metagenome assembly OBLV01 (sample SAMEA3888446, study PRJEB22518) | metagenome | reverse complement strand
CCACCACGTCGGAGAGCGACTCTCCCGCCGACCAGTAGTCGTTGATGCAGTAGTGGGCGCCGACGTTGGGGTGGAAGATCGGGGTCAGCGGCACGCAGTACGGCTGTTCGCGCGGGTAGCCGGCGGGGAGGTGGATTTCCACCCCGTGCTCTTCCACCCGCACCGGCTGCTCGCCCTGCAGGGCGAGGCCGGGCACGCGGTAGGTGACCCTGTAGGCCTGCGGGGGCAGCGCCCCCACAGGCTCGATCTCGACCACCGGGTGTCCGGAGAAGTCGGCGCGGAGCGCCTCGTGATCGGAGGCGAGGCGCCGCAGGCGTGGGCTGCTCAATTCCCGAACCTCCCCTTCGCGTCGAGGATCCTCCGGTAGGAGGCGAGCAGTTGCCGGCGCGGGACCTGACCCAATTCGGCAGCGCCGAGCAGGGCCTGATAGGAGGCGGGGAAGTCTTCCGGGTCGTCGATCATCAACATGTCGGCGCCGGCCGCGGCGGCGGCCACGGTCGCTTCGGACGTCGACAGCGACTGCCTCACCCCGGGACTACCGAGCGCGTCGGTGATCGTCAACCCTTCGAAGCCGAGACGATGCCGCAGCAGGCCCCCGATGACCCGCGGCGACCAAGCGGCGGCGTTCCCGGGGTCGAGGCTCGGGTAGAACGCGGTCGAGAGCATCACCGCCGGCAGGTGGCCGGCGATCAGCCGTTCGTAGGGCAGCAGGCCGGGCCCGAGGGGGCCTTCGACGACGCTCTTCGCTTCGTCGGTGTTGACAACCGCGTTGCCCAGCCCCGGGAAGTGCTTGGCGACCGGCATCACCCGGGTCGACTGGAGGCCGATCGCGAAACCGGCGGCGATCGACGCGACCTTCGCTGGGTTGGCGGAGATGGTCCTGCCCTGCTGGGCGATGAACGACTGCCGCAGGCCGAGGTCGACGACCGGCGCCAGGTCGACGTCGATGCCGAAATCGCGCAAGTAGCTGCCGGTACGAACGCCTTCCTGCTGGGCGGTGCCCGCCGAGAGCTTCGAAAGCGGCTTCGTGGGCGGGCCCGGCAGGCGCTTGATCGCCCCCTCCTGGTCGGTGGCGATCAACAGCGCCGGCTGATTTCCGGCCGCGGCGGCAGCCTGCAGCCGTGCCGCCGCCTGCTTCACAGCTGGAGGGCTCGACTGTTCGGTGAACACGACGATGCCGCCGATCTCGCCCCTGCGGACGTCGGCGAGCATCGTCGGAGTCGGAGCGGCGGTGCGCAGGCCGACCATGAACCGCTGCCCGACCAGCGCCGGCAGGCTCGGGGCGGCAGCCTCGCCGCTTGCCCCACTCCCGGCGCTCGCGGGCGGCAGGTGGGCGGCGGCGGCGCTGGCCGGCGGGCGGGCCACCGTTCCGGCCTTCGCGCTGGCAGCACGCGCGGCCGGAAGGCCGCGAGGCCGCGCCGCGGTCTTCGAGTCGTGGCCGAAGACGAGGGTCAGCAGCAGCGCCATCGCGATCGCCCCGGCGACGAAGAGCCCGAGGGCGAGCGGCCAGCGCACGGCGCGCAGCTCGTCTAGCACGGTTCGTCTTCCAGCTTCGCGGAGCTGATCAGCCATTCGCCGTAGACCTTGCTCATTTCCCAGTACCCGGACCATTCCTTGCAGCCGGTTGCCAGGGAGTGGGTTTGGAACTCGACGATCCGCGCCCGGGCGTCATTGGAATCGAACAACGTCGTGTTCACCTCAAGGTCGAATTCCTGCAGCTGGTCTTCCTCCTGGGCCCCGACCCAGCTCGACTCGCCGCCGATTTCTTCGCCCTCGGTCGGGGTCAGGTCGCGGTAGGCAGCGTGGTAATAGCCGTTGGCGAGGTTGTTGAAGTGACCGCGCAGCGACTGCTGGACCTGGCGGTGGGCGAGCTGGCTGGGGCTGAGCTCGGGTTCCGGTTCTTCTTCGGGTTCGTATTCTTCCGCCGCTTCGAATTCTTCTTCTTCGCCTTCGTACGGTTCTTCTTCCTCCGCCGAAACTTCAGATTCGGAGACCGGAGCCGAGGCGGTTTCGACCGTGGTCGAGGAGCTGCCATGGCTGCCGCCGAGGACGATCGCCCCGGCCGCGCCACCGCCGAGCAGGACGATCGCGATCGCGATCAGCGGGATCAGGTTGCGCCGCGAGCGCCCCGGCCCGGGCGCCGGCGGCGGAGAGGGCGAGGCTGCAGCGGGCGACGGCTGGACCGCGGCAACCGTTGCCGGCGGCGGAAGCGGTGGTGGCTGGACGACAGTCGGGGGTTCCTCGGCGGCGAGCTGCTCGCTCTCGCCCCCTTCCTCGTCCGGCCGCAGCGACGGGCCACCCGCACAGAGCGCCACCGCGCAGCCGTCGTTCTCGTCCCAGCAGTCCTCATGGTGGACGGCACCGCATGAGGTGCAGAAGACAACCCTCGCACCCTCCTCCAAGGCGGCCCGGCAGTAGGGGCAGGTCCTGCCAACCGCCTCCGGCGGGGCGGGATGTCCGGTGCTCATGGTTTCTCTCTGCCCTGGTTGGCTCTACGACAGGTAAGGCGGCGGTGGACGGGAATGGTAACCAGGAGTTAAACGAAGAGGATGTGCTCTCCTTTTCGGATCAGTCTGTGCATTGACCGAAAATCATCCCAGCGGAGATGGCCGGCCCGCTGGGAGCAGGCCGACCCGATACCGGCCGACCAGCAAGAATGGCGCCGTGACCGCGAACGACCCGGAGATGCCGAACGAGCAGGGGCTGACCGACATGGCCGCCCGCGCCGGCGAGGGGCCGGTGACGATGTTGAACCTGCTGCGCTTCAAGTCGGACGGAGGGCGCGAGCTCTACGCCGAATACGGAGCCGCGGTCGCGCCGCTGCTGGAGCGGGTCGGCGGGCGGGTCGTGCATGCGGGAGTTGCCTCCCCCGTGCTGATCGGCGAGGAGTCCTGGGACCTGGTCGCCCTGGTCGAATACCCGACCCGGCAGGCTTTCCTCGACATGGTCGGGTCGCCCGAGTACCAGGCGATCGCGCATCTGCGTGGCGAGGCGCTGGAGCGGGGCGAGCTGCATCCGCTCGACGCGGCGGATTACTCATAGAAGTTTTACAGCGGTGGGCTGGTGGGTACCCGGCGAGGCGTGCGCTATTTCCATCTCTGTGCCCACGAGCAGTTCCCCCCTTCCGATCTCCTGCGCCAGGCGATCGAGGCCGAGAGCAGCGGCTTCGACGGCGTCGGCTGCAGCGACCACCTGCAGCCCTGGTGGGAGCCGGGCCACTCGGGCAACGCCTGGGTCTGGCTCGGCGCCGCCGGCGCCGCCACCGAGCGGATCGCCCTCGGCTCCGCGGTGACCCCGGCCGGGCCGCGGTACCACCCGGTCCTGATCGCCCAGGCCTGGGCGACGCTGGAGGAGATGTACCCCGGCCGCGCCTACCTCGGCTTCGGCTCCGGCGAGTCCCTCAACGAGTCGCCGCTCGGAGCCGAGTGGCCCTCGGTCGGCGAGCAGGTCGAGAGAATGGAGGAAGCGCTGACGATGATCCTCGCCCTCTTCGACGGCGAGGAGCTGAGCGGGCGCGGCAAGTACTTCGCGACCAACGGCGCCAAGCTGCACACGCTGCCCGAGCGGCGACCGCCGATCTACGTCTCCGCCTTCGGCCCGAGGTCGGCCCGCATCGCCGGCCGGCTCGGCGACGGCCTCTGGACCCTCGCCGACCCGGAGAAGGTGCCGGAGATCATCGACGCCTACCGCGGCAGCGCCGAGGACGCCGGGCGCGAGCCCGGCGAGATCGTGCTCCAGGCCGCCTTCTCCTGGGCCGGCGACGGCGAGGCGGCGCTGGAGGGGGCGCGGGTCTGGAAGGGCTCGCAGCCGGACGAGTTCTACCGCGACGACTGGCACGACCCGGCGGCGATGCACGCGCACGGAGAGGAGCAGGTCTCCGACGACGACCTGCGCGAGGCGATGATCATCTCCGCCGAGCCCGAGGAGCACACCGAGCGGATTCGCGAGGTCGAACGCATGGGCGCGACCACGGTCGCCCTGATGAACAACTCCGGCGCCGACCCGCACGCGGCGATCGAGGTCTATGGCCGCGACGTGCTGCCGAAGCTCTGCCGCTCGCTGGCGGCGCAGGCTTAGCGCCCGGTTAGGGCGAGAGCAGGGTCAGCGACCAGGCCTCGCCGTCGCGCTCGAAGAGGCGGCGCTCGTGCAGGCGGTCGTCGGCTTCGGCCCAGAGCTCGACCGCCTGCGGGCGCACCCGCACCGCGCCCCAATCTTCGGGGCAGGCCGGCGGCGTCTCCTGGACCTGGGCCAGGTGAGCGAGGCGGTCGCGCAGCGGCGCCAGGTCCTCGATCGGCTCGCCCTGGCGGGAGACCACCGTCTGGAAGCGGTGCAGCGGGTCGCGCTCAGCGAACAGCTCCACCGCCAGCGACCGCTCGGCCAGCTCGGCCTCGCCGGCGACGTGCGCCTGGCGCCCCAGCGCCGGCCAATGGAAGAGCAGCGAGACCCGCGGGTTGGCCTCGATCTCACGCGCCTTGCGCGTCCACAGCGCCGAGGTGAAGAGCAGCGCCTCCGGCTCGAAGCGCTTCAGCGTCACGGTCCGGGCCGAGGGCTGCCCATCGGGCGAGGCGGTGACGAAGGCGACCGATGCCGGCTGCGGCAGGTCCCTGGAGCGGGCCTCCCCGATCCAGGCTTCCAGCTCGCGCAGCGGGTGCTCCTCGGCCACCGATCCAGCCTACTCGGACACTTGCCTCCCCCAGAGGGGCGGTAAGCGTCCGAGACCACTGGCCAGCCGGCCAGGACCGAGCTAGGCTCTGGCGAGCGGCCGCATGGGAGCGGTCGGCGCGAACGAGGAGGAGGTCCCGATGTACGACTACGTGATCGTCGGAGCGGGCTCGGCCGGGTGCGTGCTGGCGGCACGACTCAGCGAGGACCCGGACACCAGCGTGCTGCTGCTGGAGGCGGGACCGCCCGACGTCAACGAGAACGTCCACGTGCCGCTCGGCTACCTGCAGCTGACCCGCACCGACGTCGACTGGGACTATAGCTCCGCCCCCGAACCGCACTGCGACTACCGTCGCATCCCCCTCCCCCGCGGCAAGGTCTTCGGCGGCTCCTCCTCGGTCAACGCGATGGTCTACATCCGCGGCAACCGCGCCGACTACGACGGCTGGGGCGTCGACGGCTGGGGCTGGGACGACCTCTTCCCCTACTTCCTGCGGGCCGAGGACAACGAGCGCGGCGCCTCCGAGTGGCACGGGGTCGGTGGTCCGCTGCCGGTCTCCGACCAGCGCTCGGGCCTGCGCATCCCGCCCGCCTTCGTCGAGGCCGGGGTCGAAGCGGGCTTGACTCGCAACGAGGACTTCAACGGCGCCGAACAGGACGGCGTCGGCGTTTACCAGGTGACCCAGCGCGGCGGCATGCGCGCCAGCGCGTCCGTCGCCTACCTGCACCCGGCCATGGAGCGGCCGAACCTGACCGTGATGCCCTACATGCGAGTCGACCGGATCCTCTTCGAGGGCAAGCGAGCGGTCGGGGTCGAGGCCAGCCAGCTCGGCCAGTCCCAAGAGCTACGGGCCGAGCGCGAGGTGATCCTCTGCGGTGGCGCCTACAACTCGCCGCAACTGTTGATGCTCTCCGGCGTCGGCCCGGCCGAGCATCTGGCGATGCGCGAAATCGAGGCCCTGCTCGACCAGCCCGCGGTTGGCGAGAATCTCAGCGACCACCCCGCCAGCTACGAAGTCTGGACGACGCCGGAGCCGGAGAGCCTGCTGCTGGCGCTGGAGCCGGCGGCGCTGGAAGAGTTCGCGGCGACCCAGACGGGCCCGCTCGCCTCGAACCTGGCCGAGTCCGGCGGCTTCGCCCGGGTCGAGGCCGGGGCCGAGGCTCCCGACGTCCAATTCCACGTCGCCGCGATCCAGATCGTCGAAGAGGGCATGGGCGATCCCGAAGGACACGGGGTCTGGGTCTCCCCCTGCCTGCTGACGCCGCAAGGACGCGGCTCGGTCCGGCTCGCCTCCAAAGACCCGAGTGCGAAGCCGATCGTCCGCAACGGCTTCTACGCCGAGGAGGCCGACGTGGAGCGGGCGATCGGCGCCGTCCGCCTCGCCCAGGAGATCTGCGCGCAAGAGGCGATGCAGCCGTACTGCGCCCAGCCTTTCACCGTCCCCGCCGGAGACTCCGACGACGCGATTCGCGCCCACCTCGCCCGCACCGCCTTCGCGATCTACCACCCGGTCGGCACCTGCGCGATCGGCTCGGTGGTGGACTCGGACCTGCGGGTCGAGGGCCTGGAGGCGCTGCGCGTGGTCGACGCCTCGGTGATGCCAGCGGTCCCGCGCGGCAACACCAACGCGCCGACGATCGCGATCGCCGAGCGCGCCGCCGACCTGATCAAGGGGGCGACGCCGCTGCGCGCCGGAGCGGCCGAGCAGCCGGCCTAGGCGGTGCCGAGCGCCTTGTCGATGAAGGGGCCGAGCAGGTCGGCGACCGAGGCCGCGATCGCCTCCGGCGAGTCGCCGGGGGCGGTGATGTAGCTGATCGCCAGCCGCACCAACGACTCGGCCAGCAGGCGGACGTCGGCGGCCGGCGCCTGCGGCCAGCCCTCCTCGATCGTCGCCGCCAGCCGCGCCGTCGCCCACTGCACTACCGGCATCCCCTGGGTGGTGACGAAGGGCAGCATGCCGCCGGTGCCGTCGTCGCTGAGCAGGATCCGGATCAGCGGATCCTCGCCGGCGGTGCGGAGGAAAAGCTCCAGCGCCGCCCCCACCGCCGCCCGCGGATCGTCGAGGTGCTGGCGCACCGCCGCCTCGACGTCGTCGAGGAAGCGCTCGCCCTCGTGGATGACGAAGGCGAGCCCGAACTCGTTGCGGTTGCCGAACTCCTTGTAGAGGGTCTGGCGGCTGACGCCGGCGGTCGCGGCGATGTCCGACATCGTGATCTCCGACCAGGCGCGCTGCTCGAGCTGATCGCGGGCGGCGCCGAAGAGCGTCTGCCGCAGCAGCTCCCGAGCGGCCTCCGGGTAAGGGGTGCGAGCTCCAGCCACGCCGGCCATCGTCGCAGCGCTGGCGGTCATCCGCCCTCGTCGACCGGCTCGAAGTCGACCTTGTCGCGGACGCCGCAGTCCGGGCAGGCCCAGTCGTCGGGCACCTCGCTCCAGGGCGTGCCGGCCGGGAAGCCCTCGCGCGGATGGCCCTCGGCCTCGTCGTAGACGTAGCCGCAGCTGGGGCAGCGCCAGGCGCTCACGAGGGCGCTCCGGCGCTGGTGCCGTAGCGAGCCAGGATCTTGGCGCGCTTGCTCGGCTGGATGTTGGCGCGGGTGATGTCGCCTTCGAAGTGGTCGAGCAGACGGGGGTCCATCACCCGCCGCCAGATCGGCGGGAACCAGGCGAGCACGATCATCCCCGCATAGCCGGTCGGCAGCTGCGGCGCTTCTTCGACGTGGCGCAGCGCCTGGTAGCGGCGGGTCGGGTTGGCGTGGTGGTCGCTGTGGCGCTGCAGGTGGTAGAGGAGGACGTTGGAGGCGACGTTGTTGCTGTTCCAGCTGTGCTCGGGCAGGCAGCGCTGGTAGCGGCCGTCCTCTTTCTTCTGGCGCAGCAGCCCGTAGTGCTCGAGGTAGTTGACGACCTCCAGCAGCGAGAACCCGAGCACCGCCTGGATCAGCAGGTAGGGCAGCACGACCGGGCCGAAGACGATCGTCAGCGCCGCGAAGAGGGCGACCGTCATCAGCCAGGCGCTGACGAGGTCGTTGCTGAGGCTCCAGTGCGACTTGCCGAGCCGGTCGAGCCGCTTCGCCTCGATCTCCCAGGCGGAGGTGAGGCTGCCCGAGACGGTGCGCGGGAGGAAGGCCCAGAAGCTCTCCCCCAGGCGCGAGCTGGCCGGGTCCTCGGGGGTGGCGACGCGGACGTGGTGGCCGCGGTTGTGCTCGATGAAGAAGTGGCCGTAGCCGGTCTGGGCGAGGGCGACGCGGCTGAGCCAGCGCTCGCTGTTCTCGCGCTTGTGGCCCAGCTCGTGGGCGGTGTTGATCGCGATCCCGCCGACCACGGCCATCGTCAGCGCCAGGCCGATCGATTCGGCGACCGAGAGGTCGCCGCTGCTCCAGAGCCAGCAGGCGAGGACGAGGCCGGCGTACTGGACCGGGATGAAGACGTAGGTGCACCAGCGGTAGTAGCGGTCCTGCTCCAGCCACTTGAGGATGCTGTCGGGCGGGTTGGAGGAGTCCATGCCGACGAGCACGTCGAGGATCGGGAAGGCGACGAAGACGAGCAGCGGCCCGAAGAAGTAGAAGCCCCCCCAGCCGCTCACCGAGACGAAGGCGTAGGCGATGAACGGCGCCAGGGGCACGATGATCCCCAGCAGCCAGGCGTAGCGCTTGCCGTCGGTCCAGGCCGCCGGATTGAGATCGACGTCCTCGTGGTGATGGTGATGATGATGCGCGTGCTCGGCGTGGGCCTCCACCTGCTCCTCCTTGTCAAATCCGTATCCCGAGTACCGAAGGTTGACAGATATCCCTAGTTTGTCAACTGGAGTTACAGAGCGGCCCGGTTTGATCTAGCGCGAGACGCGCGGGTCGTGAGGCCAAGCGGGGCGGTCACGACGAGACTCCCGCGTAGCGGCGCTACGCGGGATGTCGCGGAGAGGCCGAACCGCGCCGCGCCTCACGGCGCGCGCGGCCGCGATAGATCGAGCCGGGCCGCGTCTAGATCTTCAGCAGCAAGAAGGTGTTCAGCGCGAAGAGGACGGCGAAGAAGACGGTGGCGCGATCGAGGTTGCGCTCGACCATCGAGCCGCCGCCGATCGAGCTGCCGCCGCTGCCGATGCCGAAGGCGCCGGAGAGGCCGGCGTCTTTGCCGGAGTGCAGGAGGATCAGGAAGATCAGCACGACCGCGATGATCACCTGCAGGACGCTGAAGAACGTGAACATGGTTCGACCAGTCTAGCTCTGCTCGACCTTTTCGCGCCCGCCGCCGGTGGCGCCGGCGCCGTTGCCCGCTCCGTTGCCGCTGGCGCCGTTGTCGTTGCCGCCTCCTCCGGCCCCCACCTGGTCGAGAACCTGGACCGCCTCCTTGCGCAGTTCGGCGTCGAGGATCGCGTAGTCCTCGTCGGAGAGCTTGCCGGCGGCGTGGTCGAGTTCGGCGTCGCGGATCTCGCGGTATTTCGCTTCCTTGAGCGCGTCGGCCTCGGTCCGCACCGGGCTGCCGCGGCGGCGGCCGCGGCTCGGCCAGATCGCGATCAGGGCTCCGCAGAGGGCGATCAGGCCGCCGATCCACATCCAGGTCACGAGCGGGTTGACGATCACTTTGAAGGTCGCCGGCGCCGGTTCGTGCAGGTAGCTGGCGGCGATCCGCTTCGCGGTCGCTTCCTGCAGCGAGGAGATCTGGGCCAGCGCGGTCGCGCGCAGGGCCGGGTTGGCGGCGGCCGCCTGCATCATCGCCCCCACCGCTTTGCACTGGGGCGGCGTGCCCGGGCCGCCGGAGACGCAGGCTTTGAAGCCTTTGTCGGCGGCGCGGGCGCGGCGCTGGACGCCGGTGATGTCCGGCTGCACCGCGGTCCAGAAGTCATGGGTGAGGCCGGCCTGGAGGCCGACGTCGGTGTCGGCCTCGCCGTCGAAGAAGCTGGAGATGGTGCCGTTTTCGACCCCGGTCGGGCGGTAGAAGCGGCGGTCGGTCAAGAGATCGAAGCTCTTGCCCCCTTCGCGAACCCGCAGCAGGGCGCCGGCGGTGAAGGCGAGGCTGTCGACCTTGGCGGTCGGCCGCACGTAGGTGACCTTGCGGCCGTCGATCACCGTGCTCTGACCGGGCCGCAGGGTGACGTCGCGGTTGGTCTGGAAGCTCGAGGAGGCGGCGATGCCGATCAGCATCACGGCGATGCCGGCGTGGACGATGTAGCCGCCGTAGCGGCGGCGATTGCGCGAGACGAGGGCGATCAGGGCGCCAGCCATGGAGCCGCCCGAGAGTCGCTGCCGCGCCGCCGCTCCCCTCCAGAACTCCTGACCAAGCCCGGCCAGGGCGAAGGCGGCGAAGCCGAACAGGGCCAGGGCCCAGGGCTTGTGGGCGGCGTCGCTGAAGAGCGCCAGCGCCACGGTGGCGACGGCGCCGATCGCCGCCGGCAGGACGAAGATGCGCTTGGCCGAGGCCCAGCTGACCCGGCGCCAGGCGAGCAGCGGCCCGATCCCGGTGAAGAGCACCAGCAGGATCGCCAGCGGCGTCGTGTAGCGGTCGAACCAGGGGGCAGCCAGCGAGGCTTTCTGGCCGGTGAAGAGTTCGGAGATCAGCGGGAAGAAGGTGCCCCAGAAGATCACCGCGGTCAGCCCGACCAGCAGCAGGTTGTTGATCAGGAAGACGGACTCGCGCGAGATCAGCGAGTCGATCCGCTTCTGCGAGCGCAGGTCGTCGAGGCGGGAGACGATCAGCAGCGTCGAGCCGATCAGGACGACGGCGATCAGGGCGAGGATGTAGGGGCCGACGGTGTTGTCGCCGAAGGCGTGGATCGACTGCAGGACGCCGGAGCGGACGAGGAAGGTGCCGAGCAGCGCCATCGAGAAGGTGCCGACGACGAGGCAGACGTTCCAGACTTTCAGCATCCCCCGCTTCTCCTGGACCATGATCGAGTGCAGGAAGGCGGTGCTGATCAGCCACGGCATCAGCGCCGCGTTCTCGACCGGGTCCCAGGCCCAGTAGCCGCCCCAGCCGAGCTCGGTGTAGGACCAGCGGGCGCCGAGCAGCAGGCCGAAGCCGAGGAAGGTCCAGGCGATCAGGGCGAAGCGCCGGGTCGCACGGATCCATTCGGAGTCGACGCGGCGGGTGATCAGGGCGCCGATCGCGAAGGCGAAGGGGACCGTCCAGGCGACGTACCCCGAGTAGAGCATCGGCGGGTGGATCATCATGCTCGGGTGCTGGAGCAGCGGGTTCAGCCCGATCCCGTCGCGCGGTGCCGGGTTCAGCGTGTGGAACGGGTTGACCCCGGGCGCGAACAGCATCAGGCCGATGGAGAAGGTGTCGCTCGCCATCGTCACGCCGGTCGAGATCGGAAGAGCGGCGTGTAGGGAAAGAGTGTAGATCTCGGTGGGC
>OBLV0100000596.1_pt1 | contig 11026 bp, 8 predicted proteins | sample 1520071 | NCBI WGS metagenome assembly OBLV01 (sample SAMEA3888446, study PRJEB22518) | metagenome | reverse complement strand
GATCGTGATGTGACTGGAGTTCAGACGTGTGCTCTTCCGATCTCACCGCAATCTGCTGAGCTGATGCGGCCGTCTCCTCGGTCGAGGCTGAGAGCTCCTGTGTGGTTGCCGACGACTGATCGGCGACGGCGGCGACCTCGTCGATGTTGCCCATCATGCCGTGGGCGCAGTCGGCCATGTGATCAGCGGCCACGGCAAGCTGCTCGATCTCGAGGGTCATCTCGCACACCGCGGCATCAATGGACTGGAGGGATTCGCGGGCCTGATCCACGGCGGTGGCGCCCGCGGCGGTTTGCTGGGCGCTGTCGGTCACCACGTCCACGGCCCGCGCCGTCTTGCTTTGGATCGTTCCGATCAGCAGCGAGATCTCCTCCGCGGCATTCTGTGACCCCTCGGCCAGCTTGCGGACTTCTTCGGCCACGACAGCAAAGCCGCGACCCTGCTCACCGGCGCGAGCCGCCTCGATGGCAGCATTGAGCGCGAGAAGGTTGGTCTGCTCGGCGATACCGGTGATCGTATTGACGATCACGCCGATCTCCTCGGAGTGGGCCGCCAGCTCTTGAATGGCATCCGCGACGCCCGCCGAAGACTCCCGAATCAAATGCATCGTCTCTCCAGCTCGTTCGGCATCGGTCACTCCCCTCTGAGCCAAAGACCGTGCCTCACCGGCCATGGCCACGGTGCGTTGGACGCGGTCACTGGCCTCGCCGGCAACGCTCACCACCTGCAGCGCGGCTGTTCTGGCGCCGTCGACTCGTCGGACCTGGAGCTGCGCGCCCTCGGCGACGTCTTCCACCGCATGCGCGATCTCTCCAGAGGCGCGACGGGACTCCTCAGACGTCGCGTTCATCTGCTGGGAGGCCTGGTGGACACTAGCCGCGGCGCGCCCGACGCTGCCAACCAGATCGCGGAGCTGCGCCATCGCGAGGTTGTATGCGTCGTAGGCGGCGATCATCGTCTCGCGCAGATCTCCAGTGAGATTGAGCATCACGCCGATCTCGTCCCCGGCGCCCTTGGGAGGTGCGCCGGTCCCGCCGCTCCCCGGGCGTAGCTCAACCGTCAGATCGCCGTCGGCGAGGGCCTGCAACCCCATCATCAGCTGCAGCCTCACCGCCTTAGCGGCGCCGGTCATGTGCTGATGGGCCAGCTTCGCATCGCGGTGCAGCGCGGCGACCGTGGCGAATGTCAGCACGACGCAGAAGACGAGACCGGCACCGGCCACGATTAGCGAGGGCGCCTTGTTTGAGCCGCCAGTAACGACCAGCGCTCCCTGCAACACCATCACTCCTGCCGACGCGCCTGCCAGCAGGCAGAACTTCCATTTCAACGCAAGATTTCGGAATGCGCGCATCGTCTCTGCCTTTTGCCCCACCTCGTTGTGATCGCAAGACCAATAATCGGCGAACAGCGGAGAGGCTTGAGGCTGACGCCCCCAAACGCCAGCAGCCCGTCGTAACTCGGAATGCCCGCCCGGCCTGGACATTCGCCCCGGTGATGGAGTCGAGCAGGATCCCAGCAGGCGCCCTCGACGCCCGGACTACTCAGGTTGCGGGCGGAAGACGTGCTTCAACGACTTGTACTCGCTCGCGCGAACAGCCCGCCCGTGAGGGACGATAGCTTCCGAGGCTCGAGGCACGCGGACCGCGCGATGGGAATGGCGACATCTCGATGCCGCGACATCTGTGGTTTCGCAGCGGGCGACGCACGGGATAGCTCGTCGGGCTCGGTCGGGGGCGCGATCTCGTCGGCCGTGTGGGCGCCCGCTCGCGCTGCGATTGGTTCGCCACGTACGCAATTCCGACGTCCGAGCCACGGTGGCGATCGCTTTCCGCTCGTGCCCGCTCGCGGCGTGCCATCTCAACGGCTAAGACTCCGCTGAGCCGCCGACCAGCGGGAAACGCCGACCTGGACGCTTCGCGGGCGGGACCTTTCCCCGAGCGGCTCCCGGGTGTACGGTGCGTCGTACGGGGGCATGATGGCGACCTGTTGGCCTACCCTCACCGGTTGTCCGGCTGCGTGCTCTCCTCACCGACACCGAGGAGCTGGCATCTCGCGGCCCCTCCGGCGTCCGCCGCGATCCGAACGACGTAGCTGTGGCTGAGCCGGCGGCCCCGGCCACTCCCCCCCTTGCACCGGGGACGGAGTTCGCCGGCTACTTGATCTGGGAGATCGTCGGGCGCGGCGGCATGGGAGTCGTCTACCGCGCCGTCGACTCGAACCTCGAGCGAACGGTCGCCCTCAAGGTCATCGCCCCCCAGCTCACCGCAGATCCGGCCGCGGCGGCACGTTTCAAGCGAGAAGCGAAGCTCGCCGCGTCGATCGACCACCCCAACCTGGTCACGATCTACGCGGCGGGAGAGTCCGACGGCGTCCTGTTCCTCGCAATGCAACTCGTGGCAGGTACCGATCTGCGGACCGTCATCGCCAACGAGGGCGCGCTCGACCTCGTGAGGATCATCCGGATCGTCGAGTCCGTGGCGAGCGCGCTCGATGCCGCACACGCGCGCGGCCTCGTCCACCGCGACGTCAAGCCCGCGAACATCCTCCTCACCGGCGTAGGAGAGGACGAGCACGTGTACCTCACCGATTTCGGCCTCACAAAGCGCCTCGGCGGCACGACTGCTGGCGTGACCCACACGGGCAACTGGGTCGGCACCCCCGACTACGCCGCGCCCGAGCAGATCCAGGGGCTCGAGATCGACGCCCGCACCGACGTCTACTCGCTCGGTTGCGTCGTGCACGAGCTGCTCACCGGCCGCCGACCGTATGAGAAGGACAGCGCTCTCGCGACGCTGTGGGCCCACGTTGCCGACCCTCCGCCCTCGCCGTGCGCCTACCGCTCCGAGCTGCTGCCGGTCTTCGACTCCGTCATCGCACGCGCGACGGCGAAGGTGCCGGAGCAACGGTTCCCTTCGGCGGGGGCGCTGGCCCAGCGGCTCGCCGAGGCGGTTGCGCTGCAGCTCGGTGGGGAGACGGTGACGCCCGGCCCGCCGCCGCCCGGCACCGCGAGAGTCGACCCACGCAGTTCCACTCCTGCCCAACCGACCGGCCCCGTCGAGGGCGCAGCAACAACGCAGCGAAGCCCAGAGCCCAAGCCGACGGTCGTAAGGCGCGTGCACCCCGAGGTGGCACCAACACTCACATCCCGCGCCGCCCCACCCGCCGACGGCGATGCAGCGCCCGTCACCGACAGCGTTCGGCGCCGCACGCGCTGGCTCGGACTCGCCGCCGGACTCCTCGTGGCCGCGGTGGTTGCAGCAGTGCTAGTGCTCAGCCTGTCCGGAGGAACGCCCCGCCATCCGGTGTCGGCGGGGAGCACGACGAGCACGACCCACCCGGCGGCAACCACCGTTACTCCCGCTGTCCTCAGCCAGGACGTCCGCCGGCTCGGGTCGATCGTCGGGCTGTTCGTTGCCGGCAAGCGGCTGTCGCACGTCAAGCATGAGTACGCCGCGGCGGCACAGAACCGCAGGGTCGTGTTGCAGCGACTGGCCGCCTTCCAGGCGCCGCCGCAGCTTCGCTCTGCGGCAGAGACGCTCCGTCAGATGACCGCGGACTCGCTCGCGTTCAACGTCGACATGGCGAGCGGAAAGACCGCGCTCGCCCAGGCTCCCGACCACGCTCACAACGCGCTGCGCCCTCGATTCCTCACCGAGTTCAACCCGTACGCGCAGCGGTACCTCGGGCACCCATACACCATCAATGACCTCTGAGTCTTCTCCGCGTCCCTAACGATCGCGACGAGCGTCGCGTCGGAGCAACGGACGCATTCGGACGCGATCGCTTATGCCTCTGAACCGGCGCTCGGGCGCGCGAGCGCAATGGCGACGATTCGCGCGTCAGCCGCGGCCGGTCTGGGCGTCTTCGCCGAAGCTCGGGCTGGATGCGGCCAGGCACGACGGGGACGAGGCGCTCGGCCAGGTTTGCTGCGGCCGTCGGCACGGGCATCTGCGTCTGTCCTGCGCGACCGGCGGTGCTGGACTTCAGGCCGTCTGACCATTCGTTGAGCGCACGATCGGGCCGTTGAGGGTGAGCCTCGCTGTATCCGATCTTGCAGATGTGGCTGCCCGCAAACTCGAGGTCCGTCGAGAGGATGCGTGCGTGACCTGTGGCGACGGACTGGCCGCCGGCACAACTGCGTGGTGGGACCCGGAGGCGCGCACCATCACCTGCACGCCATGTTGGGACTGCACAGACACCTCGCCGACGCCGGCTGAGGTGCCGCTTCAATTGGGCGGTCCCGGGGCGAGCTTGACGCGCGAGCACGAGCGCCGCCGGCGCGACCGCGAACAGCGCACGCGGGAGGCCCATCCCCGCATCGGCGGGCTGCTTCTCGCCCTCCAGGGCGCGCCGCAGCATGAGTCCGCCTTCCACCAAGGTGCGCTTGCCGAACGAGCGGTCGCTGACTCGCTGGCGATCCGCACCGACTCAGACCGCATCATCACACTGCACAACCGCCGCATGCCCGCCGGCCGCGGAGACATCGATCACCTCGCCATCACACCGACGGGCGTCTGGGTCATCGACACCAAAGACTGGAAGGGCAAGGTCAAGATCAGCGCCCCGTGGTTCGGGACGCCTCGACTGCTCATCCGGGGTCGCGATTCCACCAAGCTCATCGACGGGCTCGAGCGACAGATCGCCGCTGTGCGCGCCGCGCTGGACAGCGGCGGCTATCAGAAGATCACGGTTCGAGGCGCTCTCTCCTTCACGAAGGCCGACCTCCCATTCCTCAGGACCCAAACCTTCCGCGGCCATCTCCTCCTGTACGGCAGGGCGCTCGCCAACCAGCTCAACACACACGGTCCCCTGTCTGCGGCGAGCATCGAGCAGCTCGCGCGACACCTGGCAACACTCTTGCCTCCGGCATGCTAAACGCCAGCCGGGTGGCTCAGCTCCAGGAAGGACGCACGAAGCGGCGACCGACCGCCAGGCGCTTGGGGTGCCATCGACCCCCCGATGCCTCCGACCGCCTGCCTGCCTCATCGCATGGAAAGGAGCAGCGCATTGGTTGCTTCGTGAACGACCGCGGCCACGACACGCGGGACGCGCCTGGCAGGACGGCGGACCGCGTGGAGCTGAGCGGTACGGAGAGAGGGCGAGTCAGTGGCTTGGGTTACAAAAAGCGGGGGGCTTGTGAAGAGTGTCGCCGTTACCAATGCGACACCAGATCACGTGCGGTTGAGCTCGGCGAACCGCTTGCCCGAACGTGTAGATCGCGCGCGCGTCTGCGCCGAATCGCATTTCGAAGAAGCCGGGATGATCACTGAGCTCCCGCACTTGAGGTTGCCCTGGATCGCTCGGGGGTGTCGTACCGAGCGGCGCGACGAACGTCTTGACCGCAGCGCGGAACAGCTTGCGCTCCGGATGCGTGAGCTTTGCGTAATCCCGCTTGAACTGCGCGAGCCGTTCGAACGTAGGCGCAGGTTGATTCGGTGCGTTCGTGAATTCGTCGAGAAACTCGGCGAGCGAGTAAGTGACATGGCCGAGCCCAGCCTCCTGTTCGTATTGGACCTGATCCTCGATACCGGCGGGACGTAACCGCATGCCACCCTGCGCCGGTTCGATTACGACGTATTCGACGTCGCTAAGGTCGCACCGCGAGATCGCCTCGGAGCTCAACTTGCTCACGTGCACCACGGTTGCCGCCCCGAGCACGGGAAACGGCACTGTGGTTTCAGCTGCGGGCTTCGCTCCGCGCGGCGTTTCGTCCCCCGTGTGGCTGAGGGAGGTCGGCTGCTCGCGCGGGGGGTCGATCGAGTCCGTCATTACATCGCGATCGACGTCAACGAAGCGCGGTGCCTCAAAAAGGCGGCCGGGACGGACAGAATTCCAGCCACGCCGACCGCATCGGTCGGCGGACAAACGACCGATCTAAAAACGTGACGCTGCGTGAACTCCGGCATGCGACCCCACAACGGCCCCGTGCGAGCCCGAAGAGGCCAAAGGTCCCGGCAGAAACCCTCTACACAGCCCCATTCGTGAGCTTGGCGCTGCACACGATAACAGCGCGGCACGGCGTAAACAACAGTTTAGAGCCGACGACTGCTGCTCCTTCTTTCCATGCCAAGGGACAGTCGCCCCGGCGGCCCGCTTGAGGCGTCATGCAGGCGCTCGGGAACGCCGCCGCTGGCGACCGCTTTCCTCGTCGGACGGTCGCGAGCAATGGCGACAAAGGAATCACGCGTGCCGGGAATCCCGGGCTAGTGCTATCCCACGATGCCGATCGCGCCGACACCGGCACCGGGGCGCTCGTTTTGCTCCCTGGTGCGCGGACGGCGTGCCATCGCAGTCGCGAGGAAGCGGAGCCCGGAGTCGGCTTGGGGCTGGCTGTGGCGGGTGATCGGATTTCGCCGGCACGCCGGGGAGGGCGTGCGTGCCGGCTGAGGGATTGAAGCCCGAGCCGAGATTTCTACTGCGAGGGTGCCTGGGGCGATAGCGTCCCCGATTGATCGGCACTACGTCTCGGGGGTAACACGATGGCTGGAGAGGCAATATTCCTCGGCTGGGGTCAAGTTGTGCGGGGGCGCGAGCAGTTTGCGCTCCAAGTCTTTGAGGAGGCGGTTAGCTACTACGCCAAGCTCCAGGGAGAGGGACAGATCGAGAGGTTCGAGGCGTATCTCCTGGATCCGCACGGCGGCGATCTTGCTGGGTTCTTCCTAATCCACGGTGAGCAACCGGCGCTTGACGCGGTCAAGTCCAGCGCGGAATTTCGGCGGCTGTTGGTGCGGGCGGGGTCGGTGATCGACAACCTCGGGTTGGTGGGCGCCCACAGCGGCGACGCGCTGGGACAGCAGATGGCGCTGTTCGGTGAGATGGCGCAGGAGCTGCCTCAGGCCAAGTAAGCGCCCTCGGGCGGATCCGTCTCATCCGCGCCGTGTGCGGTTGGCACGGGCAGTCGCCCGCTCGGTGCATCATCAGCATCCGTAGCGCCCGGATTCCTCGCGAAGGTCGAAGGTCCCTGGACTTTCCGAGCTCCCAATCTGGAATTGGTCCGGTCCAAGGCGCAACTCGGAGCGTTATCGCTTCGGCGCGACGACGGACTTGCGTCCGGGGAACGTGGCCAGGCACGCTCACTCTGATGGCGTGAAACTATCTCGTCAGCTCGGCAAGGTACGTGGAGGTTTCGGCCTCGTCGAGCCCGCCGTGCTGCCCGCGGAACCGTTGCTCGCTCGCGGCAGCTCGGCGAAGCCAGGCCTGGCGGCCGGAAGATGGCAGCACCGCGACGTCGCCGAGGCGGTCCCGCAGCCGCGGACCGATCGCGTTGAAGAGCTCGGCGGCCGGCCGGACCTCGGCCCGGCCGTCGAGCCGCGCCGAGAGCTCGGCGATGACCGTCGGGACGTGCTCCGAGCGCACGTGCAAGAAGACGTCCCGCGACGAGCCTGCCGGCCGCGAGTGGGAGAGCAGCGCCGGCAACTCAGGCCAGAGGTCGTCGAGATAGTCAACCCGTTCGGGCGAAACGTCGACCTGACCGTGATCGGCGGTGATCAGAACGGTCACCCCGCGCAGCTCGGCGACCGCCTCCCACACCTCATCGAGTGAGCGCTTGCAGCCGGCGGCAAACTCGGGTGAGCCCGGACCGTGATCGTGTCCAGCGCGATCGATCAGATCCCAGTACAGCAACCCGTAACGGCACTGCCCGTGCGCGAACGCGTCGGCGAGTGCGCGCACCCCGGCGTCCAGATGCCGGAAGCCGATAACACCGGCGCCGCGGGTCGCGACCGCGCTGAACGTGCCCGCAAGCCGGCCGGGCTGCGCGACCACGCAGGGCACACCGAGTGATTCGTAGAACGTCGGCCCGGGGGTGAGCACGGACGGGTCGAGTCGATCCTTGAGCGTTTCCTCGGCTTCAAAGCCGGTCGAGTTGAACCGAAGCGGGCAGATGATCTCTTCAAGCGAGGGCTCGAGCACGTTCCACTCATACAGACCGTGCTCGTGGACCGGTACACCGAAATGCGCCGTCGTCACGTGTGCGGTCGTCGTCGACGGGAACTGGGCACTCACCGGTGTCACTTCGAGGCGTTCGATCAGTGGATGATCGCGATGGCGCTCCAGGAACTCGAGCCCGAACGCATCGAGGAAGATCAGGGCGACGCGCTCGCCCCCGTCGACGCGGCGTCGCACCTCAGCGGGGATATCAGCGAAGTTCTCCACGCCGCGAATTGTTGCCGATCATTTCGGGCGGCCTGGCAGCTGCTCGCCCTCGTTGCGCGGCGGCCGACCGTGGTGGTAGCCGGGCATCGTCGCCGGTGACCGGCGGTGTCCGCCACCGTCCAGCAGCACGGATTCCATGGATCCTCCGTGACAGTCCGCGCTATTCGACCTCGCCGCCAGCCGCTGTCTGAGCGAGATCACGAACGGCCGACGAACCGACATAGCGCATCACCCGGAGTCTGCGCTCAGCAATGCTGGCGTAAGTAGCCGTTTGAATGCTTGTTCCGATGTCGGAACGGGTGAGCTGCTCCGGTTCATCGCGCGGCCCCATGGAGTAGCTTCCGCCTATGTGGGCACGGTGGGACGGTGACATCCGCGGACGGGGCATTGGTGACGCCACACAACTCGTTCCGGGGGCCAACGAGTTGGTGGCAGCGTTCACGCAACCTTCGTGGGTGGCGGAGGAGCCTGAGCGCCATCTCCGGCCGCACGTCGAAGCGTGGTGTCAGCGCGACCACCGACTTGCATTAACCGATGCCTTCATCGATGACCGAAACGTGTATGTCCTCGGTCTTCAATGGTGCGGCGCGTCGGCCGGCGTCGGGCAGGCAAGGGCGGCCGTCTTTTCACTCATCGGATCCTTCGCCGAAACCGCGACCTATGTCCGCCAGCGTCGGGTCGCAAGCGATGGCAGTGGATCCGAGATGAAATTGCAGTTTGAGGTCGGGACCGGCGAGTTGGCTCCCGACGCCAGCTTCGAGCCGCATGGCCACGTTGTGGTGATCAACGTGGCGGGCGTGCTCTAAGGACTTCGCGCCCCGGATCCCGCGCAACTCAGGGAAGTCAGCCTCGCGCTCGAGATACTCGCGGCGCAAGTAGGGCAGGGGTCGTTACGCACAGTTCCATCGAGACGGACCGCTCGTTGCCACATCGCGCCTGAAGCGGTCACGACCGCCACACCGCTGCTTTTCGCGCTTCCGGACAGTCTGGCGACTGCGCAAGACGCTTCCACGGAAGCGGCTCCGCACGTCGATCAATCCGGCGGCGCGTTGCCCTGAGGCGACTCTTTCCGGCTCTCCCACCAGTCTCGGATGTGCTGCTCGGTCGCCGCTGAGGCGGAGCGCCTCGTATTGGCGAGTGCCTGTGCTTCGTCGATCAGGCGAAGCACGCCGTCGAGCAGCTCCGCCGTCTCCTCGCGGCTCGCATCAGCCGGCACCGTCACAGTCAGAAAAGTCCCTTCCGGGCATTCCTGCACATCGGCGAAGACATCCTTGCTGCGCGCGAGCGGCTGGAACTCATGGATCCAAGTCTCCGACCGCACAGCGAGCGGCAGTCGGACGAAGACGCGATCGCCAACCGGTGGGCGATTGATTTCCATCTGGCCGGTCGGATCAAGAACGGTCATTCGTGGGTTGCTCCCGCTCGTCGGCGCACGATCGAAGGCTCCGATCAAGCATACGGGAAGGAGGACCACCAGAATGCCGCCCCGAGCTAACAGCAGCACGGAGCGCCCGGCACGAATCCAGCTCCGAGACCGCTGCTCTGGGACACACGCGGCCACGGCGCGGAGAGCGCAACAGTCGTCGACCGCGCGCTACTCCTCAACGCCTGTTGGGGCCACCACGGTGGCGTGGCTGCTCTGCGTCCTGAGGCGGTCATGGCGGCGGAGGTCCGCTTCGCGTCGGGCGCGGCAGTCGGATCAAGACCGCCCTCTCGGTCCGCGCTTCGCCTAAGCTCGGTGGGGGGACGGTCCGCGCGGGTTCACGCCTTCGTGAAGGGAGATGGAGATGTTTGACGGGTCGGAAGAGCTCCAGTGTTTCGTGCCGGTCTCCATGGAGCTGAGCGGCGCTGCTTCGGGCCTGCTGCGGGGCAAGACGTTCGCCTGCAAGGACCTTTTTGCTGTGGCTGGGCACACTGCGTCGTTCGGTCTGGCGCGCTGGCGCGAGACTCACTCCAAGAGCGCTTTCACGGCGCCGGTGGTGGAGAGGTTGCTGGAGGCGGGCGCGTCGATGGTGGGGCTGACCAAGCTCGATCAACTCGCCTACTCGCTGATCGGGAATGCGGGCGAGGGCGAACCCCCGGTGAACCCGCTTCACCCCGACCGCTTCACCGGGGGGTCCTCGTCGGGTTCGGCCTCGGCGGTGGCAGGAGGACTGTGTGATTTCGGGGTCGGAACGGACACGGCGGGCTCGATCAGGGTCCCTGCGGCCGCTTGCGGGCTGTTTTCGATCAGGCCGACTCACGGCACCATCGAGGCGGCCGGTGTGCTTCCGTTGGCGCCGTCCTTCGACGTCGTTGGCTTCCTCGCCAGAGATCCGGTGACGCTTCGCGACGCGTTCGCGGTTGCGGCCGGTCGGCCGTTGACGGTTGGGCCGATCGCGCGGGTGGTAATTCCGGTCGATTGCCTGGAGGGGATCGGACCGGAGATTTCCGGGGCGATCGTGGGCATGGCCACGATGCTCAAGGAGCGGCTTGGGGTTATGGTCGAGGAGGGCAGGTTCGCCCGCTTCACCGGAAGTGAGGTGGCTGATCTGTTCGCCCGCTGCCAGGCCCGGGAGATCTGGGCGACCAACGGCGAATGGGTCGAGCGCAACCCTGACGTTTTCGCTCCGGACGTGGCCAAGCGATTGGAGCGTGCCGAGTTGCTTTCGCGCTCCACGGAGGAGGAGAAGGCGGCCGACCTGGCCGAACTCGAGCGCTACCGGCGCGACTACGAGGCGATCACCGATGACCGAGCGATCACGCTGCTTCCGGTGGCACCGGGGCCGCCCCCCCGCCGCGATGCGGGTCCCGACGAACTGCTGGAGTTCCGGATGGGCTCATTTAGCTGGACCGCGCCGAGCAGCCTGACCGGTTCGCCGCAGGTGGTGGT
>OBLV0100000595.1_pt1 | contig 11029 bp, 12 predicted proteins | sample 1520071 | NCBI WGS metagenome assembly OBLV01 (sample SAMEA3888446, study PRJEB22518) | metagenome | reverse complement strand
GCGCGATGAACAAGCGCGGCGTGGCCAACCGCCGCGAGCTGTGAGCCCCACCAGCCGACGAACGGCTCAGCACGACGCCAGGCGGCCCGGCGTTACGCGGCTCGTCATTCGGTGACCCCTTCGAGCCGCCGAGCGGTCGCAACGAGCCAGGCCTTGACGGTCGTGAGCTCGTCCGACCTCAAGCCCCGCTCGGTCGCCCGCTCCAGCGTTCGAATGGACGGGTTCGCAGCCTCGAGCCGTCGTTGGCCCTCGGTCGTCAGCGTCGCTTGGAGGATCCGGCCGTGTGTCGGGTGCGGACGGCGCTCGATCAGGCCTTCGCGTTCGAGCGTCGTCAGCACCCCGTTCATCGCCTGGGGCGTGGTGTGAACGGCGCGGGCGAGATCCGCGCCGGATGCGCCGGGCTCACGCGCGAGTACGGTGAGCACCCCGTATTGCGGCGGGCTCAGCCCGTGCGGGCGCAGAGCGATCTCCATGGCGCCCTCAAGCGCGCGCCAGGCCTGGCGCAGTAGATACCCGCTCCGTCCCTCGACGCCGCGGTAACTCTCCCCGATCGCCGGGACGCTCATGGGAGACAGAATATCAAGCCCTTGACATGATATACGGGCCCTGTCATGATCTCAAGACCTTGATATCTTCACTTGTCGTCGAGAGGAGGCGTCAGCATGCCTAGCCATCGGATTGGGGAGCCGCTGACGACGGACCCGACGGGCCTCGAGGATCGATGCGAGACGCTTCGGTCGCTGCACGTGCCCGGCACCCCTCTGGTGCTTCCAAATGCCTGGGACGCCGGCTCGGCGCGGGCTGTGGAAGCGGCCGGGTTCCCCGTAGTTGCGACCACGAGCCGCGGCGTGGCCGCGTCGCTTGGCTACGAGGATCACGAGCGGGCGCCCGGCGAGGAGATGCTCGCCGCCGCGGCGCGGATCGGCGCAACAGTCAGCGTCCCAGTCACCGTGGACGCCGAAGCCGGTTATGGGATGAAGCCCAGCGATCTCGTGGCCCGGTTGAGGGCGATGGCGGCGGCCGGCTGCAACCTGGAGGACACCGACCACGCCGCCGGCGAGTTACGCGACCCGGCCGAACAAGCGGACTGGCTGCGCGCGGTCCGCGGTGCGGCGTCCGACCAAGGGTATGGACTCGTGATCAACGCCCGGATCGACGTTTTCCTATCGGCGATCGCGTCCGGGAGAGGACAGGCCGAACTTGTAAACGATGCGCTGGAGCGGGCGCATGCGTACATCGAGGCGGGCGCCGACTGTGTGTTCCCGATCGTCCTCTGGGAGCCGGGCGCCGTGGAGGCTTTCGTCTCCGACGCTCCAGGCCCGGTCAATGTCCTCCAGATCCCGCCGGCCCCTTCGCCGGCCAAGCTGGCCGAACTCGGAGTGGCACGAATCAGCTACGGAGGCCTGTTGCATCACGAAGCGATGGAGCAATTCAGCCGCCTTCTGAAGTCGTTGCCCGGCGCTCGGGCCGATGGCTGAGCAGGACGTCGCGGTCAGCGGCGCAGGGCGGACCGAGCGAACACAGATTGGTCAAACGAAGCGCCGCACGAATGCGCGAGCGATCTCGGCGACCTCTCGCCAGCCATGGTCGATCGTGAGCGCGTGGCCGCGCCCGGGGATCTCGACGATCTCGGTCACGCCCTCGTTGCGCGATTGACGGTCGTAGGCGGCGTTGGCCAGCACCGGTGGCACCGTGTGGTCCCGTGCGCCGGAGACGATCAGCAGAGGTCCACGATCCGGGTTCTGGGTGTCGACCTTCGCCTCCGTCCACGGGTTGAGGTTGCTGGTCGCAGCCTGGAAGAGCGGCTCGGCGGGCGCCGCCACCGCGAACTCGTCATACAGGGCTTTCGCCTCGTCCTCGTCAACGGCGTTGGCGAACGCGTAGCGGAACTGTTCGTAGGTAAGTGGGATCGCCTTGTGGAAGTTTGCGGGATTGCCGAGCGCGGGGCGGGCGGCGCGCAGCGCGGAGATCGGCAACGGCAGGACACCTCGGAATGGTGCGGGATCGATCGCCACCGCGGCGGCCGAGAGACCGCGTCCCGCGAGGATCTGGGCGATGAGCCCCCCGAACGAATGGCCGATGATCACAGGCGTGTGGTCAAGCTGGGTGATGATCGACTCGTAGTGGGCGGCAACATCGCCGATCGATTTGCCCGCGAATACCTCGGGATGGGCCTTGGCCTCCTCGACCGTGAGCGGGTCATCAGGCCAGCCCGGGGTCAGCGCGACGAAATCGTCCTCTTCGAAGAATTCGGCCCACCGATCCCAACTCGACGGCAGCAGCCACAGACCGTGGACGAACACGACCGGGGTGCGGCCTGACTCCTTGGCTCGCGTGATCTGCTCGGCCTCGTGCTCGGCGACAGTTGGCTCAGAATTCATCGGTCCTCCGTTGCGCGGTTGGTACGCCTAGTGAGTCATCCGAGCAGACCATCTCAGATTGCGCCCGGCGGCGCCCGGAGCCGTGCCCGATCGCGTGGCAGTGGCCATCACGCCCTTGCCAGGGTGAATTGTTCGGTGGGCAGTTCCACTCTCGCGTGTAGCAGGCGTTGTCCCAGACCAAGAATCAGCTGAGCTGTGCGCTCGCGCCGAAGTACGCTGGACCGATGACTCACGAAGAAGCCCTTGCCCGTTGTGCCGAGCTCAACCGAGCCGGGGAGGGAGGGCGACAATGGTTTGCCAAGGAGAGGGATGACCGCGAGTGGGAGGTCGTGTCGCTGCTCGTTGAGGGCTTTCGTCGTCCCGATCCGTTGAAGGCCACCATCGAGACGAAGCCACAACCTGCCGAGCCGCCCGATCCGCGTCCGGCGATCTTCCGCAACATCCCGCCGTTTGGCCCTGGCTGAGTCACCCGCGATGGCAGGCGCCGCCGGATTGTCTCGCCGCTGTCGGCTTCGCGAGGTTTGATAGGGAATAGTAAGAGTCGATATCCTTTCCGGATCGGTGTACGCGCGGGGGCGCACAATTTCGGGGGGTGACGAACGTTTGAAAGGCTGATCGCGCGGGATCGCGAGCTGGGGGTGTTGCTGGACGCAATCGAGGCGCCGGACGATGGGCCCCGGGCGATTGTGATCGAGGGCGAGGCGGGAGTCGGGAAGACGGCTCTCTGGCGCCGAGCTCTGGACATCGCAACCGAGGGAGGGTGGCGAATATTGACGAGCGCGCCGGCGGGCTCGGAAGCCCGGCTGGCCTTCGCCGCGCTCGGAGACCTGCTCGATCTCGTCGTCGATGATGTCTTGCCGGGGTTGCCGGCGCCGCAGCGGCGGGGTTTGGAGGTGGCGCTCCTGCGTGGTGACAGCGACACGGCAAAGGACCCGTTCGACGAGCGGACGATCGGCGTCGCGACACTGTCGGCGCTCCGCGTGATCTCGGCCCGCGCTCCGCTCCTGTTGGCGATTGACGACTTGCAGTGGGTTGACGCGTCGTCCGCGGCGGCGCTGCGTTTCGCCCTGCGTCGGCTCCGCGACGAGCATGTCCTGGTCTTGGCCACGCGCCGGCTCGAAACCGGACGGCGCGCGCCGCTCGAGCTCGAGCGGATGCTCGGCGACGAGCGCGTGCAGCGGCTCGGCGTCGGACCGCTCAGCCTCGGTGGAGTGCATGAGCTGCTTGTGGCCAGGCTTGGCTTGGACGCCTCCCGCTCGACACTCGTGCGGCTGCAGGAGCTCGCCGGCGGCAACCCGTTCTACTCGCTCGAGATCGGTCGAGAGCTAATCGCTCGCGGCGGTGAGCCGGGTCCCGACGAGCCGCTGCCCGTGCCCGGGAGCGTGAGCGGGCTCGTCCACGCGCGACTGGCGCGGCTGTCACCGGCCGCGCGCACCGTGCTACTCGCGGCCGCTGCCCTCGCGCGGCCAACCCGCGCGATCCTTTCCCAGCTGGAGGAGCACGCCGACGCCGGGCTCGACGAGGCATGTGCCGCGGGCCTGATCGGTCCGTCGAACTCCGAACGGGTTCGGTTCGCCCATCCCCTGTTCGCTTCGGTGCACTACGAGCAGACGTCGCTGGCGGAGCGCCGGCGCCTGCACGCGCGCCTCAGCGTGCTCGTGGACGATCTGGAACAAAAGGCCCGCCACCTGGCGCTTGCGACGCCCGGGGTTGATGAGCGAATCGCATCGCAACTCGACCTCGCCGCCGGCTCGGCGGCTGCCCGCGGCGGCCCGCGTGCCGCGGCGGAGCTATGTGACCTGGCGGCTAGGCTGTCGCCCGCGTCGGCCGAGCGAGCCCGGCGGGTGCTGGCCAGCGCGGAGTACCACCACCGCGCGGGTGGCCTCGAACTCGCTAGCGATCGTGCGCGAGAGGCACTCACGATCGCCGCCGAGCCCAGCGTGCGCACGCGCGCGCTCGCAGTGCTCGGGACCGTGGCCGGCGATACGGAGGGGGTCGAATCCGCAACCGCGCTCTATCGCCGGGCCCTGCGCGAACCCGGCACATCTTGCGAGTTGCGCGCGGACCTGCACCAGAAGCTCGCATGGCTGCGGCTTCTCGGGGCGGACGCCAAGGGCGCCGAGCGCCACGCGCGAGCGATGCAACGGCTGGCCGACGGGATCGATCCGGCGGCCAGCGCGGCCGCAGGGGCGACTCTGTCGCTGGTGCTCGCCGCTCGCGCGCAGCCGGTTCTGCACGGCTTCCCGAACCAGGTCCGAAGCAGTGCCGGGGCGAGCGAGCCGCCGTGGGCATGGTCTGAGATCGGGGCGGCCGCGCTCGAAGGCGTGGTGCTCCTGTGGGCGGGCGAGTTCGAGCGGGCGCGCGCTCCGCTCGAGGCAATGTCGCGCGACGCCGCCGAATCTGCCGACCCCTGGAGGGAAATCCATGCTCTGGCCTATCTGAGCGCGCTCGAGACGAATCTCGGCCGTCCGGCACGCGGGCGCGAGCTAGCCCTCCGCTATCTGGAGCTGGCGGCCGCGGGCGACCAGGACGCGCAGCGCGCCGGCGCGCTGTGGCCGTTGGCCGCCGCCGCGGGCTGGCTCGGTCACGGTGATGAGGTGCGGGACGCTGTGCGCCAAGGGCTGGAGCTCGCCGAGCGCACCGGCCACTGGCTGTACACGATCGGCAACCTGGCTGCGATGGGCGCGCTCGAGCTGTCGCTCGATAATCCGGCTGCGGCCGCGCCGGCCTTGGAGCGGGCATGGGAACTCATGTCCGCTGGGGGAGTGGAATCGCCGGGCCGCTTCCCTGTGCTGCCGGATCTGGTGGAAGCGCTGGTCGCGGTCAGCGAGGTCGACAACGCAGCCGCGGTGGGGCGGGAGCTTCGTCGCATCTCGTGCAGTCTGGGCCGTCCATGGATCCAAGCGCAGGCGGCGCGGTGCGACGGGATAGTGGCCGACGCCCGCGGCGAGGAGTCGATCGCGGTGGCGTCGTTCGAGCGCGCGCTGGACGAGCACGGTCTGCAGGACCGCCCGCTCGACCGCGCCCGCACGCTGTTGGCGTACGGGACACTGCACCGCCGGCGACGCCGAAAATCGCGCGCGCGCGAACTGCTCGAATCGGCGCTCGAGCTATTCGAGGCGGCGGGTGCCGCGCAGTGGGCGGAGCGCTCGCGCGTGGAGCTCGGTCGGATCGGGGGACGCCGAACCGCCCCCGCCGGGGCGCTCAGCGCGACCGAGTCCGAGATCGCGCGGCTTGTCGCAGCGGGCCGCACCAACCGCGAGGTCGCGGCCGCGCTCCATCTCAGCGCGCGCACGGTGGAGTGGAACCTCTCCAAGCTGTATCGCAAGCTCGGGGTGCGCTCGCGAACCGAGCTGGCCGGCGCGCTCGGCTCGGGAAACCACCGGATCCGCGGTCACTGACGACGAGCTAAATCCGCGGATTTCACTGGTTGATCGGGCCCAGGGGCGCCCGTAGGTTGCCCCGCCGTGAACGCTTATCTGGTCGAGCGGTACCTGCCGGGACTGTCCGAGGCCGACCTACGCGTCGCGCTGAGCCGGGCTGAGGCGGCGTGCGCCGAGCTGCGCGCGGCGGGCACGCAGATCCGCTACCGCGGCTCGATCTTCCTGGCCCTGGAAGAGGCGTGCTTCTGCCGCTTTGACTCAGAGCGGGCCGAGGCTGTGGCCGAGGTCAACCAGCGGGCCCAGCTCGCGTTCGCGCGCATCAGCCCAGGGACCGCGATCGAACCGTCTTCACTCACCATCACTCAAATCGGGGAGGTTTCAACCACATGACCAGGCGATTGTCATCGCTAATCGCGACGGCGGGCGCACTCGCCGTCACCGGCGCGCTCGCGCTCGCCGGAGGCGCCAGCGGCGCCGCCGGCGCCAGCTCGCTGCCGACGCTGAACATCGCGCTCAACGGCGTGACCGGGGTGTCCGTGTCCGGCAGCGAGGTGTCGGGCGCGGTCAACGTCGTCTCCACGTTCACCGGCAAGGCTCCGAGCGGCCCCAACAGCAACGGACCCACGTGGGGGCTCGTCCGGCTGAACCCGGGCGTATCGGTTCTGCAGGCCGCCGGCGCGGTCGAGAGCGCTCACGGGGACATCAACGCTCTCACGCCCTTCGGATCGTTGTTCGCCGACAACTCCGCCGGGGTTCCGACGCAAACCGTTCTAACGCCGGGCAACTACGCCGCCCTCAACATCACCGGGAACGGAAATCCGGGGATCGCGACGTTCACCGTCACCCAGTCCTCGTCACCGGCCGCGCTGCCGAATGCCGCCGCGACCCAGACGGCGATCGAGTTCAACTTCCGCGGCCCGACGGTGCTGCACGAGGGCACGATCGTGCGCGCACAGAACGGTGGCTACCTCGTCCACATGATCGTCGGCTTCGGCGTGAAGAACGCCGCCACCGGGCGAGAGGTCATGGCGCTGCTCCGGGCGGGCAAGGACGGCAAAGCGCAGAAGCTCGCCAACCGCAACTTCCTGAACCTGGCCGGCCCGATTTCGCCGGGCGGCATGCAGCAGGCGGTTCTCAACGCTAAGCCCGGCTACTACGTCGAGGCCTGCTTCATGGACACCCAGGACGGGCGCGAGCACACCCAGCTCGGGATGGAGCGCCTGATCCGGGTCGTCAAGTAAGGGCAAGTCACTAGAGGGCAACCATGCGGGCCGCGCGCTCTCGGGGCGGCGCGGCCCGCGTGTTCGTCACGACGCAACCGGGGAGCGAACTCATGCGCCTGTCACACCCAGCCTCAATCTGGCGCTGGCCGGCCGCTGCCGCGCTGTCGGCGACCGCCGCCATCCACATGACCCTTGTGCCGGAGCACCTGCGCGAGGCGCCGTACGCCGGCGCGCTGTTCATCGCCCTGAGCGCCGCTGCGCTCGCCACCGCCATCGTGCTTTCGGCAACTGACCACGAGCTCGTGTGGGTGGCGGCGGGCGCGATCTCGCTCGGGGCGCTGGTCGCCTATTTCCTCTCGCGCTCCGTCGGGCTCCCGTCGATGGCGGACGACATCGGCGACTGGGCCAACCCGCTCGGGGTCGCGGCGGTGACGTGCGAGACGCTCACGCTCATCTGCTGGATTGGACGGTCAGCCGCCTCCGCGCGTGCGACCGCCACCGCGGTACCGCGACGTTAGGTCCCGGGTGAACTCCGCGGCTGCCCGATCGTGTTGCCGTCGGCGGTACCGTGTCACCGTCACTCAATCGGATCGAGCGGATCGGAGGCGGAGAATGCGAAGCGGCGCGAGACGGAGGGCGGCGGCCGTGGTGATGACGGCGGCCGCAGCGCTTGGCATCGGTGTCGAAGCGGCGGCAGCAGGCCAGGGGCTGGTTCTCGCGGGTCCGTGGGCTCCCGGCCAGCACGGCTACGGACACGTGAAGCCGCGGACCATCTTCAACGGTGGTGATCCTACGGGACTCGTCAAAGCGATCCACTGGAGCTCCTGGGGCGGCCCGCGAGCGACCGGAACTGGAACGGCGCTCTGGGTTGGACCCCATCAAATCGTCGCTCAGGGGAAATTCGAGACGGGGGCGCGGATCGTGCTCTTCCAGCGCGGTCGCTGTCACGGAAGGTCGGCTTACAACGCCATTGAGTGGTACTTCCCCCAGCACGGGCAGAAGTTCTCGGCGGGCACCTACATCAATGCGTGCACCGGGACTTACTACATGGATGGCCAACCCGACCCTTGACAAAGCGGGCGATAGCCTTGGTGGCGGACACGCCCACCGATGTCTACGTCGCCGGTTTCGCGGCGCGGTGTCACGTCATGCGGCGCCCCGATCAACAAGAAGTCGCATCGCCAGGGGTAAACGGTCTGGTTCCATCGACGAGTGACTCGGTCACGCGGTTACTGGTGAGCGACGACCGGGCGTACGGTGTCCTGAGCGAATTGCTCCCGGACGTGCAAGCAGGGTTGATCACGGTGCTGGCGGCCGCACGGAGGTGTGCCGATCTCATCGGTCGGCGGGAGGGTTGGAGGCCGGATCCGGTGACGGTGATGGTATGCCGCGACCTGCGGACGGTGCCGGCGTTGGCGCTGCCGCGCGGGCTGGCATTGCGACCGGTGCGCAGGCTCCCGGACGACGTGCCAAATGGGGTGCCACTCGAGGATGCAGTCGAAGCCGCGATGCTGGCGTCATCGGCGATCCATGATCCCCCCGAAGTGCTCGCGAACTATCTTCGCGGACTCCCGTCCGCGTTCCGTCTCCTCGTCGCCGTCGACGGCGACGGCGCGGTGCGCGCGACCGCCGGCTCCGGAGCGTTCGACAATGAGGGGACCGTGATCTTCGTCAACACCGACCCGGACTGGCGCGGGCGCGGCATCGGGCGGGCGATGACCGCCGCGGCGCTGCGGTCGGCCGCCGACTCGGGGGCGCGGCGAGCCAGCCTCGACGCGAGCGACGCGGGCCGGTCGATCTACGAGCGGCTCGGGTTCGAAACCGTCGGGCCAGCGACGCGCTTCTTTCATACGTCCTGATTCGGGTAGCGGAACGCGTGAGGCTAATGACCGTAGCGGTCCTCGACATCGACGGCACACTTGTCGACACTAACTACCACCACGCGATCGCGTGGTACAGGGCGTTCCGCGAGCATGGGATCGTTCTGCCGATCTGGCGCATCCACCGTCATATCGGGATGGGAGGAGACCAGCTCGTGGGCGCGCTGACCGACGACCGCACTGAGAAGGAGCGCGGTGACGACATCCGGGGTTCGGAGAAGACGCTCTACTTCCAGCTGATCGACGAGGTGCAACCGATGGAGGGCTCCCGCGAGCTGATGGAGCAGCTGAAGGCCCGCGGTCACGCCGTCGTGCTCGCGAGCTCGGCCAAGGTCGACGAGGTCGACCACTATCTCGATCTGCTCGACGCACGCGATCTCGCCGACGACTGGACCACCTCGGCCGACGTCGAGTCGACCAAGCCCGAGCCCGACCTGGTCAACGCCGCCCTGGAGCGCGTCGGCGGAGCATCCGGCGATGCCGTGATGGTCGGTGACACGCCGTGGGACGTCGAGGCCGCCGGCCGAACGAGCGTGCCGACGCTCGCCGTCCTGACGGGCGGGTTCGCGGTCTCCGAGCTCGAGGACGCTGGGGCAGCGGCCGTGTTCGAGTCGGTCACGGAGCTGTGCCGGAAGCTCGACCAGACGCCGCTACGCTGAGCGCGCCGGCGGCGTCGCGCAGTCCGCAGGCTCGCAGCATCGCGACGGCGTCGTGCACGATCTCGCCGACGGTCTCTCCCTGGTAAATCCAAGCCGGGTTGCCGGCGTACACGGACGCCAGCTTGCGGGCGCTGGACGTCGCCGAGACCTCGAGGCTCGCGAGCTCGGCGCGATGGTCGCCCGGAAACGCCGTGACCTGGTAGGTCAGGCCGCAGGCCGTTGCGATGTCGCCGGTGGCTGAGTCGAGCTTCTTTGCCTGGGCGAGCGGAGCCTGCGGCGGGGTCGGTCCGCACCCCGCGGCTCCGAGCGCCACCATCAACGCCACGGACAGCGGGGCAAGCATTCGTCCGAACATCGGGGTACCGGTCATGTGAGAAGGACGAGAGACGCGCCGCCGAGCATCGCCGCGGCGAGCGTCCACCAGGCGATGTAGTCGCCGATATGTCCGCTGTGCAGGCGGCGCAGCGCGGTCAGAGCGGCCCGTGGCGGCCGTTCGAAGCCGCGCGGAATGCGCCCGCGGAGCCCGGCGCCGAACAGCGTGATCGCGGCGACCGCGATCGCGCCGAGCGTACTTGCAGCTGCGTACACGTAGTCGGAAGTCTCGATGTGGCTTGACGGGACGGTGGGATAGTGCGCCGGGTGGCCTCGCAACACCCACGTGGCATATGCGGCGTGGTCGGTGAAGCGCGCCGCGGCTCGCTCGATGGAGGGCACCACCCCTGGGATGAGGCCGACCACGACCGCGCCGGCGAGCAGCAGGGCCGGCATGATCAGCATCAGCGGGGGAGTCACGTCCCGCTCGATCCGCTGCTCGTCCTCCTCGGGCGGCTGGCGCAGCTGCACATCCTCCTGCCGCTCGGACGCGCCCCAGCCCAGAAAAACCCGGCCCGCCGCGCGGAGAACAGCGCCGCCGGTCAGGATCGAGGAGATCACGAACACGGCCGGAAGCCACGGATAGTGAACCTTGAGGGCGCCAGCATCCAGCAGCGACTTCCCGAAGAACGCGGTCACGCCGGGCAGCGCACTCAGCAGCAGCCCGCCGATCGCGAACAGCACGCCGGCGAGCCGGAGCTCGCGACCCCGGCCGTGGAGGTCGAACTCGTCGACGGTCCCGAACCGGTGCAGGAGCACTCCGACGAGCATGAACAGGGCGCCCTTGGTGAACCCGTGACCAATCACGTACGCGGCGACGCCCGCGACGCCGTGGACGGTGAGGAATCCGATGCCACACACGAACACGCCGATGTGGCTGATCGTCGAGAACGCCAGCAGCCGCTTCAGGTGGCGTTGCGTGTAACACATGACACCGCCCCACAGCGCAGTCACCGTTCCGAGCGCGACCAGAATCGCCCGCAGCTCGTCCGCGTGGGGGCCGAGCGCGCCGGCGAAGATCGTCCAGTACAGACGCGCGACCGCGTACACGCCGAGCTCGGCCATCACGCCGGAGAACAGGACGCACACGGGCGTCGGCGCCACCGCGTGCGCGTCGGCGAGCCAGAAGTG
>OBLV0100000594.1_pt1 | contig 11055 bp, 14 predicted proteins | sample 1520071 | NCBI WGS metagenome assembly OBLV01 (sample SAMEA3888446, study PRJEB22518) | metagenome | reverse complement strand
ATCGTGATGTGACTGGAGTTCAGACGTGTGCTCTTCCGATCTCGGCGGCGGACTGCTCCGCGGCGGACGGGCCCGCCGCCAACGCGCCATCCACTTTCGCGTACCACGGGAAGGGCCGCTCCGGGGAGCCCGAGACAGGGGGAAGCCGTGCCGTGTCGCCGGCGGCCTGCGCTTCGCCCCCGGCGACCGCACCCTCCTGCTGCGCAACGACCGCCGCCTCGGGTTCCACAACCGCTAGGCTGCCGGGTTCGACACAACCCCTCGGTACAAGTCCATGGCACAAATGGCGACAACTCGAGCCGTCCTGTGATCTTCCCGTCCTGTGATCTTCCGCACGGACCCCCACAATGCGCGAGACTCGCAAGACGACGAACACTGTCATCCTAGGTAGGGACCACCTCTGAACGTCGAAGCTACTCAGGCGATCCATGAACTTCTACGGCGATGCCTCAGAGACGGAACCGAACCATCACCGCCACCAAGGCAAGCAAACAATGGCGGGGAGGCTGGCGAGGTCAGAGCCGCTGTGGCGCGGCATCCGGCGAACCTGTTCCTGGACCCACCTTCGCGATGTAAAGTACCCAGTCCGGCCACGGTCTCCTCAGGTTCGAGCCCGCACATCGTCGTGACGGGCCCTCTTGGCGTGGGCAAGACCTCAGTGGCGGAACTCCTAGCTGCAGCTCTCGGTATCGCCCCTCGTCTCCATGACTTCATGAAAAACCCCTATCTTCCGCTGTTCTACGAAGACTCCCGCGCGTGGTCCTTTCGGTCACAAATGTTCTTTTTCGCGCAGGCATTAGCGGATCATCAGACGGCACGTGCTTTCGGCGGTATTCAAGATTACTCGTTTTACGACGTGCACAAGATCTTCTCTCGAAGTCTCGCGTCGCAAAACCTCCTGGACTCGACAGAGTTCGGTATCCTCGAAGCAATGTTCAACGCCACGAACGGACTACTTTCACCACCAGACCTTGCCGTCGTTCTGTTGGCGTCGCCAGCCGCTCTTAAGGATCGGATTACTCGACGAGGACGGCCATTGGAGCAGTCCGTTACTATGGACTTCCTCGAGGACATCTTGACCAATTCAATGGAGCTGTGGAACACAAGCGCTCCATGTCATGTGATAACCTTCGACACAACGGACCTCGATGTTCGGGGCGCATTTGGCCGAGCTCTTCTGTTTAAAGAAGTTCTTGATGCACTTGGAATCTCTAACGATGAGGGATGTTCGTCATGAGTTTGCAGACCGTCATAGAACATGTGTGGTTTTCGCCCCAGCCGGATCTCGACACTCGTCGTGACTCAATCCTAGCTGAGACCGAGAAGCTTTCACGAAGCGAGCGCCTTATTCTGAATCAGGCGTACCAAGACTGTTTCCACGGACCACCTCCGCAAGACGGAGAGGCACCCGACCGATTCTCTGCGGAGCTTGCATCCTTCGTCCATGCACTTGGGTTATGCGAGTATGGACTTGATTCAATATTGCTCCTACCACCTGAAATGCGACGCGATAAACTCGATGCAGCAGCCTCGTCCGTCCGGTGGCCCGTTTCGAAGTTCCTTACAGTTCTTGTCTGGTGGGACTCGAGCAGCCTTAGGTCGGAAGTGACGCGGTACTCATCATGAGCGAGTCGCCTTGCTGGCGGTGTGGTCGACCAAATGGTGATCGCGCCAAGCACTGCTTGCCATGCGCAAGCGAGGGCAAACAGACTCCTCTTCGGTTTGGTCGATACGAAGTCGTCAAACTTCTGGGTCGAGGTGCGTTCGGAGAGGTATATGAGTGTGACGACCCGAACATCCCTGCTCAAAGAGTGGCCATTAAGTGGCTCACGAGAGCAGTTGGGGAATCCAGCAATGCCGTACTTGAAGAGGTGCAGGAACAGGCCAAGTTGAAGCATCGTGGAATTGTCAGAATCTACAACAGCGATCGCGACGAAGCTTTCGTTGTGATGGAGTTCGCGGACGGCGGTTCCCTAGAGCAAAGACTGGTTGCTCAAGGCGGAAAGATGCCGATAAGCGAGTTTATGGAACTTGCGCCACAATTGTCCGACGCTCTTCGGCTGGCACATTTCAATGACGTGTGTCATAGAGACATCAAGCCGGCAAACATCTTGCTAGATTCTATTGACGGCCCGAAACTCTCTGATTTCGGTATTGCACGGCGTATCACCGAATCGAGCGGAGCGGCCACCATGTGCTGTTCGCCAGTGTATGCTGCTCCGGAGGTACTCCGCGGAGAGGTATATGGGAAAGAAGTCGACATTTACTCAGCCGGTACGGTATTCTTCGAAATGCTGTCCGGACATTTACCATTTACGGCGAAGACTTGGATCGGCCTGGCAACAGAGAAGTCAGCCGGGCAGCATAGCTCTCTCTCAGACATCGATCATTTTATCCCACCGTGGCTTTCAGATATCGTCGATCGAATGCTTTCGTCGGACCCTGGACTCCGACCGAGTGCAGAACAGGTCCACACAGAACTTATGGCTCGTGGGCGTCAGCGCGCGAATCCCGATGGTCTAATCGATGACTTCCAACAGGCGGTGGCCTTTGTCTATGGTAATCAGAATCAGAAACGCGGCCCACTGCTGGTCGCCGCACACATTGTAACAAGCATGGAAGGTTTGGTCGGTGGGCTTCGCTCTCCGGACCAAGGTTATGGTGAGCGGCGAGCCTTGGAATATTTTCCAAAGGTGTTTGCTTGGATCAGCGGCTTGTTAACGCTTCTGAATGCGACGGTGAGCCAACTAATCGCCGTCAAGTTTGAAGGATGCTGTCCGTACTGCGATTCCGCTCCGTGCAACTGTTTTTCACTCCCGCCGCGACCTCGTGATGAGTTGAACCGAGATCTTCTACAGAAGCTTCGAACGGACGGACGCTTCTCAGCTATCGGCGAAAACCGGTCGTTGAATGACTACGCGTTAATGTTTGCCAGTATCTACGGCTCGGCGAATTCGCGAAAGGGGCTCGACGGCGTTTGCTCTGAAGCTCAGGCGAGCGTCTCGCAGGTTCTCGATGCCCTTCTCCGGCTCAAGACGTTGGTCGCATTCAAAGAGGGCGACATTCTTCAGCTCGAGCTGGCCGATTTGGCGGCGTGGTTCTTTGCGCTATTAAATGTGTTTTGCGTCGGGCACGACTACGATGTGGGTGCCGCTATAACCGAGATGTACGGGTCAGGTTGTCCTGTTTGTGAGCTTCGGATATGTCAATGCCTGAGCGTGGACAACGAGATCCGCCTTGTTAACTGGAGGTCGTTCTCTTGAAATCGGGAGACGACCGCGAGTCGGCTCAGGTAGACGCCTTAGGGCGCGGACGTTTCATTGTCTTTGAGGGCCTGGATGGGGCTGGGACCTCCACGCAACTTAGCATGACCGCTCAGTGGCTTCGATCGTACGATGTCTCTGTAGAGACGACCAAGGAGCCATCTAATGGCCCGTTTGGTGCAGCTTTGCGCCAGGCTATTGAAGGACGGGTACAATTGGACCCGGTAGCTATGGCGCTCGGTTTCGCGGCAGATCGCCGCGACCATGTGGCGAATGATTTCAACGGGATTGAGAAGAACTTAGACGGAGGTTCATGGGTACTCTGTGACAGGTACCTGTTTTCTTCGCTCGCTTACCAGGTAGGGGATGATGTCACCGAGGATTGGATTAGAGAGATCAACCGATTTATTGTGGAGCCAGATGCGACAATTTTTATTGACACTCCACCGGATTTGTGCGGTGAACGGATTTCGACTCGAAGTATTAATTTCGAACTATTTCACCATCCAGAGCACTTGACGCGTTCATTGGTAAACTATCAACGTTTGATCTCGGCCGGTCATCTCATTGGGCGCTTATTTGTTGTGGACGGCACTGGGAGCGTTGAGGAAGTGTTTTCAAGGATAGCTTCCCGATTAAGCGACTGGTTATTAGGATCGAAATCCGGAGCGAATGTGAGACGACCGGCCTAACGCACCTGGTTGCGACGGCCTGTTCGCAACTTTCGCCGGGCGAAACGGACCTCAGGTAAAGGAAGTCGGTATGGCCTGCTTCGGTGCGACAAGCGCTGACGCCCGCTGGGCGGACCGATCGCGCTCGGAGACGGCGGGGCCGTTACGGGGGTAGTCGCGCGAACGGGGTCGGCGTTCGGCGGATTCCGGCGACACGGACACGGTGACGGTGGGAGCTTTTGGACGGGAAGGGGGCGAGGTGGTGCAGCGCGACGCTCTGCCGGGTGGGTAGTGTGGCATGCCATTAGGGTGCCATCTCTCGATTCGTTGCGGACAAGCGGATGACGTTTCAGAACATACCTCGCGGCACGAAGGACTCTGAACGTCGATGGACATTTGCGGAGGACTCACGACGGCATGGAATGCGGATTGCACGAAGGCATTCCACAGAGCTCCCGGACTCGCATCCCGGTGGCGTTCGATGCCTCACTGCGAAGCGGGAAGTTGTCCCGTCTGGCGTGGAAGTTTTGGGGTGACGGTCCCCGGTAGCTATGCCGCTACTTTCTCTTGTGATTATATTTGTTGGTTATGACGGTCTTGTCGAACTGGGCGTCAAGGGCAGCTCTGAGAGCGGGTAGATGCAGGTAACCGTTGACGCGACGGAACTGTGTTCCCGGCTTCGAGCATCCCGGCGGCACATCAACGCAGCGCCATCGGCTTGTCCCGCCATTGTCACGTTGACGGCGCGATCACGGCAAATCTCGATCATCGACTCGATCGGATTAGTCAAGCGCAGCGTGCCGGCCAGTGTGGGCAGCACGCCGAGACGGTTTACCGTCATGGGTCTTGGCGATGCCTTCGCGTAGGGATGCGGCGGGCGCCGGGGTGGACCTTGTCGAGCTGGCCGGCCAGGGCCGCGAGGTCGGCCTCGGCGGCCAACGCGTCGGGGTTGTGGTACTCGGCACGTACTTCTTGGCCACTGTCGAGGCCAACGCGTCGGGAAGGGCGGTTTCAGCCGGTGGTTGCGAACGTGAGTGTCTGAACGTTGCGCAGGAAGTCTTCCGGGACCTCTTCGGGGGTGCCGTCGTCGAGCACGAGTCGGGGCCTCTGGTTGAGTTCGGTGGCCGCTTGGTCGAGCACGGTCTGATCGTGGATACGCAGATCGCTGCGTTTGGGGAAGTACTGGCGGATCAGCCCGTTGGTGTTCTCATTGGACGGCCGCTGCCATGGGGAGTGGGGGTCGCAGAAGTAGACGTCGATGCCGGTGGACTCGCTGAAGTGTTCGTCGAGGACCATCTCGTTGCCTCGGTCCCAGATGAGCGACTTGCAGATCTCGGCCGGCACGAGCTGGAACCGCGCTCTCAGCGCGTCGAGCAACTGGGGAGCTTTGTATCCGTCGGGGGGAGGCCACCAGCATCGTGTAGCGACTGGCCCGGTCGACCAATGTCGCAATGGCCGAGTGGTGAGCTTCGATAAATCAAATCGCCCTCCCAGTGGCCGGCTTCGCTGCGGTCAGGCGCTTCGGGGGGCCGTTCGATGACAGATCGGATCTTCTTGATCAGGCGGTTGGTGGACGCCACGACGTTGGCGTTTCCGGCAGCGTCGGCCAGTGCGGAGCTTCCCGTCTTGGAGTCCGAGCCGGCCCGCATAGATGGCCTGATAGATGGCTTCGGGCGAGCAGCGCATCTCAATGTCGTCGGGAAACGTGCGCCTGAGGTATCGGGAGATCTGCGCCGGCGACCACTTCACTGCGAGCTTCTCGCTGATCACGGCGTGCAGCCGGCCGCCCTCAGTGACGCAGAACGCCTTCGACCGGCGGCGTCGGACGATGGCCTGGTTATGGGCAAACCAGGGTTGATATCGGCCATCGGGCTTCTGGTTGCGGCTGATCTCGCGATAGACGTCTGGAAACTCTTGTCGATCGAAGCGGCGATCTCTTTCACCGCCGGCCGGCGGCCAGGCCGTCAGCAATGGCGATGCGGTCGTCTTGGGACAAGAAACGGGCGATATCGAGATGTCGGGCGGGGCCATGCTCCCGGAGTCGATAAACCACAGCGACCCGCAGCTGGTGGATACTCCGACACGCCGAGCCGCGGCCGCTCCTTTCAGGCCACAGCGGACCAGCTGAAAGTATTGGCGGCGGACCGACGAGGGAAGCTTGTTGTGAGCCCAACGGGCCATGAACCTCTCCTTTGCGAGGTTCGCAACCACCGATGGAACTCAAGTCTCCTCGAGCGGGCGGCTCTGCCCCCCTGCATTCTCCTCGACGACCCGGTCGGTGATCCGACCGTCTCTTTCGACAGGATGCCGAAGCGTCGGGAGCGGATCGCACCACCGCCGGCCAATGGGGGGTGGGATTTCCGCTACGCCACCAGCGAGGCCGTTACCGGGTGGGAGAACGTCTGTGCTGCCGCTCCAGGCAACGCTCGGGTTGCATGGCAGCGGATCACCTCCGAGCCCGGCACCACGATGATCGTCAGCATCGCCTCAAGGGCGATCTGGGCACTCGGATCGTCAACGGCCGTTCCATGGAGCAGTGGCAGTACGAGGTGACCAGTGGCGGCCGACTCTGGTATTGCGTCGACGACGCTCGCCGCACTGTCTGGCTCACCGACGCGATGGCCGGTCACCCCAAGGCAACGGAATAGCGAAGCTTCCCGAGAGAACAAAACAGGGAGCCGCTTCGTCGCACCGATCTCGGAACCCATATCGAAGACGACGTGCGAGCCCGATAACTCTTTGCCGAGGGCCATTGGGCTCTCTGATCCCTGCGATTCCTGGCCCGGTCGCTCATGTCGCGTCCCGTGGTGGCAGAAGGCCATCGACCCGGAGGAGTCCGCTCTTTGTGGGCTCAGACTCTCGGCGTCGGTTCGTTCGATCGGAGAGTTCCACCCCCGTGATCTGGACCTCGCACATAGACCTGGCGACCGGAGATGAACGGTTGGATGGTCGGCGAGCCAGGGTCGTCGCTGTCCTAGGCCCGAGCGTCATGGACCGAAACCGTGTGTCCGAGCTACGGCGGTCTTGGGAATCTCTTGGGAATCTACTGAGCGCTACGTCGTCACAACGGACGGACAGCGTGGACGGTGCACCCCTTCTGAGCAGCCAGAACGCGATTCGCCAGTACGCCGTGGACGCCCTTGGCCAGATTCCTAAACCGGGTCTGCTCGGGAGATGAGCCCTCGACATACGATCAGGTCAACTAGCCGAAGCTCACCCCTTTTTCCGTCACCGTCTTGGCCCCTTCCGAGGTCACGCTATATGACCAACGACCCACACGGGGAGGCACCTCAATAAATACAAGGGTTTTGAGGTTTTGCGATTCGTCGACTACCGTCCCGATGTTTGCCGCGGCCGCATTTTGAGGTCACAAGAGGATCTCAAGTTCCAGCCAGCTGGTGCTCGATCGAGGGGGAAGGGTGCCGGGTCGGCGAGGTATCGGGGGTCGCGGTTCTTGTCGTGCGAGTTTCCTCACGGGTCTGGTTAATGCGTCGGGTTGGGTGTGGTCGCCTCTTGATGGGGCGGGTTGGAACCCTGGCGATGACGGTCGGAAAGGGGTTGTTCATGACTGTTGCGACTTGAGGCTTTCTGTCCGATTTTGACGATTATTTCATTTGCGCGTCCGAATTGGGATATTGACGGTTGCGGGCTGGTGGTCGATACTGGCGTTGATCGCTTCCGGTGTTCGAGTTGGTTCCATGCGCCGGTTTTCCACGGATAGTTGCGCGGCGAAGGGAAATCTGGGGTGTCTTCTTTGCGGTGGTGTCGCGGGCTGCTGTGTGGTTTTGTCGTGCCGATAGCGGTGATCGCCTCCGGCGTCTCGGCGGTTCCGGCGGCGGCGGTGGCGGCGGGTGCGGCGGTCCCTCAGGGCGGAAAAGCGGTCGCGGTTACCCCGGCCAAGCCGGCGCCGCCGATGCCGATTCCCCGTGATCCGACGATGAAGCTGACGCCGGCGTCGATTGCCGCGTTGGCGGCTAGGAAGGTCGGGCACCCGTTGACGCAGAGTTCGTTGGTTAAGGCGCCCCCGGCGGTCGCTGAACCGTCATGCGGGTCGTTGGCCGGGGCGCCCGCCCCGCTGGTGAGGGCGCTTGACGTGACGCCTCCGGCCCGGGTGTGCGCGGCGGGGGCGCAGCCGCGCGGTCCGGCGTCGCCGAGGGTGGCTGTCCTCCCGGGGAGCGCGGAGGCTAGTCCGGCGTTGTTGCCGTCTTAGTCGACGACGTTTGTTTCGCCGGACTGGGTTCAGGCGAAGCCGGCGTCGTCGCCTTCGGCGCGGGCGGAGGCGGCGTCGGCGTACGATCCGGTCCACCAGGTCCTGGTTTTGTTCGGCGGTTGTGTGGACGCGGCGTCGTGTGCGGTGGGTGACACGTGGACGTTCAACGGCTCGACGTGGGCCGAGCAGTTCCCGTCGGTGTCGCCGTCGCCGCGCTACGGCGCTCAGATGGCGTTTGACGCCGCCCTCGGGTATGTGGTCCTGTTTGGGGGCGACAACGCCAACGGTGTTGCGTTGGCGGATACGTGGGTGTGGACCGGGTCGAACTGGAGCAAATTGGCGCCGCCGGTGTCGCCGCCGGGTCGGGCCGCGGGGGCGTTCACGTATGACGCGGCCCGTTCGGAGTTGGTGCTGTTCGGGGGAAATAACGGTACGGCGGACACGTGGGTGTTCAGCGCCTCGGGTTGGTCGCATCTGTCGCCGGCGGCGTCGCCACCGGACGTGGCGGGTACCGCCATGGCCTTTGACGCCGCGACGGGCACCGACGTTTTGTTTGATGAGTCGTCGACGTGGTTGTTCAACGGTTCGGCCTGGACCGAGGTGTTCCCGGTTGACTCGCCGCCGCTGCGAAACCTCTTCGGCTTGGCGTATGACCCGGATTTGGGGGCGGTGGTGTTGTTCGGCGGGTTCACGGCGGCGGGTTTCGTGAATGACACGTGGGCGTGGAACGGTTCGAACTGGTTGTCGGCCGGGTCGATCGCGGCCCCGGCCGGGCGGGCCGAGATGGCGATGGACTACGACTCGACGCGTCACGAGATCGTGCTGTTCGGCGGGTTCACGATCGTGGCGGGGACGTTCGAGTTCGGGGACACGTGGACGTACAACCCGGCGGTCCCGGCGGTCACCGTCGTGGCCGATCAATCGCCGACGTCGCCGTATCAGCGGGGGGCGGTGGTGACGTACACGGCGACGGTCGTCAACCCGGATGTGACGACCATGACGGGGGCGTCGTTGACCGATACGTTCCCGGCGGGATTGTCGCCGATGGGCTCGACGGTCACGATCACGGATTTGGGGTACCCGAAACCGAACCCGATGCCGGTGGGTTGTTCGGCGCCGGTGTCGTGCACGGCGTCGGCGAACCAGATCGTGGTGTCGGGGCTGACGATCGGCCAGGGCGACTCGTTCCGCGTGGTGTACCGGGCGGTGGCGGTGGGCGCCGACGGGGGGTGCGATCAGTTCATGGACTCGGCGGTGGCGGCGGACAGTTTCGGGTCGAGCCCGCGGGCGTCGGCGACGGTGGCGATTTGTGGCACCGGTTTGGGCATGCAGCCGTGGCAGTCGTTTGTGTCCCGGTCGCTGGGCCCGCAGTCGACGGCCAACGTGAACGTGGCGACGGGGAACCTGGTCGTCGAGGCGACTGATGCCACTGTGGTCCAAACCCACGGCCATCTTGCTCTGGCGTTGCAGCGGACCTACAACTCGGCGGACCCGTCGGTCGGGCTGTTGGGGGTCGGCTGGACCGTTGGGCTGTCCGGTGTCGGCCAGGTCGGCGGTGCGGGCGGGTTGGGGGTGGGCACGGTGGCGTTGGCGGCGCCGTCGAACACGGCGAGCCAGCCGGTGTCGGTGACGTTGACCGACGGTGACGGGGCCCGGGACGTGTTCACGTCGAAGGGGCCGGTGGCGGTCGATGTCGGGGCGTCGGGTGGGAGCTCTGCGTTGGCGGGGACGACGTTGGCGAACCTGATCCCCCGGGTCCTCGGGTTCGTGTCGGGATTCTCGATTTGTGTCGACCAGTCGTTCCGGTCCCCGCCCGGGGTCCATATGACCCTGTACCGCTATCTGCAGGTGTCGGGCACGGGTTCTGGGGTGTGCGCCCAGGGCCAGGGGTTGGCGAACGCGGTGGAGTTGGGGTTCGTGGCCGAGTCGACCGACGGGTTGCGTTACGAGTTCGCGGCGACGGGGCAGCTCCTCGACGTGTTGGACCGCAACGGCGCCGAGCTGACCTATGTCTATAACGGCGAGTCGGGCGGCATCGTCCCCCCGCAGCAGGGGATGCAGGGGTTGCTGCAAGCGGTGTACCAGCCGACCGCGGCCTGCTCGGTGTCGGGTTCGGCCTCGCCGGGTGCGGGGTGCCGGGACATGACCTTCGCGTACACCGTGACCGGTGGCCAGGTCACCGACGTGCAGGTCACCGACCCGTCGGGGCGGGTGACCGGCTACCGGCTCGACACCGACAGCCCGCAGCACCTGACCGAGGTCGATAACCCCGACGGAAGTACGGTCAAGTACAGCTACGGTGGTTGCGGCGGCAGTGTCAACGAGTTGTGCTCGGCCGGCGACCCCCGGGGCTCATCGACCAATTTCACCTACCAGACCCCGGGTGCCGCCGGTTTCGCCACCTACGCGGCGGCGCCGATCGCCACGATCTCGGACCGGCGGGGCAACCCGACCACCTTCTCCTACGCCGCCACCACCGGCATGCTCGGCTATACCACGGTGGTCGAGGGGGCCCACCAGTCGCTGTACGACCTGATCGACAGTTCGGGGCCGCGTCGGAGGGGTGGCTGAGGGGACGACGGCTGGGGTGTACAGCCATCTGCGCTACGACTTCTGGGACGGCGGGCCGCTCATGGGGCCGTCGGGGGTTTGCCAGGCCCCCGACGCGGTGGTCGACAACAACGACTGCGAGACCTCGGTTTCGGCGTTCAACTCCGCCGACATCGGGTCGGGGTCGGTGGTGACCCCCGATGCCACCACCTCGTTCACCTATTCCGACGAGGGCGAGGTCCTCGACCGGCATCAGCTGCTGCCGGCCGGGGTCAACGGGATCCCCGCCGCCGGGGCGGCGTTGGACACCACCTACGGAGATCGGAAGAGCGTCGTGTAGGGAAAGAGTGTAGATCTCGGT
>OBLV0100000593.1_pt1 | contig 11071 bp, 11 predicted proteins | sample 1520071 | NCBI WGS metagenome assembly OBLV01 (sample SAMEA3888446, study PRJEB22518) | metagenome | reverse complement strand
AGCCGCAGCATCGGTGCGTTGAACGAGCCCATCAACACCGGAATCTCGTCGCCTTCCCGGGGGATCCGAAGCCGGAAGTCGGACACGGTCACGGTGTCGCCGGCGTGGTTCACGCGGTGACCGCTGAGAGCCCGCCTGAAGGCCGCGATGAACTCCCGCATGCGGGTGCGCGGACGGGTCAGCTCGCCGCCGTGCCAGTCGCGCACGACAACGTGACTGCCGGTACCGAAGCCGGCCGCGACCCGGCCCGGTGCGAGTGACGCGACCGTGGCGAACCCCATCGCGGTGAGCACGGGCGAGCGCGTGTAGATCGAGATGACGCCGCTGGCGAGGCGGATCGATGTGGTCGCGCCGGCCAGCATCCCGAGCGCAGCGAAGCATTCGAGCCCCGCGATCTCACCGACGAACACCGTGTCCGCGCCCTCCTCCTCCGCGGCGCGCGCGAGCTCGATGTACTGCGGCGCGGACAGCTCCTCCTGGACCGGGAGCGAGACACCGATCGACGTCACGCTACTTACCCGCTGCGAGGTTCACTCGCCGGACAGTACACGCCCGGCCAGACCAAGTCCACCGACCGATTGGTTGATTCCCGTCGGGCCGCATCGTATGATCGCGCCCATGCACGGAGGGGCGATGAACGCCACGCTCGACTACCTCGTCCGCCGGCCCGCGACCGTGCACCCCGATCGGGTGGCGGTGATCGAACGCGACGTGGCGTGGACCTGGCGTACGTTCGACGAACAGGTCACTCGCGCCGCCGACGCACTCCGGAGACTCGGACTCGGTCCAGGCGATCGCATCGCGGCCGCCGATTACAACTCGATGGAGTATCTGGCGCTGTACTACGGGGCCGCGCGACTCGGCGCGATCATCTGCCCGCTGAACTATCTGTGCGCGCCCGACGAGCTTGCGTACATGCTCGCCGACTTCGAGCCCGCGCTGGTAGTCGCAAGCGATGAGTTTGCCGACCCAGTGTTCGCCGCGGCGCCGGCGCCGGCGCGCCGTTTGCGTTTCGGCGAAGGCGAAGGCGACTGGCGGGCCCTGCGCGATGGGGCGGATCCGGACGCGGTGCTGGCTCCTGTCGATCCGTCATCGATCCACGTCGTGATGTACACGAGCGGAACCACCGGGCGACCCAAGGGCGTGTGCCATGCGCACCTCGCTCATTACCTCGACGGGATGGGAGCCGCGCTCGGGTATGGACTGACCCGAGACGATCGCTATGTGGTGCACGCCCCGTCCTTTCACGGCGCGTCGTGGGATCACATGAAGCTGTTCTTCTGCTGCGACGGATCGGTCGTGCTCACGCCGCGGTTCGACCCGGTGACGGTGATGGAAGCCGTCTCCAGACACGGCGTGACTGTCCTGTTTGCGGTCCCCGCCGTCCTGCGGCGACTGCTCGAGCACCCTGGCTTCGCGTATCACGACCTCTCCAGCGTGCGTATGGTCTTCTTCGGTGGCGCGATCGGGTCGCTCGACGTGCTCCCGAGGTTCGCCGCGGCCGTCGGCCGGGAGGACATCATCTACCAGCAGATGTACGGCCTTACCGAGGGCGGGCCGTTCGTGACCGTGTCGCCTCCCGAGACCGGCGCCCGCAAGCCGCTGTCGGTCGGGCGCGCGCTGCCGGGCGTGGCGATGGACCTCCTCTCGCCCGAGACGGGCGAGTCCATCCCCGCGGGAGAGGTCGGCGAGATCGTCGTCGGGGGCCCGGGTGTGATGGATCGGTATTGGCGCAATCCCGAGGCAACCGCGGAGGCGATCCGGGAGGGCTGGCTGCACACCGGCGACCTCGCGGTCCGCGACGAGGACGGCGACTACGCGATCGTCGACCGCCTCAAGGACATGGTCCGCAGCGGCGGCGAGAACGTCTACGCGGCCGAGGTCGAGCGAGTCCTGATGACCCACCCGGCGATCGTCGAGGCGGCCGTCGTCGGACTGCCCGATGATCGCTGGGACGAGCGGGTCGTCGCGGTGATCCGCATAGAAGCCGCGGACGGAATCGAGGTGGAGGCGGTCCGCGCTCACTGCCGCGAGCGACTGGCCGCGTACAAGGTTCCAAAGCAGGTCGAGATAGTCGACGACTTTCCCCGGACCGGGCTCGGGAAGATCGCCAAGAGCGATCTGCGCGCGCTGCTGGTCGCGGGCAGGCAACCAACGATGAAGGAGTGACGCGCGTGTCCGGTGTCGAGGCGCAGAAGACGATCGAACGCGCCGCCGCCCTCGGCTACGACGACACCGCGATCAAGGCGACGGTGTATGCGTACTACCAGGCGGTCAACGAATCGCGCTGGGAGGACGTCGTCTCGTTCTTCCATGATGATGCGGTGCTGCTGATCCCCGGGCAGGAGCCCAAGATCGGCCACGACGCGATCCGTCGCTTTTACACCGCCCACGGCACTCACTTCGCCGAGCACCACGACGACGTGCCGCTGCTGATGACCGACGGGAACCGCGTGATGACGCTGGTCGACTTTCATGGGGTCGACGTCCGTGGGAACCGGGTTCATTACTGGAACGGCGGGGTGTTCACACTCGACGGGAAGCGGTTCCGCCAGTACCGGGTGATCTTCGACACCGCCGAACTGCCGGAATGGATCCGGAGCAAGAAGGGACGGCGGCGCGGCGAACAGGCAACGTCACCATGAGCGAAGGGAGCAGTGCAATGCGGTTCGACGGGAGGGTTCTGCTCTGCACCGGCGGCGGCTCGGGCATCGGCGAGGAGGTGAGCCGCCGCTTCACGCGCGACGGTGGGCGGGTCGCGGTCATCGACATCAACGGCGAAAGCGCGGCGCAGGTCGCGAGCGGGCTCGAAGGCGCGATCAGCATCGAGGCCGACATCTCCGACGAGCGGGCGGTGATCGCCGCGGTCGAGCGGGCCGCCGGCGAGCTCGGGCCGATCACGAGCGTCTACAACGGCGCCGGCAACCTGGCGACCGGGACGATCGACGAGGTCACCGTCGCTCAGTTCAAGAGCATGATCGACGTGCACATGATCGGCACGATGGTGGTCTGCCGCGAGGCGCTGAGGTCGATGCGGACCGTCGAAGGTGGCTCGATCGTCAACACCGCATCGGTCGTCGCCCTGATCGCGCGCCATTCGCTTGCCCCGTACGGCGCCGTCAAGGGGGGAGTCCTCGCCTTCTCCCGCCAGCTCGCGCTCGAGGTCGCTCCGAAGATCCGGGTGAATTCGGTGTCGCCGGGTCGCACCGTCACCGGCATGACCCGGCCGCTGTACACCGAGCTCGGGGGCGGCGACCTCGAGAAAGGGATGCTCGAGGCGGGCAAGGAGGTGCCGCTCGGGCGCGTGGCCGCTCCGTCGGAGCTGGCCGCTGCGATCTGCTTCCTGCTCTCCGATGACGCGAGCTACATCAGCGGGACGGACCTCGTGGTCGACGCCGGGATGACGGCGGTCTGAGGGCGATGGGCGCGGTCGAAACAGCCCAAACGGTGCATCAGGCGGCGAGCACGGATGACGACGAGACCGCAATCAGGGCGATCGTCTACGGCTACTACAAGGCGGTCAACGACTCCCGCTGGGACGACGTCGTCGCCTGCTTCCACCCGGACGCGACACTACACATACCGGGCCAGGAGCCGAAGGTCGGAACCGAGGAGATTCGAAGGTTCTACGAGGCGCACGGGCGTCATTCCGTCAAGCACCACGACGACGTGCCGCTGCTGATGATCGAAGGAAACCGCGTGCTGACGCTCGTGGAACACCACGGGGTCGGCCGCGGCGGTGAGCCGATTCACTTCTGGACGACGGGTGTGGTGACGATCGACAACGGCCGCTTTCGCCAGTACCGGGTGATCTTCGACACGATGGCGCTCCCGCAGTGGATGCGTGAGCGCAAGGGTTCGTCGGCCGAGGCCGCCGCGCCGTCGCCGTGAGCGGGTCGCAGTACTCCGGCCCGTGGGTGATCAGTGCCCTGATCGCCGACCGCGCCGAGCGCTGGCCCGAGCGGGTCGCCGCCATCGCCGAAGATGGCACTCTGACGAATGCGGAGGTGGTCGAGCGCGCCGCGCGGATCGCGAGCGGACTTCGCAGGCTCGGCGTGTCGCCGGGACACCGAGTGGCGACGATGCTGCCGTCGAGCGCCGCGTATCTGTCGGTGTGGCACGGGATCGTCTGGGCCGGCGCGGTCGACGTCCCGGTCAACACTGAGCTCAAAGGTACTTTCCTGTCACACGTGTTGCGCGACTCGGGCGCGCAGGTGCTCGTCACCGAGGAACGGTGGGTCGAACGCCTGCGCGGGGCTGAGGTGCCGGATCTCCGGCATGTTGTGGTCGTCGGATCGTGCGCGAACGCGGCTGCGGTGACCATGCCGACGCTCGACGAGCTACTCGCCGACGATCCCGCGCCGATGTCGCCACGCGAGGAGCAGGACCTTGCGCACATTCTCTACACCTCGGGCACGACCGGACCCTCGAAAGGAGTGATGTGCAGCCATCGCAGCTACGGCTGGTTGCTGCAGGGTTACATCACACGCCTCGGCCTCGGATCCGACGACATCGGGTACTCGATGTTCCCGCTGTTTCACCAAATGGGGCGGGCGGCGATGGTCGGGACGTGCGCGTGGGTTGGGGCTCCGGTGGTCCTGCGTGCCCGTTTCAGCGCGAGCGGCTTCTGGGACGACGTGCGCGCCACGGGGAGTACGTTCTTCGGCTACTTCGGCGCGGTGATCCTGTTCCTGTGGCGTCAGCCGCCACGTGCCGACGACGCGGAGAACCCAGCTCGGGTGGCGTTCGGCGCGTCGGCTCCTCCGGAACTTGTCGAGCCCTGGGAGGAACGATTCGGGGTCCATCTGGCCGAGGTCTACGGCTCGACCGAGCTCGGCCTGGCCGCGATCTCCTCGCCGACGCGGCGGCGCCGCTGGACGATGGGGGAGCCCGTCGACCACCTCGAGATCGCCGTCCACGACGAGCGCGACCGGCCGGTCGCGCCTGGGGTCAAGGGCGAGATCGTCGCTCGCCCACGGAAGCCGCATGCGATGTTCGACGGCTACTGGGGCGCGCCGGAGCAGACGCTGAGGGCGTTTCGCAACCTGTGGTTCCACAGCGGCGACAGCGGCTCGATGGACGAGCGCGGCTACCTGACGTTCAGCGACCGGATGGGCGACGCGATCCGCCGTCGCGGCCAGCAAATCAGCTCGTTCGAGGTCGAGGAGGCCGTCCGCAGCCATCCGCTGATCGTGGAATGCGCCGCGTACCCGGTTCCTTCCGAGCACGGCGACGACGAGGTGATGGTGGCGGTCGTGGTCGAACCCGACGCCGAGTTCGACGCGCCCGCGTTCTTCGACGAGCTGACTGGAGTGATGCCCCGCTTCGCGCTCCCGCGCTATGTCCGCGTGATGCCGTCGCTGCCCCAGACGCCGACGCAGCGCGTGCAGAAGTACAAGCTGCGGGCGGACGGAATCACCGCCGACGCGTTCGACCGCGAGGTGCTAGGGGTCGTCCCGGCGAGGGAATGAGGCTATGACTACCGCGCAAGACGAGACGGTGGGCTTGCTGCTCGGCCAGGGGCCGGGGCTTGGGCGGTTCGCGACCCGGTTCGAGCAACCGCAACGGACGCTGCTCCACGTTCTTCATGCCCAGGCCGAGCAGGCGGGCGACCGGGTGTGGCTCCGCTTCGACGGTGGAACCGGCATCACGTTCGCCGAGGTCCTGGCCGCCTCGAACCGCGTTGGAGCCGCTGTGCGCGACACCGTCGGCGAGGGCGCCCATGTCGCGCTTCTGCTCCGCAATCAGGACGAGTTCTTCCCGGCGTTCTTCGGCGCGATGGTCGCCCGCGGCGTCGCGGTGCCTCTCAATGCCGACTCTCGGGGGCGGCTGCTCGGGCACGTACTCACGCGCAGCGACGCTCGATTGCTGATCGTGCGCGTCGATCTGCTCGATCGCGTCGCCGATCTCGGCACCCTCGGCGCCGTCGAGCTCATCGTCGCGGTCGGCGAGGGCGAGATCCCCGGCGAGGTGCGCGGCGTCGCAGTGGTCGGCTACGAGGCCTGGGTCTCCGGCCGGCCGGCGGTGAGCGAGGCCGAGCTTCCCGACAGCTCAGAGGTCGCCGTGATCCAGTTCACGTCGGGGACGACCGGTGAGTCGAAGGGCGTCGTCTACCCGCACCACTTCCTGTACCTGTACGCCGCGGCGATCGCCGATCGGATGGGGCATACCACGGACGACGTGCTGTTCTCGTCGATGCCGCTCTACCACGCTGCCGCGCTGCACCTGATCGCCAACGCTGCGCTTCATGCCGGTTGCCGGGCCGACCTTCGATCCCGGTTCTCGGCAAGCCGCTTCTGGGAGCAGATCGCGGAGTCCGGCGCAACCCACACCGTGCTGCTCGGGCCGATGGCCCAGATCATCTACAAGACCGTCCAGGAGGCGCCCGAGCACAAGGTGAAACTCATCTATTGCCCGCCTTACCCGCCGAACGGCGACGAGTTCTCCGAGCGCTTCAAGGTCAAGCTCGTGTGGCAGGGGTTCGGGATGACCGAGATCTACACCAACACGTACTTCGACCACGAGCCGGGCGATGCTCCGAAGAACTGTCTAGGTCACCCGTTCAGCTGGATGGAGTACGGCGTCGTCGACGATCGCGACCGGCTGCTCCCCCTGCGGGAAGTCGGCGAGCTCGTGTTCAGGCCGCGTCTGACCGACGCGATGGCCCGGGGCTATTACAAGGCGCCGGAGGCGACGCTCCAGGCGTTCCGCAACTTCATGTTTCACACGGGCGACCTGGCCAGCATCGCCGACGATGGGCGACTCCTGTTCGTGGGGCGCAAGCGGGACCGGATCCGGCGGCGTGGGGAGAACATCTCGGCCACCGAGCTCGAGGAGATCGCGTCCGGCCACGATGCTGTCATCGAGGCCGCTGCCTATGCCGTCCCGGGCGAGTTCGGCGAGGATGAGGTCAAGCTCGACGTGGTGGCCAGGGGAGAGTTGACGATGCCGGCGCTACACGCCTGGCTCGTAGAGCGACTGCCCCGGTACATGGTGCCTCGCTACCTCGAGCGCTGCGCCGAGTTTCCCAAGACTCCGAGCGAGCGAATCGAGAAGCACAAGCTCGCGGAGAGGGGTCTGCGCCGCCCGGAGGTCAACGAATTCGAGCCGGGGCGCGCGGTCACTCCTCGTGGAGCATCGTGAAGCGGTGGCGGGCGATGTACCAACGCCCGTCGCGCTTGACCAGCTCGTCGTCGTAGCGTCCGCGGCGACGGATCGCGCGCCCGTCGTGCGGGCTCGCATACACCTCGGATGTGTATAGACGGACCATCGCGCGATCGCCATCGATCTCGATCGCGCCGGGCGTCGCCACGTACACCAGATCGCGGTGGTCGGCCACTGCGCGGACCCACAGCGCAACAATCGCCTCCCGGCCGACGGTGTCCCCGTACTGAGGGAAGTCTGGCATCTCCCATACGGCGTCGTCGGCCCATAGGTCTCCCCACGCCTCCGCGTCGCGCAGCATCGTCGCGTCGGCGTAGGCGTCGATCAGCTCGCGAATCGCAAGCCGGTCCTCGAATGGTCCGGTGAACGCCATCAGTTCGCCCGCGAGCCGTCGAGCGCGAGCAGCAGCTCGAGGCAGGTCCGGTTGTACGGCACCGGCACGCCCAGCCGGTCTCCCTCCGCTACCAGGAAGCCGTGGACCGCGTCGAGCTCGAGCCGGCGACCGCTCTGGAGGTCTCTGAGCATCGAGGTAATCACGTTAGTGGCCCCGGACCGCTCCATCAGTGCGCCCCGTTCCCGCACCGCCGCCACCGCGTCGTCGTGTGACTCAGCCAGGTAGGTGCCCACGGGGAACATCCCCGGCAGGTCAAGGAGCTCGACCGTGTCCGGCTCGGCCGCGGATACCGCCGCACCTTCGCGCAGCAGCCGGACGTACAGATCGGCCATTCCAGGATCCTGAAGTGCCCGATGGAACGGCAGTTGCGGCACCGCGGTCATCGTCATCGATGGTCCGGCGTGGACGAGCTTCGACCACTCGACGGACAGGATCCGGTCGGTCACGATCGCGCGGAGTCCACCGGCCTCGAGCGCGGCGCCAAGCGCCCGGACGCGAGGGCTGTCGCCTGCCGGGAGCTCGCCCGTATAGGTGGCTCCCGGAAGGGTGTGGCTGACGACACCGGGACGGTCGAGCGTCGCGCCAACCATGCTCATGCCGCCGACGACACGATCCTCGCCGCACCACTCCGCGAGCAGACGGTCCTTCTCGATCCCATTCTGGAACGACGCTGCAACGTCGACGGTCTCCACGAGATGCCCGAGCTCGGCGAGCGCACGAGCCGTATCGTGCGACTTCGTCATCACGATCACGGTGTCGGCGGGCTCGATCCGCTCGGGGCGCCAGTCGGCGGTCAGTTTGGCGTGCCAGGTGGCGTCGACTTCGCGAATCTCGACGCCGCCGGCGGCTTGGATCGCCTCGGCGTGGGGCTGGCGCGTAAGCAGCTGCACGGTGGCTCCGCCCCGAGCGAGTGCCGCACCGTACACGGTGCCGAGCGCACCGGCGCCCACTATCACGACTCGGCGGCCAGGCGCTGACATCAACCGTTAGCTCCTCAACCTATCGTTTGGTTGTTAGAGAGGCGTAGACTACCGGCGGATGAGCAAGCTGCAAGGCCGAGTCGCGTTGGTCACCGGCGGGAGCCGCGGCATCGGCCGCGGAATCGCCGTCGCGCTTGCGCGCGACGGCGCCGCCGTCGCGGTGAATTACCGCAAGGACGAGGACGCCGCCCGGTCCGCGGTGGACGAGATCCGCGCCGCCGGCGGCACCGCAGGGTGTTATGCCGCCTCGGTTGACGTCCGTGAACAGGTCGACGCGATGGTGGAGCGCATCCGCGCCGACCTTGGGCCGATCGACATCCTCGTCTCTAATGCGGGTATCGCCAGCCGCGGTCACTCGGTGCTCGATACTGATCCCGCCGAGGTACAACGTGTGATGGCGACGCACGCGCTTGGCGCGCACCGGCTCGCGCAGCTGGTCATCCCCGACATGCGGGGCCGGGGACGCGGCGACGTCATTGTGATCTCGAGCAGCGAGGTGTCTCACATGCGCGCCAAAGGGGCGCCCTACAACATGGCCAAGGCGGCTGCGGAGGCACTTGCGCTGACGCTCGCGCACGAAGAGGCCGCCAACGGCGTCCGCGTCAACATCGTCGCGCCGGGGCTCGTCGCCACCGACATGGGCGACCGGCTGGTCCAGGCCAAGCTGGGGCGGGCGAGCGTGGCCGAGCTTGACGCCGAGCAGCCGTTCGGACGTGTGACCCGGCCCGGGGACGTAGCCGAGGTGGTGTGCTTTCTCGTCTCCGACCCCGGGTCGATGGTGACCGGCCAGCGGATCGTGGTCGACGGCGGCGCGACTGAATCGCCCACCGCGGCCTCGTCGTGATCGGACGCCGCTCGGCTCAGCCGACGACCCGGTAGCTGAACGTGCCGTCGGCAGCCTCGTCACGGGCGATCTCGCCGGCGCGGCGCAGGTGCTTGAGGTAAGCGAACAGCTCGGTCATCTTCCACACCGCGGCGTGGTCATCGATGTCGCCGAACACCCGATGCGTGAGCTCGTATGCGCCGGTCGGGCCGGCGGCGACCGCGGCCAGCGTCTGCTCCAGCCGCTCGGCCACGCCACGGCGATGCAGGGCGATCGCCTCCGGGAGGTCGGAGATCGGACGGCCGTGCCCGGGCAGCGCCAGCGCGAATGGTCCAAGCGCCTCGATCGCATCGAGAGACTCGAGGTACTCGGCGACCGGATCGGCGGAGTAGCCGTAGTCGAACCACGGGGCAAACGCGACGGCCACGAGATCGCCGAGGATGATGAGGTTTCGATCCCGTTGCACCAGGCAGACGTGCGTGGGGCAGTGGCCCGGAGTCTCGACGACCTCCCAGTCGCCGAGCTTGGATGTGAACGTGACCCCGCCGGCGAGCGGGTGGTCGGGGGAGGTGGCTGCGAGCACCCCGTCGGTCTCCTCGCGGACGTCAGCGTAGAGCTCGAGCAGATCCTCGGGGACTCCCTCCTGGCGCGACCGTCGCTCCCGCGCGGCGGCGATCCGCGCGGGCTCGCGGGTCCCGTCGTAGAAATGTCCCGTGTCCGGATGCATCCAGAACTCGGCTCCGCTGCGCTCGATCACCCAGGCCGCTAGGCCGACGTGATCGGAGTGCGTGTGCGTCCCGACGAGCACGCGGACGTCCTCGATCGCGAACCCGGCCTGGCCGAGCGCGGCCTCCAGCGCGTCTCGGTTGCTCGCGTCGCCGGCCGAGCCGCAGTCGACGAGCACGATGCCATCGTCACGCTCGATCGCGTACGCGTTGACGTGGGTGATCGTGTGCCATGGAAGCGGGAGCCGCAGGCTCCACAGGCCCGGCGCGATGTCGAAGGTCCGGGTCAGCTCCGGCTCGATTGCCCAACTCTCGGGAGGGGGTCCGACCATCAGGTTGGGACCTCCAGGCCACCGTGGAGCTCTAGCACCTGGCCGGTGACGTAGTCGGCGTCGGCGGAGGCGAGGAACGCCACGGAGGCCGCCACGTCCTCGGGCGTGCCGGCGCGCCCAAGCGGAACCTGGGCCTCCACGCGGGCGATCAGCTCGGCGGGCTTCGCCGCTGTCAGCTGGGTGCCGGCGATCAGGCCCGGCGCCACCGCGTTGACGTTGACCCGGTAGCGGGCCCACTCGCGCGCGAGCGCCTTCGTGAGCCCGATCACGCCGGCCTTCGCCGCCGAGTAGTTGACCGTGCCGGGCGCGCCATAGATGCCCACGCTCGAGCTCATGTTGACCACTTTACGGTGGTGCTGTGGCGGGGCGTCGCGGCTGCCGCGCAGGAGCCGACCGGCCGAGCGGCACATGTAGAACGTTCCCCAAAGGGCGACCTCGTGAACGAGCCGCCAATCGTCGTCGGTCATCCGGTGAAGCGGCTGGTCGCGGGTGATGGCGGCGTTGTTGACGAGGATGTCGAGCGTGCCGTACGCCTCCTCGGCCGCGGCGACAATCGCATCGGTGGCGGCGGGGTCGGTCACGCTTCCGGGCGACCGGGGCGCCCGGAAGAGATCGGAAGAGCACACGTCTGAACTCCAGTCACATCACGATCT
>OBLV0100000592.1_pt1 | contig 11077 bp, 10 predicted proteins | sample 1520071 | NCBI WGS metagenome assembly OBLV01 (sample SAMEA3888446, study PRJEB22518) | metagenome | reverse complement strand
AGATCGTGATGTGACTGGAGTTCAGACGTGTGCTCTTCCGATCTGGACGAGATCTCCGGCGGACGGTTCGTGCTGGGCATCGGCGCGGGTGACCGGCCCCTGCTGGCGCTCGGGCTCAAGCCCGGCCGGCTAGCCACGCTGGAGTCCGCGATCGGCGCGATCAGGCGGCTGTGGTCCGGCGGCGTGGTGGACGCGAGCGCCGCCGGCTTCCGGCTGGACGGCGCCCACCTGCGGTTCGGGGCCCGCGCCGGCATCGAGGTGTACGTATCGGCCAGCGGCCCGCGCACGCTGGAACTGGCGGGCCGGGTCGCCGATGGCGTCATCCTGCTGGTCGGCCTGTTCCCGGAGGCGCTGGAGTGGGCCATCGCCCGGGTGGACGAGGGCGCGCGGGCGGCGGGCCGGCCGCGGCCGCGGATCGCGGTGTTCGCCTACGGCGCGATCGACGAGGACGAGACGGCGGCCCTGGAGTCGGCCCGCTCGATCGCGGCCTGGTTCCCGCAGACCGCCCCGTTCATCTGTGAGCTGGCGGGGCTGCCGGCCGAGACGGCCGAGCGGGTCCGGGCCGGGTACGCGGGCGGCGAGTTTCAGGAGGCGGCCGCCGCGGCGGCCGCGCTGCCCGACGACTTCGTGCGGAAGGTCGCCCTGGCCGGGAACCGGGACTCGGCCGCCCGGGCGGTATCGGCCGCGCTGGCGGCAGGCGCCGACTCGGTCAGCGTCTTCCCGCTCGGCGCGGCGCGGATGGCCACGGTCCGGTCGTTCGCCAGCCTCTGGCCGCACGCGAACGGCCCCGGGGCAAGCTCGAAGTCCGCCCGCGCGGCCGGCCAGGTTTCTTAAGATGTCGTCCTCATCACCTCAGCTGCCGGGGAGGTCCGCGGACGAGCCCGCAGCGCGCTGGCGGGTGCTCCGCCTGCACCACGCGGCGTTCGCGCACCGCGGCGAGGAGGCGCCCGGCGTGCTGTCGGGCCTGCTCGGGCTGGACTGCGCCGCGGAAGAGCAGGCGCAAGGCTTCGTTGAGCGGATGCTGCTCGCCGGGGACGGATACCTTCAGCTTCTGGAAGCGACCGGGCCGGGGGTGGTGGATCGGTTCGTGGACCGGCGCGGGCCGGCCCTGCATCACGTGGCACTCGAGGTGTCCGATGTCGGGGAAGCTGTGGCGGACCTGCGCGCCCGGGGGGTCCGGATGGTCGACGAGTCGCCGCGGCCCGGCGGCATGGGCACCAGGATCGCGTTCATACACCCGGCGGCCTGCTCGGGGCTGCTGCTGGAACTGGTCGAGTTGCCCCGCGAAGGGAACAGCCCGGCTGGTCAGAGAGCAGGGAGGTCGTAGCGATGACCGTACGCGCGGGCGGAGAGGACAGAACCCAGCTTGGCTCGGTGTTCAGCGGCCGGCATGACCGCCGCAAGGTGACCGACTGGGTCTACGAGGAGCTGAAGGCGGCCATCGTCGACCTGCGGCTGGCCCCGGGCGACCCGCTGCGCGAGGCGGCGCTGGCCGAGCAGCTCGGCGTGAGCAAGACCCCGATCAGGGAGGCCCTGACCCGGCTGGAGCAGGAAGGGCTGGTCGAGACCACCTCGTTCAAGGGCGCGGTCGTCACCGGCTACTCCCGGCAGGACCTGGCCGAGATCTATGAGCTGCGCGAGCTGCTGGAGAACGCGGCGGTCCGGGCGGCGGCCGAGTCGATGAGCGACGACGGCCGGGCCCGGCTGGCCAGCATCGCCGCTGAGAGCCGCGCGCTCAGGGATGGCGGCGACCCGGCCCGGCTGGCCTCGCTGCTGTTCGAGTTCGACGAGATGCTCTACGACCAGATGGCCAACCGCCGGATCCGCTCGCTGATCGGGAACCTGCACGCGCACCTGACCCGGGTCGGCCGGCTGACCGAGGAGATTCCCGGCCGCCCGGCGGCGTCGGTGGACGAGCACGACAGGATCGTCGAGGCGATCGAGGCCCGCGACCCGGCCCGGGCCGAGGAGATGATGCGCGCGCACATCCGCAGCGTCCGCGACGACCAGCTCGCCGCGCTCGGCCGTAGTCCCGCCCGGCCATGACCGCCGATCCCGCGTCCGCGCCAAAGCCGCAGGTCAGCCTTGACGGGGCAAGATGATATTTGATGTGCTGCACATTATGTCCGAGATGCAACCTCTGAAGGTCTCTCGGCTGCTGCGCGAACGCGGTGCGCCAGCCTGGGCGGCGGCCACCGGCCATCCGATGGTGGCCGAGATCGGCGCGGGCACCCTCCCGCATGACACGTTCCGGCGCTATTTCGAGCAGAACATCGCCTACCTCGGTGACTACGCCCGCGCTCTCGGGCTGATCGCCGGCCGGGCGCCGGACCCGGCCGCCGCCTACGTGCTGAGCCGGTTCCTGGCCCAGATCACCGGCACTGAGATCCCGGCCAACCACGACTTCCTGCGCCGGCTCGGCGGCTCGCCCGCCGACGCTGCCGACCCGGGCCGTCCCGGCTCCATGCTGGCGGCCACCTGGTCCTACACCCGGCACCTGCTGGCCACGGCGGCGCTGGGGGACTGCGCCGACGGGCTGGCCGCCGTGCTGCCCTGCCAGTGGAGCTACGGCGAGCTGGCGGGGCCGCTGATGGCGGCGCTGCCGGCCGACCCCATCTACGCCGACTGGATCGCCATGTTCGGCAACACCGGCTACGGCGACCTGGTGGACGAGACGACCGCGCTGCTGGACCGGCTGGCCGGTCCGGCCGATGACGCCACCCTGGCCCGCCTGTCGGTCATCTTCGACGCATCCACCCGCTACGAAGTGCAGTTCTGGGACATGGCCTACGGCCGGCCCGTCGCGGCCTGATCAGGGAAGGAGCCCGCCCCGACATGCGTGCAGCCAGAATCTTCGAAGACCTGAGCCTGCGGGTGGAGGACGTGGAGATCGGGGCGCCCGGCCCGGGCGAGGTCCTGGTGCGGCTGCGGGCCGCCGGCGTGTGCGGGACCGACCTGCACATCCTGGACGGCATGATCAAGCCGGACCCGTATCCGATGACGGTGGGCCACGAAGCGGCCGGCGTGGTCGAGGCAGCGGGCAAGGGCACCCGGGCCGCCGCCGGCGACCGGGTGGCCGTCTACAACAAGCTGTTCTGCGGCTGGTGCGAGCAGTGCCTGGCCGGCCGGCCGAACGTCTGCGACAACGAGCCCGGGCAGCTCGGCTTCAACACTGACGGCGGCGACGCCGAGTACGTGCTGGTGCCCGAGCGGAACCTGGTCCTGGTGCCGGACTCAGTGGACTTCGCCGTCGCCGCCGTACTGTCGTGCGCCGGCATGACCGCCGTGCACGCAGTCAAGCTGGCGGGCCTGCGGCTCGGCACCACCGCCGTGGTCAATGGCATCGGCGGGGTCGGCATCCTGGTCGCGCAGGCGGCCAAGCACGGCGGGGCGCGGGTGATCGCCGTGGCCGACAGCGCGGACAAGCTGGACCTGGCCCAGGCGCACGGCGCCGACGAGGGCGTGCTGATCGCCCGCGGCGACAGCTACGACACGCTGCCCGCCAGCGTCCGCACGCTGACCGGCGGCCGCGGCGCGGACGTGTTCTTCGAGCTGGTCGGCACCACCGAAACGATGACCGCGGGCGTGCGCAGCCTGGCCAAGGGCGGCCGCTTCGTCTCCACCGGCTATACCGACCAGCCGCTGTCCCTGCACCCGATCGAGTTCATCTTGTCCGAGACCTCGCTGGTGTCCACGGTCGCGGCCACCCGGCAGGACCTGGTGGACGCGCTGGCCCTGGCCGGGGCGGGCGCGATGACGGTGCCGATCGCGGGGCGCTACCCGCTGGATGGCGTCATGGACGCGCTGGACGCGCTGCGCGGCCGGGCCGTGCTCGGCAGGCAGATCCTCGACCTCGGCTGACCCAGGGAGTAAGGCAATGACGCAGGCGATCACGCAGCCGCGGATCGAGTTTCTCGACCGGCCGCTGCGGCTTTACATCGGCGGCGAGTTCGCCGCCACCGACGAGCACCTCACGGTGCTGAACCCGGCCACCGGCGAGGAGCTGGCGCAGGCTCCGCTGGCCTCGGCGGCGGACGTGGACCGGGCCGTGACCGCGGCCAGGGCTGCGTTCCCCGGCTGGCGGTTCACTCCGCCGACCCAGCGGGCGCGGCTGCTCTGGGGCCTGGCCGACCGGCTGGAAGCGCTGGCCGACGAGTTCGCCACCATCGAGGTGCTGGACAACGGCAAGCCGCTGGGCGAGGCCAGGGCGGTGGACATCGCCCTCACCATCGAGTTGCTGCGGTATTACGCGGGCTGGACCACGAAGATCGACGGCCTGGTGCCGCCGAACTCGGTGCCGGGGATGCTGAGCCTGGTCCGGCGCGAGCCGGTCGGCGTGGTCGCGGCCATCACGCCCTGGAATTTCCCGCTGCTCGAAGTGGCCTACAAGCTGGGCCCCGCGCTGGCGGCCGGGTGCACGATCGTGATCAAGCCCTCTGAGCTGGCGCCGCTGTCCACGCTGCGGCTGATGGACCTGATGCACGAGGCCGGCTTCCCGGCCGGCGTGGTCAACGTGGTCATCGGCGGCCCCGACGTCGGCGCCGCACTGGTCCAGCATCCCGGCGTGGACAAGATCGCGTTCACCGGCCAGACCGCCACCGGCAAGGCCATCGCGGCGGCGGCCGCCGCCGACCTGAAGCGGGTCACGCTGGAACTTGGCGGCAAGAGCCCGAACATCGTGTTCGCCGACGCCGACCTGGACGCCGCCGTCGGCGGCGCGTTCGGCGGCATCTTTTTCAATCAGGGCCAGGCCTGCGTGGCCGGGTCCCGGTTGTTCGTGGAGGCCCCGGTGGCCGAGGCGCTGACCGAGCGGGTCGCGCAGAAGGCCAGGGCCGTGCGCCTCGGCCATGGTCTCGACCCGGCCACCGAGATGGGCCCGCTCATCTCGGCGCCGCACCGGGAGCGCGTGCTCGGTTACGTAGGCCAGGCCGAGGGCGGCGGGGCCGAGGTCGTCGCGGGCGGGCAGGCCGCCGAGCTGGATGGCTACGGCGGGTTCTTCATGCAGCCCACGGTGATCAGCGGAGTGGCCAACGACTCGCCGCTGGCCCAGGAGGAGATCTTCGGCCCGGTGCTGTCGGTCATCGCCTGGGACGACGTGGATGAACTGGCGGCGCCGGCCAACGATGTGCCCTACGGCCTGGCCGCGGGCATCTGGACCAGCGACACCAGCCGGGCGCTGAAGCTGGCCGACCGGCTGGACGCCGGCACGGTCTGGATCAACACCTACGGGATGTTCGATGTGGCCGTGCCGTTCGGCGGCCGCAAGCACTCAGGTTTCGGCAAGGAACTCGGCGCCGAGGCGCTCGAGCCCTACTTGCAGTCCAAGTCCGTCTGGCTCGACCTGGACGCGGCCGTGCCGCAGTCCGGGCAGGGCATCGGCCGGTAAGCGGGGTCGGAGGGATCATGAGCGAGCGCATCATCATCACCGGCGGCAGCGTCGTCACCATGAACGACGCGGGCGACGTGCTATTCGACGGCGCGGTCGTCATCGAGGGGGGCCGGATCACCGACGTGGGCCCGTCAGCCGAGGTGCTGGCCCGCAACCCGGCCGAGGGCGCGAAGGTCATCGACGCGGAAGGCAAAGCCGTCCTGCCGGGCCTGGTCGACCTGCACTACCACACGGCGCTGGGCAAGGGCTGGAGCGATCACCTGCCGCTCTGGGAGTATCTGGAGACCTGCTGGTACCCGATCATCAGGGCGCTGGACTACGAGGCCGCGTACTGGGCCGCGCTGGCCAGCTACAGCGAGTCGATCAAGTGCGGCGTGACCACGGTCAATGACATGTACCGGCAGCTCGGCGCGCTGGCCGACGCAGCCGGAGACATCGGCATCAGAGCCGTGCTCTCCAATGACGTGGCCGACGCCGAGCACCACCTGGACACGCTGGAAGACAACAAGGAAGCCTTCCAGGCCAAGCACGGCACCGCGGGCGGACGGGTCGAGATCTACGTCGGCATCGAGTGGCTGCCGCTGGCCTCGGAAGAGCTGCTCCGCGACGCCCGGGTGCTCGCCGACGAGCTGGGCACCGGCATCCACATCCACCTGAACGAGTCGCTGACCGAGGTGGAGAACGCCAAGCAGCGGTTCGGCCGGCGCCCCACCGAGGTCGCCTACGACACCGGCATCCTCGGCCGGAACTGCATCGCCGCGCACTGCGTGTGGCTGTCGGACACCGAGATCGCGCTGATGCGCGAGACCGGCACCCAGATCTCGCACAACCCGTCGTCCAACGCCAAGCTCGGCAACGGCATCGCCCGGCTGCCCGAGATGCTGAACGCCGGCCTCAACGTGGGCATCGGCCACGACGCGGCCGAGTGCAACAACAGCCGCGACCTGTTCGAGGTGATGAAGTTCGCGTCGCTGGTGCACCGGGCGAGCCGGGTCGACGCCAGCCTGCAGCAGGCGCCGGACGTGGTCCGGATGGCCACCAGGAACGGCGCGGACGCGCTCGGCCACGAGACCGGCCGGCTGGAGCCGGGCCGTAAGGCCGACGTGATCGTGGTCAATACCAAGAGCCAGATGTTCACCCCGCTGATGCCGCGCAACGCCGAGCACCTGTACTCGCACCTGGTGTTCGCGGCCAACGGCAGCTGCGTGGAGACCAGCATCATCGACGGCGCGGTGGTCATGGAGGACCGGCGGCTGGTCACCGTGGACGAGCAGAAGGTGCTACGCGAGGCGAACGACGCGTTCCGCCGGATCCTGGAGCGGATGACCGTGCCCGGGTCGTCATGACCAGGTACCTGGTCCTCGGCGACCCGGTCGTCGCGCTGGGGGAGCGGACGCTGATCCCCGACGGCGCCCTGGTCGTCGAGGACGCCGTGATCACGGCGGCGGGCCCGCGCGCCGAGCTGGAGGTCATGGGCCCGTTCGACCGGGTCCTCGGGTCGCCGGGCCATTTCGTCGTGCCGGGCTTCGTCAACTGCCACTACCACAGTGAGCTGGCCATCGGCCCCGGCCTGTACCAGCACATCTTCGAGAAGGCCAACGTCCACATCCAGACCAGCCTGGGCCCGATCGACGAGGAAGACCTGCACGTCGGGGTGCTGTGGGGCCTGATCCAGGCCATCAAGGGCGGGCAGACTGGCACCGTCGACATGTACTACGGGCGGCCCAGCCTGCCCGACTTCGGCTGCGAACCCGCCTTGTGCGCCTACCGGGACGCCGGGCTGCGGACGGCCTTCGGCCTGGTCAGCCGGGACCAGAACATTTACGCGCATGAAAGCAACGAGCGCTTCCTGGGCCGCCTGCCGGCCGCCCTGGCCCGCGAAGTGGCCGATTCGCCCATGGGCTACGCCTGGCCGGTGGACGAGGTGATGGCGGCCTTCGAGCGGCTGTCCGACGCCTGGCATGGCCGCGGCGACCGGATCAGGATCGTCACCGCCCCGGACTGGACGCCCGCCTGCTCCGACGAGCTGTACCTGCGCTGCCGCCGGGCGGCCGACGAGCGCGGCACCGGGATGATCACCCATGTGCTGGAAACCCGCTCGGAGATGATGTTCAACATCGAGGCCTACGGCAAGCCGGCCGTGCGCCGGCTGGCCGACCTGGGCGTGCTCACCCCGGAGACGGTGCTGGAGCATTTCGTCTGGGTGACCGACCCGGAGCTGGCCATCTTCGCCGACTCCGGCGCGGTCGCGTCCAGCAACCCGGGCTCGAACCTGCGCCTGTCCACCGGGATCTGCCGGGTCCGCGACCTCATGGCGGCCGGCGGCCGGGTCGCATTCGGCACCGACGGGATCTCGTTCTCCGATCGTGACGACTTCTTCACCGAACTCCGGCTGGCCTGCTACCTGCAGCGGCAGCCTCGCGAGTTCACCGTGGGCCGGCTGGACAGCGAGCAGGTGATGCGGGCCGCCGCCGCGAACGGTGCGCAGGCCATCGGCCTGCCGGACAAGCTGGGCCGCCTGGAGCCGGGCCGCTACGCCGATCTGCTGATCGTGAACAAGGAGCGCCTGTTCTTCCCGCCCGGCCGCTACGACGCCGAGCCGTTCCTCGACGTCGTGCTGGACCGGGCCGAGTCGTCCGACATCGACACGGTCATGGCCGCAGGCCGGGTGCTCATGGAAGGCGGCCGGGTGACGGTGGTAGACGAGGGCCTGATCCGGGAACGGTTCGCCCGGGCCGTGAGCGAGCGGGTGTATCACCCGTCCGCGCAGAGCCGGCGCTGGGCCGAGCTGGGCATGCTGGTCGAGCCGTACCTGGACGGCATCTACCGGCCCTGGTACGAGGCCCCGGTGCAGGCCGCGCACGTCTACAACGCCAGGAAGCCAGCCGCCCGCTGAGGCCGCCGGGACCGCATGCCATGCGGCGGTCAGGCGTCGAGGCCGAGGACGGCGGCGAAGTTCTCGCCCATGATGCCGGCCAGCTTTGCTTCGGGAATCGGCGGGAGGCTGAGGCCGGCCGCCTCCTCGTTGACCGTGGTGAGCTTGCTGGCCAGCTTGACCGGGTCGTAAAGGAAGCCGGGGTAGTCGGTGCCGAAGAAGATCTTCTCCAGCGGCACGAAGGCTGGCTCCAGCCGGTACAGCAGCAGGAACAGGTCACGCCGGGTCAGGGTGGCGATCAGGTAGGACAGCTCGGCGTAGAAGTTCGGGTGCTTGGTCAGCAGGAACATGGCCTCGTCCACCCAGGGGATGCCGCTGTGCGCGATGATCACCCGGAGGTCGCGGAATACCCGGCCGATGTCGTCCAGCAGCGCCGGGCGGCCGAGTTCCAGCTTGGCGTCAATGCGGGTGGAGCCGGCCTGGTGGATCATGACCGGGATGCCCAGCTCGGCCGCCTTGGCGTAGACCGGGAAGGCGAGGTCGGGGTCGTTGGCGGCCCAGTGCTGGTACATCGGGTACAGCTTGACCCCGGACAGGCCGAGCCTGGTCACGGCCCGCTCCAGCTCGGTCACGGCCGCCGCCGGGCCCCGGTAGGCCGGGTTAACCGAGGCGAAGCCGATGAAGTGCGCCGGGTCGGCGGCCACGACCGCCGCGATGTAGTCGTTGCACTTCTCCGGGTCGGGCGGGCCGTCGACGCCAAGGCTGCCCCCGGTGTCCACGGTGCCGATCAACCGCCCTTCCAGGTACTGCGGGGAGACAGCCAGCACGACGATCTTGTCGAAGCCCGGGTGGTCGCGGACCGACTCGGCCGGCCCGATCTCCGGCCAGCCGGCCCGGGAGAACCCGCTAGCCTCCCATTCCTGCTCGGTCGGCGGCCGGTGCGAAGGGAGCAGGCCCATGCTGCGATAGATGCACAGCGAGCCTTCCCGGCCGTAGTCGACGGTGAACTGCGGGTCGGCGGCCAGGCTCAGGACGTGACTGTGCGCGTCCACGATCATGACATTGCCGCTGCCGGTCGGTGTTCCGCCGGCCTCACGGCAGGCGGGCTAGCTCGCCGCCCCGGGTCACCGGCGGCGGCCGGCTGCGCGGCGGCGGATCGCCTCATGGCCGGACCGGCCAGGCCGGCGCGGGCTGCGCGCCGATCCGGCCGAGCACCCGCCGGTCCGTTTCCTGGGCCCTGGCCCGCAGTTCCTCGCCGTCCAGCTTGGTCAGTTCCTTGTGCCTGAGCATCACGTCCCCACCGACGATGACGGTCTCGACCGAGTGCCCGGTGGCGTTATATACGAGGTTCGTCAGCGGGTTGTGCAGCGGCCGCCAGTCAAAATCGTTGGTGTCGAAGATGACAAGGTCTGCCTGCTTGCCCACCTCGATTGAGCCCAGCTCGTCCTCCCAGCGCATCGCGACCGCCCCGCCGAGCGTGGCCATCTCCACCGCCTGCTCGACGGTGATCGCCCTGGGGTCGCGCCGCGCGTCGCGCGGCAGCACGGCGGCCAGGTACATAGCGCGGACGATGTCGTGGAAGTTGGAGGCGTTCTCGGCGTCGGTGCCGAGCGCGACCGGCACGCCCGCCGCCAGCATCTCCGGGAACTTGCCGGTCTGCGTGGTGCCCTTGGACAGCCGCAGGGCGGAGCTAGGGTTATTCGACACCCTGGCTCCGGTGCCGGCCAGCATGTCCACCTCGCGGACTTCGATCGAGGTCATGTGGTTCAGGAACACGTGTTCATTCAGCGCGCCGATCCGGTACATGTGCTCCAGCGGCCGGTGCCCGAACGCGAGCAGTTCCAGCTCGACCTCCTGCTCCGAGGTGGCCTTGTGCAGCACGCAGAGCGAGTCGAGCTCGGCCGCGAGCTGGGCGGCGCCGACGTTCAGCTCGTCGGAGCAGGTGCCCACGCCCTCGATCGTGACCGCGTCCCTGATGCGGGGGTTGCCGAAGGCGCGGACCGTGGCCACGCCGTCCTTCAGCCGCTCAACCGCCTGGTCGCAGGTCATCCGCAGCCAGCCGCTGGGTAGCGTGGCCGCGCTCGGCCCGCCGTGATCCCAGGTCCACGGCCCGATCCGGCAGCGGATGCCGGTGGCCGCGATTCCCTCCAGCACTGCGTCCAGGTGCGTGCAGCCCGGCTCCTCGTACAGCGTGGTGCCAAAGCGCAGCATCTCGGCGCTGTGATGCATCGCGTAGACGTGCATGTCCTCTTCGGTCAGCGCCTCGAAGCTGGGGTAGAAAAAGGCGCGTAGCACGTCCAGGGTGACTAGGCCTTCCGGGGCCGCGCCGCGCGCGCCGGACAGAATGTGCCGGTGCCCGTTGATCATGCCCGGCAGAATCACCTGGTCGGTGGCGTCGATCTCGGTGTCGCCCCGGTACGCCCCGTCCAGCTCGCGGCGGCTGCCGGCAGCCACGATGGCCGACCCCCGGATCGCCACGAGGCCGTCGCGGAAAATCTCGCGCTCCGGGTTCAGCGTGATCAGCCACCCGCCTCGGATCACGATGTCAGCCCGGGCCGGCTCGGCCGCGCTGCTGGTCGCCTCAGTCATCGCGCCAGCCGGCCGGCGGCCAGGTCAAGGCGCGGATACGCGATTGCATATGATGTGTGATACATCAGATCTCCTGATCCGGTCAAGGCTGGTCATTCTGCCTTTCCGCCTGTTCACGCGACGATGACTGCATGATCGGGCTAGGCGTCGTCGGCCAGCAGGTACCGGGAGTAGGAATGGGACTCGGCGACAAAGCGGCCCGGCTGGCAGGGGGACGCGGGAAG
>OBLV0100000591.1_pt1 | contig 11079 bp, 8 predicted proteins | sample 1520071 | NCBI WGS metagenome assembly OBLV01 (sample SAMEA3888446, study PRJEB22518) | metagenome | reverse complement strand
CTCACCACCACAACCACCACACCAACCACCAACACCACCACCGTCCACACATAAAGGCTCACGCGCTCACCGCGACGCGGGCGCGAAGATTCCCGCCGCTTTCCGGGCGCGATTTGCCGTGCTTCCGAAGCCAGCCGGGGCATGAGGCGGGTTAGGGTACCCTAATGCCGCGTGCGCTGCTCCCCACCGAGACGGGATTCCGCGCACACTCAGCCGTCGCTCCAACTTCCGGAGCATCGTATAAAGGTCAACCGGGCGCATCAATTGCTACAGGTTTCGCATAAACCTGCCGATAGGAGACGGGGGCTCTCTAGCCTCATCCTCGACGAATGAGACGGATTCCCGCCAGCTTCCTCAGAGCCCTCGAGCCTTCGCGTTCGCACCGCACGCGCGGGCGCATGGTCTGGGCAACGCGCCGCCGCGCCATCTGGGGATTGTTCGCGCCCGCGCTCGTGGCCGTCGCCGGCCTGCTCTTTCCGGCGGTCGGCGCCGCCTCCACGCCGGCGACCGCCGGCATCACCAACGCCACGACCGGCCTCTCCGACGCCACGAGCGTCGCGCCCGTCGCCGCGTGCGAGCCGTCGACGGCATATCGCGCGACGTGCCTGGCTCAGATCCTCGGCGTGCGGGGCACCCGCGCACTCGTGCATCCCCGGCTCCGGAAGCCGTCCTCCATCTACCGGTTCACGAGCCCGCGCCCCCGGCACGGCCACGCGGCCAGTCCGGCCGTCGCGGCGGCCGCGGCTCCTCAGCCCGGAACCCCGGCGTACCTGCAGCAGGCGTACGACCTTGCCTACCTGTCCCAGACCGCGGGAAGCGACCAAACAATCGCGATCGTCGACGCCTACGACGATCCGAACGCGGAGGCCGACCTGGCCGCCTACCGGACCGAGTTCGGCCTCCCGGCGTGCACGTCGGCGACCGGCTGCTTCGCCAAGTACGACCAGACCGGCGGCACGAACTACCCGACGACGGTCGACTCCGGCTGGGAGCTCGAGACCTCGCTCGATCTCGACGCGGTGTCCGCGCTGTGCCCGAACTGCAAGATCGATCTCATCGAAGCCAACACCGACGGGACCTCGGACCTCGCGGCGGCACAGCTCGAGGCGGGCATCCTGACGCCCAACGTGATCACGGACAGCTGGGACGTGGCGCTGAGCGGCCGCCAGGCGCGCAACTTCCCGACCACTGGCGACTACACCTTCTCCGGGATCACCACTGTCGCCGCCTCGGGCGACGCCGGGTACCCGGGCTCCGCCACCAACGACTTCCCCGCCGCGCTCCCGGACGTCACCGCGGCCGGCGGCACGACCCTGCAGCCCGACAGCACCAGCGGCGTGCAGAACGTCCGCGGGTTCACGGAGACCGCGTGGTCCGGCGCGGGCTCGGGCTGCAACCTCGGAGCGACCAAGCCGAGTTACCAGACCGACACCGGGTGCACCGGGCGCTCGTATTCGGACATCTCGGCCGACGGGGACCCGAGCACGGGAATGCAGGTCTACGACTCCGACGACGGCGGTTGGGTCGTCGTCGGTGGGACGAGCGAGGCCTCACCGTTGATCGCGGCCTACTACGCCGTGGTGGGATCGGCCACGGCCGGCCAGGGCGGGTCGGCGGCCCTCGTCCAGGGCCCGTCGTGGGCGTACGCAAACGCCGCACTGCTCAACGATCCGTCGACCGGTTCCAACGGGTCGTGCTCCGCGACGATCTCCTACATCTGTAACGCCGGTCCCGGTTACGACGGTCCGACCGGGGTCGGGAGCATCTCGGGCGCGGTCATAACGGGCGCCCCGGGGATCGCGGGCCCCGGCGCCAACGGGTCCTACACCCAGACCGTCACCGCCGGCGCAGCTCAGCTGCAGGGCGGCGTGTACCCGAACGGCACGGATACGACCTACTGGTGGGAGTACGGCACGACAAGCGCCTACGGTCAGACGACCACCCCGAACGACATCGGTTCGGGCACCGACCCGGTGCAGGTGAGCGACCCGCTTACCGGCCTTTCGCCCGGAGCGACGTACCACTACCGGTTGGTCGCACAGAACAGCTTCGGCACCGAGTACGGCTACGACTACACGTTCACCACGCCGGCGTCGACGTTGAGCCAGCCAGGAGGGGGCTCGAACCAGAATCCGACGACGACGACGACTCAATCGCCGCCAACCACGACCACGTCGACCGGCTCTGGCACCGGGCCCGGCGGCTCGGGAACGTCGGGGTCTACACGGGTCAGCGCTCCGGTGGTGACCGCCGTTCGCATCGGCCCGGCGGCAACGAGTGCGACCGTGACCGCGACGATCGCCACCGGTGGAGCGGCCACCACATACACGCTCGAGTACGGGACAACGCGGTCGCTCGGCAAGACCGTGTCGGGCTCGCAGGCCTCGGCGGCCGCGGTAACGGGACGCTGGACGCTTCGGAGCCTCTCGCCCGGCAAGATCTACTACGTCCGGGTCGTGGCGAGCAACGCCGGCGGGAACGACGCCGGGGCCGTGATCGCCTTCCGGACCTCGCCGGTGACCATCACCAGGGTCGGCATGCGCGGCAACGCGGTCACCGTGGTGCTCCACTGCCACGGCTCGGCCACGTGCCGCGTACGGCTGCAGGGCCGTTCGGGAGCGCGCGTAATGCTCTCGAGTCAGGCCACGATCCACGGGAACCGCACCGCAACGGTCACGCTTAGGCTCAGTAAGACCTTCCAGGCGCTGGCGACGCGCAAAAAGGCGACGCTGCTCGTACTAAGCACCTGGAACGGCTCGACGGCCACCGTCAGCGCAAGCGTCTGAGGTCCGCCGGGCGTCGGGCTGCGGCCGCGACGCGCGTCTATCGTCAGTGGATAGATGGCACATCGCCAGGACATCCGCAATCTCGCGATCGTCGCGCACGTCGACCACGGCAAGACGACGCTCGTCGACGCCCTGCTGTGGCAGTCGGGCGTGTTCCGCGCGGGTCAGGAGGTGGCCGACCGGGTGATGGACTCGATGGACCTCGAGCGCGAGAAGGGGATCACGATCCTCGCCAAGAACACCGCTGTCCGCTACGGCGGCGTCAAGCTCAACATCGTCGATACGCCCGGCCACGCGGACTTCGGCGGCGAGGTCGAGCGGGGGCTGACGATGGTCGACGGCGTGCTACTGCTCGTCGACGCAAGCGAAGGCCCCCTCCCACAGACGCGCTTCGTCCTGCGAAAGGCGCTCGAGGCTCGTCTCCCGGTGATCCTGGTTGTGAACAAGGTCGACCGGCCGGACGCCCGCATCGACGAGGTCGTCGACGAGGTCTACGAGCTGTTCCTCGACCTCGACGCCGACGAGTCCCAGATCGATTTCCCGATCGTGTACACGAACGCCAAGGCCGGCTGGGCGTCGCTCGAGCCAGGGGTCGAAGGCACCGATCTGGCGCCGCTGGTCGATCTGCTGATTACGCACATCCCGGCGCCCGAGTACGACCCGGAGCATCCGTTCCAGGCCCACGTCACGAACCTCGACGCGTCGCCGTACGTCGGTCGGTTGGCGATCTGCCGGGTGCGCCACGGGACGATCCGGCGCGGAGAGACCGTCGCCTGGTGCCGCGCCGACGGGCAGATAGAGCGGGTCAAGGTGTCCGAGCTGTACGTGACGGAGGCGCTCGAGCGGGTCGAGGCCGAGGAGGCCTTTGCCGGGGAGATCATCTCGGTGGCCGGCATCCCCGAGATCACGATCGGCGAGACGCTCGCATCGGCCGACGATCCGCGTCCGCTGCCGGTGATCACCGTCGATGAGCCGTCGCTGTCGGTCACGATCGGGATCAACACCTCGCCGCTGTCCGGGCAGGACGGTGACAAGCTGACGGCTTCTCAAGTCAAGGCACGGCTGGACCGTGAGCTCGTCGGAAACGTGTCGCTGCGCGTGCTCGACACGGACCGTCCCGACGTATGGGAGGTTCAGGGTCGGGGCGAGCTCGCACTCGCGGTGCTGGTCGAGCTCATGCGCCGCGAGGGCTACGAGATCACCGTCGGCAAGCCCCAGGTCGTGATGCGCGAGATCGACGGGAGGCGGTGCGAACCCGTCGAGCGGATGAGCGTCGACGCGCCCGAGGAGTACGTGGGCGTGATCACGCAGCTGCTCGCGATGCGCAAGGGTCGGCTCGAGCAGATGGTCAACCACGGCACCGGCTGGGTACGGATGGAGTACCTCGTGCCGGCGCGCGGTCTGATCGGGTTCCGCACCGAGTTCCTGACCGAGACGCGGGGGACCGGCCTCGTGCACCACGTGTTCGAGCGTTGGGAGCCGTGGCACGGCGAGCTCAGAACGCGGCCGACCGGGTCGCTCGTGTCGGACCGGCCCGGCGCCGTCGCGGCGTTCGCGCTCTACAACCTGCAGGAGCGCGGCACGCTGTTCGTCGGCCCCGGCGAGGAGGTCTACGAGGGGATGATCGTGGGCGAGAACTCACGCGCCGAGGACCTCGACGTGAACGCCACCAAGGAGAAGCATCTGACGAACATGCGCTCATCGACCGCGGACGAGCTCGTCCGGCTCGTTCCCAGGCGCGAACTCTCGCTCGACCAGGCGCTCGAGTTCCTGCGCGCCGACGAATGCGTCGAGGTGACTCCTCACTCGGTGCGGCTGCGCAAGGCAGTGCTGGACGCGACCGCGCGGCGGAAGTCGGCGCGCGCGAGCCGGTCATGACCGCGCAGGTAATGGCCCAACTGTCGGTCAGGCGCGGACGGGAGGCGGTCGAGTTCTACAAGGACGCGTTCGGGGCGGTCGAGGTGTATCGGGTCGGCGGCGATTCGCGGAATGAAGCGGTTGTGAGTCAGCTTTCAGTCGGGGACTCTGCGAGCTTCTGGGTCGCCGACGAGTCGCCCGAGCACTTCAACTTCAGCCCCGAGACGGTGGGCGGCGGCACGGTTCGGATGCTGCTGATCGTTGACGACCCGGACGCGGCGATCGAGCGCGCGGTGGTGGCCGGCGCGTCGCTCGTGCGCCCGGCGGCGGACGAGCACGGCTGGCGGCTCGGACGGATCGAAGACCCGTTCGGTCACCACTGGGAGATTGGAAGGCCGCTACGACCCTGGCCGCCCGGCGGCCCCCGGTAGCGCGGTCGGTCGGTCGGGTGCGCGCGGTGACCTCATCCGCGCCGGCGGATAACTTCGCACTCGCTTCGCTTGCGGCCGCGAGTGTCCCGTGCTCGGTGCGATAGCCGGGTGAACCGGCATTCACATCGCGCGGGCGTGGCGAGTGAGAAGTTGTCCGGCATCATCCGGCGGTCGGGCTGCCGGCGACGCCCTACGAGCGGCGCGCCGCGGGCTCGTCGTCGACGGCTTCGAGCCCGGCCAGCGCCGCGAGCCCGTTGGCGGCGTCGACGATCTCGTCGAGCTCGATCAGCACCGCGGCGCTGTCGGGGTCCGTCGGGGCCGCGCGCTCCAGCTGTTCGTAATCGGCTCGCAGGTCGGGCAGCACCGGCTGGGCCGCCGGCGCCTCTGGTCCGGCACGGAGCGTCGCGTCGACGGTCCCGAGCAGCGTGTCGAGGTCGGCGGCGAGCGGCTCGAGCGCCGGCAGCGGCCGCCGGCCGTGCCCCTCCTGGGCGTCCAGCCTCAAAACGTGGGCCGCCAGGACCAGTCTGCGTGCCGCGGCGAGCGATCCCTGGCTCTGGTCGGCGTCGATCCGCCGGGTGGCGGGCTCGGACAGCGATCGCGCGACGCTCGCCTCCGTCGCGGTCCGAGTCAGTCTCACGCGGCGCCCGAGCGAGCGCATCTCCTGGTCGTCGGCCCGGCCGCCGCCCGCGATCACGGCCAGGATCGCCTTGACGTACACGCGCTCGGCCTCGACCAGATCGGCCAGCGACTGGCGCGCGGACACGTACGACCACGTCGGCCAGAGCGCGTAGGCGATCAGACCGAGCGAGCCGCCGACAAGCGTGTCGAGGAGGCGCGCCCACGCGGTCGCGAGCGTGTCCGGGGCGATCGCGTTCAACAGGAAAACCACCACCGCGGTGATGAACGCAAACCCGAGCGCGAAGCTCGCGGGGAACACCGCGTATCCCGCCCACGCCAGCGCGCCGACGAGTACGACGGTCGCCGCCCCGCTCGGGTGGAGCGCGACCGCGATTGCGCCGGCCAGCCCGACCCCCAGGGCCGTACCCCCCGCCCGCTCGGCGCCGCGGGTGAAGGTCGCGCCGAACTCGGGCCGAAGCGTGGTGGCGGCGGCAACGACCATCCAATAGCTCCGGTTGAGCGGTAGATGCCGCGAGAGCAGCTCCGCGACCAGTACGACCACGGTGAGCCTCACCGCGTGACGGCCCGCCGGCGACTGGAGGCTGGCGTTGGCGCGGAGCGTCGCGAGGTCGGCCTGCAGCTGTCCGAATGGCCGGTTCGTACGCGCATGTGGGCGGCGGTCGCGCAGGCCGCTCCCCGCGCCCGCGGTCATCGCCAACGAGCCGATCGCGCGGAGCTGCCCGGCGAGCCCCGCGAGCCGCCGCGAGAGCACCAAGCCGGACACATCGGGCTCGAGCGCATGCTCGGCCGTATCCGAGCTCAGCCTGTCCATATGCGCCGGCAGCTCGGCGGCGGCGGCGCGGTCTCCCTCGATCGCGCCGACAGCGAGATCGAGGCCGGTAGCGGCGAGCCCGAGAATCCGCGCCGCGCCCTGATCCGGCGCAGGGGCGCCCTCGCCGTCCGCCCGTTGGCGCCGGCTCATCAGCGAGTGGATCGTGCTCAGCTGGACTCGCATACGCAGCCCTTCGTTGACGAGGCTCCGGAGCGTCATCAGCGCCGGATCCCCGAACAGCGTCAGCGACGCCAGGCTCTTCTGCGCCTCGTCGAGGGCCTGGGCCACCGGCAGCGTCGAAGTCTCGACCGAACCTCTGGCCAGACCTGCCAGCGCCCGGTAGGCGTTGGCCGTCGCCGCGCGCTGCCACTGCAATGGCGTGGGCCAGCGGACGATGGCCTGGAACAGGACCTGGGCGAAGCCCCCGGCGAGAATCAGCCCGGCCAACCCGAGCGACGCCGCCGCCGGCTGGCTGAACCGGCCGAACACGACGAACGCGATCATCGCCTGGGTGCCGATCACCCCACCCCGGCTGCCCAACGCGACCAAGAGACCGCCCGCCAGCGCCCAGACGGCGAGCAGCCCGAAGTGGAGCCACGGGATCGATCCGGTCAGGCACCCGACGAAGGTCGATGTCGCCATGACCGTCGCGTCGGTCGCGAGCAGCGCCAGCGGCGGCCGTCCGCCCGCTGTCCGCCACGCGATCCCGACGAGCATCGCGCCGGCGCCCATCGTCACGCCGGCGACCGAGCTCCACGCGACGGTGCCGAGGGCGAGGACGGCTGCGACGGGGATCGCGGCGAGCAGCCCTCCTTGAATGGAGACCGCACGGCGATCGAACTGCAACGCATCGCGCATGGCCGCGGACAGCGCGCCGCTCGTTGCCGACGATCCGTTGTCCGGGCGCTCAGGCACCGGCTCGAGCTCGGCTAGTTGCGACCTTCGAGCCAACCGTCGCGGTAGCGGACCCCGACGTCGGGCTGTACGTTCGCGTACGCCTCGCTCGGCTCGGGCGTCTCGCGCTCCACGCCGGCCTGATGGCGGAGCGCCACGTCCGACCGCGGATAGATCACGCCACCGTCGCTTCGCGTCCCGACGGCCAGGAGCGCGCACGGTCCGTCGCCGGCGCCGACGAAGACGTGCTCGGTCCACGGCGGGCAATGGACGAAGTCCCATTGCCGCAGCCGCCGCTCCTCGCCCTCAATCAGCAGCAGGCACTCGCCGGCAAGCACGAGGAAATCCTCCTGCTCGTCCTCGCCGTGATACATGCAGGCGGGCTGCCCGGGTGCGAGCACACCGATGTTGAAGCCGAGCCTTGGAAAGCGCGCGTCGCCCTCGAACCGCGTGTAGGCGCCAAACTCACCGTCGAGCCACTTCGCCTCGCGCGCGTTGACGACGAACCAGCCGTCGCCTTCGGGCGCGAGACCGCCATCGGTGGATTTGAGCCTTGCCTCAGGGACCACGGCAGGCATTATCCTCGCCCCCGTTAATCTGGGACGAGTGAGTAGGGGAACGTCTTCAGACGGCGACCATGCGATGACCGCAGTCGAGGTATCCGAACTCGTCAAGCGCTACCCCAAGTCGCCGGTCAACGCTGTGGACGGGATCACCTTCGCGGTGGAGCCCGGCGAGGTGTTCGGATTGCTTGGCCCCAACGGCGCCGGAAAGACCACCACCGTCGGGATGCTGACGACGCGGGTCAAGCCCACCGCCGGCCGGGCGCTGGTCGGCGGCGTCGACGTCGGCGCCGACCCGGTGCGCGCCAGAAGCATGCTCGCGGTGGTGCCGCAGCGGAGCAACCTCGACCGGTCACTGTCGATCCGCAGGAACCTGACGTTCCACGCCGCGTACCACGGGGTTCCGGCGGCCGAGGCGTCCGCACGAGCCGACGAGCTGCTCGAGCAGTTCGGGCTGCGCGAACGCGGCAACGTCAAGCCCGATCTATTCTCGGGCGGACAGGCGCAGCGGGTGATGATCGCCAGGGCGCTGATGCACCAGCCGGAGGTGCTGTTCCTCGACGAGCCGACGACCGGCCTTGACCCCGCGGCGCGTCTGTTCGTATGGGACCGGCTGCGAGAGCTTCGAGAGCGGGGGGTCACTTTGATGTTGACCACGCACGACATGCACGAGGCGGCGCTGCTCGCGGACCGGGTCGGGATCATGGACCACGGCAAGCTGCTCGCGCTCGACGTTCCGGACGCGCTGATGCGCGGGCTCCCTGGGAGCTCGACCCTGGAGCTGAGCGTGCACGCGGGCGACAACGGTCACTCGCCCGAGACGCTTATCGACGCTTTTGCGGCGCTGCCAGGAGTTGAGCGCGTGGAGCCGCTGCCGAGCGATTCGCCGGAACCTGACGACCCGCACTGGCACGTCCGCCTATACGTGTCCGGTGAGGCGTCGCAGCTGGTGGCGCCCACGGCGACGCTGCTCGCGGACCGGGGCCTCAGCCTGAGTGGCGTCGACCTCGGTGAGCCGACGCTCGAGGACGTGTTCATCCACCTGACCGGACGGACGCTGCGATGACCGCGGCGGCGATACCCGCCGGGGTCTCCGCGCCGGCGCTCAAGCAGCGACGCGCGTTCGCCGCGGTGCTGCGCCGCGATCTGCTCGTGACCTGGTCGGAGCTGCCCGTCTTCCTCGCGCAGGTGATCCTCCAGCCGCTGTTCCTGCTGTTCGTGTTCGGCAAGGTGCTCGGCTCGCTCGGCTATACGCAGCACGGCTACTCCGACCTGTTGTTCCCGGGGCTGCTCGCGCTGACCGCCGTGATCACCGGCATGCAGACGCTGGCGTTCCCGCTCGTCATCGAGTTCGGCTGGACCAAGGAGATCGAGGATCGGCTGCTCGCTCCGATGTCGACCGCGCTCGTCGCGGCCGAGAAGGTCCTGTTCGCGACGCTGCGCGCGCTCACGGCGACCACGGTGATGATCCCGGTCGGCATCATCGTGCTCGGGTCGATCCCGTGGCGGTGGAGCGGGGTGCCGCTGCTCGTGCTGGCGATGATCCTCGGCAGCATGCTCGGCGCCGGCCTCGGCCTGGTGCTCGGGACGCTGGTCGTCCCACAACGGATCAACATCGTGTTCTCGCTGGTGTTCACGCCGCTCTTGTTCACCGGCTGCAGCCAGTACCCATGGCCATCGCTGGACCGCCTTCGCTGGTTCCAGATCGTCACCGCGTGCAATCCGATGACGTACGTGAGCGAGTCGATGCGCGCCGCGCTCGTGCCGTCGGTCCCGCACATCACCCCTTGGGTCTGCATTCTCGTACTGGTGTGCTCGCTGACGGTATTGATGACGATCGGCGTGCGGGGCTTCTACCGGCGCGCGATCGACTGATTCATGTTGTGAACCGCGCCACATCCGGCGCATGCGGAATCGCCGGATGGGTAGGCAAGGGACCATGAAGGCATGCGTGACTGGAGCTACGGGCTTCGTCGGCGCGCACGTCGTGCGCTCACTGGCGGAGCGCGGCGACGACGTCCGCGTCGTCTACCGGCACCCCGATCGGCTGAAGGCGCTGGCCGGGATCCGGTACCGGCGCTCGAAGGCCGACGTGCTCGACTACAGGTCGATGCGGCGCGCGCTGCGCGGGATCGACGTGCTGTTCCACGTCGCCGGCTTCGTCGCCTCGAGTCCGGTGGAGCGCGTGTGGGAATTGAACGCCGAGGGGCCGGTGGTGGCGGTCGAGGCGGCGGCGGCGGAAGGCGTCCGCCGGGTCGTCCTGACCTCGACCATCTCCGCGATCGGGACCGCCAATGGGAACGGGCCCGCGAATGAATCGACCCGCTATCCCGAAGACTGGCTCGGGCTCGTGTATCCGGACTCCAAGCACGCCGGCGAACGCGCTGCGCTCGAAGCCGCCGCGCGCCACGGCGTCGAGCTTGTCGTGGTCAACCCGGCCTATGTGCTCGGCGTGCCGGTCGACCGCTCGCATTCGTGCGAGACGTCGACGCGAACGATCGGGAACTATCTGCGCGGCCGCCTTCCCGGGGTGCTCGACGCGCCGATGAACTTCGTCGACGTCGAGGATGTGGCAACGGGTCACCTGCTGGCCGCGGACCACGGAGCGCCCGGCGAGCGCTACATCCTCGGCGGTGTCAATCTCGGCTGGGTGCAGCTGATCGACCGGGTGGCCGAGCTGTCCGGCATCCGCTACCCGATCATGGTGCTGCCGATGAGCATCAGGCGGCTGGCGCGAATCCGCGAGGCGATCGGCCTCCCGGGCGCCCTCTCCGCCGAGGCCTCGAACCTGATGGGTCAGGACTGGCGGTTCAGCTCGCAGAAGGCGCGCGACGAGCTCGGCTATACATCGCGGCCGCTCAACGACACGCTCAAGGCGACGATCGACTGGTACGCCGAGCTGATCGAGTCCGGCGCATTCGACGAGTCGCGCGCGTCGGGTCTGTCGCGCTGGGCCGACTCGATGCGGCTCGCGTCCCGGCTCGGGTTGCTGACTCCGTTGCGGGTTGGGCAGCGTGTGACCGGCCGGCGGATCGTCGCCGGGGGTTAGCGGGTCGCGCCGGGGCGCGCCGCGCTCGCCATGTAAAGGTCCCCAAACC
>OBLV0100000590.1_pt1 | contig 11083 bp, 6 predicted proteins | sample 1520071 | NCBI WGS metagenome assembly OBLV01 (sample SAMEA3888446, study PRJEB22518) | metagenome | reverse complement strand
TGCTCACCCACCACCCACCGATACCCGGCCCGAAGCCGAAAGTGCAAAAGTCGAGTGAATGAGACGCTTCGCCGGAATTTTCTCGCGCTAGGCGGAGCTGCCGCCACCGGTCAGCTCCTCGGTGGCTTGGACAGCGAGTTGACCATGATTTACATGACCCTCGATCGGGGCACCGCGAGCGCACAGCGGGTGGCTCAGCTAGAGGATGCGGCTGCGGAGCTGGGCGTTCAGGTTCGCAGGGTCGCCCCGCTGTCCGTACTCGAGCCGACACTGGTGAGCCTGCGGAGGGCGCGCAGCCTGCTGGTCGAGCGTCAACCGACGAGCCTGCAGGTCCGGCTGGTGCGGACGAGCGCGAAGCTGAGCACCGTTGTCGGCGAGATCATGTTCAACGTGGGGAGGTTCGACTGCGCTCGCGAGTGGTACAAGGCGGCTGAGCACGCGGCAAACGATGCCGGCGACCGGTACCTGGCCGACATCGCTTTGGTTGGCCAGGCGTACTTGTCCACTTACTCTGACAATCCACGCGGCGTCATCGCCCTGCTCTCGCCACGGCTCGATGCCCGCCCGTCCTCAACGCCCGCTGTCAGTTGGCTCTGGGGACTTCAGGCGAGGGCGCACGCCGCGCTCGGCGAAGCGAAGGAGTTCAACCGGGCGATCGCGAACGCGCGCGACTGCTTGGCGCGGTCGCCGCGGGAACTCATTACGCCGGGGATTTTTTCCTTTGCGCCTGAAAAGTTGGCATTCTGTGAGGCTAACGGTGCAGTGCTCCTTCATGAGCCGCGACGCGCGATACAAGCGGCGGATCGGGCGCTGTCGCTCTACGATATGTCAGAAACCGCAGATCCCGCCTTGGTGAGGTTGGATAGCGCGAGCGCTCTCGTGCAGTCTCGGGAGGTGCCGGAAGCGTGCCGGGTGGCGATTGAAGCCGTCAGTGATCCATGCACTTACCTCCATGCTTCGGTCACTGCCCGTGCGCAGCGGTTCGACCGCCTGCTTGGCGGCGGTCACGGTCCAGAGGCTGGCGAATGGCGAGATACCTACCGCAGGCTATTCGACCAGCAGCCACGGTAATTCAGGACGGACCGGGATCAACGACCGGATCACCACCCGCCGGCCGGGCCGCGGATACCAAGGCAGCCGTAAGCCTGATACGCGCTGGCGGCGCACGCAGGCTACTTACTAGGAGTGCTGCGGCAGCGCAGCACCCGGTCGTCAAGGGCGTTCCTGGACCAGTTGACGCAGCGGCGACTTGGCTGCGACCCAGGCGTCGGAGGCCGGGCAGATCCATCCGGTCAGCTCGACTGCAGCGGCCAGATCGTGGTGGATGTCGTGACGGTGGATGGGCTCGCGGTTGCCGGCCTGGTTCAGGATGGCTGGGCATGCCGGCGTAGGACACTGCGAGACATCGCGATGGCGACTTCGACGAGGAGATCAGGGCCTGGTGGCCCGACCTGTCAGTTCCGGCGCGCGTTGCGGCGGGGTGGTGGGTGGGTCTGGGACGTCGGCAATGGATTTGGCTAGGGCGGCGGCCAGCAGCGTGGCCGGCGGGACCAGGATCACGGCTGTGACGTCGGGTCTGGATACATCCGCAGGCGGTCGGCGTGCTCGCGGGCGCGCAGCCCGGCCACCGACTCCCCTGCCGGTTGGGCGGTGCAGGGCCGGTGCCGGCCGGCCTCGGCTCGGTGTACGCCGGCCGTACCGGGTGTGGGCGTGGGGCGGGGCCGGGTGAGGTAGGCCGCTACCCCGACGGCAAGCGACAGCACACCGGCCACGATCAGCAACAGGAATGCCAGCCAGAGCATCTCCTTACCTCTCTCTGCGGAACCGCTCCCCTGCGGGCTTTGTACGTCAGGCGCCGGGACGGCGTGGCGCACCGGGTTGGGCATCGGCGCGCCACGCCGTCTCCGGCTGCGGTCGGGGGCTGACCTACCGCCCCATTTCTGGGGCGGCGGACCGGAATGGGTCAGCCACCCGACCGGCAACCGTCTCGGTCCGGCCGCCCGCAGCGGTGTTCATCACGCGGTCGGACCGGAACGGCCCTGGACGCGGGTACGGGCGGCGGTCTCTCCCCGCGCCACCATCTCCTGCGTCCAAGGCATGGACGGTCATCGGAAACACACCTCCTTCGGTCCGGTTGACTGTGTCGTTCGTCCTCGGCGTGGTCATAGCCAACCGGACTCCCTTCCCCCGGCCCAGGGACTGTGGTCTGAGCGCAGGGGGTGCGCGAGAAGTGCGCGGTACATTTGTCGTTGGCCGGTGGTGATCATTGCCTGCTTTGGCGGGTTAGGCTCTGCCCACCTGAGGAGCCGGGGAGGATTGGTATGAGAATGCCCGCGGGGGTGGCGAATGAGTGCTTGGCGGTGCTGATTGGCGGGGCGGGGTTTCCGTCGTTGGAGCGGTTTGCTGAGGCGGTGAACGCGCGGGGTTGGCAGATGTACGGGATCAAGCTGTATTACGACCATGTGCGGGTGAAGCGGTGGCTGGGTGGTAGTACTTGCCAGTACCCCGATGTGGTCGCCGAGGTGCTGAGTTCCGCGTGGGGGATCCCGGTGTCGGTGAGTGTGATTTGGCCTGATCTGCGTGCCGGTGGCGCTCCGGTGCCAGCTCACCTGCAGCCGTGGGTGGCGGGTCGTACCCTGGAGGGGCTGGGGGCCTTCCTGAGGAGCGACATGCTGACCAGGCGCGAGGTGCTGGCCGATGCCGTCGGACTTGTCGCAGGAGCCTCGCTCAGCGACCCGGTCGCGCGCTGGCTGCGTGAGCCGGCTGCGTTGTTGCTCCCCGGAGCTGACCGGACCGGTGAGCGGATCGACATGTCGACCGTCCATGCCCTGGAGCGCGCCACCCGCCAGTTCAAGTCATCGGATGCGGCGTTGGGTGGCGGGGTATGTCGCGAGGCTGCGGTGGGCCAACTGAAGTACGCGGTTGACCTGATGACCCATGGCCGGTTCAGCGAGCCGGTGGGCAAACAGCTCCTGACCGCCATTGCAGACCTCGCGGGACGGTTGGGTTGGATGTGTCATGACATCGGCATGGAGGGTCCGGCGCAGCGCTACTTTGTGTACGCCTTGCAGGCGGCCCGAGAGGCTGACGACGAGCGGGCCAGCCTGCGTTCAGTCGGTATTCTCGGCGGGATGGCTCGCCAGATGTGTTCCCTCGGCCATCCTGATACTGGCTTGCGGCTCGTTGATCTGGGGCTTGAGCGCCTGCCGGCTGACCGGAATCGACTGAACGTGGTCAGGGCGGGTCTTTGGGGCTTGAAGGCACGGATGCTCGCCAGCATGGGACCCTCTTATGTTCCCGAAGTGCGTAACGGCATCAACCTCGCTTTTGATCTCCGGGCCGTCGCTGCGGACGAAGACGAAGACCCGGTCGTTAGCGAGTACTTTCCTTCCCTCGTGAGCAATGGCGAGCTGGCGGGGGAAGCCGCGGAGTGCTTCCGGGACCTGGCGCGGGCGGAGCGGCGGTTTGCCTCCGCCGCCGAGGCCCACACGTTGCGGGCGATCGCCGTACGCGATGATGATTTCGCCCGCTCGCGAGCGCTCGATCAGATCGGCCTCGCTCAAGATCGGTTCCTTATGCGCGAGCCGGAGCAAGCCTGCGTGGATGGCACGGCGGCGATCGTGATGGCGACCCAGGTCACCTTCTCCACCCGGGTCGCCGGGCGGCTGCGGGAGCTGCTGGCCGACTCCGCGCCGTACGACGACACCCCCGGCGTACCGGAGTTTCGTGGCCAGCTCCAGCAGGCTGCCGCGGTCGCCTAGATCGCAGGCTGTCGGTCGTCACACCTCGCGGTAGCCGACTCCGGCGATGATGATCGTTACCCAGGTACGCCCCCGGCTGCCGGCCCAGACGGGAGTGAGGTGCGGGGCAAAAAATTAGCGGGCGAAGGCATCCAGCAGCCTCCTCGGAGCCGAAGACACCATGAGACCGCTTGGTGCCGCTATGAGCCCCCAGGGCCAACGGTCAATTTGTTGTACCTAACATACCGTTATAAGCGTTATTAAACTGAGTCGCACCAGATAGTTTCGTTCGTCCGGTGTGGGTAAGAGGCAGCCACGGGGTTTGACCCGACCTGGACACTCCCAAGCCGTCTAGGTCCGCACAGAGATGGAGCGACATGGCGCTCGATGACCGTACATTCCACGACTTGATCACCGAGTCCCAGGACCTGCACGTGGACGCAATGAGGCAGATCAAACAGACGCTGCCGGCGTTGGAGGAGGTCCGGGAGGAACGCCGGGGGCAGGAGATCGACACCGACGAGATCGCACGGTTCAACGATGGCCGGCGCCAGATGCTGGCCAGGCTCGGCTACGGCACCGCAGCGGTGGGGCTGCTCACCGGCGGCTTCGGTGCGATGTTCGCTGGGCTGCTGGCGACCCCGGCGCACGCCGATGAGACCCTTGACGTACAGATCCTGCAGACCGCGTCGTCACTGGAACGGCTCGCCGTCAACACCTACGGCACAGCGCTGACGTTGCCGTTCATCAAGAACGGCAACCCGGTCGTGGTGAAGTTCGCCCAGACCACCATGAAGCAGCACGACGAGCACCGGCAGGCGTTCCAGAGCCAGACCACCGCGCTGGGCGGCAAGCCGCAGGACGCGCCGAACCCGAAGTTCCTGCAGGTCGTCGCGAAGGCCAAACCCGGCCTGAAGGCCCCCGCCGACGTGGTGACACTTGCCATGAGCCTAGAGAAGGTGGCCACCGACACCTACCTGCTCGACCTCACCATGTTCCAGGACATGAGGTCCAAAGAGATCATGGGCAGCGTCATGGGCGTTGAGGCTCAGCACCTGGCCACCCTGCGAGCCGTGGGCGCGCTACTCGCTGGCGGCGCACCGAACCTGATCAAGATTCCCATCGGTGCCGACCTGGCCAAGCTGCCGGCCGCCGCAGGCAGCGTCGCGTTTCCCAATGCGCTCGAACAAACCCAGGACGACCTGATCGCCTCGCCCTCATCCGGAGCGATCAAGTGAACCGCCGGCCGGAGGAGCAGATGACGGACCAGACCATCGACCACACCATCGGCGAGCAGGTCAGCGCCCCGGCGAACGTTAACCGCCGCCGCGTGCTGGTCGGCGGGGGCGTGGCCGCAATGGCTGCGGCCCTGGCCGCGTGCAGCAGTAACAGCGGCGGTAACAGCGCCGGCCAAGCTACCCCGACTAGTTCTGCTGCCCCCAGCAGCGGTGCAACTACTGATCTCGCCGTCGCCCAACTCGCTGCCGGGCTGGAGGTCCTGGCCGTCGGCACCTACCAGGCTGCCTTGGCTGCCGCGGGCAATGGCAAGCTCGGTGCCGTCCCACCCGCGGTCGCCCAGTACGTCCAGACAGCAATGGCGCAGCACCAAACGCACCTCGATGCGTGGAACAAGGTCCTCACCAGCGCCGGCAAGGCGAAGGTCACCCAACCCAACAGCACACTCAAGCCGACCGTGGATACCGAGTTCGCCAAGGTCAAGGACGTCGCCGGCGCGGCAACCCTGGCGCTCATGCTCGAAGAGATCGCTGCCCAGACCTACCTGAAGGCCCTCCCGACCCTCAGCAGCAAGGACGCGATCAAACTCGCCGGTCAAATCCAGATCATCGACCAGCAACACCAGGCGATCTTGCGCTTCGCCCTGGGCATGTATCCGGTCCCCGATGTCTTCCAGAAGACCGACAAGGCGGCCACCGGATAACACACCGCGCTCGACCGCCCACCCGCCAGCCGGCCGCAGTACCGGTTTGCGGACAGCGCAGCTCTCCGGCTGGCGGGTGGGGCACTAGCCGCTGGCATCTCGCCCAGCGCCTGGAGGGAACCAGCGATCAGCCGAGCGCTGCGGCCGTCCCGGCCTGGAGCATACGGTGCTGGTTGGTCAGGTCCAGTTGATGCAGGGTGTAACGGCGAAGGGCCGCAAGCTGGCCTGGGGAGAGCCGGTCGCATACCCAGTGCCAGTGCAGGGAGACCCAGTCGTCGGGAACGAGTTCGGCGAGGAAGCTGAGCCCGTCGGCGGCGCGGCTTGCGGTCTCCAGCGCCGGCTCCCCGAGCGCAAGCTGACACCCATCCCAAGTCAGCGGCCGGGACCGGACGACGACTTGGTCACCTTGTACGGCGACCACCCGGCCCCAGCGGATGCGGCACTGGTCGAGCACCGTCAAGGCGTGGCTGGCCTTGCGCTCGTGGCCGAGCAGCCCGACCCAAGGATAGACGTTGAACACGTGGAACGAGTGATGCGGTACGGCGCCGGCGACCACCGCCTCAGCGATGAAACCGAACTGGCTGCCCACGCCGCGTCGAAACCGCTCGTCCATCGAGTTGCCCAAGGCGCCGAACCCCACCTGGTCGAGCAGCCGGTTGCCCACCCAGTAGGCTTCCACGACCCGGCGGTCGAGGGGATTGTCGAGCCCTGCGGCGTGGGCGATGAGCTGAAGGTAGGGCCACGCACCGCCGAACCCACGGGCGAGCTGCACCAGACCGGAGTCGGAGATCCCGGTGGCGGCGTACTCAAGCAGCGAACGGTTGTCCGCCGGCCCGCAGTAGCCGAGCTCGTTGGGTGGGTAGGCATAACGGGCGAAGAGCAACGCGCCGGCAGGTATCCCGGCGTCTCCAGCCGAAACCGGTATGTACCTCGTGCCAGGTGCCCCAGCAGCAGACATGGGAACTCCTCGCGGATCGGCAGGTATCACTCAGCCAGGCAGCCACGCAAAGAAACCAGGACTGGTTCTACGCTAGCCGCCCGTGTGCTCATGACACCATGACCGGGATAGGTGGGCCACCCGGCTCTGTGGCGTTTCGGGGAGGTGGTCGGTGACGGGGGACATTGCGCCGTGCGACGGCTTCCTGGTGGTGTTCCGGAACTCGGCCGGGGTGCCGGTGGGGTTAGGAGTGCTGGTCGGCGTTCGGAAGGTGCTGACGTGTGCCCATGTGGTGAACGCCGCCCTGGGGCTGCCGCACGATGCGCCGGATCGTCCGGCGAGGCCGGTCCGGGTGGGCTGGCCGAAGCTGGCTGGCTGCACGCCGATCAGCGCGGAGGTGGTGGCTTGGCGCCCGTTGGCCGACGGTGACCTAGCCGCGCTCCGGCTGGCTGCTGACTGCCCGCCGGGCGCGGTGATGGCCCGGCTGGATGTGCAGGTGCCGGCGGGGACGGCGCTGCTGCAGGTGTTCGGCTATCCGGAGGGGCGGCCCAAGGGTCAGTGGGCCGACGTACGGGCGGTTGGCACCGTCGAGGGTGGGTGGCTGCAGCTCAACTCACGGGATGCCTCGACCCCGGATGTGCGGGCGGGGTTCAGCGGTAGCCCGGTGTATGACCCGCAGACCGGCGCGGTGGTGGGTCTGGTTGCCGAGGCACCTGGTGGCGGGCATTCCCGGGACAGCCTCGCGATCCCAGCCGCGCAGTTGCTGGCCTTTGCGGATGGAGGTGGCGACGCGGGTGGCGACGGGGGCGGCGCCGCGCGGTCCCGTCGTCCGGAGCGTACGTACGGCCCGGCGAGCGAGCTAACTGTGTTGCACCTGTCGGACCCGCAGTTCGGCCAGCATCATTTGTTTGGCGGCAACGGCCTGACCGTGGCGGACCGGGACCGGGACTCGTTGTTCGTCCGGCTGCATGAGGATCTGGCGAAGTTGGCCGGTACGCACGGCCTGTGGCCGGATCTGGTGGTGGTGACCGGGGACCTGGCCGAAACGGGGTTACGCAGCGAGTTCGACCAGGTGGTGGAGTTTCTGCAGCGGCTGGTCGAGGCGCTGGAGCTGCCCCGGCACCGGGTGGCGATCGTGCCGGGCAATCACGACGTGAACCGTAAGGCGTGCGAGCACTACTTCAGCGGGGAGGAGGCGGACGAGCGGGAGCCGGTGCCGCCGTACTGGCCGAAGTGGCGGCACTTCGCGGCGGCGTTCGACCAGTTTTATGCCGCTTGGCCCGGGCAGGGCCCTCGGCCGGCGTTCATCCCGGAACAGCCGTGGACCTTGTTCGAGGTCACCGATCTGCGGGTGGTCGTCGCTGGCTTGAACTCCACGATCGCCGAGAGCCACCGCGACCCCGACCACTACGGCTGGGTCGGCGAGGCCCAGTTGGCCTGGTTCGCTGAGCGGCTGCGTCTCTACCGCGCCGAGGGTTGGCTGGTGCTGGGCGCTGTGCACCACAACGCGGTCCGCGGCGCGGTCGATGATGAGGAGAACCTGCGGGACGCTGCGGACCTGGACCGGGTGCTCGGCCACCACGCCCCCGGCTACCCCGTGGGCGGGCCGGGGGCGGTCCACCTCCTGCTGCACGGCCACACTCATGATGGGCGAGTGCACCGGCTGCCTTCGGGCCTGCTAACGTTGTCCACCGGCAGCGCCGCCGTCACGGCGCAGGATCGGCCTGCCGAGGTCCCCAACCGGTACCAGGTGCTAAGGCTGCGCCCGGACGGCGTCACCCGCTTTACTCGCGCGTACCTGGCTGACCGGAAGACCTGGACCGGCGACAACCGCGCCGACCTGGCTGCGGATCGCTGGCAGCACACCGAGCCGGTAATCTTGGCTGCGCCCGCAGCTCTCGCTCTGCCTCAGATGCTGCCTGGTCCGGCGCGGCAAGACCGGGATGCTCGGGCCGATCTGCCTGGTGACGGCCCGGTGGGCGGTGACCGGTACGGCCGGGGCCACCGAGGTTCACCGGATGGCTCTGAGTACGTCGACCCGTTCCTGGCGGAGGTGGCCGAGGTCACCCGGCTGCGCTATGGCGGGGCCGAGGTGCAGGTCCATCCGTCGCCGGCGGTGGGCCGGTCGTATGTGATGGTGAGCCGGCGCGAGGAGTTCGGTCCGGTGGACCGCTGGCCGGTCGGTGCGGTGAGCGGCCAGGTGACCCGGGAGGTGCTGGAGGCGTTCGTGGCCGGGGTGCACGCCCCGTGGCGGTCCGCAGACGCCACCCTGCGCTCACACCTGGTCTACGGCGGTGCGGGGCCAGACCAGCGGGTGCGTACGGGGGCGCTGGCCGCTGGGGTGGTGCTGCACAGCCTGGTGGAGTATCGCGGCCTGATCGATCTGGGCAGGGTGCGGGAGGCTCAGCGCGAGCAGATAGAACGGGACACCCGTTACCCGGCGGAGCTGTACATTCCGCAACGCTTCCGGCGCGAACACCCGACGCGGGAGCGGGATGCCGATGGCCGGCCGGTGGTTGAGGACGCCGTGTTGGAGCCGGTGGTGGGCTGGTTGGGTGAGGAGGGGGCCCGGTTCGTGACCGTGCTCGGGGACTTCGGGCGGGGCAAGACGTTCCTGATGCGCCAGTTGGCCCGCGAGCTACCCGGCCGGATTGGGGGGCTGGAGCCGCTGCTGCTGGAGCTGCACAGCTTGGACAAGGGGCCGGATCTGTATGCCCTGGTCGGTCAGCACCTGCTGCGGCTGGAGGTGGGGGACGTCACCGGCGCGAAGGTGCGGCACTTGATCTCCCGGGGTCGGGTGGCGTTGCTGCTGGACGGCTTTGATGAGCTGGTGCAGCGGGTGAGCTACCCCACCGCGGCGAGCCACCTGGTGACGTTGCTTGCCGCCGCGACTGGCGAGGCGAAGATCGTGCTGACCAGCCGGGCTCAGCACTTCCGCGACGACAGCCAGGTCCGCGACGCGTTGCTGACCACCCCCGCTGGGCGCGATGCCAGCCGGATTGTGGCCCTGGAGGACTTCACCGACGCCCAGATCCGGGAGTTCCTCAGCCGCCTGTACGCCGGTGATGGCACTCGCGCGGAGCACCGCTTCACCCGGCTGGGCGAGATCAAGGACCTGCTGGGTCTGTCCCGCAACCCGCGGATGCTGGCTTTCATCGCGGCGCTACCGGATGCCAGGCTGGATGAGGCCCAGCGCAGCGGCGATCGGATCGGGGCGGCGGATTTGTACCGGGAGATCCTCGACCACTGGCTGGCGGGGGAGGTCAAGCGCCAGTCGTACCTCCACGGCCGGACGGTGCTGCCCAAGGATGAACGGCTGGCCGCCTGCCGCGCGTTGGCGCTACGGCTATGGACCGCACCGGAGACCAACGGCGACACCGTCGGCGTCGAGGAGCTGACCCGTACGACCGCGGCGACGCTGACGGAGCTGGAGACGCTGGGGTTCAGCGACGAGCAGGCCACCCATACGGTCGGGTCGGGGTCGCTGCTGACCCGCAGCATCCGCGGGTTCGGGTTCGTGCACCGCTCGGTCCTGGAGTGGCTGGTCGCCGACACCGCCGCCACTGAGCTGAAGGCCGGAGACGAACCGGCGGTGCTGGCGGCTCGGGAGATGTCAGACTTGATGACCGACTTCTTCTGTGACCTCGCCGGCCACCCCACCGCCCAGGAGTGGGCCAACAGGATCCACCGCCCGGCCGGGCCGGAGCCCGCCGTAAGCGCGGCCCAGATGGCCAACGCAACGCGCGTGCACGCGCGGCTGCGTCGCCGCAGCGACTGCGAGCCAACAGCCGCTGGCCCCGCTGAGACCGGCCGGGCCGAGCCGCTGGACCTCAGCGGCCAAGACCTGCGTGATCAGGACATCGCCGCTTTCGCGCTGACCGGTGGGGGCGGCCTCGGGCTGAGGGCCGCGGTGCTGCGCGACACCGTGTGGGCCGGCAAGCGCCTGGTCCGGCTCGACCTGACCGGAGCCGATCTGACCGGAGCCGACCTGCGCGGGACCCGCCTGGAGGAGGTCGACCTGACCGGTGGCTGCCTCACCGGAGCCCAGCTTGCCGGGGCCCACCTGACCACAGTGAACCTCACTGGCGCGGATCTCACCGGCGCGGACCTGACCCGTGCCCGGCTGACCGAAGTAGACCTCGCCGGCGCGGTGCTGGCCGGCAGCACCTGGTCGCGTGTCGCGATCCTCGGCGTTTCCGCCGCTGGGCAGGCCGCTGGCTCCGCCGAGCTGGGTCCGGTGGCGGTGGTCGGCCGGGACCGGGCCGAGCCGGTGCTCGCGGTGACGGGCGCGGTTCAGGCGATGACCGAGGTGGGCGAGCTGGGGATGATCGCGGTAGCCCGGGGCGGCTCGGTGGAGCTGGTGCACGCGACCTCCCGGCAGGTGATCCGGGTGCTGACCGGCCACACCAACTGGGTGCGGTCGGTGGCCGCGGTGCCGCTGCCCGAGGGGCGTACCCTGCTGGCCTC
>OBLV0100000589.1_pt1 | contig 11094 bp, 10 predicted proteins | sample 1520071 | NCBI WGS metagenome assembly OBLV01 (sample SAMEA3888446, study PRJEB22518) | metagenome | reverse complement strand
ACCGAGATCTACACTCTTTCCCTACACGACGCTCTTCCGATCTTGCCGATCACCGTCGGGGTAATCGTCCACAACACCTCACATGTCGGTGCGGTGATCCCAGAGCTCGCGGTGTTCGCGATCGCGTGGGTGGTCGGCGACAACCTGCGCACGCGTCGGGCGTACCTGGCCGAACTCGAGGCGCGGGCGGCACGACTCGAGCGCGAGCGCGAACAGCGGGACCAGCGTGCGGTGACCGACGAACGCGCCCGGATTGCCCGCGAGCTCCACGATGTGATCGCCCACAACGTCAGCGTGATGGTCGTGCAGGCCGCAGCGGGCGAGGAGGTGTTCGACGAGGATCCGGGCAAGGCGCGCGAGTCGCTGGCCGCGGTGGCGTCGACCGGGCGCGCCGCGCTGACCGAGCTCCACCGGCTGCTCGGCGTGATCCGGACCGAGGACGATCGAGCCGGCGAGCCGTCGTACGAGCCCCAGCCAGGAATGGAGTATCTCGGCGAGCTCATCGCGCAGGTGCGCGAGACAGGACTCCCGGTCGAGCTGTCGGTGATAGGCCGGCCTCGCCCATTGCCGGAGGGGATCGGGCTGTGCGCGTACCGAATCGTCCAGGAGGCACTGACCAACACGCTCAAGCACGCCGACGCCGCGAGCGCCCAGGTGAACGTGCGGTATGTCGCCGATGCGCTCGAGCTCCAGGTGATCGACGACGGACGAGGCAGCTCGCCGGTCAACGGCGAGGCCGGCGGCCACGGGCTGATCGGAATGCGCGAGCGCGTGGCGCTGTTCGGCGGCGAGATGGCCGCGTCCCCTCGGGCCGGCCACGGCTACGAGGTCCGGGCCCGGCTGCCGCTCGAGGAGCCGAGGGCGTGAGTATCCGCGTCCTGATCTGCGACGACCAGGCGCTCGTGCGCGCCGGATTCCGGTCGATTCTGGGCGGGAAGCCGGACATCGAGGTCGTCGGCGAGGCCGAGAACGGCGCCGAGGCGGTGGTGCTCGCCGAGCGCCGGCGCCCGGATGTGATCCTGATGGACATCCGAATGCCCGTCCTGGACGGGGTCGAGGCGACGCGCCGGCTGGTGGCGGATGGCTCGCCCGCGAGGATCTTGGTCCTGACCACGTTCGACCTCGACGAGTACGTCCACGCGGCGATCCGTGCCGGGGCGAGCGGGTTCCTGCTCAAGGACGTGACGCCGGCGAAGCTGCTCGACGCGATCCGGATCGTCGCCGGTGGCGACGCGCTGCTGGCGCCGTCTGTGACGCGGCGACTGCTCGAGCGGTTCGCTGTGACGCTACCCGCCGGCGACCAATCGAGCGACGTGCTCGAGCAGCTCACCGCGCGGGAGACCGAGGTGCTGCGCCTTCTCGCCGGCGGCCTGTCGAACGCCGAGATCGCCGCCGAGCTCGTCGTCAGCGAGGCGACGGTCAAGACCCACATCTCGAGCCTGCTCCGCAAGCTCGGGCTCCGCGACCGCGTGCAGGCCGTGATTCTCGCCTATGAAACTGGTCTGGTCGGGCTCGGCAAGACGTAGGACTCCGGATCAGTACAGGGCTCAGATCCCGAGCGCGCAGCCATCCTTGCGGGAGTCAGAGCCGCCGAACAGGGTCCCGTCGCGGACGATGATCGCCTGACCCCCGCCGAACGCGCCGCGTTCGGTCTCCCGGCGAACGCTGAGACCGGTCCGCTCGAGCTCCGGGGCGGAATCCCATAGCGGCGGCTCGAGGCTCAATGTCCGGCCGTCGATCCGGAAGCGGCCACCGTCGACGGCCGCCTGCGGGTCTCCATCCGGCAGCAACTTGACCAGAAACTGGACGTGGGACTGGGCCTGGATGAATCCACCCATCAGGCCGAACGGCCCGACCAGTTCGCCACCGCGCGTCAGCATCCCGGGAATCAGCGTGTGGTAGGGGCGGGTGCCGGCGACGACGGTGCCCTGGACCGCGAACCCGGCGGCGCGGTTGTTCAGCACGACTCCGCTCCTCTCCGCCACGACCCCCGAGCCGAACGCCTCGTACAGGCTCTGCAACAGCGATACCGCCATGCGGTCGCCGTCGACCGCGCACACGCAGACTGTGCCGCCGGCCGGCTCGGCGACGCGCGCCGGCATCTGGCCCCGCCGCGCGCGCACGTGCTCGGGCGAGAGCAGGTGACCGACGTCCGCGCCGTCGCGCACACTCTCCAGCGCGTCCTCGAGCGCGAGCGCCATCGCGCGGACGAGATCCGGCAGTTCCGGCGGCTCGTCGCCGAGGATTGCGAGCGCCTCGAGCGCCGCGATGCCCTGGGTCGGGGGCGGTAGCTCCGCGACGTCGAACCCGCGGTAGGTGCTGAGGAGCGGCTCCACCCAGCGGGGGCGGTACGCGGCAAGATCCTCGACCGCGAGCCACGACGCGCTCGCGATCTCGCTCGCCGGCGGCCCCGTGTAGAAGAATGCCGGCCCCTCGGCGGCGATCCTGGCCAGGGTCCCGCCTAGCTCCGGCAGCCGGTAGCGCCCGCCGAACGCCGGCGCCGGTCCGAACGCCGCCGGCGCGCGCGGGCTCGCCCGCCACACCTGGGCGCAGTTGAACCCGGCGGCGACGCCCTCGCGGGCGAATTCGATCGCCGGCCGCAGACAGCGGTCGAGGCCGACCCGGCCGAACCGCCGCGACAGCTCGCCCCAGCCGGCGACCGCCCCCGGTACGTCGACGGACATCGGGCCGAGGTCGGCCGGCGGCTCGGCGGGCGCGGACCGCGGCGCCGGGCCGGCGGCGTCGAGCCCGTGCAGCGCCCCGGAGCCGTCTCGGACGATTGCGAACAGGTCTCCGCCGATGCCGGTCGCGTGTGGCTCGGTCACGCACAGGACCGCCGCGGCGCAGATCGCCGCGTCTACCGCATTCCCCCCTTCCCGGAGCACGTCGAGACCGGCGAGCGTAGCGAGCGGCTGACTGGAGGCCACCATCGCCCCGGGCGCGACCGACGCGGCGCGCGCGGGCGTCAGCGCGAACGACACTACTGCTCGCCGTACTGCTCGACCGCGTACCCGAGCAGACCGCACGCCCCGAGCCGGTCCGCCGGCGCCCGGAATGTCACCTGAACGACGCCGGGGGCGCGGCCGATCTCGATCGCTCCGGCGATCGTGGCGCGGTTCTTGACCTCCGGAACGGAAAGGTCGAGCAGCTGCGCCGCCCGCGCCAGGCCGTTGTCGGTGGCGCTGTTGAGGTCCGGTCCGGTGCCGATCACCGAGACGGGGAACGACTCCTCGAGCTCGTCGACCCCGTACCGGCGGCCGAGCGCACGAGCGCGCATCCTCTCCTCCGCCGACAAGGGCTTGGCTAGAAACGGCAGGTCCTCCTCGAGCGGGAACAACACCGGCCCGTCGACGCCGAGCCCCTTGACCACCTCTACCTGGAGCGTGACCGTGCCCGACACGTCGCAGGTGTGGCCGGCGATCTCGCCGTCGCCCTGAAGGGCGTGCATGTCGCCCAGATAGACGCCGGCGCCGGTGAGCTTGACCGGGCAGATCAGGATCGCGCCGGCGCGCACCGCATCGACATCCATGTGGCCGTCGGTCTTGTGTGTTTGTAGCTGCTGGGGCGTCAGCGCATAACGGTGCGGCGCGCCGATCAGGAACGAGCCGAAGTCGCCGGCGTTGTGAGAGTCGGGGATCATCGTCGATGGGGAAGTCCCGATCTGACCCAGGAACGGTCGCAGCCGCGTCGCCAGCGCGACGATGTCGTGCGGGGCGAACGTCAGGATCGGGTTCTGGACCGAGTTGTCGGGCAGGGCCGCGAACCGAGGCGCCTCACGGGCGAACGACTCGGCGGCATCCGCCGGCACGGTCAGGCCGACCGTCCGCAGCTCGTCGAACGCGATCGTGTACCCGTTGGTGAACGTGAACGGAGTCGCGTCGGCGCCGCAGCTCGCACATCGAATCGATTCCTGCCCGATCCCTTGGATGCGGGTTTCCGGCCACTCGGCTCCGCACCCCGGGCACACCGGAGCGCAGTACGGGTCGCCGTTGAAGCGGCCCTCCATCGGCTGGTCGTTGCCCGATGCGGTCGCCAGCGAGGTGACCTCGATGTCCTTGATCCGGATCGCGATCGCGTCCCCCACCTCGGCGTCGGCGACCGCCACCGGCCGGCTGACCTCGTGGCCGCCGCGGATCGACGGCGTGATCATCGGCCCCCAGCAGCCCGGCGTCGAGTTCCAGACGATGTGGCCGCCGTTGGCGACCGGGCCGAGCATTGTCACCTCCGGTCCGAGCAGGCCGTCGGTGAACGTGTCGACGAATACGGTCTGGTTGACAGCTGGTTCGATGGCCATTGTTGTCACTCCCTCCGAATCATTGTTGCGGCGGCGTTCACCCTCCCGCCACCGGGGTCAGCAGTGCAACCTCCTCGCCGTGGTAGAGCGTGCGCTCGCGTTCGACGTGCTCGCCGGCAATGAGCGGCAGCGCCGAGGTGAGCGCCGGGCCAAGCTCCGGAGTCGTGCTGGCGAGGAGGTCGTAGAGATCCTCGACGGTGGCGCCATTCGGAAGCTCGAACCTGAGCATGGGAGCCGGCGCCAAACGCGCCAGACCGCTACCGAGCCGAATCCGAACCTCCAACGCAGCGATCTTAACCGCTCACGTACCGGTCGGCCCGAACCGCTCGGTCCTGATCCGGCCGGGATCGCGCCCGCCGGCGGCGAGCCACCCCGCCGCGGTCTCCACGAACGCGTTCGGGCCGCATATGTAGATGCGGGACTGCTCCTCCGCGGGTCCGGCGACCTCGTCGACGAGCGCTCGGTCGATCCGGCCGCGATGGCCCTTCCAATCGTCCGGCCACTCGCGGGTCAGCACGAACCGCACGTCGACCCCGTCGCGCTCCCCGTAGCCGGTCAGCTCGTGTTGGTAGATGACCTCGCTGAGCCGCCGTGACGAGTAGATCAACCGCACTGGGACCTGGCGGTCGGTCGTGCACCAGTGGCGGATCATCGATCGCAAGGGAACGACGCCGGACCCCCCACCGATCAGCACGAGCGGACCGCCGAGCGCCTCCTCCCAAACGAAGTAACCGCCGATCGGACCGCGCAATTCGAGCTCATCGCCGGGCATCAGGACATCGACGAGGTACGGCGAGACCTCGCCGTCCTCGAGCCGCTCGACGGTCAGGACCAGATGCTCGTCCTCGGGAGCGGAGGCGATCGAGTAGCTCCGCTGCGCCTGGTAGCCGTCTTCGGCGGTGAGTCGCACGTCGACGTGCTGCCCCGATCGGTAGTCATCGGGCCAATCGGGCCGTGTCAGCACGAGGCTCTTCGCGCGCGTTGTCTCCTCGAGCAGCTCGACGACCGAGACGAGCTGCCAGGTCAGTCTCCCTGGTAGCGCTGCTCGAGCCATGGGTCGCCGAGGTTGTGGTAGCCGTAGTTCTCCCAGAACCCCGGCTCGTCTTGCCGCGTGAACGTGAGCCCCCGGACCCACTTGGCGCTCTTCCAGAAATACAGGTGCGGGACCAGGAGGCGCGCCGGCCCTCCGTGCTCGGGGTGGAGCGGCTGACCGTCGTACTCGTAGGCGACCCACGCCTTACCGTCGCTGACGTGCTCGCGGGGCAGGTTCGTCGTGTAGCCGCCGTCGGACCAGGCCGTCACGTACGCCGCCTCGCTGTTGATCCGCTCGAACAGCGTGTCCACCGATACGCCCTTCCACTTCGTGTCGAACTTGGACCACTTCGTCACGCAGTGAATGTCGACCGTGACGCTCTCCGCCGGGAGCTCGAGAAAGTCCTTCCACGGCCACGACACGGGTTCGTCGACCTCCCCGCTGATCAGGAAGTTCCATTCGTCGAGCGGCGTATGGGGCGTCGGACCGGCGGAGAGCACGGGGAAACCGGTCTCGAGGTACTGCCCGGGCGGCAGACGCGACGGATCGGCGACGGGGCGCCGCCGGCCCAGGAATCCGCGCGAGACCGGAGACATCAGCCGTGAACCGCGTGCCCGAACTGGACGCGGACCATCCACAGCTGCTGTTCGAGCGCGCGGACGACCTCGATGATCACGTCTTGGGAGGCCGCGTCGATTTCGCCGAGCTTGTCCATCCGCTCGCGTGCGCGGTCGGCAACGTCGTTCATGCGCTCGCTGAGCTCTCGAATGACCACATGGTCCTCGAGCGGGCCCCGCGCGATCGGCTTCAGCTCCGTCACGGCCGCGACCGCACCGCTCTGGCCGTCGGGCGCGTAGCCCAGCGCGACGGCGCGCTCGGCGACGACGTCCGAGAGCTCACGCCAAGAGTCGACGAGCTCGTCGAGCTGCTCGTGCAGGGGCCGGAACAGCGGCCCGGTGACGTTCCAATGGAGCTGTTTGCCGACCAGAGCCAGGTCGATCAGCTCCACGAGCATCGCCTGCAGCTGATTGCCCGTCTCCTCGCGCTGGTGCGCTCCGAGGGCCGGAAGATGTGCCTCTTGCTGGGTTGAAGCCATGTCTCTCCTCTATTCGAAGTTTCGCTTAGCCACGACCCCCTCCGCGTGCTCCAGCTTAACGACGCACGCTCCGCAGGGAGGATGTATACGCGCGAACGTCGTGAGGCGCGAGAATGAGTGTCGTGGCGGAATCGAATCTTGCCTCCTCCGAACCGCCTAACGGCGGCGACAAGTCGGTGCCGCCCGGGCCGATGCCGCGTGACAAGGGCGGCTGGCGGGTCGCGCCGGCGCCCGACGGTCGCGGCATGCCCGACGAGCACAAGCCGACGCCGCCGCATCGGATGCGGGCGTTCTGGCTGTTGCTCCTGGGGCTGCTCGCGATCAACTGGCTGTTCGTCCTGATCAGCCAGCCGTCCACGCAGCCGCGGGTCACGGTCCCGTTCAGCCCGTACTTCCTCCAGCAGCTCGAGGCGGGCAAGGTCAAGTCGATCTCTTCGCGGAGCGGATCGATCCAGGGCACGTTCACCGAGAAACTCAAGTACCCGGCGAACGACTCGAGCGCGACGCCGACGACGCTGTTCGCGACCCAGGTTCCCTCGTTCTGGAACAGCAACCAGCTGACGAATCTCCTGATCGAGCACAACGTCGAGGTGAACGCCAAGAACCCCAACCCGGGAACCTCGCTGCTGACCGAGCTGTTGGTCGGCTTCGGTCCGACCCTGCTGCTGTTCGCGGTCATCTACTTCATCGCTCGCCGGGCGATGCGGGCCGGCGGGGGCGGACTCGGCGGACTCGGCAACTTCGGCCGTTCGCAGGCGCGTCGCGTCGATCCCCAGTCGATCCGGGTGACGTTCGACGACGTGGCCGGCATCGACGAGGCGAAGGCGGAGCTGGCCGAGATCGTCGACTTCCTCAAGAACCCCGAGCGCTATCAGAAGCTCGGCGGGCGGACGCCGCACGGCGTGCTCCTGTTCGGCCCGCCCGGCACCGGCAAGACGCTGCTGGCCCGCGCGGTCGCCGGCGAGGCGCATGCCGCGTTCTTCTCGATCGCCGCCTCGGAGTTCATCGAGGCGATTGTCGGGGTCGGCGCGGCGCGCGTCCGCGACCTGTTCGCGAAGGCCAAGGAGGCCGCCCCCGCGATCATCTTCATCGACGAGCTCGACGCGATCGGCCGCTCCCGCCAGGGCTCGGCCCAGATCACCGGCGCCAACGACGAGCGCGAACAGACGCTCGACCAGATCCTCACCGAGATGGACGGGTTCGAGTCCAACCAGGCGGTCATCGTGCTCGGAGCGACGAACCGGCCCGAGATCCTCGATCCCGCGCTGCTCCGGCCCGGGCGGTTCGATAGGCGAGTGGCCGTGCAGCCCCCCGACCGCACCGGACGGGTAAAGATCCTCCAGGTCCACACGCGTTCGATCCCGCTCGCCGACGACGTCGACCTCGGCCAGCTCGCCTCCTCGACCCCTGGGATGGTTGGAGCCGACCTCGCCAACCTCTGCAACGAGGCGGCACTGCTGGCCGCCCGCCGGGGCCACGACAAGGTGCAGCAGGCGGACTTCACCGATTCGCTCGAGAAGATCCTGTTAGGGGCCCCGCGCGGGATCATGCTGAGTCTTGCCGATCGCGAGCGAACCGCCTACCACGAGTCCGGTCACGCTCTCGTCGGGATGTTGACGCCGGGAGCCGACCCCGTTCGCAAGGTCTCGATCATCCCGCGCGGGCAAGCTTTGGGCGTGACGCTCTCGACGCCCGACGCCGACCGGGTGTCCTACTCCACGGAGGAGCTCGACGCGAAGATCAAGGTGGCGCTAGGCGGCCGCGTCGCCGAGGAGGTGGTGTACGGAAAGATCACGACCGGGGCCGAGTCGGACATCCAGCAGCTGACCCAGATCGCGCGTCAGATGGTCGGACGGTGGGGGATGAGCGAGAAGCTCGGGCCGATCACGGTGCTGCCCAGCGACGGCTCCGGCCCATTCCTGCCCGGCGCGAGCGAGACCTCGCCGCAGACCCAGTGGCTCGTCGACCAGGAGGTCCAGAGGATCGTCGAGGAGGCACATGCCGCCGTGACGAAGCTGCTCACGACCCACCGAGGTCAGCTCGACAGCCTCTCGAAGGCGTTGCTGATGGCCGAGACGCTCGACGCGGGCGCCGCGTACGCAGCCGCAGGGGTGAAGATGCCGCCGCCCCCCGAGCCCGAGCCAGAGCCCGAGCCGACACCGCAGGCCGAGGTCGCAACGCCGACGTAGCGCCTGCGGATGAGAGCGCTCTCATCCGCTAACTCAATTGTGGTAAATATTTTCCTCGGAATTTGCGTGGTCGCGTAGACTCGCGCCTTCGTGACCGGTGGACGGAGCTTTCGCGATCTGGTAGCCCGCCTACCTCGCACGCGCTCGGCCTTGGTCTATGCCGAGGAGCAGCACGCAGGTCAGCTGCGCAAGGTCGACGGGGCCCCGTTCATAGAGCACCCGATCGAGGTCGCTTCGCTGCTGTATGACGCCGGCGCGGGCGACGACGTGATCGCGGCCGGCCTTCTCCACGACACGATCGAGAAGTCCGCCACGGACGCGGCAGAGCTTCGCCGCCGCTTTGGCATGAGAACCGCCGCGCTGGTCGCCGCCGTCACCGAGGACGAGCACATCGACGGCTACGCGACGCGAAAGGCGGCGCTGCGCCGCCAGGCCGAGGCCGCCGGTCCGGAGGCGATGATGGTGTTCGCCGCCGACAAAGTGTCGAAGGCCCGCGAGCTGCCGGTCGAGCGTCCCGGGCGCGAGGCCGAGACCGTTTCGCGCACGAGGCAGCGCCGGCTGACCCACTACCGCCATTGCCTGGAGATGCTCGAGCGCCACAACGGCGACTTGCCGCTGGTGAGGCAGCTGAGGGCCGAGCTCGAGGTGCGCGCGGTCGTCCCGGAACGCCGCCCGCCGCTGGCTGACGCGGTTTAGCGCCCGAGACTATCCCGCGACGACCGCGTCCGTGACCGGGCCGATCGCGGCCAGCCTCGCGGCCAGCTCGTCGCTGAGGCCGTAGCGGGCGGCAAGCGCGGCCGGCGACGCGTACGTCAGCTTGGTCTGACCCTCGTCGTCCCACACGAGCACCTTGAGTGGCAGGTCGAGCGCCGCGACCGGAACGGCCTGCATCACCGGTGTCCCCGCCTTCGGCGCGCCGAAGATCACGACCTTGGTGTCGCGCAGCTCGAGCCCGGCGTTCTCCGCCTCGCCGCTGTGATCGATCACCGCAAACAGCTTCACGCCCTTGGCCGCGAGCACGTCGGAGAACCGCGCCACGGTGTCCTCCACCGACAACGGGCTCAGCTTGGTGACGAGCTGATCGTCGCTCATCGGATCACCGTCCCCGTCTCCGCCGCGGGCGGGACGAGCTCCTCCTCGTCGTCCACCGATTCGAGTCGACCGCGGGGTAGCCAGCGGACCGCGACGATGAAGGTCGCCACCATCACCCCGGCCATGATGTAGAAGACCGTCTGCGTCGAATGCGCGAATGCAAGCTGGACATCATGGACGAGCGCCGTCGAATGCCCCGAGCCTGAGCTCGACCCGGCACCGCTCCCGCTGAACGACGCCGCGATCCGGTGGGCGACGCCACTGGGCACGCCGTGCTTGGTCAGCGCGTTGGTCACGTTCGTGTCGTTGCGGCTGATCAGGATCGCGCCGAGGACCGCGAGGCCCAGGCTCGCGCCGAAGTTCCGGGCGGTCTGCGTGATTCCCGTGACCTCGCTGTAGCTCGTGCTCGGGGCCCGGTTGACCGCGTCGGTACTGGCCGGGCCGAGCATCAGCCCGAGGCCCGCCCCGGCAAGCGCGATGTACAGGCTCTGCGCGCTGAGCGAGAGGTCGGTGATCTTGCCGGCGAGCAGGAAGAACCCGACCGCGCCGAGCGCGCCCCCGATCACGATCGAGGGTCTCGCGCCCCGCCGGTCGAGCATCCGGCCGCCGATCTGCGCCGCGATCACGAACCCGACGAAGAACCACAGGATGTACTCGCCCGCCTGCGAAGAGTTCTTGCCGAGCGCGACCTGCGCGTAGACACTTCCGAAGAAGAAGAACGGGACGAACACGATCGACATCAGGCCGAGAACGACCGTGTCGGTCGCGAAGCCGCGGTCGAGGAAGATCTGAAGACGCAGCAGGGGCTGCTTGATGCTCAGCTCGAACCGCACGAACACGACCATCAGCAGCGCGCCGACGATCACGCACGCCCAGGTCGCGGGACTGCTCCACCCCCACACGCTCGACTGCTCGAATCCAAGCACCATCAGGAACATCGCCCCGGTGATCAGGGCGGTGCCACGGTAGTCGAGCTTCTCGGGGCGAGGCTCGTCCTCCGGGCACGCCATCTGGGTCAGGACGACGGCGATGATCGCGACCGGGATGTTGATCCAGAAGATCGCCCGCCACGTCCACTGGGTGAGGAACCCGCCGGCGATCGGGCCGATCGCGGTCAGGCCACCCGAGATGCCGAAGAAGATCGCCATCGCCTTGCCGCGCTCGCGCAGCGGGAACGAGGCCACGACGATCGCCACCGCCGCCGGGAACAGCAACGCGGCCGTCGCGCCCTGGACGACGCGGAAGAAGATGATCCAGTCCTCGGCGATCCCGCCCTTGGGCGTTAGCCCACACGCCGCCGACGCGATCGCGAAGCCGGTCACGCCAATCAGCACCATCCGCTTGCGCCCGAGCACGTCGCCGAGATCGGACGAGCGTCGGGTAGGGAAAG
>OBLV0100000588.1_pt1 | contig 11102 bp, 9 predicted proteins | sample 1520071 | NCBI WGS metagenome assembly OBLV01 (sample SAMEA3888446, study PRJEB22518) | metagenome | reverse complement strand
TCAGACGTGTGCTCTTCCGATCTCGCCGCCGCGGGCGACGCGGCGCGGCTGCGCGCGGCGCTGATCGAAGCGGGCGCGGTCGAGGTCTCCGCCGCCGCCGCCGAGATCCTCCGAATCGAGGCCGGCACCCCGCGCTTCGGGGCGGAGATGAGGACCGAGACGATGCCGGCCGAGGCGGGGATCGTCGAGCGCGCCGTCAGCTTCACCAAGGGCTGCTACATCGGCCAGGAGACGGTCGCCCGGCTCCACTACAAGGGCAAGCCGAACCGCCACCTGCGCGGCCTGCGGCTGAGCGCCCCAGCCGAGCCTGGGGCGGCGCTGCGCCTGGGCGAGAAGCGGGTCGGCAACCTCGGCGGCGCCTGCGTCTCCCCCGCCTTCGGCCCGATCGGGCTGGCGATCCTGCGCCGCGAGGCGGAGCCCGGCGCCGATCTCGCCGTAGGTGAAGATGGCGTTACGGCTCGCGTCGTCGACTTGCCCTTCGGTTAGATTCCGCCGCGATGGGTCGTGGGAGAGCAAGGCGTGGGGCGTCCCGGGCCGCGGCGATCGGCGTGCTCGGCGCGCTCGTGATGCTGGCCGCCGGGTGCGGCGCCCAGAGCCACCCGAACCACCCGCGGCCGCAGGTCCCGACCCGGGTCGCGGTGACGATCGGCCCGCACGGGGTGATCGTGCAGCCGGGAAAAATCGCCTTCGGACCGGAAAAGAGCCAGCAGATCCCGCAAAACCAGGACCACGCTCAGCCGCCGATCAAGACGCGGAAGCCGCTGACCGTGATCCTCGTCGCCGCCAACCAGACCGGCAAGGACGCCAAGCTCGAGGTTCGCGGCCGCGTCGACGCCAGCTCCAAGACGATCCCGGCGCGCAGCCCCGGCACCCTGCAGGCCGAAATGCCGACCGGGACCTACACCATCTCCGCCAGCGGCGTCAGCGGCTCCGGAAAGCTCGTCGTCGGGTCCTACCGGGCCTCCTCCAAGAACGACCTCCTGCTCCCTTAGGCGGCTGCAAACCGGCGCATCTTGGGGTCCTCGGCGCGCCGCCCGCGGGTCACGCACGAGTGTGCGCTCCCCTTGGCGGCTTCCTGCGTCCCCCAATCTGCTTGGTTTTCGCCGCCTAAGGGCGTCTGAGGCGCGCGTCACTATCGGTGGTCGTGACCCTTGTGCTCGCCATCGCCGTTGTCTTCCTTGCCGGCGCACTTGCATTTGTCCTCCTTGCCCAGCGCGAGGAGCCGGCGCGGCAACCCGACCTCGGGGCCGCCGTGCAGGAAGCCGCGGCGCGGGCGGTGGCGGAGTCTCTGCCGGGGCTGCTGCAGGCCAACGACGAGGCCCGCAAGGTCGACGCGAGGACCGCGGAAGCGGCGCTGCAGCGCCGCCAGGCGGAGATCGACAAGAGCCAGGGCGAGATCAAGAGCCTGGCCGAGCGGATCGCCCGCGGCCAGGAGAAGATCCAGGAGCAGGTCCAGCGCCGCGGCGAGACCGACCTGCAGACCCGCACCCTGATCGAGCAGGTGGGCCAGACCGTCGGCAACCTCAACGCCGAGACCGCCGGGCTGAAGAAGGCCCTGCGCCAGCCGCAGACCCGCGGCCAGTGGGGCGAGCTGCAGCTGCGTCGCTGTGTCGAGATCGCCGGCATGACCGAGCACGTCGACTTCGAGCTGCAGGAGACGCTGCGAACCGAAGCGGGACGGCTGCGCCCCGACGCCCGCTTCCTCCTGCCCGAGGGCCGCAGCTTCGTCGCCGACTCGAAGGTGCCGCTCGACGCTTTCCTCGACGCCCAGGAGGCCGAGGTCGAGGCGGAGCGGCTGGTCCAGCTGGAGCGGCACGCGCGACAGGCGCGCGAGCACGTGCGGGCGCTCAGCTCGAAGGACTACCAGGGCCAGTTCAAGCCGGGCGAGACGCCCGACCTGGTGATCTGCTTCATCCCCAACGAGCCGGCCCTGCACGCCGCCTTCGCCGCCGACCCGACGCTGTTCGACTACGCGCTCGAGCGCAACGTGCTCGTCGTCAGCCCGACCTCGCTGGTCGGGCTGCTGCGGACGATGGAGCTGGGCTGGCGGCAGGAGCGGATGGTCGCCGAGGCGGCCGAGATCGCCGAGGCGGCCGGCACCCTGCACGCCCGCTTCGCGAAGTTCCTCGGCGACTTCGAGAAGGTCGGCAAGGGCCTGACGACGGCCGCCAACGCCTATGACTCCGCGGTCGGCTCGATGGACCGGCGGCTGCTGCCGCAGCTGCGCAAGGTCGAGGGGCTGGGGATCGCGCCCGGCAAGGCGATCGAGCCGCCGGAGCCGGTTGAGATCACGGTGCGACAGATCTCGGCGCCGGAGCTGCGCGAGCGCGAGGCCGAGGCGCCGCTGCTCGATTAAAGTACCCGCCCGTAGCGGCGGCTACAGGCGGGCCGCCTTTCGTTTTCACGAACGGGAGGTGTCTGGTGGGGGCAGTGATGCAGGGAAGCGAGCGGCAGGGGCTCGAGGTCGAGCCGGGCGTGCTGCCGAAGACGATGCTCGCCTGGGCGATTCGCAAGGAGCGCGAGGGCGAACCGAAGGACGCGATCCAGCTCGAGGAGCTCGAGGTGCCGGAGCCCGGCCCCTTCGAAGCGATCGTGCGGGTGATGGCCAGCAGCGTCAACTACAACAACATCTGGGCGGCGCTGGGCAGGCCGGTCTCGATCTTCGGCGAAGGCGACCACCCCGAGCACGGCCACCACATCGGCGGCTCGGACGCCTCCGGGATCGTCTGGAAGGTCGGCGAGGGCGTCACCCGCTGGAAGCCCGGGGACGAGGTGGTCGTCCATGCCAACCGCGCCTCCTACGAGGACCCCGAGGTGCACGGGCTCGACCCGCTGGCGGCCCCAAGCCAGCTCGCCTGGGGGTACCAGACGACCTGGGGCGGCTTCGGCCAGTTCGCCAAGGCACAGGCCCAGCAGCTGCTTCCGCGCCCCAAGAACCTGACCTGGGCGGAGTCCGCCTCCTACGGCTCCGGCTACTTCACCGCCTACCGGATGCTGATCGACAAATGCAAGATGCAGGCCGGCCACAACGTCCTGATCTGGGGCGCCGCCGGCGGCGTCGGCGTCTTCGCCGTCCAGCTCTGCAAGGCGGCCGGCGTCAACGCGGTCGGCGTCGTCTCCTCCGACGAGAAGGGCGAGCTGGTCAAGGAGCTGGGCGCCGTCGGCTACATCAACCGCAACGAGTTCCCGGAGATGATGAGGAGCGACGGGAACCTCGCCGACCCGGCCGCCGAGAGGGAGCGCTTCGCCGCCACGCGGGCGTTCGCCAAGCGGGCGAAGGAGATCCTCGGCGACGCCCCCGACATCGTCCTCGAGCACGTCGGCCGCGACACCTTCCCGACCTCGGTCTTCGTCCTCAAGCCGTTCGGCAAAGTGGTGATCTGCGGCGCCACCACCGGCTACCAGCTCGACTTCGACGCCCGCTACCTGTGGATGCGCCAGAAGCAGATCATCGGCTCCCATTTCGCCAACGCCTACGAGTGCTGGCGCGCCAACCAGCTGATGATCGAGGGCAGGGTGCGGCCGGTGATCTGGAAGACGGTCGGATTCGACGCCGTGCCGGAAGCGCACCAGCTGATGTACGAAAACCGGCATCAGGGTAAGATCGCCGTCCTGGTCGGAGCCGAGTCCGAGGACGAGGGGCGAAGCAATGACTCCAAGTAAACCCCGGACCCAATAGGTGAGCATGGCTATCGACACGAACGCACTGGCGAATCTCGACGTGGAGCCCGGCACGCTGCCGGAGACGATGGCGGCCTGGGTGATCCGCCAGGAGCGCGAGGGAGAACCGAAAGACGCCTTCCAGCTGGAGGAGATCGAGGTCCCCGAGCCCGGTGCCTTCGAGGTGATCGTGCGGGTGATGGCCGCCGGCGTCAACTTCAACAACGTCTGGGCCTCGCTGGGCAAACCGGTCTCCGTCTTCGGCTACGGCGACCACCCCGAGTACGGCCATCACATCGGCGGCTCGGACGCCTCCGGGATCGTCTGGAAGGTCGGCGAGGGCGTGACCCGCTGGAAGCCCGGGGACGAGGTCGTGATCCACTGCAACCAGGCCTCCTACGAGGACGTCGAGGTCCACGGCCTCGACCCGCTCGCCGCCCCCAGCCAGCGGATCTGGGGCTACGAGACGACCTGGGGCTCGTTCGCCCAGTTCACCAAGGTCCAGGCCCAGCAGCTGCTGGAGAAGCCGCGGAACCTCTCCTGGGTCGACTCCTCCGCCTACGGGCTGACCTACTTCACCGCCTACCGGATGCTGCTGGACCAGTGCAAGCTCCAGGCCGGCCACAACGTCCTGATCTGGGGCGCCGCCGGCGGCCTCGGCGTCTTCGCCGTGCAGCTCTGCAAGGCGGCGGGAGCCAATGCGGTCGGCGTCGTCTCCTCCGACGAGAAGGGCGAGCTGGTCAAGCAGCTCGGTGCCGTCGACTACATCAATCGCAACGAGTTCGGCGCGATGATGCGGACCAAGGAGAACCTCACCGATCCGGCGGCGGACAAGGAGCGTTTCCGCGCCTCGCGCGAGTTCTCGAAGAAGCTGCAGGGGATCCTCGGCGACGCCCCCGACATCGTCTTCGAGCACGTCGGCCAGGCGACCTTCCCGACCTCGGTCTACGTCGTCAAGCCGTTCGGCAAGGTCGTCATCTGCGGCGCCACCTCGGGCTTCCAGCTCGACTTCGACGTCCGCTACCTGTGGATGCGCCAGAAGCAGATCATCGGCTCCCACTTCGCCAACGCGTACGAGTGCATGCGCGCCAACCAGCTGATGGCCGAGGGCAAGGTGCGGCCGGTGCTCTCCGAGACGATGGGCTTCGACGGGGTGCCCCACGCGCACCAGCTGATGCACGAAAACAAGCACCTCGGCAAGATCGCGATTCTCGTCGGTGCCGAGTCCGAGGACGACGGCAAGTACGAGGACGGACCGGGCGCGATCCGCGCCGAGGTCGGCGCCTAGCGCCGGAGACGACGGAAAGGGATATCCAGATGGCTGAGGTCTGCACTCTCGACTGGCACATCGCCCCCTTCCGGGCCGATCGTTGGCTCGACGCCTGGGAACCTGCCGCGGCGAAGATGCCCGCCTTCGGGGCCAAGAGCTGGTCGCTGATCCGGGCGATCGACGACCCGCTCTCCTTCCGCCAGACCTCGATCTGGGACAACCGCAAGGACTTCGAACGGTACTGGTTCTCGGACGAGATCGAGCGCGCCCGCGCCTCGGTGATCGACCTCTACGACCTCCCCCTGCTCCCCGCCTGGCACACCCTGGTCGCGGCCGAGTAGCCGCGATTCGCGCCAGCGGCCGGCGGCCGCTACCCCGCTGGCCTCAGCGGCGTTTGACGACGGTCCAGGCGTAGCTCGCCGGGGTCCGGTCGCGTTCGCCGGCGGCATTGACGGCGTAGACGCTGAGCAGGTGGCGCCCCAAGGCGAGGGCGCGGTAGGTGAGCGGCGAGCGGCAGACCCGGTACCTGCCGCGGTCGAGCCTGCAGCGGAAGCTGGCGCTCCGGTCGGCGCCGAAGGTGAACTTCGCCACCCGGCTGGCGGTGCGTGGCGGCGGGTGACCGCCGAGCTTCGTCTGCGGCGGCCGGGGGGCGCCGCCGCCTGGCGATCCGCCTCCGCTCGAGCCCGACGAGCCACCACCGCCGCCGCTCGAGCCCGCCGAGCCGCCGCCGGAGGGCGGCGTTTCGCCGCCGCCACCCCCGCCGCCCTCGTGCGCGGTGGGCATGAACGAGTACACGGCCCGGTAGGACTTATCGGCCGAGGCCAGCACCGTATGCGCGCGGGCACCGCCGTCGGACCAGCTCTTCCATTTGTAGGCGATGCCGTCGATCGTCGCGGTCGCGGGCGCCGAGAGCAGGACGTGATCGCCCTCGATCGCGGTCAGCGTCTGCGGCGCCGGCCCCTGCAGCAGCCCGGCCGTCAGTTCGACCCCCGTCGGCCTGGAGAAGAGTTCGAGGTCGACCGTGTGCGGGAAGATCTTCACCGTCTTGCTGCCGCTGAGACCACGGTAGTCGGCGACCCGCAGGGTGATTTCGAGCGCCGAGGGATAATCGTGTTCCGGCGCCAGGAATTCGCCGCTGCGGACGCCAGCGAAGGTCTGCAGCGGGTGGGTGTGGCAAGCGTCGGGGCCGGTCGGGCAGTGCAGCAGGCGCGAGCTCCAGTAGTAGTTGAGCGGGGTCGAGATCGGATGGCCTTCGCCGTCCACCGCGGACCCTTCCAGCGAGATCCTGTCGCCGACCGACCATTCGAGCGACGGCGAGGGGCTGAGGATGGTCGGCTGCGGCGGCGCGTCTCCCGGGTAGACCGTGACCTTGGCGACGCTGCTGAGGCCTTCGCCGTCGGTGACCTTGACCGACACCACCGAGTTCAGGCTTTCGCCTTCTTCTTCGGCTTCTTCGAGCTCGGCCCGGGTGAAGTCCAACGTCTGGGTCGCGCCTCCGTGGGTCTCGAAGCTGCCGTTGCCGTCCAGGTCCCAGTCGTAGGTGAGCGGTTCGCCGCTGGGGTCGCTGGAGGCGCTGGCGTCGAAGGTCACGTGCAGCGGCAGGCTCAGCCCGTAGGGAGGGTTGGCGGTGAGGCGGGCGGTCGGCGCCCCAGGGCTGAAGGCGATCCGGTGGATCGCACCGAGCCCATATTCTTCGTCGCCGTAGAGATCGGCGTAATAGAGGTAGCCGTCCGGGCCTTCCTCGATGTCCACAGCCGGATAGATCTTCCCCTCGCGCATGAAGAGCCTGGTCGTGTTGGGGTCGGGCTTCCCGTCGGCGCCGGGGGACATCACCCAGACACAGCCGCGCACCGCGTCGGTGAAGAAGAGGGCGCCGTCGTAGCTCGAAGGCAGCTTGTCGCCCGAGTAGAAGGAGATCCCGCCCAGCGCCGAGCCGGATTCCAGCGGGCATTCGTCGCCCGGCACCACCGATTGCCCGTGGCTGTAATAGAAGAACGGCGGTGAGGTCGAGCCCGGTTCGTTCGCGTAGAGCTGTTCGCAGACGTTGAGCCCCAGCGCCTTGAACTGGAACTGGCGGACCGGGCCCTCGTAACAGGGCCAACCGGAGTTGTAGACGCTGGTCGGCGGCGCCTCGAAGCGGTCGATCTCCTCGATCTCGGAGGACCCGACGTTGTCGGTATAGATTTCGCCGCTCGCCGGATCGAGGGTGAACCGGAACGGGTTGCGAAAGCCCATCGCGACGAGCCGCCGTTCGTTGGCGTTCAGGCTCATCCCCAGTGGGTTGGCGGGGACGCCTTCGCCGGTGTTGGGATCGATGCGGATGATCTTGCCGTTCAGCAGCTTCGGGTTCTGAGCGCGCAGCGAGCCGCCTTCGGCGGTCGGCGGCGTCAGCGCATTGCCGTACCCGCCGGGCGGGTCGCCGCACGGGTTCGGGGTCGTCCCCAGCTGCCCGTAGTCGGCCGAGGTGAAGCTGGCGCCGTCGCCGCCGCTGGCGTAGAGGTCGCCTTCCGGGCCGAACTGGAGGTCGCCGATCGAGTGCGAGGAGAACTGCTGGCACCAGCCTTCGACCAACGTCGTCTGGGCCGGGGCGCCGGCGCTCGGTTCGGCGTGATTGGCTCCGGGTGCCGCCGTCAGCCGCACCAGGCGGCCGCTGACCAGGCAGGCGTCGCCGCCGTTGAGGTCGGGGCAGGGGTCGCCGGTGGTGTTGGGCGAGCCCCACTTCGGCGCAGGCGCAGGATCGCCGAGGATGTGGTCGTAGGTGTAGAGCGCGTAGACGTAGGGGCGGCCTTCGTCGAACTTGGGGCCGAGGGCGAGGCCGAGCAGGCCGCGGTCGCCGCTGTCGTAGACGTCGGTCCGCAGGTCGGCGAAGACTTCGGGGGTCTGATCGTCGATGTTTTCGTAGACGAGGATGATCCCCGGCTTCTCGGCCACGAAGACGCGGCCGTCCGGAGCGAAGCGGAAGTTCGTCGGCTGTTCCAGGTTGGGGATCGCGACGGTGTCCTGGAACCCTTCGGGCAGGGCCGGCTCGGCGCCGGCAGTCGCCGGCGCCAGGGTCGCGGCGACGATCGCCAGGGCGAGGGCGACGAGGCCCTTCGCGGACCCGCCCCTCAAGCGCGCTCCAGCGGCGCCATCGTCAGCCCCGCCAGCTCGAGCTGCTCCCAGTAATGCTCGGCCGGCTCGCGGGGGCCGCTCCAGACCGTGGCCTGGCCGCTGTTGTGGATCGTGTCGGCGATCCGATGGCCCTGATCGAGGCTGACGCCGGGCAGTACCTTCGCGAGCGTTTGCGCCACGTGGTCGAAGGTGTTGTGGTTGTCGTTGCGGACGATCACGCGCCAATTGCCTCCCAGGCCCGAGTCGGGGCCGGCGGTGCGCGGTCGCTCGACGGTCGTCGTCCCCATCGTCCGCGCATTATGAAGCTCCATCGCACCGCGGCTACATGCCGTTCTCAAGGAGGCGCCGGAGGCAAGCCGAACAACTGAGCGAGAGTGAGCAAGCCCCAGGACAGCCGCTTCCCCTACCTGCCCGGCATCGACGCGCTGCGGGCGCTCGCGGTGCTCGCGGTCTTCGCCTACCACGCCGGAATCGGCTGGATGCCAGGCGGCTTCCTCGGCGTCGACGTCTTCTTCGTCATCAGCGGCTACCTGATCACCTCGCTGCTGCTGCGCGAGTTTCGCCGCGACGGCCACCTGCGGCTCGGCCGCTTCTGGCTGCGGCGGGCGCGGCGGCTGCTGCCGGCGGTCGGGGTGCTGATCGCGGTGACGATGGTCGTCGCGGCGATCGTCGAGCCGGATCGGATCGACCAGTTGCGCGGCGACGCCCTCGCCTCGCTGCTCTACTTCGCCAACTGGCACTTCATCTACGGCCACGAGTCGTATTTCGAATCGTTCGGGCGGCCGTCGCTGTTCCGCCATCTCTGGTCGCTCTCGGTCGAGGAGCAGTTCTACCTCTTCTGGCCGCTGCTGTTCGCCGCCGGGATGAAGCTGTTCGGGCGCACCCGGCTGCTGTTCGGGGTCCTCGCCGGAGCGCTCGCCTCGATGGCGCTTGCCTGGATCCTCTTCCACCCCGGTCACGACGCCTCGCGGGTCTACTACGGCACCGACACCCACGCCGTCGGCCTCCTCGCCGGGGTCGCCCTGGCGCTGGTCTGGAGCCCGCTCGAGCTGCGGCGACATCGCGCCGGGCCCCTGGTCGGCCCGATCCTCGACGGGGCCGGGGCCCTCGCGCTCGGCTACGTGGCGCTGTGCTTCCTCCACGTCCACGACTACGACCTGGCGCTCTGGCACGGCGGCTACCTCTGGCTGGGGCTGGCGACGGCGCTGCTGCTGGCGACGCTGGCGCACCCGGCCGCCCGGCTCGGCCGCCTGCTCGGCCAGCCGCCTCTGCTCTGGCTCGGCCTGCGCAGCTACAGCTTCTACCTCTGGCACTGGCCGGTGCTGGCCCTGACCCGGCCGGGAATCGACGTCTCGATGGCCCGCGGCGTCCTCATCCCCCTGCAGCTGCTGGCGACGCTGGCTCTCGCCGACCTCTCCTATCGCTTCGTCGAGCTCCCCTTTCAGGGCAAGGCGAAGCTTCCCGGCCTGCCGCCCGGCTGGCTGCGGGTCGGGCGCCCGGCGCTGGTCGCCGGCGTGCTCGCGGTGGTCGTCTTCGTCGGCTGGAGCGGGCTCTTCGGCGGCGGCGACCAGCAGGTCGACGCCGCGGCCGCCTCGACCGCCACCGTCGCCAAGGTCCGTGCCAAGCTGCCGGTCGGACCGGATCGGCTCCCTGCCGCTGGGCGGGGCGGCGGCCGCGGCCGGCCGCCGCGGATCCTCGCGCTCGGCGACTCGGTGATGATCGGCGCCAAGGAAAAGCTCGCGGCTCGGCTCGGCCCGGGCTTCTCGATGGATGCCAAGGTCGGTCGCCAGGCCGACGAATTCGTCGCCATCGCCCAGCGGCTGAAGCGCGAAGGCCACCGGCCCGAGGCGATGATCGTCCAGATGGGCGACAACGGCCCGCTCTACAGCTCGGAAATGGAAGCGCTGCGGAAGGCGACCTCGGAAGTCGGTCAGCTCTTCCTCGTCAACGACCACGCCCAGGTCAGCTGGCTCGGAGAGTCCAACCACGCGCTCGCCGAAGCGGCGGAACAGTGGCCGCACACGACCCTGATCGACTGGGCGGCCGCGGCCGAAGCGGGCGGCGAAAGCCTGTTCTGGGACGGGACCCACCTGACCCCGGCCGGGGCCGGCGTCTACGCCCGCCTGCTCGCCGGGACGGTGCTGCGAGAGCTGCCGAACGGCGGCTAGCGCCGGCCGGCGCTAGAAGTGGACCGGGACGCGGACGAGGACGTCGTCGACGCTGGCGACGACGCCGTTGCCGCTCTTCACGGCGCCGATCGTGACGCCGCTGAACTGGCCGCTGATTTCGCCGCCGTTTTCGTCGGTCGCTTCGGCGACGGCGGTGCTGCCCAGGTAGGCGGTGATCTGGACCTTGCCCTGTTCGGAGCCGTCGATCGCCCGCAGTCGCAGCGCGTTGGCCTTGTTCAGTCCCATCACGGCCTTCTCGTTCTTGTCGACCGCGAGGTACTGGGCGCCGCCGCTGGCGATCTTGACGATCTGGACCTTGCGCTGGAGCGGGAAGACGAGCATCGCGTAGCGGGCACCGCCGCCGGCACGCAGGGCGAGGCCGAGGTAGGCGCCGTGCTGGGCCGCCGTCGGGGTGCCGCTCAGCAGCCGCTCGGTGGCGCCGATTTCGACGTTGCGGCCGACCACCGGGGTCCGGTAGGAGCATTCCGGGGTGGCCTTGCCGAGGGTGATCCGCAGGGCCGATTCGGAGCCGCCGCGAGCGCATTCCTTGCCGGCGAGCTTCAGCAGCTGGGCGCGCTGGGCGGTCGTGTCCATGCCGTTGCGGTAGATGCCGACCATCGCCGCCGAGGCGCCGGCGGCGAGCAGCAGGGCCGCGGCGAGCGCGGCGATCGGGATGGCTTTGAGTCGAATCGGCATGGAGAAGTCGCCCACGGGCGATTCGGCACCCTAAACACGAATCGGGCCGAAAGATGCGGGAAAAGGCGAGCTGAAAGGCGGATTTCGGTCCCGCAAATAAGATTGGGGCATGAGCGACCACCGACTTCCCGAGCGCGACCGCCCCTGGGTGATGCGCACCTACGCCGGCCACTCCGACGCCCGCCGCTCCAACGAGC
>OBLV0100000586.1_pt1 | contig 11109 bp, 11 predicted proteins | sample 1520071 | NCBI WGS metagenome assembly OBLV01 (sample SAMEA3888446, study PRJEB22518) | metagenome | reverse complement strand
GCCGGGGCCTCACCCGCCGGGGCCTCACCCGCCGGGGCCTCACCGGCCGGGGCCTCACCGGCCGGGGCCTCACCGGCCGGGGCCTCACCCGCCGGGGCCTCACCCGCCGGGGCCTCACCCGCCGGGGCCTCACCCGCCGACGGGCGGCCCGGTGACCCTGCTCGGGCGCACGGTTCGGCCCGCATCTGCCGAGCCCCCTGAGAAGGCGGCCGAGGACGTCGGTTCGACCGAGGACGTCGGTTCGGCCGAGGATTTTTCGCGCGTTGTTACCCCTACAGGTAACAATGCGCGAAAAATCGGCCGCGCCTCGCGCTGGTGGCTGGTCGGCTGCGTCGGGCTGGCGCTGGCGGCGCTGGTGTTCGCCATCGTCGGACTGCAGCAGCGCAGCAATCTGCAGGCACAGCAGGACCAGACCAACCAGCTGCGGGCCGTTTCCGGCCAGGCCGTGGCCGCCCTGACCACCTACAACTACCAGAACCTGAACCAATGGAAGAATGCCGTGCTGACCAATGCGACCGGTGCCTTCCAGACGCAATTCCAGTCGAGTCTCAGCGGTTTCGAGCAGGCGTACGTGGCGTCGCACAACCGCGGCACGGGCACAATCCAGGGGATCTGGGTCGGACCGGTCGCTTCGGGCAAGGCGACGACGGTGGTGCTGGTCCAGATAACCGTGACCAGTCTCACCGGCACCCACACGCTCGACCCCTATGTCCAGGTGACGCTCCTGAAGGTGGCGGGTCGTTGGCGGGTCGACGACATTGAGGCCACGTTCGACACCAGCGGCGACACGTCGAGCCCCACGTCGCCGTAGCTCTCTCGGTCACCTTTCGCGGTCGCCTTTCGCGGTCGCCATGACGCCTCGGTGAGGCCTAACATCCGGCACCGACCGCCGCAGAGGATGGGTATGGGCACGACAGACGACGACGGCGACGAGAGCGACCTCATCGACGACGGCGACGGCGCGGACGAGCCCGGACTGGAGGACCTCGAGGACGCCGACCTCGATGAGGACGACCTGGATGAGGCCGTGCTCGATGTCGACGACGAGGTCCTCGATGTCGACGACGACGACGATGACGTCCTCGACAACGACGAAGACGACCTTGCGGTCGATGTCGTGTCGACCCCGCACCCGGTGGCGGTCCGCGACGACGACGAGGACGACGACGATGAGGAGGAGGCGGACGCCGACGACGTCGAGGCCAGCTTGGACGTGATCTTGAAAGAGCGGATGGTCGTCATCGACGACGACGATGACGACGACGACGAGGACTCACCCGACAACGACGACCGTCCCGACAGCCCGCTCAGGGTGCTGCCCAAGCAACCAGGGGAGTTCGTCTGCCAGTCTTGCTTCCTCGTGAAGCATCCGAGCCAGCTGGCCGACCGCGATCTCATGTATTGCCGGGACTGCGTTTGACGACTTCCCCGATCGATCGGGCGAAGCATCTGGCCTTCCTCGGCCCTCTCGGCGCGGCGCTGGCCGGCGCGCTGCCGGACTGGGTGCAACGGGGCGTGAGCAGCTGGGCCGAGCAGTACCAGACGGCCAAGGCGGTAGGGGAGTTGGTCACCGACTACGGCCAGCAGCTCGTCACCCAGAAGCTGGTAGGGCTAGGGATCCTGCCCGGTCCGCCGCCGCCGCCCCGGAGCGCGCCACTCACCGTCGAGGCCGACCTCACCGCCGCCGCCGACTCGCCCGACCTCGCTGACCCACCCAGCGCGGAGCGGCGCGAGGACCGGCGGCCGTCAACGGCTTCGCCCTCCCCGGCCGGTCCGACTCCGGACCCCGATGACCTGGCCATTCCCGGCTACGACTCGCTGTCGGCCTCCCAGGTGGTGTCACGGTTGGCCGGGCTGGCCCCCGCCGAGCTCGAAGCGGTCAGGGGCTACGAGGGCGCTAGCCGGGGCCGGCGTACCATCTTGACCAAGATCGCCCAGCTCCAAAGCGAGCGGGCCTGATCCGATGGCCGGCCATCCCGAGGTTTGCGTGGGCGCCATCGCGCTGGCCGACGAGCAGCTGTTGATGATCCGCCGGGGTCACGGTCCTGCCAGTGGCCGCTGGTCCATCCCGGGCGGCCGGGTCGAGCTAGGGGAGACGACCGCCGAGGCCGTGGTTCGGGAGGTGGCCGAGGAGACCGGGCTGGAGGCGCTGTGCGACGAGTTCGTCGGCTGGGTCGAGCGGATCGAGGACGACTATCACTACCTGATCCTCGACTTCAAGATCACGGTACTGTCGACCGACGCCCCCACCGCCGGCGACGACGCGGCCGAGGCCCGATGGGTGCCGCTGGACCAAGTGAGCTCGTTGGCGCTCGTCGACGGCCTGGCCGAGTTCCTCCACGAGCAGGGCATCCTCCCGACCTTCGCCTGACCGGGCCGGCGCCTGACCGGGCCGGCGCCTGTCCCGGCCGGGCCTGACCGGGCCGGCGCCTGTCCCGGCCGGCGCCTGACCTGGCGGTTCGGCGGCGCCTGTCCCGGCCGGGCCTGACCGGGCCGGCGCCTGACCCGGCGGTTCGGCGGCGCCTGTCGCCTGCGGCGGGCGACGGTGTCAGTGGCCCTTCCAGAGCGGGGGGCGCTTCTCGATGAAGGCCCGGGGGCCTTCGGCGAAGTCGTCGGTCGTGCCGACCCGGGCAAACGCCTCGGTCGTCAACCGCCACAGCGTCTCGTCATCCTCGTTCAGCGCCTCGGCGGCGACGGTCCGGCTGGCCCAGACGGCGTGCGGGGCGTTGGCCACGATCCGTGCCGCCAACAAGCGGGCGGCCGTCAAGGCGTCTCCCGGGTCGACGAGGGCGTTGACCAGGCCGAGTTCGTACGCCAATTCGGCCCCAATGGGGTCGCCGGTCAGGATCAGCTCCATCGCCACCTTGGCGCCGATGGCTCGAGGGAGCCGGAACAACCCGCCGCCCGACGCCACCAGTGATCGTTTTACCTCCGGCAACCCGAACACCGCCCGGCGCGACGCCACCACCAGGTCGCAAGCCAGCACGATCTCGAACCCGCCGGCCAGCGCCGGCCCGTCGACCGCCGCGATCAGCGGCTTGGCTCGCCGGCGGCGCACGATCCCGGCGAAGCCGCCCTTCTCCGTCGACAGCGTTGCCGCCTGGCCTGACGCGATGGCTCGAAGGTCGGCGCCGGCGCAGAAGACCGACCCCTCGCCGGTGAGGATCCCGGCCCAGCATTCTGGGTCGGCCTCGAGGCGGTCGATGGCGTTCTCGATCCCCCGGGCGACCGATCCGTCGATGGCATTGCGGGCCTCGGGCCTGCCGATCGTGATGATCGCCACACGGTCTGTCACCAGGTAGTCGACCATCGATCTGACCCTAGTGGCCGTCTCCAATCAGACCGGGGACCCGTCCCTCTGACCGACGCCGACGTTCAGGTGGCAGGCGCCGCCGGCCGGGCGCGAACCGGACCCGGCGGTGGCGGCATCGAGATGCCCAAGAGGGCGGCGAGGGCGGGAACCCGGCCGGATTGCTGGCGGGCCGACTGGAGGAGCGGCTCGGTGGCATCGCTCGGCAGGCCCTCCGGCTTCACCTGGCGGCGGACCGGCGAGGCAGCTACCGCCTCGAGCATGGCCGCCCAACGGTCGGAGGGGGTAGCTGGGCTCATGGCCTTGCCCGCCGCCTCGGTCAGCTGGGCCGCCAGCTCCGAGGGCAGCTTCATGGTGGCATCGGGCGGTCGAGCCGACAATCGCAGGGCCCGGACCACCCGGGTGTCGGCCAGGTTGGTCTGGATCTCCTCGATCCACCCGCGGTGCATGGTCTCGACCCGGCGTTCGAGGGCCTCGCGGAGGCTGGCGGCCAGGTTGCGGGACTCGTCGTCGCGCGCCGCGCTGGCACCGTCGAGGATGGAGCGCAGATCACGCAGCGGTAGCTCGTCGCCGAGCTTGACGGCGGCGTCGGCCCGGTCGCGCCATTCGGCCGTCTTGACCTTGGGCAGCAGGTCCTCGGCGATGGCCAACAGCGCCTCGGCATGGGGCGGCGGCCGACCCTCGGCGGTGGCCTTCTCGGCTTCGAGGTGCAGGGCCGTGCGTACCGCTGGGATTCCCCCGCGGATCACCTGCTCGGCGATCGGGCGATGCTCGGGGGGCAGCGAGTCGAGCAACGCGTTGCGATGCGCACTGCCGGCGCTGAGCCGGCGCGGCTTGGGGCGATCCGGGGGCCCCGGCGCCGTCCGGTTGGCGGCTTCGGCGTCAGGGGTGGCCGCCGCCTGCTCGCGCGGTGGTCGGGCCGGGCGCGGCGCTCGGGCCGGCCCGGCGGAACGTCGATCGCCGCTGGTCGGGCCGGCACCCGATGACACCGGTCCCCCCGGCCGCGAGCCCCGGTCAACCCGAGGGCGATCCGAGCGATCAGAGCGATCCGGACGGTCCTGGCGAGCCGGTCGGGCGCCGGAGCCAGCGCGATCGGTCCCCTCGGCGTGCGGAGGGCGCGACCGAGCCGTGCCATCTCCGCTCGGTGTCTCGGGAGAGGGGGAGGAAGGGGCGGGGGAGGTCCGAGGCTCGGAGGCAGAGGAGGAGGAGTCCCGGTGGCCCGCCGAACGCGAGTCGGGGCGGCCAGAGGAGCTGTTGCCATTGCGAGCCGGATCCGACCGGGCGGAATCGAGGCGAGCCGAGTCGGGCCGGCCAGGACCCGAGCGGGCCGAACCGGAGCCACCTTCACGCCGAGGTCCCCGTGGCCGATCGTCGCCCTCTCGCAGCGGCCGGGCGAGGCTGGTCGTGACGCCAGGTGTCGGGGCGTGAGGCGGACCGATGATCTCCAGCCGCTCGGGCTCGGCCTTCTTCTCCTTCGTCGGGAGCACGGCGATGATGGTGATGCCCTCGATCTCGAACTCGGCGTCGACGCGAAGCAGGTCGCCGGGCTTGGCTCCCTGGGCGAGGAGGGTACCGTCGAGCACCCCGCGGGGCTTCAGCGCGCCGGCGGCTCGCCAGGTCCAGCTGCCATCGGGCCGCGCGCTTGTCAGCTCGATGTCGATCCGGCGGGCCATGGCGCTTAACCTACAACGCTTTGCTGCTCGACTTCACCGGCGCAGCGCCCTTAATCGCGTACGCCCGCCCCGGCCAGCTCACGCTCGGGGGCCTCGGGAATGACCTCGACGCTCAAGGTCGGCACCGCTCGGTCGAGCCATCGGGGGAACCACCAGTTGGCCGATCCCAGCAACTCCATCGTGGCCGGCACCAGCACCATGCGGACGAGGGTGGCATCCACGAATACCGCGACCGCCAAACCCATGCCGAATAGCTTGAGCACCCGGAGGTCGCCCAGTACGAAGCTGCCGAAAACGCACACCATGATGGCGGCGGCGGCGGTGATCACCCGGGCGGTCTCGGCCAGGCCGTCGGCCACCGCGGTGGCGTTGTGGTGGGTCTTCAGCCATTCCTCCCGGATGCGCGAGAGGAGGAAGACCTCATAGTCCATCGAGAGCCCGAACAGGATGGTGAACAGCATCAGCGGCACCCACGGATCGACCGGGGCCACCTTGCCGATGCCGAAGAACGAGCCGAGCCAGCCCCACTGGAACACCGCCACGATGACTCCGTAGGCCGCGCCGATCGACAGCAGATTCATGATGGCCGCCTTGACCGGCACGGCGATGGACCGGAACACCGCCATCAGGAGCAGGAACGACAGCAGGACCACGCCGCCGATAACCAGGAACAGCCGGTGCGCCAGCTGGTTGGACGTGTCGACGCCGCCGGCGGTGATGCCGCCCACATAGGCGGTGATGCCGCTGCCCGCGACCACCTGCGCCACCTGCCTGCGCACCTGCAGGACGAAGCTCTGCGTGGCCGCGGCCTGGGGCGACGTCTTGGGTTCGACCACGATGACGGCGGCGTCGGCCGCGGTGATCGGGGTGTGGTTGTAGGAGGGGGGCGAGACGAAGGCCGAGTCGCTGTCGCCTCGCAGGGTGTCGACGACATTGGCGAGCGTCGCGCCGGCGGCCCCGCTGGGCAACGTGGCGGCGATCACCAACGGACCGTTGGTCCCAGGTCCGAAGCCCTGGGCCAACAGGTCGTAGGCGTGACGGGTGGTGAAGGAGGTCGGGTCATTGCCGGCGTCGCTGAAGGCGAGGCGCATCGAGAACAGCGGGATCGACAGCACCAGCAGTGCGAGCAGGGCGGACACCCCGGCGCGCCACGGATGGCGTTGGATCACCCGGCTCCAACGCCACGAGAGCGTCTCGCGGGCCGCACCCTTGTGCCGGAAGTGGGGGATCTTGACCTTGTCGATGTTCGTTCCGAGGAGGCCCAGGATCGCCGGCAGCAGGGTGAGGGCCGCGGCCATGACCAGGACGACGGCGATGATGGCGGCGAAGGCCAGTCCGTAGACGAACGACAGGCCCATGAGCATCATCCCGAACAGCGAGATGATGACCGTCGAGCCGGCGAAGAGCACCGACCGGCCCGAGGTTGCCAACGACAGGATGATCGAGTCCTTGGGGTCGCTGCCGTCCTGCAAACCCTGCCGGTACCGGGTCACGATGAACAGGGCGTAATCGATGCCGACACCAATGCCGACCATGGCGGCCAGTTCGGTGGCGAAGGTCGGCACCGTGACCAGGTGGCTGATCAGGTCGATGAGGGCGACGGCGGCGCCGAGGGAGAACAGGGCGATCAAGATCGGCAGCCCCATGGCGACCAGGGAGCCGAACGCCAGGAGGAGGATGATGATTGCGGCGAAGATGCCGACGCCTTCGGCCGAACCGAAGCTGAATGGTTCCCCGGACTCGATGGCCTGGCCCCCAAGTTGGACCTCTATCCCCGGCCGATCGAGCGATTTGGCAACCGAGATCAGCTTGACCATGTCGTTCTTTGGCGGGATCAGTGAGGCGAACTGGATGACCGAGTAGGCGATATGGGCGTCGGTGCGCGAGATCTGGCTTTGGTTGCCGGCGGCAAAGGGGCTTTTTACCGCCAGGACGTTGGGCTGGTGTGCGAGCACCTGGTCGATCTGGTCGATATCGGCGCGGCTGGATGGTGCGGTAACGGCACCGGTGGTGAGGAACACGGCGTCCGCGGTCGTCCCGGCCCGGGCGGGGAACTTGTCGGTGAGGAGGTTTTGCGCCAGCTGGGCCTGGGAGTGGCCGCCGGTGAACTTGTTGTTGAAGACACCCTTGACGCCGAGGGCGAGGACGTTGAGGACCACGAACCCCACCACCCACGCGACCAACACCAGCTTGCGGCGGTCGTAGCACAACCGGGCGAGACGCCCGATCCTGGTCGAATCGACGGTCGGCGCAACACCCTGGGGGGCGGTTGGCGGAAGGCCCTGGGCGCTCATGATTACATCCTTAGCATGGAAGTCTGGCGAAAAGGAATCTATTTAGCCGAAGGTATCGAGATGGAGATACAAGGACAAAGGGCGACCACGGTCAATGGGGGAAAGGGGCGGCGCCCGACGCCACCGCTATTCCTCGAGTAGATCCGGCTGGCGGGCCACGATCCAGTCGTACAGCGGTTGGAACGAGAACCAGCCTGCGATGGGGCTGCCGATCTGGGTCCAGGTGAGGCGGGCGGTGTCGTCATCGATGAGTCGGTAGCCGCCCGCGGCCATCGCCAGGAGTTGGGCGTGGCAGCAGCGCTCCATGGCCACGAACCACCACACTGCTTCGTCCACGGACTGTCCCACGGTGAGCAGGCCGTGGTTGCTCAGGATGCACGCCTTGTGACCGCCGAGGGCATGGGCGATGCGTTTGCCTTCCTCGACGTCGACGACCACGCCTGCGTAGTCGTCGAAGACCTCATGGTCGCCGAAGAACGAACAGGCATCCTGGGTGATGGGCTCGAGCCGGCGGTGCAAGGCCGAGAAGGCCTTACCGTGAATCGAGTGGGAGTGGGCGGCCGCGACCACGTCAGGGCGCGCCGCGTGGACCTGAGAGTGGATGCAGAAGGCGGCCTGGTTGACCGGCCAGCTACCCTCGACGACCTCGCCTTGATGGTTGACCAGGATCAGGTCGCGGACTCGTATCTGGCTGAAGTGCATCCCGAAGGGATTCACCCAGAAGTGGTCAGGATGCTCCGGATCGCGGGCGGTGATGTGGCCAGCCACCCCCTCGTCGAAACCGAGATGACCGAAGATCCGGAACCCCGCCGCCAGTCTCTGCTTGCGGTACCGGCGCTCCTCGGCGGCGTTGTCGAACTGGGGAATCCGATGTGGTTCGCGATCGCTGGCCATGGCTACCTCCAACGCCCGGGGCTGACCACCCGATCGTACCCGTCGCCCACCGGTTGGCCCGCCCGAGCACCCATCAGTCGTCGGTCGGCCCGCCCGCGCCAGCTTCGGCGGTCTCGTCCGGGAACGCCTCGGGGGAGGCTGGGCAAAGGGCCGCGGCGGCCGCCTTCTTGGCCAGTTGGGACTTGAACCCGTCGAGTATCACGTCGAGCCCAAAGGAAAGGTCGTGGCCACTCAGGTGCATTACCGTCGCCCGGACGCTCGGGACCTGCTCGGGGGGCAGGGAGGAGAAGAACAGCTTCATGCGTTCGTCGGCCGACAGGCCCCGAGCCCGGGGGTGGGGTGCCTTGCGGTTGACCGGCTCGGCCGGCGCGACCAAGAGCGACGAGACACTCCAGCGGAACAGCATCATGAAGGCGGCGCCGGCCTCGGCATCGTTGAAACCGGCCTCGCGCAGGGTGGCGAGGGCCAACTCGGTGTTCGCCAGCCCGTTGGGTCCCATGGTGACGCCCTCGGTGTAGACCTTGACGAAACCGGGGTGCTCCCGCCACATGGCGTAGTTGCGCTCCACATGGGCGCGCAGTCGGCTTTCCCAATCACCCTTGTCCTCTACTGCTGCCGCCACCACGTCCCCAATGATGAAATCCATCATCAGATCCACCAATTCCGCCTTGTCGGACACGTGGTTGTAGAGCGACATCGGCGTGACTTCGAGGGCTCCGGCAACTCGGCGCATGGTCAGGGCGTCGAGGCCTTCCTCCTCGACCAGGTGAAGGGCGGCGAGGACGATCCGTCGCCGGGTAAGGGCGGGGCGAGGGGCGACCTCGACCTCGTCCCGAGGCAGCCAGCGGGGATGCTCGGGCAGGTTCGGGGGGGGATGTTGGGCGGTGCCCGGAGGTCGGCCGCGGTCCTTGCGTTGCGCCAACGTTGTTAGGGGTTGCCGGGAGCAACGCTGGTTGCTCGCGCATCGAGGGCGTGAATGCGGCGCCTGAACGACTCGGGGTACACCTCGCCCCGCACGGCCAAGATGGGATCGTCGGAAGCGCCGAAGCCGGTAACGTTCGGGACCGGGTCGAAATGCAGCAGATCACCGCCGTGGAACTGGTCCTTGACGAGGGCGGTGAGGCGGAGGCGCCCCATGACGATGAGGGGACGGCGTATCGGCCAGGCCCGAGTCGGGTCGCTCGGGTCGTCACCCTGCTCGGCCACCTGCATCCTCAGGGCAAACTCGGCCCGGCCATCGATGATCCAATCATTCAGGCCGTTGCGTAGGAAGTTCCCGGTGGCCCCTTTCGGTGCCGACCAGACGCCGTTGACCGGTTCCCATACGAAGCGGCACGATCGGACCGCGCCGTCGGGCCCGGTGAGGGTGAAGGCATGGACGGCGTGATAACTGCACGACGCGTAGCTCTCCGGCACCCAGTGCTCGGCCATGTAGACGACCGCCGGACCGGCGTCGGGATGACCGAGCGCGAATTCGAAGATGCCCGGTTCATTCGAGGGTATGCCTGGCAATGGCGAGGGAGGCGGGGTATCGAGGCGGAGCTGCGTGATCTGGCGGCGTAGCCACGACGGTTGCTTGGGCACCGCCGGGATGGCCGCGACCAGGAACTCTTGGAAATCGGCGACCGTCCGACTGAAGAACGTGGGCAACGTCATGGCCACGAGATCGGTGTCGGTCTTCCCCTGCATCACCCCGTTCTTGTCGACCTCGACCGGGGGGAGGTGGAATTTCACCGCCATCCCCCGAATGGATGGCACGGAGTCCAGTTCGTCAAGGTCGCCGGTCCCGTTGGAGTAACGGACCGTCACGTCAACGCGGTCTCCAGTGAAATGGGGCGCCACGGTGTAGCCCGACGCGACCGAACTGGCACGGAACCAGCCGATGGCGGCGATGCCCGGCGCATGGATGGGTCGGCTCCCTGGACGGTACGCCGGGCACGAGCGCACGATCCCGTCGATCAGTTCGCCGGCGATATCACACTCGGTCATCGATCGGTCCGCCCGAATCGTCACCATACAGACTGTACCGATCCGGTATCCCAGGCCCGTGGCACGCCGCAGAATTTGGCCGGACGGATAGATTCTGCCCAGATTTGTTGCCACCCGGCAGCCTCACCTCTACGCTCCGCCTATGGGCGAAGGGGCATCGGTGGCACGTGGCTGGGCCGCGTTTTCTGCGGTGGTGCAGGGCCTCCGGTCGAATCCCAAAGAGGCGAAAGAAACGGTCCTCGGATCGGCCCTCGCAGCCTTTTGGTCGTGTCGCGAGCCACCGATCGACATGGCGCCGAAACCGTCGCTGGCGCCGTCGGACAACCTTCAGACTCCGATGAACCTCGTCATGCCGTTGCGTTATCCACTGGTGCCGTTTCGGGCTGCATTTGGGAAGATGCTCGTCGAGTCGTTGGACGAGATTCTCGCCGGCCTCAACAATGTCGGAACGGTGCACTTCGCCCGCTTCGACATCGTCGAGGGCAACTTGCTGATGTTTTCGATCTACGACGGCAATTTCGAAGGTTACATCCGAGATTTCATCGGCACGATTGGTGAGGCCTTTGACGGGATCATGGGTTTCGTGCAGGATCCACCCAAGGTGCCGTGCGGTGAGAACGTCGACGAGTTTGTCGCCTGGGTTCGACAACACGATTCCTTGCAGATGCCCGATTTGCCGACCGGTGTCTCGAGTGACCTGCGGGCGTTGGAGCGAACGACACTTGTCCTGCTCCATCGCAATCGCAATGCCCAGATGGGCGTCTACCGAGGTTATCCCGGCTATTCGGTGGCCCAGATCCGAGACGCACTGGGTATTGGATGGTGACCGCCGCCGACGCCTTCTGTGCCGATGCCGTCATGGCGCAGGTACAGGGAAACATTCTCCTGGCCTACGGCAAGCAGTACGTTGCGGTGCGACATCTGGTCCTGCGCATCGATGACGCGGATG
>OBLV0100000585.1_pt1 | contig 11115 bp, 8 predicted proteins | sample 1520071 | NCBI WGS metagenome assembly OBLV01 (sample SAMEA3888446, study PRJEB22518) | metagenome | reverse complement strand
GGCCTGTTTGTCGGCGCGGGACTCGTGGTATCGGTCACCGTGCGAAGACGGTTTTTCGCCGCCTGGCACGGCAGCCTCGGGGTCATGGTGGTGGTGCTGGTGTGGTTGTGCTGGGCGTTGGCGCTCGGGCAGTTGCTCGGCGCGGTGGGGCTGGTCCGTCGAGGGGCGTTGCTCGCCGCCGCCGTACTCAGCGCCGCTCTAGCCGTCGTTTTGTCGCGGCGCCCGCGCCAGTACACGCCGGGGGACGACGAGGAGTCCAGCACCACGAGAGAGCTGGGGGCCACCTCGGGCTGGCAACAGCACGCCCTGACCGTAGGCACGGTCCTCGTGGTGCTGTTCGTGGCCGCCATCTGGATCGCCCGGACCGTGATCGCACTGCACCGTGGCATCAACGACCCCGACTCGCTCGGCTACCACGTGCCCCTGGCGGTCACGTTCGCCCACAGCGGCTATGCCGACCAGCACCGAGTCCTCATCCCATATCTGCCCGTTCAGTTCTTTCCGGCCAACGACGAGCTGCTTTCGGCGATCGCCGTCGCCCTGACCCACTCGCTGGCGTTCGCCGCCGCCAAGAACCTGTTCTACGGCGGTTTCATCATCGTGGCGGCGCACGCGCTGGGAAAGGCTTTCGGCGCGGCGCGCCTGGCCGTCGTTGGGACCGCCATCGTGCTCGGGACCCCGGTCGTGGCGTTTTCCCAACCCGGTGAGGCGGTCAACGATGCCCTGCTGCTGCTCGTCCTGTTGGGGGGACTGGCGGTACTGGCCCACGCCCGTACCCGAGCGGCCCCCTATGTCCTCGCCCTGGCGTGTACGGGTGTGGCGCTCGGGATCAAGTTTTCGGGCATCGTGCCCGCGGCCGCTCTCGCCGCGCTGGCCGTGATCCTTCTGCTCACTCGGCTGCCTCGCCATCGGCTGCGTTGGGCCGGAGCCGGGCTGCTCGCCAGCGCGGCAATGGGCGGCTCCTGGTATGTCCGCAACGCCCTCGACTACGCCAACCCGATCCCGCCGGTCAAGGTCGCGATCGGGCCGCTGCACCTCCACACCGTCCGGGGTGTCGACTACGCCATCTCCTTTTCGGTGCTCCACTACGCCGGTCGCGGGCAGTTGCTCGGCGAGTTCGCCCGCGGCACGGTCCGGGGCCTGGGTCCGCTCGTGGTCGTCACCGGCCTGCTCTGCATCTGGGGGGCGGTGGCCGGAGGATGGTCACGCGACGGGTTCCGCCGGGGACTCAGCGTCATCGGCGTCGTCGCCCTGATCGGCTATCTGGTCACCCCGGCGGGAGCATACGGCGGCCCGAAGGCCGTCCCGCAGACCTACGTGATCAACCTGCACTATGCCGCGCCGGCGTTCCTCGTCGCCTTGGTCGCTGGCGCCGTCGCCCTGGCCCGCTGGCGCGGGGCCTGGATCCTTCCGTTCGTTGGGCTGGTCGCGGTGGCGACGAGCATCAGTCGCGGGCGCGGCATCGCTACCTGGTCGCCGGAGTTGGGCGGGCCCGGGTTCGCCTTGCTCCTGGTAGCGGTGCTGGCGGGTGGCGTGGTCGCCCTGGTTCGTCTCCGACCGGCACTGCGCCGCTGGGTGTTTCCGTCGGCCGCCGCGACCGCCGCGCTGGCCGTGGTGGCGGTGGCCATCATCGTGGCCCGGTATCCGAGCCGGCGCACGACCGACCCGCTGGTGGCCTGGGCCGCGACCGTGCACGGCGATCGGATCGCCGCTTGGAACGGCAACATCGCCGACCTCTACGGACCGCAAGCGTCCAATCAGGTCGTGATCATGAGCCAGGTGGTCGACGACGCGGCGCTGCCCATCGAACCCTGTGGAGCCTGGATGGCGGCGCTGCGAAACGGTGTGTACCAGTACGCCGCGGTCATCGTGGGCAGCGAGTGGGCCCAGTGGATGAAGGCCGACCCGGCTTTCCGCCTCGCCGTCAACGAGGAGACGGGTGCCACGGTGGCCGAGCTCGACAACTTCGAGGTCGGTTTCACCGTCGTCTACCAGATCGTCGGCACGCCGAACGTGAACTGCCCGGGATAGGCCCGCCACCCGACTGGGTAGAAGCCTGGGTACATGGATCAGGTTGGAACGACTGCCATGCCCGATCGAAGCCGAGCGCGCCTGTTGGCGGGTCGCTACGAGGTTCTAGAGATCCTCGGCCAGGGTGGGATGGGAGAGGTCAGAGTCGGTCGTGATTTGCGGCTGCAGCGCGAGGTCGCGATCAAGCTTCTTCGGGCGGACCTGGCCCGGGACCCGACGATCCGGGCTCGCTTCGAAAACGAGGCGCAGATGGCCGCCCGCCTCGTTCATCCCAACGTCGTCTCGGTATTCGACGCCGCCGAGGACGGTGGTATCCCGTTCCTGGTCATGGAGCGTCTTTCCGGTCAGACGTTGGCCGACGTCATCGCCGGTGGCCCGCTTTCGGTACCCGACGTCGGAGATCTCGGGTGCCAGATCCTCGCTGCCCTCGGCGCCGCCCATGCCAGCGGCTTGATCCATCGCGATGTGAAGCCTCGAAACATCATGGCGGCGGGCCCAGGCTGCTGGAAGGTCGGTGACTTCGGCATCGCCAAGAGCCTCGAGCCGGCCGAGCAGGACCTGACCAAGACCGGCCTCATCGTCGGCACACCGCGGTACCTGGCTCCCGAACGCCTCGCCGGGGGACCAGCCACCATCTCCGGTGATCTGTACGGCGCCGGCGTGGTTCTTTATGAGGCGCTGACCGCTCGCCGCCTGTTCGAGTCCGTCACCCCGTCGGCGCTGCTCACGGCCATCCCCCAACCCGTCACCGAGCTTCGGCCCGACATTCCCGCTGGCGTAGCCGCTGTCGTGATGCGCGCCTTCGCTCGTGACCCATCAGCCCGCTTTTCCACCGCTGCGCAGATGGCCGACGCGCTGCGGTCTTCGTCGGTCGCCTTCGCCCCGACGGTCGTGTGGGATCCAATCCAGGAACGGTTATTGGATCCAACCGAAGTGATGTCCCCTTCGGAGCGGCCGCATCGCCGCCACGTGCTGGCGCTAGCCGGAGCGAGCATTGCTGTCCTCCTCGTCCTGGTCCTTGTGGTGCTCGCTTCGGGCGGTCGAGGCATTTCTCGCACCCCGGCGGTGACCTCCACGACCCAGACCACCGTCCAGCACGCGACCACCACCGTGCCGCCACCGGCGCCCACGGTGGTGGTTACTTCAGCTGTGCCACTCAAACCTGGTCCGCCCCCGCCTGCTGGTCCCCACGGCCACGGAAAGGGGAAGCGGTAGGACGTTGCTTCGAACCGGCAAGGGCCAGCACTGCGTCCGACCACCCGCTGAGCATCGCCCGGTCGTCGACCAGATGTGGGTCTCCTCGGTCAGAGTTTCACGATGACCTTGCCGATGTTGCCGCCGGTGAAGAGGAGGTTGAGGGCGTCGGGGGCGTGTTCGAGCCCGACGACCAGGTGCTCCCGGTGCTTGATCTTGCCCTCGGCGATCCAGGCACCGAGTTGCGCCTGGGCCTCGGGAAAGCGAGAGGCGTAGTCCAAGATGAGAAAGCCCTCCATCCGGCCGCGGCGGGTGATGAGGTTGCGGTAGTTGGACGGTCCGGCCGCCCGCTCGGCCTGGTTGTAGGTCGAGATGGCACCACAGAGCACGACCCGCCCCCGCAGCGCCAGCTGGCCGAGGCAGATGTCGAGCAGCTCGCCGCCCACGTTGTCGAAGTACAGGTCGATGCCGCCGGGGCAAAGTTCTTTTAGCCTGGCCTTCACGTCGTCGCTGCGGTAGTTGACCGCCGCGTCGAAGCCGAGCTCGTCGACCAGCCACGAGCACTTGTCCTCGGACCCGGCGATCCCGACGACGGTCCCGGCATCGGAGATCTTGGCGATCTGGCCAACCATGGAGCCGGTGGCGCCGGCACCGCCCGACACCACGACGCTGTCTCCCTCCTTGAGCGCGCCGACCTCGAGGAGGCCGAAGTAGGCGGTCATGCCGGTGATGCCGAACACATTGAGGGCGGTGGGGGGATCGACCCCGGGGGCCAGCGCGACCATATCGGGCGCCCCGCCGCCGGCCAGGAGGTAGTCCTGCCAGCCCGTCATCCCGAAGAGGTGGTCCCCGACGGCGTAGTGGTCGTTGCGGCTGCTCACCACCTCGCCGATGCCGGCGCTGCGGATGACGTCGCCGATGGCGATCGGCGGGAGGTAGCCGGCGGCGTCGTTCATCCAGGTCCGGATGGTCGGATCGACGGAGAGGTAACGGACCCGGATCAGGGCCTGGCCCGGACCCGGCTCGGGAACGGCGATCTCTTCGAAGCGGACGGTCCTGTCGTCGACCATGGTCGTCGGGCGCTCGGCCAGCACCAGGCGCCGGTTGGATTCGGTCATAGCTGGGGCATCCTTTCTTCTTGCCCGGTGAGCCAGGCCTCGAAGGCGAACAGGTCCGCGAGCACGACGTCGGCGCCGGCGTCGCGTAACTCCTCGGGAGTGGTCGAACCAGTGGCCACCGCAACCGAGACGACCTCGGCCGCCTTGGCGGCCTCGACATCGGCGACGTGGTCACCCACAAACGCCCGCGCGCCATGCTCCACCAACGCCGGCGCTTTGGCCACGCCGAAGCGCCAACCCACGACGGCGTCGGCGGCGAGGCCGGCCACCGCCAGGCTCTCTCGGGCATGCGGCTCGAACTTGGAGGTGATGACGATCACCCGGCCGCCGCGCCCCGCGACTGCCTGCACGGCCTCGACGGCGCCCGGCATCGGCCGGGTCAGGCGGAGGAACGGGGCGTGGAGCTGGCGGTAACGCTCGCACGCCGCCTCCAGGGCGTCGCCCTCGAACCACGGTTCGAGCGCGACCTCGAGCGGGGGCCCAAGGGTGGCCACGACATGGTCGATGTCGATCGGCGCCCCGGTCTCGGCGGCGAGGGCGCTGAGCCCGGCGTGAACGCTCCGGCGGGAGTCGATGAGGGTCATGTCGAGGTCGAACCCGACGACCAGAGCGCCGTCTTTCACCGCCGGAGTGTATGGCGCTCGTGTCGGTGCGAGGAGCTGCGCCACCAACGGGTACCATTTTCCCCATCTAGGAGAGCCGGGAATCCGGGTCCGTAATCCGCCTCCTCAACCGATCGCGCCAACTGACAGGCGGCCTACGGCGCGGTGTTGCGCGCGTCGGTGTTAAAGCCGCGTCAAGACACCGTCGGCTCGCGAACTTGGGTCGTACTGTGAATCGCACTATGAATCTCACCACGACTCTCACCAGGAAGAACGAGGCGCCGAGCCGTTTGGCTTGGTTCGCCTTGGTGGCCGCGATCGTTGTGCCCGTCGGCGCCGCGGCGGCGCTGGTTCCCCTACGCAGCGCCACCGACAGCGCGAACATCGCGCTGGTCCTCGTCACGCTGGTGGTCGCGGTCGCGGCGTGGGGGGGTCGGATGGCAGGAGCGGCGGCCGCCGTCTCGGCCGCCCTCAGCTTCGACTTCTTCTACACCCGTCCGTACGGGTCGTTCACCATCGGGCGTCGCAGCGACCTGGAGACGGCCGTCCTGCTGTTGGTCGTCGGGCTGATCGTCGGGGAGCTGTCCGCTCGCAGCACCCGCCATCGGATGAACGCCGACCGATCCAGCGCCGACATCGCCCGTATCCACGCCGTCGTCGAGATGGTATCGGGCGGGACCAGCACCGACGAGGTGATCGTGGCGGTGCGCAACGAATTGCGGGACTTGTTGTTCCTTCAGTCGTGCACCTTCTCGGCCGAGTTTGCCAACCGTCCTCGGCCCCGCCTGGAGCGCGACGGCGAGGTCATGATGGCGGGGATGCGATGGGGCGTGAGCCAGATGGGCCTGCCGGGCAAGGAGGTCGACCTGATCGTGCACGGGCGGGGACACCCGGTCGGCCGTTTCATCATGGTGCCGTCGCCCGGTGTCCCGGTGTCGTGGGACCGGCGACTGGTTGCCGTCGCTCTTGGCGACCAGGTTGGGGCGGCGCTGGCCGGCGCCAACGAGGGCTTGCCCGTCAGCTGAAGCCCGCTGGCGGTGCGGCGTCAGCCCCGGCGGCGCGCCGTCACGAGCAGCCAGGCGATGCTGGAGCGGATCGGCCGCCCGAGCGTACGCTCGAGCGCCACGAGCTCGGCACGCAGCGCGTCGCGCTGCTCAGGTGCCAGCTGCTGGTAGAACGAAAGTGTGGCCATCAGCGCGTTGAGTTCCTCCGCGCTGTGCTCCTGCAACAATGGCCGCGCCATCAGCTCGACGTCGGTGAACAGCTCGGCGGCGTCGGCACGCGCCAGCTCGTGGCCGCCGATCCAGGACCAGACCTCGGAGACATTGCCGCGGCGTTGCGCCGCGCCGGTGCGGATGGCGTCGAGCTCGCGCTGCGGCGGCCACGCCGCCGCCGCCGCCGGGGCGCAGCGCGCCAGCGCCGCCAGCAGCGCCGTCTCATCCTGCTGAGTTCGCTCGTCCACCACCGCGCAGTAGCCAAGTAGGGCCAGCGTGCCGCCGGGCGCGAGCGCGGCGGCGGCGCGGCTCCAGCTGACGTCGGGGTCGGGCCAGTGGAACGAGGCGGCGGCGAAGACGGCGGCGACCGGCGTCGCCGGCAACGGGGCGTCCTCGAATCGGGCGGGCACAAAGGTGACCGCGCCCGCGCCCGCGCCCCCGCCCCGGCACCGCTCGGCCGCGAGGGCGATGAGGTTGGCGCCGGGTTCAATGGCGGTGACCCGCAGGCCTCGTTCGATCAGCGCGCACGTCAGCTGGCCACTGCCGCAGCCGATCTCTAGCACCTGGTCGCCGGCCTGCAGCCCGGCGGTAGCCCAGGCGTGGGCCACCAGGTCGGGTGGGTAGCCGGGGCGGTTGCGGTCGTACTCGCGCGCCACCCGATCGAAGCTGAGTCCGACCTGGCGGCGGGCGCGTGCATCGTCGGAGCGGATGTCGGGACTGTGCACTAGTGGTGGGTGGGGGGCGCCTCGACGTCGGGTTCGGGGAGGATCCGGTAGAGGGGATTGAGGATGGCGAGGCGGCCGCCGTGGTCGCCGACCATGCCTTCGGCGACCAGCCGGACACCGGGCGCCAACCCGGCGACGTGCTTGCGGCCCAGGAAGACCAGGTTGAGGCCGCCCGTCTCGTCCACGATCACACACTCCAAGGTGGCCACGCCGGCCCATGGCTGGACCCGCTGGCTGCGGATGCGCCCGGCGACCCGGGCCCGCTGGCGGTAGGCCACGGTGGCGATGGGCGTCACCCCTTCGGGGACCTCCTCCGCCGCCACGATGGGGCTTTCCGCCACGGCGACGAGGAGCTTGGCGTCGCGCTTGACGGCCCGCTTCCCGCTCGCCTTCTGGGCGCCGTCGATGGCGAAGAGCGCTTCCATCTTGCGTTGCCGAGGTCCGTTTCCGAGGTGATAAGGCACGAAGGTCACGTTGGCATGAGGCAGTCCACTGGCCGCGGCCGCAATGGCGTCGGCGGTGCGGTCGTGCAGCAGCCGGTGCCAGGCCCGGGTATAGGCCCGGCGGGGGAGGAGCAAGCTCACCTCGGTTTCGCCGTCCATGAGGTTCTCGGCGCACAGCTCGACGGCGACGCGGGTTATGCGCCGGTCGGGCACGTCGATGAGTTCCAACGGGAGGCGGGAAAGCCCAAGGCGCCCCCATTCCTCGGTCAGACGATCGGCATGCTCGCGATCGAGGACGAAATGGACGGCTCGCAGCTCGTCAGGGGCGAGCGTCCGGGCGTACTGGATGGCCCGGGCGGCGGCCACGTCGAGGTTTTCGATCAGGACGAACACGACGTGGCGGCGCAGGATGGGCGCCTCGGCCGCCTTCGGGGCGTCCTCGGCCAGCTCCTCGGCTTCGGACTCGTACTCCTTGTTCAGCCGGGTGAGCCCGTAGACCATGATCGGGACCAGGAGGACGACCACCCAGGCGCCGGAGGTGAACTTGACCAGCAGGATGATGACGTCGACCACGAAGGAGAGGAACGCGCCGAACCCGTTCACGAACAGCCCCTTGCGCCACCCCTCCTCCTTGTGCGTGAGGTGGTGCTTGGCCATGCCGGCCTGGCTCATGGTGAAGCTGGTGAATACGCCGATGGCGTAGAGCGGGATCAGCCGGTCGACGCTGGCGGCGGTAGCAACCAAGATCAGCGACGCCGCCACGGCCAGAGCGATGATCCCGTTGGAGAAGACCAGCCGGTGGCCCCGCTTGGTGAGCTGGCGGGGCATGAAGTTGTCGCCGGCGTGGAAGCTCGCCAGCCGAGGGAAGTCGGCGAAGCTGGTGTTGGCGGCGAGGACCAAGATCAACAGCGTCCCGACCTGGAGCATGTAGAAGAGGGAGCTGCCGAGGGGGCCGGCGCCGAAGACGCTCTTGCCGACCTGGGAGATAACCGTCGGCGTCCCGTTCATATAGGGGATGGGGTGCACCTTGGTCGACAGGAACGACAGGCCTAGGAAAAGCGTCCCGAGGGTCGCGCCCATGATGAACAGGGTCCGGCGAGCGTTCAGCCATTCCGGCCGGCGGAAGGCGGTCACGCCATTGGAGATGGCCTCGACGCCGGTGACCGCGGCGCCGCCCGAGGCGAAGGCCTTCAGCACGAGCCACAGGGTCGCCCCCATCAGGAGGCCTTCGTTGAGCCCGCTGCGGATGTGGGGGACCTTGAGCGAGCCCTTCAGGCCGTAGATATTCGACGGGTGCAGCGAGCCCCCAACCACCCGGACCGCCCCCACCACGATCATCAGGCCCATCATCACGATGAAGAAATAGGTGGGGACGGCGAAGAGCTTCCCTGACTCCCGGACGCCGCGCAGGTTGCCGTAGGCGATAAGCACGATGAAGAACAGGGCGATGAAGACGTGGTAGGGGGTCAGCGCCGGGACGGCCGAGGTCAGGGCGTCGGTGCCGGCCGCGACCGAAACCGCCACGGTCAGGATGTAGTCGGTCAGGAGCGAGACGCCGGCGACCTGCGCCGGGAGGAGGCCGAAGTTGTCCCGGGTCACCATGTAGGCGCCGCCAGCCGTCGGGTATTCCTTGATCGTCTCCCGGTAGGACAGGATCAGGAAGAACAGCACCACCAGCAGGGCGATGGTGATGGGAACGACGAGGCTGAAGGCCATGATCCCCATGACCGGGACCAGCCGGACCAGGATCTCCTCGGTGGCGTAGGCCGACGACGAGATGCAGTCGGAGGAAAAAACGGCCAGGGCCGTCGGTATCCCGAGGCGCTCATGGGCCAGCCGCTCGGTCGCCAGGGGCGGGCCCAGCAGCTTGCACTTGATCCGGTACTTCAGGCTCTCGGGGACATCGACCGAGTGGGGCAGCCGCTTGGGGGCGGGTGGCTCGGACGGCATGGGTCCTTCAAGGCGCACGGATGGTTCGATCGCCACCGGGCCACAGTAATTCACGTTTTGACGCGCCCTTAACGTGCACCCCTTGCGGGTGTGAAAGGCTGCTGCCGATGCACGTGATCGTGGTGGGATGCGGCCGGGTCGGCTCCGAGTTGGCTGTTCGTCTGGATAGCGATGGGCACAGCGTCGCCGTGATCGACAAGAACCAGCGGGCTTTCCGGCGGTTGCCCGAGGACTGGTCCTGCCTGACGGTGGTGGGGTTCGGTTTCGACCGCGATGACCTGGCCGCGGCCGGCGTCGATCACGCCGGCGCCCTGGCTGCGGTGACCAGCGGCGACAATTCCAACATCTTGACTGCGCGCATCGCCCGGGAGACCTTCCAGATCCCCAATGTGGTGGCGCGAATCTACGACCCTCGGCGGGCCCTGATCTACCAGCGCCTCGGGATTCCGACCGTCGCCACCGTCACCTGGACCACGGACCAGGTGGTCAGGCGGCTGTTTCCCGAGCAGTCGGTCTGCGAGTACACCAATTCCAGTGGCGAGATCGATTTCGTAGAGCGGGCCCTACCCGACGAATGGGTCGGGCGGCGCCTGGGTGGATTGGTCGAGGGCGAACTGTTCCGGCCCGTACTTTTGACTCGGGCCGGCCAGGCCAAGATGGCGAACCCGGAGTTGGTCGGCCAGGTCGGCGATGTGTTGCTCATCGCCGTGCGCACTGGTTCGATGGCGCATCTCGAAAGCCGTCTAAAGGGCGAAGCATCCTCAGCGCCCGGACACGGGTCGGCGGCCGGGAAGCACGCATGAAGGTCGCCATTGCCGGCGCCGGCAACGTCGGGACAGCTATCGCGGCCGACCTCCACGCCGGTGGTCACGAGGTGCTGGTGATCGAGCAGGATGCGGCGCTGCTCGCCAAGCTACGGCCGACCTTGGAGATCAGCTGGGTCGAGGGCGACGCCTGCGAGGTAAACACCTTGCAGCGAGCCGGCGTGGCCAGCGCCGACGTGGTCGTGGCGGCGACCGGCGACGACGAGGACAACCTGGTGGTGTCCCTGCTCGCCAAGATGGAGTTCGCAGTCCCCCGCGTTGTAGCTCGGGTCAACCATCCGAAAAACCAGTGGCTGTTCAACGAGACGTGGGGCGTGGACGTGTCGGTTTCGACACCCCACCTGCTCACCGCCTTGGTCGAAGAGGCGGTCTCGGTGGGGGCGCTGGTGCGGATCCTGCAGCTGGCCCACGGCGAGGCTCGGCTGGTTGAGGTGACCCTGGCCGAGGATTCGCCGGCCAAGGGGCTGTCGCTTTCCCAGCTCGAGATGCCCCGCGACGCCACCATCGTGGCGGTCGTCCGCGAGGACCGAGTCGTCGTTCCCCATGGCGACACGGTGCTGTATGCGAGCGACGAGGTGATCGCCCTCGTGACCGAGGCGTCGGAGGGCACGGTCAAGGCGCTTCTCGTAGGCGGTTAACGAGCCGATCCCCAGGGGGTCGCCAGCGCGAGCGCCCGTCCCGCCCCAGTCCCGCCCGGCCCGGCCCGGCCCGGCTCAGCCTTCGAAGCGGTAGCCCATCCCCGGCTCGGTGATGAAGTATCGGGGATGGGACGGGTCCGGCTCGAGCCGCCGGCGGATTTGGGCCAGGAACACCCGCAGGTAGTGCGTCTCGTCCGAGTACGCCGGTCCCCACACCTCTTGGAGGAGCTGGCGCTGGGGTACGAGTTTGCCGCGGTTGCGGACCAGCACCTCGACCAGGTGCCACTGCGTGGGCGTGAGGCGGATCTCGCCGTCGGGCCCGACGATGCGCTTGGCGGCCAGGTCGACGGTGAAGTGGGCGGTGGCAATCACGGCA
>OBLV0100000584.1_pt1 | contig 11116 bp, 8 predicted proteins | sample 1520071 | NCBI WGS metagenome assembly OBLV01 (sample SAMEA3888446, study PRJEB22518) | metagenome | reverse complement strand
CCACGACGGCTCCCCGCCGCTGTACTACATCCTCCTCCACTACTGGATGCTGGTTTTCGGCGAGGGCAACTTCGCCGTCCGGGCGCTGTCGGGGGCAGTATCGGTGGCGACTCTCCCGGTGGTGTGGGTCGCCGGCAAGCGCCTCGGCGGTCGCCGCGTCGCCTGGGCCTCGCTGCTGCTGCTCGCCAGCTCGCCCTTCGCCATCAACTACGCGACGACGACGCGCATGTACTCGCTGATGATCCTGTGGTGCCTGCTGGGGTTCCTGGCCCTGAGCCGGGCGCTGGAGCGTCCCACCACCCAGCGCCTCGTGGCCGTCGGGGTGCTCAGCGCCGCCATCCTGTACACCCACTACTGGGGCTTCTACCTGCTGGCGGTCACCGGCATGTGGTTGCTGCTGCGGGCCAAGTGGCCTCGGCTCCAGGTTGACGACGAGGCGCGTGCAGCCAGTTGGTCGTGTGTCAAGGCCATCTTGTTCGGATCGCTCAGCTTCGCGCCGTGGGCGCCGTCGTTCGTCTACCAGACCTTGCACACCGGGACGCCCTGGTCCAACGCCGCCGGCCTCGGTGACATCCTGACCGTGCTCAGCCAGTACGCAGGCGGCGGCCCCTGGGGCGCGGCCCTCGCCCTCACCCTGTTCACCCTCGTGCTGCTCGGGGTTTTCGCCGAGTCCAGCGAGGGGCGACATGTGTTGCTCAACTTGAACGTCCGACGTCGGGCGCGCCCAGTGGCGTTCGTCTTCATGGGGACCCTGCTGCTGGCCGTACTCGGTGGCACGATCGCCCAGTCGGCGTTCGTGGGCCGCTACACCGCGGTGGTCTTCCCGCTGTTCATCCTGCTGGCCGGCCTCGGCGCCACCGTCATCGCCGACCGTCGGGTGCTGGCGGTCATCCTGGCGTGGACCGTCGCCTGCGGCCTGATCGTCGGCGTCGGCGCCAACCTGTCGCCCCGGACCCAGGCGGGCGCGGTGGCTTCGATCATCAACAAGGACGCCAGCCCGAACGACGTCGTCATCTACTGCCCCGATCAGCTGGGTCCAGCCGCCTCGCGCCTGGTCAGCGTCTCGGTGCAGCAGTACACCTTTCCGCGCGCCGACAACCCCTCACGGATCGATTGGGTCAATTACGAACAAGTGATCCGCGCCACCAACGTGGAGCAGTTTGCCGACCAGATGCTGAGCGACGCCGCGGGTCACGACATCTGGCTGGTCGAGAACCCCAACTACCCTGGCACCGAGAACAAATGTAGCCAGCTCTTGAACTGGATCTCGACCAAACGACCCAACAGCCAGTTCTGGGTGTCCGATAACTCGTCCATAAGTCTCGAAAACGAGTCACTCATTCGCTTCCCCGAGTGACCCAGGAGGAGATTTGAGCAACGCAAACCCGGCGCCGGCAGACGACGTCGTTATCGTGGGGGCTGGGCCGGCCGGCCTGACGGCCGCGTACCAACTGGGCAAGGCTGGTAAGACCGCGGTCGTGCTCGAGGCCGACTCCGTCGTCGGTGGCATCAGCCGCAGTGCCGAGCGCGACGGCTGGCGCTTCGATATCGGAGGGCACCGCTTCTTCACCAAGGTGAATGTGGTCGAGGGGCTGTGGCACGAGATCCTGCCCGACGAGGATTTCTTACTCCGCCCACGTATGAGCCGCATCTATTACAAGGGCAAATATTATGATTACCCCCTGAAGGCGAAGAACGCCTTAATGAATCTCGGTCCGCTCGAGGCGACCAAGTGCGTCGCCTCGTACGCCTGGGCGCGGGTCCGGCCCCCCAAGGACCAGACCAACCTCGAAGGTTGGGTCGCGGCGCGATTCGGCTACCGCCTTTACCGGATCTTTTTCAAGACCTACACCGAGAAGGTGTGGGGGGTACCCGCGGACAAGCTGCAAGCCGATTGGGCGGCCCAGCGAATCAAGAACCTCTCGCTGTCCAAGGCGGTGTGGAATTCGATCCTTCCCAAGCGCAACCAGAAGGACATCGCGTCGCTCATCGAGGAATTCCAGTATCCGAAATACGGCCCGGGAATGATGTGGGAACGCTGCACCGAGAAGGTCGAGGCGCAGGGGACCAAGGTCCTCATGAACACCAAGGCCAGCCGGATCCGCCACGCCGGCGGGCAGGCGGTGGCGGTGGTTGCCGAGTCGAACGACGGGTCCGAGACCGAGTATCCCTGCAGTGCCGTGATCTCGTCGATGCCGATCACCGCTTTGCTTCGGTCCATGGATCCGCCGGTTCCGCCCAACGTGAAAAAGGCGGCCGACGACCTCCACTACCGAGACTTCCTGACGATCGCCCTCGTGGTGCCCGAAGCGGCGGGTTTTCCCGATAACTGGATTTACGTTCATTCCCCTGAGGTAAAGCTGGGGCGCATCCAGAACTTCGGGTCGTGGTCCCCGTACCTGGTAAAGGAAGGCCGCACCTGCCTCGGCCTCGAATACTTCGTTTTCGAAGGCGACGAGTACTGGACGATGACTGACGAAGCCCTCGTACAACTCGGCACGCGCGAGCTGGCCACCCTCGGCCTGATCGAGCCTTCCCAGGTCGAAGCCGGCTACGTGGTGCGCATGCCGAAGGCCTACCCCTATTACGACGCCGATTACAAAGCCAACGTCGAGGTACTGAAGGGCTGGTTGTCCGAGCATGCCGCCAACGTCCACCCGGTGGGTCGCAACGGCATGCACAAGTACAACAACCAGGACCATTCGATGTACACCGCCATGTTGACGGTAGAAAACCTGCTCGGCGCCCATAACGACGTCTGGGAGGTCAACGTCGAGGAGGACTATCACGAGGAGAGCCGCCCGGCGAGCGCCGGGGGCACCGGGCGCGACGCCCCGATCCTGCCGAAGCGAGGGCAGTAACGGCCGCTGTCACGGCCGCCATGTGCGGCCAGGGTCGTGTCCTGGCCGAGCCGCGGCTGTCGCCCGACGGTGAGTGGGTCGCGTTCGTGGCCACTTCCTCTGGAAGAGGGGCGCTCATCACCGTCCCCGCCGGTGGCGGGGCGGAGTTGGTCGTCACCAGCGACCCGTCGCCTCCACCGACGGCATCCTATGGTGGGGCCACCTTCCAGTGGACTCCCTCCTCGGACGCCGTGGTCTTCGTCGGCGCCGACCGCCGGCTGTACTACCAGCCGATCGCGGGCGGGCCGGCCCGACTGGTGGTGGCCGATGGGCCGGTCATCGCCCCGGCGGTGTCGCCCGACGGCACCGAGGTCGCCTACATCCGCGACGGCCGTCACGTGGCGGTGGCGTCGGTGGCCCCCGGCGGTGCGTGGCCCCGACGCCTTTCCCGTGAACCCGATTTCGCCTTCGACCCCACCTGGTCGCCGGACGGGTCGCTGATCGCGTGGCAGGAGTGGGATGTCCCGGCCATGCCGTGGGACGAAAGCCGCATCATGGTGGCTCCGGCGGACGGTTCGGGTGCGCCGACAGCGGTGCCGGTGGGCCGGGACCGTGACGGTGTTGAAGCGGCGGCGGCCAGCCAGCCCCTCTTTTCCCCGGATGGTTCCTCCTTGGCCTTCCTGTGCGATGCAGGCGGCTGGCTGAACCTCTGGCGGGCCGATCCGGGCGGCGCATCGCCGGCCCCGCTGCTGGCCGAGGCGGCCGAGCACGGCGCGCCGGCCTGGGGCCCGGGCCTGCGCACCTACGCCTGGTCGCCCGACGGTGCCCAGGTGGTGTTCTGTCGCAACGAGGGCGGTTTCGGAAGGTTGTGCGTGGCCGACGTGGCGAGCGGGGCCGTCGGCGATCTTGATCGGGGCGTCTACCGATCCGTGTCATGGGCCGGCAACCGCATCGCCGGCCTTCGCAGCGGCGCCCGCACCCCCGACCAGGTGGTGGTCATCGATCCTCGGGCCGGGGCGCCGACGCGCCGCACCATGGCTCGGGGCCCCGTCGCCGGTTTCGAAGCTGCCGGGCTGGTCGAGCCCGAAGCGGTGGGTTGGGAGGGCGAGGACGTTGCCGGGCTCGGGACGACCGTTCGTGGCCGGCTCTACCGCGCCGGGGTCGGGGTGGCGCCGTTGCTGGTGTGGGTCCACGGCGGCCCGACCGGGCAGAACCAGGTCACGTTCAATGCCCGCACGGCATATTTCTGCGACCGGGGCTGGCATGTGCTGCAGGTCGACTACCGCGGCTCGACGGGATGGGGTCGGCGCTACATGCAGGCGCTGCGGGGTGAGTGGGGCCGGCTCGATGTCGCCGATACCGCAGCGGGGATGCGGGCCGCGGTCGAGCGGGGTTGGGCCGACGCCGGCCGTATGGTGCCCATCGGCAGCTCGGCCGGTGGCCTGACGGTTCTCATGCTGCTGGCCACCCATCCGGAACTGTGTGCCGCCGGAATTGACCTGTACGGTGTGACCGACCTTTTCGACCTCGACGAAACGACCCATCGATTTGAAGCGCACTATCTGCGGAGCCTCGTGGGTGATCTCCCGGCGGCCGCCGCGCGGTACCGAGATCGGTCGCCGATCAACCTCGCCCGGCACATCCGCGCGCCGCTCCTGGTCCTCCAGGGCTCGGCGGACAACGTCGTCCCCCGGCAGCAGTCCGACGCCCTGGTCTCGGCCGTGCGCTCGGCCGGCGGCACCGTCGAGTATCACGTCTACGATGGCGAAGGCCATGGGTGGAGCCGCGCCGAGGTCGTGGAGGACGAGCTCGAGCGCACCTGGGCGTTCCTTCGCCGCTTCGTCATGAGGAGATCTTGATGGCTAGCAGCATCTGGTACTGCCCGACGTGCGGGTACGAGATCCGCGGCCGGGGCGGGCGGTGCCACAACTGCAAGGAGCCGATGATCGCCTCCCCGCTGCCCGAGCTGGCCGAGGGCGAGGCCGACGACGAGGTCGGCTACAACCTCGACGAGTGGGACGACGCGTCCCGGGGCGAGCTCATCGCGGCGCTGATCGAAGGCGGCTTTCGCCACCGCTTCGAGGGTGACGAGATGGTGGTGGCGAGCGACGACGAGGACGAGGTCGACCTCCTGATCGCCACCCTCGGCACCGATGGCGACGTCGGTGACGCCAAGGACCGCGGTCCGGGCGAGGTGCTGACCAAGTTGAGCGACGCCGCCAGCCGCCTGGAAGTCGATCCGACCGACATGATCGCCGACGGCGACCTGGCCGAAGCCGCAGCCGGCGTCTTCGCCATCGAAGCGGTGTGGGGCGTCGACAGCGATACCTGGGCCGCTATCGGCCGGGTCACCCGCCGCCTGCTCGGGGCGCTCGGCGCCGATGAGGCCCTGGAAGAGGAGATCGAGACCAACTCGATGCTGCTGTCGCGGATGCTGGCCGACCTGCACGGCAAGGTGCTCGGCTTCGGCGACGCCCCTTTGCCCTCGGGCTCGGGCTCGGGCGCTGACTTCGACGACGACGCCGACGCCGTCGCCGACGGAGACGAAGGTGAGGGGCAGGACGGCGCCGAAGCGGCGTCGGGTTCCGACGACGAGATGGTCTACGAGCTCGATGACTGGCGACCGGAGGAACGAGCCCAGATCAGCCTGCTGCTGGAGCGGGGCAAGGTCCCCTACCACTGGGAGGGCGCCGATCTCGTCGTCGCCGCCGTGCACGACGAGGCGGTCGAGGCAATCTTGGCCGAGGTGACCCGGACCGGGGTCGAACCGAACGACGCCGACGACGAGACCCGCTACCTGTTGCTTTCGGACCTCTTCGGCGCCGCCGACCGGCTGGCCGGCGATGCCGACAACGAGCTGAAACAACAGGACGTGGTGACCCTCGCCCACATGATCCAGAGTTGGGCCACGCCCTTCGCGGTCAGCGACGACGAGTGGTGGAAGATCCGTCTGCGAGCCTCGGACCTGGCGGAATCGATCGACGGCAAGGGCACCCGCACCATGATCGAAGACGGCTCCACCAACCTGCGCGACCTGCTCCGCAAGTTCGTTTGAGCACGACGTCAGACGACGTGGCGTAAAAGGGTCGGCAGACGACAGAGGGTTCGCCGACGGTCTAGCGTTCATCTGTGCTGCTCGCCGAGCTGGAGATCCGCCACTCGAGGTCGGTCGCGCCGACCCGGCGGGTCGCGCTCGGCGACCTCTGGCTGCCGACCGAGCCGGCGCCCGGCTTCGGCGGCATCCTGCTGGCGGGCATCCTCGCCGGTTATGTCAACCAGCTCGACGACGACCTCCGCGACGAGTTGGACGTGCTGGTCGACGACCTGGAGCGGGGCAGCACGATCGCGCAGCCCCGGCTCCGGCACCGTTTCCAGACCGACTTCGTGGGCCTGGATCGCAGCCATCATCGCCTCGTCGGTTCGGGCGAATCCATGACCCTCGAGCTTGACGATCACGGCGCCGTGCTTCCCCAGGTCCTGGGGGCGACCTATGCCGCCAGCAAGCTGTCGTACCGGGTGCGTGGAAGCGTCTTCCGGCTGCTGCGGCGCGCCACCCGCTGGCACGCCGACAACGACGAGCGGCTCATCGGCTACCTGACCGGTGACGAGGCCTCGTACCGGCCCTGGCGGGCCACCAACCACGATGAGCACTGGGCGCTCAAGGTGCTCGGGTTCAAGCCCGACGACGACCCGAGCCGCTCGGCCGTGTTGGCGATGTTCCGCCAGCTGTTGTTCCATGCCCATCCTGACCATGGCGGCGCCAGTGAGAAGGCCGGGGATCGCATCACCGAGTTGACCCAGGCCAAGCGCATCCTGCTCGCCGAAGCATGATCGCCCCGGCGGCTCTGCTGCTCGCCCCGGGCGCCAGCGCCGGGCGCGACCAGCCGGCGCTGGTGGCGATCGACGCCGCCGTCTCGGTCCTCGGGGTCACGGTCGGCCGGATCGACTTTCCCTACCGCAGGGCCGGCCGGCGGGCGCCCGACCGCCAACCGGTGTTGGTCGCCGCCATCGTCGACGAGGCGAAGGGCATGGCTGAGGCGGCCGGGTGCCCGCCCGAAGCGGTGGCCCTCGGCGGTCGCTCGATGGGCGGGCGGATTTGCTCGATCGCCGTGGCCGACGGCTTGCCGGCGGCCGCCCTTGTGCTGGTGAGCTACCCGCTCCACCCGCCAGGACGACCCGGGAAGCTACGAGCCGAACATTTTCCCAACCTGGTGGTGCCTTGCCTCTTTGTCTCTGGCACCAGGGACACATTCGGTACCCCCGAGGAGCTCACGGCCGCCACCGCCGCAATCCCGGGCTCGGTGACCCACCACTGGATCGAGGGCAAGGACCACGGGCTGCGGGGGTGCGATCCCGAGGTCTCGGCGGTCGTGGCGCACTTCGTCACCGATCTTCGGGGTTGAGCTCCTCCAGCTCACGCCGGGCGGTCTCGGGGTAGGCGCGCACGATCAGCACGACCAGGAGCGCCGGCCCAACCGCCAGCACGGCGAAGGCCGGCGCGAACGTCCGGAAATGGCCCGAAAGGAAGCCGGCCGCGATCAGCCCGGCCACGCCCCCGCCGGCGTAGGCCACCGCGATCATGCCGGTCGAGCGGCCCCGCACCGACGTCGGGAACAGCTCGGGGCCGTACACGGCCAAGGCGGGGGCGACGGCGTAGCCGAGCAGGCTGTCGGCGATACCCCACGCCCACAGCGGCCAGCCTCGAGTCAGGAACACCGACAGCGTCGTCACGATGCCCCCGCCCGTTCCGACCGCCGCGACCAGGCGCCGGCCCCGCAGGTCGGCCAGGCGGCCGCCGAGTAGCACGCCGACGCCGCCGAGGGTCCCCGTAACCAGCGAGAAGAGCGTGATGTGGGCGGCCGAGAACCCTCGCTCAGTGCGCAGGAACTCGTTTTCGAACTGGCTCGACGGGGTGGCAAAGAGGGAGAAGAGGAACCCCCCGGCGCACAGCATGGCGAGGCGCCAGCGACGGTTCCTGTCCTCCTTCGCTGGGGCCGCCGTCTCGTGGCGGCGCGCCGTTGCCTCCGATGTTTGCCAGCGCTGGCTCTCGGGGAGGTGGTGGCGGATACTCGCGATGAGGGGCAGGGCGGCCAGCGCACCGGCGAACATCCACCGCCAGCCCCCGGTGCCGAGTCCGGCCAGCGGGAGCGTGGCCGTCGCCAGTCCCCCGCCGAGTCCGAGCGTCATGGTCAGCACGGCCAGCGCCCACGCCCGGGAGCCCGCCGGCATCTCCTCGGCCGCCATGACCCCGACCAGGACGATAAGGGCCGCGGTCAGGGCTACGGCCAGGACCTGGGTCGCGGTGAGCCACACGAGCGACGGCGCGACCGCTCCCAGCGCGCTGAGCACCGCCGCGCCGGTCGCGCACCACAGGATAAGGGGCCGCCGGCCCCGCCGGTCGGCCAGGACCACGACCGCGAGGGCCAGGACGACGTTGGCCCGCACGACCCCGAACGCCACACCCTGGTCGCCCCGCGACGCCCCGAACTCCGACGCCGCGTAGGTCATGGCCAGGCTCAGCAGCGACCCGGCGTAGCCGATGACGACGGCGAGGGCGCACAGGGTGGCCAGGACGGTCGCGGCCCGCCGGTCGACGCGCTGGGGAGGCGCCCACCACGGCTGGGGCCGAACCGGCAGGAGCGGGCGGAGCGCGGCCTTGAGGGGGAGGGCGAAGAGGAACGAAAAGTACGGAAGCCCGAGCCGGAACTCGACCGTCTGGCGGACCCATTTCTTGTCGCCGGGCCCCCGCTCGCGGTCTGGCTCGGCCTCCGGCCCGACTTGCACGGTGCGGCGGTACCGGGCCATCGGGCCTTCGAGTTGTTCGAAGACGCCGTCGCCGGTCGTTGATTCCTGCACCAGTCCGTCACGGCACCGAAGGACCCGCTCGACGTCGGTGGCGTCGAGCACCGCCTCGGTTGTGCTCCTCACTGCTGCTCGTTATGCCAACGGGAGGACGTAGCGGCCGACGAGCACGTAGTGGGCCGCCGCCGCTGCTGTGAGGCCACGGTCGAGAGTCTGCCAGTGCCCTGGTGCTCGCGGCCCCGTGTCAGGGGTCGGCGCCGGCGCAGCGGCAATACTTAGCTCGTGAGCCAGATCGTCGTGCAGTCCAACGGGCCTCTGGAGGGGACCGTCCGGGTTGGCGGGGCCAAGAACTCGGCGCTCAAGCTGATGGCGGCCTGCCTGCTCGCCGAGGGCGAGTACCACCTGCACAATGTTCCGGCCATCACCGACGTCGACACCATGGCCGAGCTGCTGGCGTGCATGGGGATCACCGTTACCCGTCCGGCGCCCCATGAGGTCGTCCTGCGGCGGGGCGAGGACTGCGGCAACGAGGCGCCGTACGAGCTTGTGGAGCGGATGCGGGCCTCGATCGTCGTGCTCGGCCCGTTGCTCGGCCGCACCGGGCGGGCCCGGGTGGCCATGCCCGGCGGTGACGACTTCGGGTCGCGGCCCATCGACATGCACCTGTCCGGGCTCGAGCAGATGGGGGCGCACTTCGAGGTCCGCCACGGCTACATCGAGGCGACGACGGACCAGCTGCTCGGGGCTCGCATCCTCCTGGAGTTCCCGAGCGTGGGAGCCACCGAGAACCTGCTGCTGGCGGCGGTTGTGGCCAAAGGGACGACGATCATCGACAACGCGGCGCGCGAGCCCGAGATCGCCGACCTGGCCGCCCTGCTCAACCGGATGGGCGCCCTGATCCTCGGCGCCGGGTCCTCGACGATCGAGATCCAAGGCGTCGAAGGGTTGGAGCCGGCCGACCACACCGTGATCCCGGACCGGATCGAGGCGGCCACCTACCTCGCCGCCGTGGCGTTGGCCGGCGGCGAGATCACGATCGACGGGGCCCGCCCGGACCACATGGACATGTTCATCTCCAAGCTCGGCGACATGGGGGTGCGGATCGCGCCGAGCAGCAGCGGGCTGTGGGCGCTGGCCAACCGCCGCCTGACTCCCGTCGACGTCTCGACCTTGCCGTATCCAGGGATTGCGACGGACTACAAGCCCTTGTTCGTGACCATGTTGAGCGTCGCCGATGGGGTGGCAATCGTGACCGAGAACCTCTTCGCCGGCCGTTTCAAGTACGTCTCAGAGCTCATCCGGATGGGGGCCGACATCCGCACCGAGGGGCATCACGCCGTGGTACGTGGGGTGCCGCGCCTGTCGGGGGCACCGGTGCGGGCCAGCGATATCCGTGCCGGCGCCGCCCTCGTGGTCGCCGGTCTGGCGGCCGAGGGCGAGACGGTCGTGGCCGACGCCGAGCACGTCGACCGTGGCTACGAGGACCTTCCCGGTCGCTTGCGTTCCCTCGGCGCCCACGTGCACCGGACCGACGAAGCGGTTGCCGACGGCTGAGACGGCCACCGGGCCTGGCCGCCGGCGCCGCTCGCCCGATGAGCTGGTGGCCGCATCCCGCGCCGGCGACCGCGCCGCTACCGCCCGCCTTATCTCGCTCATCGAGCGCGGCGGGGAGCCGGCCCGTGCGGTGGGCCGCCTCACGTTCGGCTCCGGCGGCGACGCCTACACCGTCGGTGTCACCGGCGCCCCCGGGGCCGGCAAATCGACCCTCACCGATCGGCTGATCACCGAGCAGCGCCGGCGGGGCGAGCCCATTGGCGTGCTGGCCGTGGACCCGTCCTCGCCGTTCAGCGGCGGGGCCTTGCTGGGCGACCGGGTACGCATGCAGGACCACAGCCTCGACGCCGGGGTGTTCATCCGGTCGATGGCGACGCGGGGTCACCAGGGTGGCCTGGCCCTGGCGACGCCGGAGGCCATCCGGGTGCTGGCCGCCGCCGGACTTTCGCTGGTGCTGGTCGAGACCGTCGGGGTGGGGCAGGTCGAGATCGAAGTGGCCGGCGCGACCGACTCGACCGTCGTCGTCGTCAACCCCGGCTGGGGCGACGCCATCCAGGCCAACAAGGCGGGCCTCCTCGAGGTGGCCGACGTGTTCGTCGTGAACAAGGCCGATCGCCCGGGCGCCCTCGAAACCGCTCGTGACCTCGAGCACATGCTCGACCTCGGGCTCGCGGGTGAGGTGGGCGCCTGGCGCCCACCCATCGTCGCCGCGGTGTCGACCACCGGTGAGGGCATTGACGACGTCTGGGCTGCGCTACGCGAGCACCGCCGCCACCTCGAAGCGACGGGTCAACTGGCCAGCCGGCGCCGGCGTCGCCTCGCCAACGAATTGCGGGAGGTGCTGCTGCGTCGCCTCGAGCTCGACATCGACCGGCTGGAGATCGGAAGAGCGTCGTGTAGGGAAAGAGTGTAGATCTCGG
>OBLV0100000583.1_pt1 | contig 11127 bp, 8 predicted proteins | sample 1520071 | NCBI WGS metagenome assembly OBLV01 (sample SAMEA3888446, study PRJEB22518) | metagenome | reverse complement strand
GAAGACCGTCAAGAAGATGCAGGCGATCCACCGCACGCATCATCCGCTTCGGATCGTCCCCTACGTGTGGACCCTAAGTCACTACGAGATCTACTTCTACTACCACGACAAGGTAATCGCCGACCAGTACATCGGCCCGAGCGGTCAGGTCGGCGCCACCTATACAGGGCCGCTGATCCTTGGAGCCTACGCTCGTGGCGGTTACGGGCAGGCATTCGACTCGCCGTGGGTGCTGATCCCGTTCACGGTGATGTTCCTGCTGCCACTGGTGCTACTGCGCGGCCGCCGATGGCTGGACCGGTTCGACATCGGCGTAGTGCTGACGTTCGGCGTCTCGTACGCCTTGTTCGACACCGGGCATCTCGAGCCGGCCGTGTGGCTGTTCTATCCGCCGCTCATCTATCTGCTTGTGCGGATGCTGATCCGAGGCTTTCGACCCCGAACGCTCCGTGGGCGTCTCCAGTGCCGCCTGCCGACGATCATTCTCGGTGTCGGCCTGCTGCTGCTGATCGGCGGGCGGATTGCCGTGACGCTCGTCCCGCCGAACGTGGTCGACGTCGGCACCGCGTCGGCGCTCGGCGCGTACAAGATCCTCCACGGCCAGAGTCTCTACTTCCACTCGATCGGCCATCCTGACACGTACGGACCACTGAATTACCTGGCATACGTGCCGTTCGAACTGATCTGGCCGGGGTCGTGGCACTACCTGCCGGCGGCACGCGCGGCCGCGATCACGTTTGACCTTCTCACGATCGCAGGGCTGGTCTGCCTCGGGACCAGGCTGCGCCCGGGCCGCGACGGGCGGCGTCTAGGGCTGCTGCTCGCGTGGCTGTGGGCGGCGTGTCCGTTCACGGTATTCGGGATGGAGAAGAGCAGCAACGACGGCCTCGTGGCCCTGATCGTCGTGCTCATCCTGCTCGTGTTGACGAGCCCGATCAAGCGTGGGGTTTTGGTCGGTATCGGTGCCGCGTCGAAATTCTTCCCGGCGATCCTGCTGCCGCTGGTCGCGGTCGGACGCGGCGACGCCGACCAGCGGACGATACGGAAGGTACTGGCTGCATTCGTGATCACAGTCGGTGCGTCGTTCGCGCTCTTTATGCCATCCGGTGGCGTGAAGGAGGTCTGGGACCACACGATCGGCTACCAACTGACTCGCTCTGACATCTTTTCGATCTGGGCGTTGCACCCCGGCCTCGCCCCGATCAAGCTTGCGCTCGAGGGCTTCGCGGTGATCCTCGCGGTAGCGGTCGCCTTCCGTCCCCGTGGTCTCCGAAGCGTGGCTCAGGTGAGCGCGCTGGCCGCCGCGGTAACAGTGGCAGCGCAGCTGCCGGCCATGCACTGGTTCTACATGTATATCCCGTGGTTCATGCCGCTCGTGTTGGTCGCGGTGCTTGGCGTCGACGCACCGGCCCCGGTTGAGGCCGAGGTGCCCCACCATTCCAGGCGAGTCGAGCCGGGTGAGCCCGAGCAGGTCCTCGCCGGAGCGGCGTGAGGGCCGCGAGGTGCCGCTGGCATTCGCAGCTGCGGTCGCAGGCGCGTTCGGCGCCACGATCGGGTCGTTCCTGAACGTCGTCGCATACCGTCTGCCCCGCAGCGAATCGTTGGTCCACCCGGGCTCGCGCTGCCCGGGATGCGGAACTGCGATCAAGCCATACGACAACGTTCCGGTACTGGGCTGGCTGTGGCTGCGGGGCCGGTGCCGCAGCTGCCGGGCGCCGATCTCACCGCGCTACCCGATCATCGAGGCGACCACGGCCACGCTGGCGGTTGCCGTCGTACTGACCAAGCACTCGGCCGCCGACATCGTCCTCGGCCTCGTGCTCGTCGCCGTGCTCGTCCCGATCGCGCTGATCGACTTCGAGCATCGCATCATCCCGAACAAGATCACGCTGCCGGCGGCCGTCGCCGCGCTCGCGATCGGCGCGGCGCTTGATCTGCGCGGCGTGCCCGAGCAGTTGATCGCGGCCGCGGGCGCGGGCGGGTTTCTGCTGGCGTTCGCGCTCGCGTACCCGCGCGGGATGGGCATGGGTGATGTCAAGCTGGCCGCGGTTCTCGGGCTGTTCCTCGGGCGCTCCGCCGCCGTGGCGATCCTCGTCGGCGTCCTCACCGCCACGCTCGTCGGCGCCGGGGTGATGGCGCGCATCGGGGTCGAGAAGGGTCGCAAGACGGCGGTGCCGTTCGGACCCTTCCTGGCGCTTGGCGGCGCCGTTGGGCTGTTCGCCGGCCCGGCGATTATTCACTGGTACCTGCACGCGGGTCTCTGATGCGCGTGGCCGGCCGACACTGGCAATTACCGCTGGTGGCCGGCATCGTCGTCGCGCTGCTGGCCGGGGTCGCGATGACCGTGACTCACCACCCAGCGCGTCCCGCGGTCGCGCCGCGCGTCGCCGTCGCCGCCGCTATGCGCAATCCGACCGTCACAAAAGACCGTGCCGGTTCGCATTGGAATAAGGTGACCGTGACCGCGATCGACTCGCATCTCGTGCACGTCAGCTTCCTCGCGAACGGTCAGCTCGTGGCAGAAGCCGCCGTCAACCGCCACGGTCAGGTGCTCTCCGAGCTCGACGACAGGACGATGCGCGTGCCCTACGGCGACTGGATCGCATATGAGCCGGCGTTTCTCGTGGGCCTGTGTGCGCTGTTCGTGTTGATGGCCGGCGTGGCGCCGCTGTGGCGGTTGCGGAACCTCGACGTGGCTGCGGCAGTGTCGCTCGTGATCCCCGTCGTCCTGTTCCAGCATCGCTATCTGAGCGCCAGCGTCGAGGCCGCCTGGCCCGGGATGGCGTACCTGTTCATTCGGTGCGCGACGAGGGGCCTCGGCCCGACGCGCGAGTCACCGCCGTCCACGCCGCTGCTTGCCGTGATCACCCCCGGGCGCGACTCGGCGCGACGCGTGCGGTGGCTGCGCGCACTACTGGTCGTGGTCGCGCTGGTGTACTTCATGGTGGGGGTGAGCTCACCCGATGCCGTTGACGTGATCTACGCGGTCATGGAAGGCGCGACATTGCTCATTCACGGCGTCCTTCCATACGGGCACATGCCGACGGGAATAATCCACGGCGACACCTATCCGATCCTGAGTTACGCCCTGTACACACCGCTGGCGCTCGTGTCACCGGTTCGCTCGATGTGGTACTCCGTCGACGGCGGTCTCGCGGTGGCGGTGCTCGGCGCACTAGTCGCCGGCTGGGCGATCTTCAGGACGACGGCCGGTCCACGCCGCGCGTCGGGCGGGACGCGACCCGTCGAGGCCGAGGAGGCCGGGCTCCGCGCGGCGCTGGCGTGGCTCGCGTTCCCATCCGTGTTGATCACCGTTTCCACGGGGACGACGGACGCGGTGCTCGCCGCGATGCTGGCGATCGCCGTGCTTCTATGGCGCCGTCCGACACTGTGCACGGGCATGCTCGCGGTGGCGGGCTGGTTCAAGCTGGCGCCGTTTGCGCTCGTGCCGTTGCCGCTCGCGCCGCTGCGCGGGCGAAGGCTCGTCCGGGCGCTCGCTGCGATCGCTGTGGTTTCCGTGCCGATGCTCGCGCTGCTGTTCGCGCTCGGCGGATCGCACGGCCCGCAGGAGATGCTCCACGCGATCTCCTACCAGTTCACTCGAGGCTCGGAGCAATCGCTATGGAGCGCGCTCGGGATCGACGGCCTCCAGCCGCTCGCACAGGGGTGCGTGCTCGGTCTGATCGCGGCCGCCGTGGTGAGGCTCCATCTCGAACCGTCGCTCGCCCGCGACCGTGCCCGGATGGCCGCGCTGACCGCAGCGATCCTCGTCGGCCTCCAACTGAGCGCCGACTACTGGGCATTTCTGTATCTCGCCTGGATCGTGCCGGTGGTCGGGGTGTCGTTGCTCGCCGACGGGACGGGCGCGGTCGCACCGGTTGGGGCCTCCGCGTCGGTGAGCGCGGCCGGCGCGCCGGCTCCGTCGATGGCGGGATGAGCAGGAGCAAGAAGCTCGACGGCTTCGACGGCCTCCGAGCGCTCGCGGCGCTGAGCGTGGTCAGCTACCACGTGGCGTTGTCGGCCAAGTTCGCCCATGCCGGCAGGCTCGCGCCGCTACTGTGGGAGCTGAAAGGCGGCGTCGCGATCTTCTTCGTGATCTCGGGCGCGCTGCTGTACCTGCCGTACGCACGCGCGATTCGTGACCGGGCGCCACTGCCGAACTGGCACACCTTCGCGCGCCGGCGGTGCGTGAGGATCCTGCCCGCGTACTGGGTGGCGCTGACCGCGGTGGCAATCGGACCGTTCGCGGCCGGCGTGTTCGGCCCGGACGTCTGGAGCTACTACGGCCTGTCGCAGATCTACGACTCGCAGACGGTCCTAGGTGGTCTAGGCGTTGCCTGGAGTCTGTGTGTCGAGGTCAGCTTCTATGCGTCGCTGCCGGTGTTCGCATGGTTCGTGGCGCGGAGGGCATCCGGCGCCGGCGTACGCATCCAGCTCCTCTGGATCGCGGTCCTCGGAATGGGATCGCTCGCGTTGCGGGCGGTGCTCGTCGGCTCGCTGACCACGCCGTTCTACGACCGCGGGCAGACGTTGATGGTGAGCCTGCCCGGCCTGCTCGACTGGTTTGCGATCGGAATGGCGCTCGCCGTGCTTCGAGCGGAGCTCGAGGCCGGACGTGCATCCGGGTTCCCGCTGGCGGTTCTAGGTCGCAGGGCCTGGCTCTGCGTGCTGTTCGCGTTCGCCGCTTTCATGATCGGGATTCCGGAGCAGCACGGCGACATCTTCCTGCCGTGGTACGGGGTGACGACGCACCTCGCGATCGGCGTTGGGTCGGGGCTGCTCGTGCTCGCCGTGATCGTGCCCGATTCTCCCGGGTCGCGTCCCTGGCCGCTCCGCCTGCTCGGCAACCCGGTCGCCGTGTGGTTGGGGACGATCTCGTACGGCATCTACCTGTGGCATCTGCCGGCGCTCCGGCTGATCGAACGCGCGGTGCTGTCGCATCCGGCGGCGGCGTCGATCACAAGCCTCGGCCTCGTCTGGCTCGCTGTGATCGCCGCGGCCATCCTGCTCGGGGCGGCGAGCTTCTATCTCGTCGAGCAGCCGTCCCGCAGGCTCCTCAGGCGCCACGAGCGGCGCGAGCTGGACCGAGCTTCCGCCCGGGTCCGGCCCGTTCCCGCGAGCGTCCAGCTGCCTGGACGTGCAGGTCTGGACGATCAGGCCGTCCAGGGTCGGCTAGACGGCCTCAACTCGCCGGGGGTAGCGGCCGATCACTTGGCCTGAGCCGCTATGGGAGTCTCCAAAGGAAAATCAGTCGTGGGCCTCGACATCGAGCCTGGCTACGTGGCCGCGGTGGAAACGCGCCCGGGCCAGGTGAAGGTCGAGCGCGCCGCTACCGCGGCCCTTCCCGCGGGCATCGTCCGTGACGGCGAAGTCGTCGACGTCGATACCCTCGCCGCCTCGCTGCGCGATCTGTTCGCCCAGCACAAGCTCGGCAAGCGCGTCCGCATCGGCGTGGCGAACCAGCGCATCGTGATGCGCACGCTCGATCTCCCGCCGCTCAAGGGCACCAAGGAGATCAACTCCGCAATCCGTTTCCAAGCCCCCGACCACATCCCGATGCCGCTCGAGCAGGCGGTGCTCGAGCACCACTCGCTGGGCGTCGTCGAGACTCCCGAGGGCCCTCGGACCCGCGTCGTCGTCGTCGCCGCCCGCCGCGACATGATCGAGCGCCTCCTCGAGGCCACGCGTAAAGCGGGGCTCCGCCCGGCCGGGGTCGACCTTTCGGCATTCGCGATGATCCGCGCGCTCTACCGCCCCGAACTGACGGGCGCGACTCTGTACACGAGCGTCGGCGGCCTCACCAATCTCGCGGTCGCGCTCGGGCCGACCTGCGCGTTTACGCGCGTCGCGGGCCAGGGGATCGAGTCGATCGCCGGCGAGCTCGCCGAGCGCCGGGCGCTCACGCTCGAGCACGCCCACGGCTGGCTCCGCCACGTCGGCCTGCTGGCGCCGGTCGACGAAGTCGAGGGCGACGCGGACATCGTCGCCGAGGCGCGTGAGGTTCTGAACGACGGCATCCGGCGGATCGCGGACGAGGTCCGCAACTCGCTGGACTTCCTCGCCATGCAGGACGCGTCGGCCGTCGTGGAGCGCGTAGTGCTCACCGGTCCCGCCGTCGCGATCCCGGGCTTCCCCGAGCGGCTCGGCGAGGAGGTCGGGCTTCCGCTCGAGGTCGGCGTCGTCCAGGAGGGCCAGCCCGGCGGGTTCGGCGGCGTTGACGCCGGCCGTCTCGCCGTCGCTGCCGGCCTGACCGTCGAGGAGATTCCCTCATGAGATCCGTCAACCTAATCCCCGCGGACTCGCGTGGGCGCAGCAGCAGCCGCGGTCCCTCGACCGGCATGCAGGTGCCGGTCTACATCTTGCTCGGGTTCCTCGCCGCCGTGGTTGCGCTGGTGAGCGTGTACGTCCTCACCAACAACTCGATCTCGTCGCGCACCGCGACCCTGAACAACCTCAAGACCCAAGTCGCCCAGGAGCAGGCGGCGGCCAACCGCCTCGGTGCGTTCTCGAAGTTCTCCCAGCTCGCGCAGACGCGCGTCAGCACCGTGCGTGGAATCGCGTCGGCGCGGTTCGACTGGCACACCGCGCTGGTGAACCTGTCGAAGGTGGTCCCGACCGACACCACCCTTCAGTCGATCGTCGGCACGGTCGTGCCGGGCGCCAGCGCCGGAGGCGGCGGCGCCGGCGGCTCGCTCAGGTCCGCCATCACCGCGCCCGCGTTCGAGCTGACAGGCTGCACCGCCAATCAAGACGACGTCGCCCGCCTGATGTCGCGCCTGCGCCTGATCAACGGCGTCACCCGCGTCTCGTTCAGCAACTCGCAGGAGACGAACTCCGGTGCTCCCAGCTCCGGGTCGGGCGGCTCAGGCAACGGCAACGGGCAGGGATGCGCCGGGTCCGCGCCCACGTTTGACCTCACCGTCTTCTTCACGCCGATCGCGAATGCCGGCGCACAGGGCGTCACCGCCATCAGCGGAGTTACACCCACTACCACCACTACCGGAGGCACCCAGTGACGTCCCGTGACCGCATCGTGATCATGGTCGTCCTCGCCCTCGGCGCAGTGGTGGCCGGTTGGTTCTTCGTGGTATCGCCCAAGCGTTCGCAGGCGTCGAGCCTCAGCACCCAGGTCGCGAGCGAGCAGTCGCAGCTGTCGTCGGCCCAGCAGCAGGTGGCGGCCGGGGTCAGCGCGCAGAAGGCGTTCGCGGGGCAGTACGCTGAGTTGGCCAAGCTCGGCGAGGCGGTCCCTCCGGACGACGATATTCCATCGTTGATCTATCAGGTCCAGAGCGCCGCGCAGTCCTCACACGTGGGCTTCCGCGGCCTACAGCTGACCGGCGGTGGCTCGAGCAGCTCGACGCCCGGCTCTAGCTCAGGGTCCAGCAGCTCCTCGTCGACCGCGACCGCGCCGCTGCCCCCGGGGGCGAGCGTCGGTGCGGCCGGCCTGCCGACCGAGCAGTTCACGATCACGCTCAGCGGCAACTACTTCAACCTCTCGACCTTCTTCAACAAGCTGGAGGGCTTCGTGGTCAACGTGAACGACACGCTGACGATCCGCGGTCGCCTGATGTCAATCAATGCGATCAACCTCGTGCCCGGTGCGAACGGCTTCCCGCAGATCACCGCGACCGTCTCGGCGACGACCTACATCGTCCCGCCGACCGAGGGTCCGTTCGATGGCGCGACGCCCTCCGGCCCGGCGGCCTCCACGAGCCAGGCCCAGGCGTCGACGTCCGGATCCTCCACCACGCCGCCCGCCGCGGCCGTCACCTCGGTGCTGCGATGAGCGTCCCGCGCAACATGCTGAAAGAACTGGTCGATCGCAAGCTCTGGCCGATCGCGCTGGTGCTGATCATCGCCCTGGTGGCCGTGCCCGTGCTGCTGACCAAGAAGGCATCGACGGACATTGTCACTCCGCCCACGGGTCCGCTGCCCTACTCGTCGGGCACGACGCTGCCCGCGATCTCGGTGAAGACCGCGTCGGGCAATTCGAACCTCGGCGGCAAGGGCCGCAATCCGTTCACCCCGCAGCACGTCGCCACGACGGCGACGACCGCCACCGTGGCCTCGGTGACCACGCCGTCCACCGGCACGACGACCACGAGCACCGGCACGACCGGCATCTCGGGCACCGGGAGCACCAGCGGCAGCGGGACAAGCAGCTCGGGCTCCGGCTCGGGCGGCACGCCGGCGCCGACGCCGACAACGCCAGCGCCGACTCCTGCGCCGAAGCCCGCCCCGACCGGGCTGACCTCGACCCAGGCCTACCACGTGTCACTGGCGATCACGACCGCGAACGGCGGCGTCAACACGATCGACCCGCTCGAGCGGCTCAGCATCCTGCCGAGCAAGCAGCAGCCGATGCTCGTCGAGCTCGGCGTGCTCCAGGGCGGACACAGCGTCGTGTTCGTCGTCGAGCCGGGAACGGTCGTCAGCGGCGCCGGGTCATGCACCCCCGGTCCGATCGATTGCGAGATCCTTACCCTCAACGCCGGCCAGACCGAGGGCATCTCCAAGCAGACCGGCTCCGGTTCCACTCCGGTCGCCCTGTTCTCGGTGAACGCGATTTCGGCCGACCGGTTCCCGTCGGCGGCCGCAGCGCTCAAGGCGCGCCAGACCGCGTCGAACGTCGGCCGCCAGCTGGTGAGCCGCTCCGCGCTCAGCGCCATCTCCCTGTTCCAATACGACCCGAGCGTCGGCGCCGTCGTCGACCTGCGCAATCTCACGGTAGGAGGCTGATATGCGCCGTTATTCGCTCGCCGTCCGTCGGCTTGTCCTTGTATTGACCTGCACCGTTCTCGCCTCGCTGGCCGTGGTGGCCAGCGCCCAGGCGGTCGTCGTCAGCGACGGTGGCAGCACCTACGGCGTCGACATCGTCCCGGGCACGGGCCTGTCGGGCGGTATCTCGCCGGTGACCTCGGGCGGCCCATGCGTGGATCCGTCGCTGGCGCCCGACCTGACCTGGCAGACCACCGGACTGGTCTCGCCGCTCTGCTATCACGGCGGCTCGGTACTTCCCGAGAACGAGACGTACGTCCTCACTTGGGATCCTCAGCGCAACTACTGGGCAACGACGCGACAGTACGTCGAGCAGTTCCTCAGCGATGTCGCCACCGCGAGCGGGTCGTTCGCCTCACCCTACGCGGTTACGCCGCAGTACACGATGGCCAACGGGACCGTACGTGCGCAGGACCGTTCGCTGTTCGCCGGGGGGTGCGTCGATTACGGAACGAGCTCGGGTAGTCCGAGCGGCGATACGTGCCAGTTCGGCGCCAATCACCCGAGCGGCTCGGGCAACGACTATCCGGCCAACGGCTGCACGCCATCGGGTAACAACGTGTGGGGCGCCACGCCGAATGGGCCGCTGAACACCGGAGCGAGCAATGACGTCTGCCTGACCGACGCACAGATCCAGAGCGAACTTCAGAGCACGACGCCGCAGATGGGCCTGCCCGGAGGCAACGTCCCCGGCTACTCCCCGCTCGTCGTCGTCCTGACCCCACCCGGGGTGGAAGTCTGCCTTGACTCCGCCGGCCACGTGTGCTCCGCCAACAGCGCTGCGGGCAGCACCGACGCCCAGTTCTGCAGCTACCACTCCCAGGTGAATGTAAACGGCACCGAAGTCGCGTACGTGGTCCAGCCGTGGACCGCGCAGTGGGGCAAGGGCATCGAGTGCGACGAGCCCGACGCGCCGAATATCACGACGCCGGTCGACGTGACCACGCTCGCGCAGGAGGTCGGCGCCAAGCTCGTGAGCCCACTGAGTCAGGGGCAGCTCGCCGCGATCGTCAACCCAGCCCTCAACGGATGGTACGGGGAAGACGGCGCGGAGATCAATGACAACGGCTGCTTCCCGCTGGACGGCGGCCTCGACAACGTGACGCTGGCCGGCAACACCTACGTGCTCCAGCGCGAGTTCAACAACGGCGGCGCGATCGAGACCGATCCGAACGCGCTCCCGTGCACGGACTGGATTGAGCTGAACCCCGCGTTTGTCGTGCCTGGACCCGTCGAGCCGGGCGATAACGTCCTGTTCGACGGTTCGGTCACCGCTTCGGCGCTGATGGTCCACAACGCTGGGTATTCCTGGAACTTCGGTGACGGCACGACGGGAACGGGGCCGAGTGTCTACCACACCTACTCGCAGGGCGGTAACTATTCAGTCACGCTGACGGTGACCGATCGCGGTGGCAACACAGCGCACATCACCCAGACGGTCCAGGTGCTGGGTTCAAACGGGCAGGCGGTGCCTCCCCCCACGTCCACAGGTGGCGGGTCGGGCTCGGGCTCGGGCTCAGGATCGAGCGCCGCACTGAAGGTGCGCCTCCAGCTGCTGCCGCAGAGCCTCAAGACGGTGCTGCGGACCGGCATCTCCGTCCGGGTGACGTCGAATGCGCCGGCCAATGGAATCGCCACCGTGTCGATCACTCGCGCTTCGGCCAAGAAGGCGCACATCCGGGTCGGGCAAAGCCCGACGGTTCGGATCGGCCTCGGGACGGTGTCCTCGGTCAAGAACGGCACCGTAACCTTGCACCTGTATTTCTCGAAGGCGATGGCCAAGAAGCTCAGCCGACTCCATCACGTCGCTATGACCGTTCGTCTGCAGCTCGTCGCCTCCGGCAATCGGCGCATCGCGATCGTCGCCGCCGGCCGCTACTAAGTCACTCGGGCGCAGTTTCCCAACACAACGCCGGGCGCCGCGCAAGCGACGCCCGGCGTTTGACATTTGAGAGTGGGCCGCGGGCTCGTACGCCGGGGCGCGGTTCACCCACGCATTCGCGACAGTAATTCGAGCTTGACCCGGGTCGCTTTCGACGGCCCGGATACAGTCATTGCCGTGACGCTGCGTGGCTTGATCTCCCGGGACGGCGAACAGTGCGTGTGGTGCGGGCGAGCCTCGTGGTTGGGGGATCTGACGGTCGAGCACCTGCTCCCGAAGACCCGTGGCGGTCGCGGCATTCCGGAAAACCTCGCGGTCGCGTGCCGGGGCTGCAACCGCCGGCGGGGGGCGAAGCCCGTCGTGGCATACGTCCGCGAGCGCCTCGAGGCGGGGGAGCGCCCAGAGATCGAGCGGCTGCGCATCTCACTCGGGCGCCTCAGCCGCTCGGAGTCGTCGCCCCACGCCGA
>OBLV0100000582.1_pt1 | contig 11144 bp, 10 predicted proteins | sample 1520071 | NCBI WGS metagenome assembly OBLV01 (sample SAMEA3888446, study PRJEB22518) | metagenome | reverse complement strand
AGCCGGTTGCTGCGCGCTCTCGAGGACGCCGACTTGATCCGCACGGCGCCAAGCCCCGCCGACGGTCGAATCCGCGTCGCCCGTCTCACGTCCGCCGGCGCAACCGAGCGCGCGGTGCTCGACACGCGCAGCGACGAGCTGGCCGAGTCGATGCTGGCGCCGCTCGACGCCGGCCAGCGCGACGAGCTCGTCGCGGCCATGCGCACCGTAAGGCGGCTGCTCACGAGCGCGGCGATCGAGATCCGATGCGTCGATTCCGACGGTCCTGACGCCAGGAGCTGCGTGCGGGCGTACTTCGCCGAGCTCGACCGCCGATCCGAGGCCGGCTTTGACGCCGCCGCCGGTATCTCCGCCGAGCCGCACGAGGTGACCCCGCCCGCCGGACTGTTCCTGGTCGCCTATCTACACGGCGAGCCCGTCGGGTGCGGCGCGGTCAAGCACCATCCCGACAACGCGTCGGAGATCAAGCGGATGTGGGTGGCGGAGTCCGCGCGTGGCCTGGGAATCGCCCGCCAGATCCTCGCCGAGCTCGAGGCCGATGCCGTACGAGGCGGCGCGACCGCCGCACGCCTCGAGACGAACAAGGCGCTGGTCGAGGCGATCGCGTTGTACCGGTCGGCCGGCTACATCGAGGTGCCCGCGTTCAACGACGAGCCATTCGCAGACCACTGGTTCGAGAAGCAACTGACGGTGGGCGCGGAAGACTGACAACCTGCGGACCGTGCAACTGACGTTCCTCGGCTCCGGTGACGCATTCGCAAGCGGCGGACGTTTCCAGGCCTGTCTGCACCTCGCAGGCGGCGGCGAGCCCCTGCTGCTCGACTGCGGCGCCACCACGCTCGTGGCCCTCAAACGCATGCACATCGACCCGAACTCGATCGGCTTTGTCGCGCTCAGCCACCTCCACGGCGACCACTTCGCCGGTCTGCCGTGGCTGATTCTCGACGGACAGTTCTCGAAACGAACGAAGCCCCTCGCCATCGCCGGCCCGACAGGAGTCGGGGCGCGCGTCAACAGAACATTCGAGGCGCTGTACCCCGGCGCCGGCTCGGTCCGGCGCGCGTTCGAGACGACCTTCGGCGAGTTCTCCGAAAGAACCCCATACGAGCTGGGGCCGGCGCTGATCACCCCGTTCGAGGTCCGCCACTCGAGCGGCGCACCTTCCTACGCCCTCCGAGTGGAGTACGACAACACGGTGATCGCGTACTCAGGGGACACCGAGTGGACCGACACGCTGATCGAACTGGCCGACGGCGCCGACCTGTTCGTGTGCGAGTGCAACTTTTACGACCTGAAGGCGCCCGGACACCTCAACTACGTGACGCTCGCCGAGAACCGGCCGAGGATCAACTGCGACCGCATCGTGATCACCCATATGAGCGAGCCGATGCTCGCCCGCTCCCGCGACGTGGATCTCGAGACGGCCGCCGACGGCGCGGTGATCTCTCTGTGAAAGCGCTCGTGGCGGCGCTCGCCGCCGGACTCGCGGTCGCCCCGGTCGCGCAGGCGCGGGTGCTGCACGTCGGACCCGGACAGCAGTACCGAAAGCCGTGCCGGGCGATCGCGGTCGCCCGCCCCGGGGACAAGATCGAGATCGACGCGCGCGGCAACCGTCTATATCGCGGGGACGTGTGCGCGTGGTCCACGAACCACCTGACGATCGTCGGCGTCCACGGCCGCGCACACATCGACGCTGCCGGCCAGAACAGCGAGGGGAAGGCGATCTGGGTGATTGCAGGCAACGACACCACGATCGACAACGTCGAGTTCTCGGGCGCGCGCGTCCCGGATCAGAACGGCGCCGGGATCCGGCAGGAAGGGGCGAACCTGCTCATCGAGCACTGCTACTTCCACGACAACCAGGAGGGGATCCTCGCCGCCGACAACCCCGCGAGCAGCATCGTGATCGACTCGTCGGTGTTCGCGCGCAACGGCGCGGGCGACGGCTTCTCTCACAACATCTACATCAACCACGTTCGCAGCTTCACGCTGCGCTACAGCTACTCCACCGACGCACGGGTCGGTCACCTTGTGAAGTCGCGCGCGCTGCGCAACTACATCCTGTACGACCGGCTCACCGGCGAGCACGGGACCGACAGTTACGAGCTCGACCTCCCAAACGGCGGGCTGTCCTATGTGATCGGAACCGTCATCGAGCAGGGCAGCAACACTCAGAACCCGAACATGCTCGCCTACGGCGAGGAGGGCGACCTGAACCCGGATTCGCACCTGTACGTCGTCAACGACACGTTCGTCAACGACCTGCATCGCGGCGACGCGATCTTCGTCGGACCTCAAGTCACCGAGCCCGTGTTCGCGGAGAACGACATCAGCACGGGCAGCTCGGCGTTCGTATCGCAGGCCAAAGCGCGCATCCGCCACAACTGCCTCACTAACCATCCGGGATTCACAGACCCGGCGAACTACGACTACCGACTAACGACGACCTCGGAGTGCCGCCACGACGGCGTACACCCAGGAACCGCCCACGGCTTCTCGCTGGCGCCCCGCTTCCAGTACGTCCCCGTCGCAAGCCACGCCGCGCGCACCGACGGCGGCACGATTGCCGGCGCGTTCGGCAACTAGCCGTGTCCGAGTAACGCCCGCGAGGACTGCTCCGCGGTCACAACCGTGACGGGAACCCCGAGGGCTTGCACCCGCGAGGGAACGTCTCGGTGGAGCCACTTGGACACACGCTGCGGGAGGGTCGAGACGATCACCTCGTCGACCTCCGTCGTCTCCATGTACTGACGCACCGCCTCGACAGGATCGGAGTCGCCGATCACGGCGTCGATATGTCCCAGGGCAGCCCCTTCGAGCAACGGTACCGCCAGCTCGATCACCACCTGAGCCTCGTCGGTGTCCGGGTCCCAATACGGCCGCGGCACCAGCAGCGTCATCCGGCAGCGGCCGGCGCGGGCACGCCGGCTCACCTCCTGGAGCAACCGCGGCGTCGCCGCGGTTCGGTGCGCAACAACCAGGACGTGCGGCTCACGCTCGGCCACGGCGCGATCGTACCCCCTGTGCGCCGCGGATTATCTACCGGTCCAGACGGGCGCGCGCTTCTGGAGGAACGCGCTCATCCCCTCCTGGGCGTCGGCCGCCTGCGCGTTCTCGGTCATCACGGTCTTGGTCTGCTCGTAGGCGTCGTGCTCGGCCTGGTCGACCTGGTCGTAGAAGGCTCGCTTGCCGACCGCGACCGTGTACGAGCTCGACCGCGCGATCGCGTCCACGAGCTCGGCCACGGCCGCGTCGAGCTCGGAAGCCGGTACAACGCGGTTGACCAGACCCCAGTCGAGCGCGGTCGGCGCGTCGATCGTCTCGCCGGTGAGCAGCATCTGCATCGCCCGCTTGCGCCCGACCGCCCGCGACACCGGCACCATCGGCGTCGAGCAGAACAGCCCGATCTTGACGCCAGGAGTGCCGAATCGCGCGTCCTCGGCCGCGACCGCAAGGTCGCACGCCGCCACCAGCTGGCAGCCGGCCGCGGTCGCGATCCCGTGCACCTTCGCGATCACCGGCTGCGGCAGATCGTGGATCGTCTCCATCATCACCGTGCAGACCTCGAACAGGCGCGAGAAGAACGCATCGTCGCGGTCGATCATCTCCGCCAGGTCGTGCCCGGCCGAGAACGCGGGGCCCGCCCCCGCGATCTCTATCGCGCGTACGGAATCCCGCGCCGAGACCTCGCGCAGCGCCGCGATCACCTCCTCCATCAGCTCGAGCGACAGCGCGTTCCGCTTGTCGGGCCGGTTGAGGGTGATTCGCGCGGCCGCGTCCGCCACGTCGACGATCACGTTCCGGTACTCGATCCCGGGCGCGGAGCTCACGTGACCAGGGTACCGCCACCGCGACGACGTTCAGTGCCCGGCGACCGCCTGCAGCTCGATTTTCGCCCCGAACGGAAGCGCTCCGGCCTGAAACGTGAACCGCGCCGGGGCCGCTGACGCGTCGGGGAACTGGAGCCGCCACCAGTCGTTGAGCGCGGAGTAGTCGCCGATATCGGCGAGCACGCACTGGACGTAGAGGATCTCCTGCACCGAGTAGCCGGCGGCGTCGGCGATCGAGACGACGTTGCGCCACGCGCGCTCGGTCTCCTCCTCGAACGTCCCGGACACGAACGCGCCGTCGGCGTTCACGGAGGGCATTCCACTGATGAAGCAGATGTCCCCGCCGGCGCCGGCGAGAGTGAAGGGAAAGATGGTCGGCAGGCCCGGTGCGGACGCGAGACGAGTGATGCCCATGAGCGGTCCTTTCGGCTGGTCAACTGACAGTCGGTCCCGGTGTTGGAGCATGATCCCGCACGCCGCACCGCGGGTGCGCGGCACCGCAGGCACGCCGCACCGCGGGCACGCCGCACCGCAGGCACGCCGCACCGCAGGCACGCCGCACCGCAGGCACGCCGGACCGGGGGCCTCAGGACCCCGTGTGCTTGCGGTACCGCGACACCGCGAGCGGTGCGAACACGACCGTGATCCCGACCGCCCAGGCCACCGCCCCCCACACGTAGTTGCCGGCGGGCAGACCGAGCCATAGCGCTCGCATCGCGTTGACGGTGATCGTGAACGGGTTGATCCGTGCGAAGTCCTGAAGCGGCGCGGGCATCGACGCCACGGGAACGAACGCGGACGAGATGAACGTGAGCGGAAAGATCGCGATGAACGCCACCGAGTTGGCGGACTCGGGAGTCGACGCGATCAGGCCGACGAACGCGAACACCCACGAGAACGCGTACCCGAACAGGAGCAGGAGCAGGATCCCGGCGATCACGTGCAACACGTCGGAGTTGAACGAGAAACCGATGATCACGCCGGTGACGAGCAGGATCGCCACCGACAGCGAGTTCGTGACCACGTCCGAGAACGTGCGGCCGGCGAGGACCGCGGGACGCGCCATCGGCAGCGAGCGGAACCGGTCGATCAGCCCTTTGTGGAGGTCCTCGTTCAACCCGAGCGCGGTGACGAACCCGCCGAACGCGATGTTCTGCACGATGATCCCGGGGATCAGAAACTGGACGTAGGGGAGTCCGGGGGTGGTGATGGCGCCGCCGAAGACGTACCGGAATAGGAGCAGGAACATGATCGGCTGGACCGTGAACGCGAGCAGCAGTTCGGGCGCGCGCGGCAGCCTGATGAGGTTGCGCTCGGCGATCACGAGCGTGTCCGAGATCAGCCGTCTCACGCGACCGCCTCCCGGTCGGCGTCCTCTTCGGCAACGGGTTCCTCGGCGGCATGCCCGGTCAGGGTCAGGAACACGTCGTCGAGCGTCGGGCGCCGCAGGGCGAGATCTTCGACGTCGACGCCCGCGTCGCTCAGCCGGCGCACCGCCTCGACGATCGTCCCGTGCCGCTGGCGGACATTCATCGTCACGAGGCCGTCGTCACACGAGGGTGGGTCCTCCGCCATCGGCGACAGCGCGCGAACCGCGTCCTCGAAGGAGGCGGCGTCTTCGAGCGTGACCTCGAGCCGCTCGCCGCCGACGCGGTCCTTGAGCTCATCCGAGGTGCCCTGCGCAATCACGAGTCCGTGATCGACGACGGCGATCATGTCGGCGAGCCGGTCGGCCTCGTCCAGATACTGGGTGGTGAGCAGCACCGTGGTCCCCTCGGAAACCAGACCCTCGATCACCTCCCACATCGTGAGCCGGCTGCGGGGGTCGAGTCCCGTCGTCGGCTCGTCGAGGAACAGCACCGGCGGCTTGGCGACGAGCGCGGCGGCGAGGTCGAGTCGGCGACGCATGCCTCCCGAGTAGGTCTTGACCGGTCGCTTGGCGGCGTCCTCGAGGTCGAAGCTCACAAGCAGCTCTTCGCCGCGGACCCTCGCACGACGCCGGCTCATTCCGTACAGCCTCCCGACCATCACCAGGTTCTCGAGGCCGGTGAGGTTCTCGTCGACGGCGGCGTACTGCCCGGCGAGCCCGATCTGCTGGCGGAGCTCGGCGGCATCTTCGACCACGTCCAGTCCCAATACCGACGCCGTCCCACCGTCCGCCCGGAGCAGCGTCGTGAGCACGCGCACGAAAGTGGTCTTGCCGGCGCCGTTGGGGCCGAGCAGTCCGAGAACCGTCCCGCGGGTCACGTCGAGATCGATGCCGGCGAGCGCCTTCACGTCGCCGAACGACTTGGCAAGGCCGCGGACGCTGATCGCTGGATCGTCAGCAGTCACGATCCGGACACTACGAGATCAGACTCCGCCGCTCGGCGACGGTTAGCATGGGACCCCTCGTGAGCGAGGTCGAGGTTTCCCCGGAACAGGGCGTCAACGGACCGGAGCCGAGCGCGGCGGGACATGCCGCTACAGACTCCGAGAGCCCGAAACACTCATCGGTCGCGGACGTCGTCGGCGCGACGCTCGCCGCGCGGGGCGTCAGGGACGCTTTCGGCGTCCTCGGAAGCGGCAACCTCGTCGTGACGAACGCGCTCGTGCGCCACGGCGCTCGGTTCCATCACGCCCGGCACGAGATGAGCGCGGTGTGCATGGCCGACGGGTACGCGCGCGTGACGGGTCGCGTGGGCGTGGCCAGCGTGCACCAGGGCCCGGGGCTGACCAACACGATGACCGGGCTCGCCGAGGCCGCGAAGAGCCGGACCCCAGTGCTCGTGCTCGCCGGCGAGACGCCGGCGGCGGCGCTGACCTCGAACTTCCGGATCGACCAGCACGACCTGGTCGAGTCGGTCGGGGCGATCGCCGACCGGGTGCACAGCGCGAACACCGCCGCCGACGACGCCGCCCGCGCCTACCAGCGTGCGGTAATCGAGCGTCGGCCGGTCGTGCTGATGCTTCCGATCGACATCCAGCCGCAACCGGCCGTCCAGACCGAACCGTCACGGCCCCCGCTCCCGGACCTGGCCGCGCCCGAACCGGCACCCGAGGCCATCGACCGGGCGATAGACCTGATCGTCCAAGCGCAGCGACCCGCGATCATCGCCGGCCGCGCCGCCGTGCTCGCCGACGCCGGCCCGGAGCTCGAGCGACTCGGCGAGATGATCGGCGCGGTCCTGGCGACGTCCGCACCCGCAAACGGCCTGTTCGCGCGGCTCCCCTATGCACTCGGGATCTCGGGCGGGTTCGGGAGCCCGTTCGCGGCGAAAACCCTCCCCCAGGCCGACGTCGTGCTCGTGTTCGGCGCCTCCGTCAACCACTGGACGACCAAGCACGGGGCGATGATCGGCCGCGACGCCAAGGTCATCCAGATCGACGTCGAGCCGCGAGCGATTTCGCGCAACCGCCCGGCCGACGTCGCGATCATCGCCGACGCGAACGCGGCCGCCCGCGCGCTGACAAGAGCACTGAACAACCGCAATCACAAGCACGAGGGCTTCCGGACGCAGCAGCTGGCCAACGAGATCGCCAACAACACCTGGCGCGAGGACCCCTACGAAGACGCCTCGACCGACGAATGGATCGACCCCCGCACGGTGAGCATCGCGCTGAACGAACTCTTGCCGCACAACAAAGCGGTCGCGGTCGACTCGGGCCACTTCCTCGGTTACCCGTCGATGTTCCTCGAGGTTCCCGACGCACGCTCGTGGCTGTTTCCGAACGGATTTCAGGCAGTCGGGCTCGGCCTCGGCAACGCGATCGGTGCCGCGATCGCCCAGCCAGACCGGCCGACGGTCGCCGCGATCGGCGACGGCGGCGCGTTCATGGCACTAGCTGAGCTGGAGACGGCGGCGCGGCTGAAGCTGACGCTGCTCGTCGTGATCTACGACGACGCGGCGTACGGCGCCGAGGTCCACCACTTCGCGCCGATGGGGCACGACGTCTCACTCGTGCGGTTCCCCGACGCCGACCTGGCCGGGATCGCGCGCGCCGCCGGCGCGAAGGCCGCCACCGTACGCAGCACCGAAGACCTGGCGGTAGTCGAGGAATGGCTCGCCAATCCCCACGGCCCGCTGGTGCTCGATGTGAAGGTGAACCCGACGATCTGCGCGGAGTGGCTCGAGGAAGCCTTCCGCGCCGGCTGACACAAGGAGAGAAGAGATGTCCAGCACCCAGCCCGCGACCGCCCTGCTAGAGGCACTGAACAACGGCAGCGTCGAGATCGTCGACTGCACGCAGCCGCTCAGCGAGACGACGCCGGTGATCCAGCTCCCGCCGCCGTTCGCCAACACGCCGGGGCTGTCCCGCGAGGAGATCAGCCGGTACGACGACCGCGGTCCCGCGTGGGCGTGGTACACGCTGACGATCGGCGAGCACGTCGGTACGCACCTCGACGCGCCGATCCACTGGGTCACCGGCAAGGACGGCGCCGACGTCGGGTCGCTCGGCCCGAGCCAGCTGATCGGGCCGGCGTGCGTGATCGACAAGACCGCCGAGACCGAGACCGACAACGGCTATCTGCTGACCGTCGCCGACCTCGAGGCGTGGGAGGCCGACAACGGACGGATCCCCGACGGCGCGTGGGTGTTGCTGCGTACCGGCTGGCAGTCCCGCGCGCAGGACCAGACCGCGTTCCTGAACGTCGGCGACACGGGACCGCAGACACCCGGGCCAGATGTCGAGGCCTCGCGCTGGCTCGCGAGCGAAAACCGCCAGATCCTCGGCTTCGGGACCGAGACCGTCGGAATCGACGCCGGCGCGGCGCACAGCTTCGATCCGCCGTTCCCGCTCCACAACTTCCTGCTCGGCTCCGGCCGCCTCGGCCTCACCCAGCTCGCGAACCTCGACAGGCTGCCGCTGACCGGCGCGCTGCTCGTGGTCTCGCCGCTCCGGCTGGTCGGCGGCACCGGCAGCCCGAGCCGGGTGTTCGCGTTCGTTCCCAAGGGGTGAGGCCCCGAGAGGAAACTCGGAATATGTCCGAGTTTCTTCCCAGGCAGGACTAGCTGACCGCCGCCGGCGCGCGCCCGACCGCCGTCACCGCATCGAAGTGGCGCTGCGATGCCGGCGCGAGCCCCGTGTACAGCGACTCGAAGATCTCCGCCGCCCTTGTGCGCGGCCCCGACAGCGGCGCGAGGTCCTGGGGCAGCTCGGGGTCGAGTTGGGCGAACCCGCGGAACATATGCATGAGCCGCGTGCGGACGAGAAATGCTTCCTGGTCTGAGAGCGCCGGCGCGTCCGGCGCGAGATAGCGCTCGAACCCCGTGCAGAATGCGTCGTAGCGCTCCTCGAGACCACTCAGGTTCCACGCCCGGGTCACGAGCGCCGGCAACCCAAACGCCCCACGACCGCCGCCGACACGTGCCACGAATACCGTCGCGAATTCGGCCACGCCGAGCTCGCCGACGAGATCGGCCACCTCCGAGGAATGGTCGTGGGGCGACACCCACACGCTGTCCTGCACCGAGCCGAACCCCAGGAACCGAAGCCTCCGCCCGAGCCGGGTCCGCTCGAGCCGGCGATCCTCGGGTATCTGGTGCCAGACCACCGTCCATGGCCCGACGTCCGCGGGCAGGCGGCCAAGCGTGAAGATCCTGCCGTCGCCCTCGACCAGCAGCCGCTCACACCGCGGCGTCAGCCGGTAGTGCACGAGCCGCCCGGACCTTACGCGGGCGATCAGGTCGCGGCGCACGAGCCGCGTCAGCGCGGCGCGGGCGGCGCCGTCGGAGAACCCGAACTCCCGGAGCAGTATCACCAGCCCCCCCGACCACACCGTCCGCCCGAACGGGCGCACGTACGTCCCGAGCAGCGTGACGACCAGGTCCTGAGGTTGAAGGGGGTCGCCGCTGATCACGCGCGTCCGTCAGACGAGATCAGCTCGACCTCGTCGAACGTCCGCTCGAGCTCCGCCCGCACGCGGTCGCGTCCCGCCGGCGGCTTGCGCGATCCGGCCTGGTATTGCGGGACCCACGCGTCGGGGTCGAACTCCTGCTCGGCCGCGGCGTGCAGTGTCCACGCCGGGTCGTAGAGGTGCGGGCGCGCGAGCGCGCACAGGTCGGCCCGGCCGGCGCAGATGATCGTGTTGACGTCGTCGTAGCTCGAGATCGCGCCGACGGCGATCGTCGGGACGCCGGCCTCGCTGCGGATCCGGTCGGCGAACGGCGTCTGGTAGCTGCGACCGAACGCGGGCTTCTCCAGAGGTGTCACTTGCCCGGAGGACACGTCGACAAGATCACAACCGTGCGCGGCGAGCATCCGCGCCAACGCGACCGCATCGTCCGGGCTGAAACCCCCCGGTACCCAGTCGGTCGCCGAGATCCGCACGCTCAGGGGTTTGTCCTCCGGCCACACCGCGCGGCACGCGTCGAGCACCTCGAGCGGGAACTTCGCGCGTTCCGCCAGAGACCCGCCGTACTCGTCGTCGCGGAGGTTCGACACCGGCGACAGGAAGCTTGACAGCAGGTAGCCGTGTGCCATGTGCAGCTCGAGCAGGTCGAACCCGGCGTCCAAAGCCCCCGACGCAGCCCAGACGAACTGATCGCGAACGAGATCCATATCGGCTCTCGTCATCGCCCGCGGCACCTGATTCCGTGGGCTGTAGGGCAGAGCCGAGGGCGCCATCACCTCCCAGTTACCCGAAGACAACGGCTCGTCCATCCCCTCCCACATCAGCCGCGTCGATCCCTTACGCCCGGAGTGCCCGATCTGCGCGCCCATCGCGGAGCCGCCGTGCTCATGGGCGAAGGAGACGATTCGCTTCCAAGCCTCGACGTGCGAACGCGCGTACATGCCGGCGCACCCGGGCGTGATCCGCCCGATGTCGGACACGCAGATCATCTCGGTCATGACCAGCCCGGCGCCACCGAGCGCCCGGGCGCCGAGGTGCACCAGATGGAAATCGCCCGGTAACCCGTCGACCGCCGAGTACATATCCATCGGGGAGACCACGACCCGGTTCCGAAGCTCCAGCCCCCGCAACCGCAGCGGCGTGAACATCGGCGGACGCGGATCGGGATGGACCGCGGAAACAAACGACGGGTCCCGGAGCTGCAAATTCTCATACGTCACGCGCCGCGACCTGGTCAGCAGGTTGAACGCGAACTGGAACCGCTCCTGGTCGACGTAGCGCGCGATCCCCTCGAACCACTCGAGCGATGCCTGCGCGGCGCGCTGTGTGCTCTCGACGATCGGCCGCCGCTCGGCCTCGTACGCGGACGTCGCAGAAACCACGTCGTCCCCGTACGAGCGGAATGCCCATGCCAGCGACACGGCGTCCTCCATCGCGAGCTTCGTCCCGGAGCCGATCGAGAAGTGCGCGGTGTGCGC